>ERZ1066122.806-NODE-806-length-30078-cov-29.093495_pt1 | contig 30078 bp, 31 predicted proteins | sample MGYA00382769_ERZ1066122 | MGnify/ENA primary metagenome ERZ1066122 (study PRJEB33369, sample SAMEA5778352) | biofilm metagenome | biome: Industrial cooling water; feature: Water cooling tower basin; material: Biofilm | place: United Arab Emirates | collected... | reverse complement strand
CGCGGGGTCTGGCACCTCTGGCACCGGCCGGTGCCAGAGGTGCCAGACCCCGCGTACGAAAGGATGATGACGAGAGCACCCGGCAGCGGGGACGGTCTCCTCCGTCCCCACGCCGAGCCGGCGGGGTCAGGCACCTCCGGCACCGCGCAGGGGCGGAGGTGCCAGTCGCGAGTGGCACCGGGCGCGAAAGGATGACGCCCGCGCGCTCACGACACCGCGAATCCTCCCCCGCCCCGCTCCCCCTACCGCCCCCCCGCCAGCGCCCGCGCCGCCGCCACCGCGAAGTACGTCAGGATCACGTCCGCCCCCGCCCGCCGGATCGCCACCAGCGACTCCAGCATCGCCCGCTCGAGGTCGAGCCACCCGCGCTCCGCCGCCGCGTGCAGCATCGCGTACTCGCCGCTCACCTGGTACGCCGCCACCGGCAGCCCGGTCGCCGCCTTCACCCGGTGGATGATGTCGAGGTACGCCCCCGCCGGCTTCACCATCAGGATGTCGGCCCCCTCGGCCACGTCGAGCGCCACCTCGCGCAGCGCCTCGTCGCCGTTGCCGGGGTCCATCTGGTAGCTGCGGCGGTCGCCGAAGGCCGGCGTGCTCTCCGCCGCCTCGCGGAACGGCCCGTAGAACGCGCTCGCGTACTTGGCCGCGTAGCTCATGATCGGCACGTCGGCGTGCCCCGCCGCGTCGAGCGCCGCGCGGATCGCGCCGACGCGGTGGTCCATCATGTCGCTCGGCGCCACCATGTCCGCGCCCGCCTCGGCGTGCGCCAGCGCCTCGCGCACGAGGAGCGCGAGCGTCGCGTCGTTGTCGACGTCGACGCGCCCCCTCCGCTCAACCAGCACGCCGCAGTGCCCGTGGTCGGTGTACTCGCAGAGGCAGACGTCGGTGACGACCAGCAGCCCCGGCACCTCGCGCTTGATCGCGCGCACCGCCTGCGCCACCGGGCCGTCGGCGTCCCACGCTCCCGTCCCCTCGGCGTCCTTGTGGTCGGGGATGCCGAAGAGGATCACCCCGCCCACCCCCGCCGCGTGCGCCGCGCGCGCGTCATGCACGCACTCGTCGACGCTCGTCTGCGCGCACCCGGGCATGCTCGCGATCGGGACGCGAACGCCGGTCCCGCTCCGCACGAAGAGCGGAAGGATGAACTGCGCCGGATCGAGGCGCGTCTCGCGCACCAGCGCGCGCAGCTGCGGCGTCGCGCGGAGGCGACGCGGGCGCACGACGGTCGACGGGGCCCCGGGGACGTCGGCCGCCGGGGCGAAGGAGGACGGGACGAGGGTGGCCATGCGCAGACGCTGGGCGAGGGGGACGCGCGGCCGACGGTGCGCGCCGGCCTCGTGCGCCCAAAGCTAGCACGAGCGCCCGCACGGCCACCGCACGCGACACGGCCCGCCCCGGCACGATGCCGGGACGGGCCGCGCGTGCACCGCCGGGTCGCTCAGGCGCGACGACGACGGCGCGAGACGAGCGTGAGCCCGGCGAGGCCGGTCGCCATGAGGGCGTAGGTCGAGGGCTCCGGGATGACGGCCGTCGCGAGACGGAACGAGCCGACGTCGTAGTTGCGCCCGTTCGGCGCGAACCAGGTGAAGTCGGTGTTGTCCGCGAGGTACGCCGTGCCGCTGATCTCGAAGTTCGTCATCGCCACGCCACCCGGCGGGGCCGTGAAGCTCATCAGGATCGACGCGGGCGAGCGCACGAGCGGCGAGTTGTTGCGCGTGCCGACGAGCGTCCGGCCCCCGTCGGTCACCGTCAGGTCGAACCCGTTCTGGTTCGTGCCGTTGAGCGCGGCCGCGAAGGTCACGCCCATGCCGTCGAGCGCGCTGATCGAGAAGCCGCGCAGGAAGCCCGGCGTCGAGAGCGTCGGTGCGTTCTGGTTCGTCGGCGACGGCGCCGCGGGGTTGAAGGTGAGCGGGGCGTACGTGCCGAGGTTGAGCCCGAACTGGTCGAAGCCGAACCCCGTCACCCCGAAGTCGGCACGCGCCTGCGTGCAGCCGGGGTTGACGCAGACCACGCTGCCGGCCGACCGCCACGTGAAGCTGGCGGGCGTCCCCTGCGCGGGAAGCATCGTGACGGTGAGGGCGAGCGTGGTGGCGGCGATGGACAGCCGGCCGATCTTGCGCATGCGAGGCATCCTCCAAAGGGGGTGGCGGAACGGGGGAGCGGGGGGGCTCTCCCAGGTGCGCCCCGTGGGCGAGCAAGCGGTACGCCACCCCCTTGCGGAATGCATGGTTCGTCGCGCCGGCGCCACGTGACATCGGGGCGACACGCACGCCACGGCACGGGTGACCGGCCGCTCGCCGTGGCGCGCTCGCGACAGCCGGCGACGTCGGTCGGGGACGGGCCGTCCCGAACGTCGCAGGTGGGCGTCGGTGCGTCAGTTCTGCACGCGGAAGACGCCGCGCTGCCCGGTGAGGCCGAAACGCGGGTTCACCACCGTGTTGTAGATCGACCCGAACGTGTAGCTCAGTCCGCCGAAGAAGTTGTAGCGGAAGCTGGTCGGCAGCGCCTGGCGGTTCACGATGATCTCGTTGTCGCTCACGCCGGCGCGCGCGATGTAGAGCTGGTCGCGCACCCGGCTCACCTCGCCGCCGAGGCGGAAGTTGAGGCCGCGACCGATCCGGAGGTCGGTGAAGCCGCTCAGCGTCAGGTGGTAGAGGGACGGGTCGTGGAAGTAGTTGCTCGCCTCGAACGTCGTGCGGATCGACCCCCAGCGCTGGCGCGTGTTGAGCGCCATCAGCAGCGTCTGGTTGAACCGCAGCTCGGCGTCCTCGCCGAAGACCGTCGTGCGCTGGTACTTGTACTTGTTCGCGGCGACGTTGTAGAGGATCGTGAACTGCTGCCGCGTCGCCTGCGAGTACGGGAAGTAGTTCCACTCCACCGCCGGCGCGACGGTGAGCGCGAGATCCTGGTTGAAGAAGTCGCTGAAGACCGCCTGCGTCCGGAGCCCCGCCGACCAGTGCTCGGTGAGCGACCGCACCGCGAGCGCGCTCCCCCCCCAGCTCCGCACGAGGTTGCGGAACTGCTCGCCGCTCCGGAGGGTGAAGCGATCGACGCGGTAGGCGCCGTTCGCCGACAGGTTGATCTTCCACTCGTTGGTCACGCGGTCGGCCGTGAGGTTGAGCGTCCCGTTCATCGTCCGCCGGAGCTCCTCGCCGTTGCCATTGCCGTTCGCGCCGACGCTGAACAACCAGAAGTTCCACGGGTCGCGCACGCTCCGCGGCGACGGCGGCGCGACCGACGCCCCGCCGCCGAAGCCGACCTGCAGCTGCGACGCGAGCGGCGTCCGCGCCACCCAGCGCACGAGGCCGAGGCGGATCGTCTGCACGAGCTTCCGCCGGAGGATCTCCTCGGCGTCGTTGGGGGCCGTGACGTAGCGCAGCGTGTCGACGCTCCCGGTGAGGAGCTTCTGCCCCACGAAGGCCACCGTGTACTCGCGCCCGCCGTTGCCGCTCCGCAACTGTGTCACGAGCACGTGCACGTCGCTGTCGAAGCGGTCGCGCACCCAGTTCACGAACGGCACCTCGACGCGCAGGTAGTCGAAGTCGCACGACGACCCGCCGCCGCCACCGCCCCCCCCGCCACCACCACCGCCCCCACCGCCACCGCCGCCCTGGCAGTCGAAGAAGGCGCGCGGCGCGCGCGCCATGTCGATCGCGGCCCCGGCGAGCGCGGCGCGCCCGCTGGGGGCGCCCGTCGGTCGCCCCGGCGCCACCGGCGGCACGGGCACGGGCGGCCCCGCCTGCGGCGGCTCGGGCTCCTGTGCGCGCAGGAGGGCGGGAAGGCACGACGCGAACAGCACGACGGCCAGGGCGACGGCACGACGGCGCGCGCCCGGAATCACGGCCCCGCGACGCGGGGTCGGGAAGAACGACATGGATTGCTCGGTGAAGTGACGCGGGCGCGACCGGCCCCGCACGACTCGGCGGTGCGCCCGGGACGGCCCCCGGTCCCCGCGCCCCGGCACGCGATCGCGCGCCGTGTCGCCTCGTCGGTGTCGTCAACGCAGCGCCGCCGCCGAGCGCTGGCCGAACGACGAGATCACGGGTGAAGTGTCACGACGCGAATGCGCTTCGCGTTCGCCGCGTTCCGTGCGGTCGGTGGATCGCTGCGCGGCCGGGGGACCGCTGTTCACCGCAGAGGCGCGGAGGGGTCGATGCCCCTCCGCGCCTCTGCGGTGACCTGCGGACTTCCCTACGGCGCGCAGTCGGTGACGACGCCCACGTCCCGCGCCGCGCTTAGTGCGCCGGCGCCGGGCGGATCCCCGCGAGGATCGCGTCGGCCCCCTCGCCGCGCAGCCGCTGCGCGAGCGCGCGCCCCGCGGCCACCGGGTCGCCGCCGACCGCGATCTCGCCGCGCAGGAGCGGCGCCCCCTCGACCGCCGCCACGAGCCCCTGCAGCACGTCGCCGTCGAGCCACGCCCCGATCGGCACCTGGCACCCCCCCTCGAGCGCGGCGAGGAAGGCCCGTTCCGCCGTCGTCGCCCGCGTCGTCGGCGCGTGGTCGAGCGCGGCGACGATCGGGTGCACGATCGGGTCGCCCACGCGGCACTGGATCGCGATCGCCCCCTGCCCCGCCGCGCTCAGCCACGCCGGCGCGCCGAGGTAGTGCACGATGCGCTCGCCGAGGCCGAGGCGGTGGAGCCCGGCGGCGGCGAGGATCGCCGCGTCGCACTCGCCGCGGTCGAGCTTCGCGAGCCGGGTCCCCACGTTGCCGCGCAGCTCGACCACGGTGCAGTCGGGGCGCCACGCGCGGAGCTGTGCGCGGCGGCGGAGCGAGCTGGTGCCGATCACGCTCCCCCGCGGCAGCTCGTCGAGCGTGCGGGCCGGCACGTCGGCGCGCACCACGAGCGCGTCGCGTGGATCCTCGCGCTCGAGCTGCGCCGCGACGACGAGCCCCTCGGGATCCTGCGTCGGCAGGTCCTTGAGCGAGTGCACGCACAGGTCGGTGATCCCGGTGCGCAGGTCGCGCTCGAGCTCCTCGGTGAAGAGCCCCTTGCTCCCGATCGCCGTGAGCGCGACGTCGAGGCGGCGGTCGCCGACGGTGGTGTACGTGGCCAGCTCGCTCTCGACGCCGAGCGCCGCGAGGCGGGCGCGCACCTGCTCGGCCTGCGCGAGCGCGAGCGCCGAGGAACGGGTGCCGATCGTGAGGACGCGGCCGGGATGGCGGAACGCGGGAGCGGTCATGCGGGGGAGCCGGGCAGGGCGACGGCGCGGGGCGCGAGGGCGGCGACGACCGCCGCCGCGAGGCCGTCGAGGGTGGAGGGCGAGGCCTCGGCCGCGGGGGCGAGGCCGAGCGCGGCGAGCGCGCCGCTGGTGACGGGGCCGATGCTCACCAGCGCCGTGCGCGCGCACGCCTCGGCCCCGACGGCGTCGACGAAGGCGCGCACCGCGCTCGACGCGGCGAAGGTGACGGCGTGGAGCTCGCCGGCGGCGAGGCGGGACCCGAGCGCGCGCGCCGGCGCGGGATCGGGCTCGCTGGCGTAGAGCACCGTGACGGTGACGTCGGCACCGAGGGCGCGCAGCCCGTCGGCGAGCACCTCGCGCGCGCCGGCGGCGACGGGGAAGACGACGCGCGCGCCGCGCACGTCGTCGCGCGCGGCGAGCGTCGCGAGCAGGGCGTCGGCGTCGAAGCGCGCGGGCATCGCCGTGACGCCGAGCCCCCACGCGCGCGCCGCGTCGGCCGTCGCCGCGCCGACGACGGCGACGCGACAGCGCGCGAGCGCCTCGGGGGCGACGCCGATCGCCTGCGCCCGCGCCATCGCGCGCTCGACGGCGCGAGGGCTGGTGAGGACGAGCCAGTCGGGGGGCCCCGCGGCGAGCGCCGCGTCGAACGGGGCGGGATCGCGCGGGACGATGCGCGTCACCGGGCAGTCGACGACGCGGGCGCCGAGCGAGAGGAGCGCGGCGCGGAGCCCGTCACCCGCGTCGGCCGCGCGCGTGACGACGACGGTGGCGCCGACGAGCGGGCGCGCGGGGTCGGCGCCCGGGAGGGTCACGCGCGCCGCGACGCGCCGGGGCGGAGCGCGTCGGCGCGCTTGGCGAGGGCGCGGGCGCGCACCGCCAGCGAGGCCACGTAGCCGACGATGCCGAGGAGCACGAGCGCGTAGGCGACGTGCATGTAGCTCGCGTTGTCGGGCGTCATCAGGCGAGCCCCTCGGCCGCCTCGACCTCGTCGCGCATCGCGGCGTAGCGCATGCGCAGCCGGAGCAGCGCGACGAAGAGGAGCACGAACGCCGCCATCGCCAGCCCGAAGGCGAGCCCCATCTCCGACGAGAGCCCCGGACGCTCGGGCTTGAGCACGATCGGCTGCGGGTGGAGCCCGCGGAAGAGCGTCACCGTCATGTGGTTGAACGGCACGACGAGCGCGGCGAGGATGCCGAGCACCGCGCTGTAGCGCCCGCGCTGAGCCCGGTCCTCGATCGCGCCGCGGAGGACGAGGTAGCCGAGGACCAGGAACCAGAGGAAGAGCGTCGTGGTGAGGCGCGCGTCCCAGCTCCACCACGTCCCCCAGATCGGCTTCCCCCAGAGCGGCCCGGTGACGAGCACCAGCGAGAGGAAGACGAGCGCGATCTCGGCGGCGCTCTCGGCGAGCCGGTCGAGGCGCTCGTCCTTGAGCCAGAGGTAGAGCGCCCCGCCGATCGCGGCGAGCGGCGCCGCGAGGTACTGCGCGACGATCGCCGCGGGGACGTGGACGTAGAAGATCTTCTGCGCCGCCCCCTGCAGCCGCTCGACCGGCGTGGCGAGGAGGGCCCACCCCATGACCCCGACGAGCGCCACGAGGGCGACCGCCACGAGGGGGTCGAGCGGCCGGAGGGGGGCGGCGGGACGCGGGGCGACGGCGGTGGCCGGCGCGGCGGGGGCGACGGAGGTGCTCATGCGGACGGAGAACGACTGGGGCCGGCCGACGGTTGCCGCCGGTCGCGCCGTGCGGCGAAAGCTACACCGACCGGGGGTGTCGGGAGCCGTCCGGGGGGCGCCGGACGGCGCTCAGCCCGCGACCGAGATCGTCACCACCTCGGCATCGTCGTCGAGCGGCTCGATCTCCTCCCCCGCCTCGCGCATCCCCTCGAGGTGGAACTCGACCGCCTCGCGGATGAGCACCTCGACCTCCTCGCGCGTGGCCGCGGCGGCCACGCACCCGGGTAGCGTCGGCAGCCATGCGCCGTAGCCCGTGCCGGTCCGCTCGATGATCGCGACGAACTTCACTTGATCCTCCGCACGTGGAGCTTTGCCTGCCGCAAGATCGAGCGCTGGTTGTCGAGCGACAAGTCCTCGCCCGGATGGCCCGAGACCGTCACCAGTCCCGGCTTTTCCGGATGCTTGAACTGGCGATGACTCCCGCGCGTGCGCGCGAGCTGCCAACCGTCGTCGGAGAGGATTCGCAGCATGTCCCGGACCTTCATGCCCGCCAGGATACCGGCGGTGCCGCGAACCCCGCTTACCGTTTCGCGACGAGCATCATCCTCACGCTGCGCCGCTCAATCCTCGATCGTGTACGGAAACGCGAGCAGGCAGACCACGAAGAAGACCACGTCGAACGCCACCAGCAGCCGCAGCCACCCCATCACCTCGTCGAGCGGCCGGTCGAGCAGGAGCCGCGCGCTCGCCTGCGCCGCCGGCACCACCACGGGGATGAAGAACGGCAGCGCGAGCATCGGCAGCAGCAGCTCGGCGAAGCGCGTGTGCACCGTCATGCTGCTGAAGAGCGTGCCGACGCTCACCATCCCGACGGCCGCCAGCACCCCGATCGCCGCCAGCACCACGAGCCCCGAGCCGAGCGGGAGGTTGTAGAAGAGCAGCACGACCGGCACGGTGATCGCCAGCACGGCGAGCACGTAGAGGAGGTTGCTGAGCGCCTTGCCGAGGAAGATCGCCTCGCGGCTCACCGGGGCGAGGAGGAGCGCGTCCATCGCGCGCGTCTCGAGCTCGAGCCCGAAGGCGCGGTGGAGCCCGAGCAGCGAGGCGAAGGCGAAGATCGTCCAGGTCACGCCGGGGGCGATGTCGATCGACCGCACCGCGGTCGGGTCCCAGACGAAGTAGAAGATCGCGACGCCGACGATCGAGAAGACGAGCGAGGCGAGGAAGGCGCTCCGCGTGCGGGCCTCGATGGCGAGGTCCTTCCGCGCGAGGCGCCAGGCGACGGCGAGCGTCGACGGGGGGCGCCGCACGGGCGACGGGGCGCTCACGCCGCCGCCTCCTCGCCGAGCGTGAGGCGACGGTAGCGCTCCGCGAAGGCCGCGGGTGCGACGCCGTCGGTCGGCGCGAGGTGCACCACGCGCCCGTCGACCAGCACCGCGGCGTGCGTGGCGAGGTCGAGCCCCTCGGTGACGTCGTGCGTCACGAGCACCAGCGCCGCGCCGTCGTCGCGCAGCGTGCGGAGGAGCATGGTGAGCGCGCGCGCCCCCGCGACGTCGAGCCCCGTGTACGGCTCGTCGAGGAGGACGAGCGCGGGGCCGTGCACGATCGCGCGCGCGATGCTGGTGCGCTGCTGCCAGCCGCGCGAGAGCGCCCGCACCGGCGTCGCCGCGCGCCCCTCGAGCCCCAGGCGCGCGAGCGCGGCGTCGATCGCCGCGTCGCCGGCGCCGATGCCGTGGAGCGACGCGGCGAAGGCGACGTTCTCGCGCACGGTGAGCGCGTCGTACAGCATGCTGTGATGGCTCAGCAGCCCGACGCGCGCGCGCGTCGCCGGCTCGCCGGGGAGCGCCGCGCCGAGCAGGCGCACCTCGCCCGCGGTGGGGCGGAGGAGCCCCGCGAGCGAGCGGAGGAGCGTCGTCTTGCCCGCCCCGTTCGGGCCGAAGAGCGCGAGGCACTCGCCCGCGCGCACCGACAGCGTCACGTCGTCGAGCGCGCGCCGCCGCCCGTAGCGACGCACCAGCCCGCGCGTCTCGGCGACGACGGCGGCGTCGTGGGGCGGTCGGTCGGGGACGGGCATGGCGCGCGAAGGGTAGCCCCGCCCGGGAGCCCCCGGCAGGGCCGGCGGCGGCGGCGCGACGCTGCGGCGCGAGAGCTTCGCGGCGCCGCGCGGACGCGGCCCGCCCGGTTGCCCACCCCTCCCCCGCCGGTCAGCTTGCACCCCACCTCGCACCGGCCCCGACCCGCGCGCGCCCCCTCGTCGCGCCGCGGCGGCCATCACGCCCGAGCGCCGCATGACCGAGATCAGCGCCCTCCTCACCGAGCACCGGCGCTTCGCGCCCCCCGCGCACTTCCGCGAGCGCGCCGCCATCGCCACGCGGGCCCTCTACGACGAGGCGGCGAAGGACCCCGAGGCCTTCTGGGCGCGCCAGGCCGCGGAGCTCGAGTGGATCCGGCCGTGGACGAAGGTGCTCGACTGGCAGCCCCCCTTCGCGCAGTGGTTCGTGGGCGGGCAGCTCAACGTCGCCGCGAACTGCCTCGACCGGCACGTCCGCACGAGCCGGCGCAACAAGGCGGCGATCGTCTTCGAGGGCGAGCCGGGCGACCGTCGCACGCTCACCTACTGGGAGCTGTACACGGAGGTCAACAAGTTCGCGAACGTCCTCAAGTCGCTCGGCGTCCGCCGCGGCGACCGCGTCGCGATCTACCTCCCGCTGATCCCCGAGGCCGCGATCGCGATGCTCGCCTGCGCGCGCATCGGCGCGGTGCACTCGGTCGTCTTCGGCGGCTTCAGCCCCGAGGCGCTGCGCGACCGCATCAACGACGCCGGCGCGAAGGTGCTCGTCACCGCCGACGGCGGCTACCGGCGCGGGCAGGTGATCCCGCTCAAGCGCAACGCCGACGTCGCGATGGCCGAGACGCCGTCGATCGAGAAGTGCGTCGTCGTGCGGCGCCGTCCGGGCGGGATGGGCGACGAGTCGTTCGCGCGGATCACCGAGGGGCGCGACGTCTTCTGGCACCTCGAGATGGAGCGGGCCGCGCTCCGCTGCGAGCCCGAGGCGATGGACGCCGAGGATCCGCTCTTCATCCTCTACACCTCGGGGAGCACGGGGAAGCCCAAGGGGATCCTGCACACCACCGGCGGCTACCTCACCGGCGCCGCGTACACGGCGCGCGTCCTCTTCGACCTGCGCGACGACGACGTCTTCTGGTGCACCGCCGACGTGGGGTGGGTCACCGGGCACACGTACCTCGTCTACGGCCCGCTCGCCAACGGCGCGACCTGCATGATGTACGAGGGCGCCCCCGACTGGCCCGACAAGGACCGCATGTGGGAGCTATGCGCGCGCCACGGCGTGACGATCTTCTACACCGCGCCGACGGCGATCCGCGCCTTCATGAAGTGGGGCGAGTCGCACGTGCGGAAGCACGACCTCTCGATGCTCCGCCTGCTCGGCACCGTCGGCGAGCCGATCAACCCCGAGGCGTGGATCTGGTACCACCGCGTCGTCGGCGGCGAGCGCTGCCCGATCATCGACACCTGGTGGCAGACCGAGACGGGCGCCTGCGTCATCTCGCCGCTCCCGGGCGTCACCGAGACCAAGCCCGGCTCGGCGACGCAGCCGCTCCCCGGCTACAGCGTCGCGCTGGTGGACAAGGACGCGAACCCGATCGCCGTCGGCGGCGGGCTGCTCACGATCACGCGGCCGTGGCCGAGCATGCTGCGCGGCATCTGGGGCGACCGGCAGCGCTACGTCGACACCTACTTCAGCAAGTGGCCCGGGCGCCCCGACCTCTACTTCGCCGGCGACGGCGCGAAGCTCGACGAGGACGGCTACTGGTGGATCCTCGGCCGCGTCGACGACGTGCTCAACGTCGCGGGGCACCGCATCGGGACGATGGAAGTCGAGAGCGCGCTGGTGGAGCACCCGAGCGTCGCCGAGGCGGCGGTGGTCGGCAAGGAGCACGAGCTCAAGGGGCAGGCGATCGCCGCCTTCGTGACGCTGAAGGAGGGCGAGCACGCGACGAGCGCGCTGCGCGACGAGCTGCGCGACTTCGTGGCGCAGAAGATCGGCGCGATCGCGCGCCCCGACGACGTCCTCTTCTCGGCCGACCTGCCGAAGACGCGGAGCGGGAAGATCATGCGCCGGCTCCTGCGCGACATCGCCGAGGGGCGCGCGCTCGGCGACACGACGACGCTGGCCGACCCGAACGTGGTGGCGACCCTCAAGCAGCAGTACGAGGGGCAGGAGGCGTGACCGCGCGGTGACGCGCGCGATGCGCGGGGGCGGGGGCCGGTCGCCGGCCCCCGCCTTTCGTTTTTCCGCCCCGGGGTGCGACCTTTCCGCCATGGCCTGGCTCGATCGCCTCCTCCCGCAGACGCTCTTCGCCCGCAAGCTCTCCGACGCCGCGGAGCGTCGGCTCCGGCTCGCGCAGGCGCGCGCGGAGGAGGCGGTGCTCGACACGCACGTGCGCAACGCGCTGCTCTTCGTCGACACGCTCGCCGGCGAGCTCCCGTTCGACCGCGCGATCGAGACCTACATCCGCGCCCTCGGCATCCCCGAGCCGCTCGCCAGCACGGTGGCGACGCGCACGCTGGTGGTGCTCAGCGAGGACGTCGTCCCCGAGCGCGAGGCGCCGCGCGAGGCGGGGATGCTCGCCGACGACGTGCTCCCGCTGGTGCGGCTCGCGGCGGCCGATCCGTCGCGGCGGCGGTAGGGCGCGTCGCGCATCACCGCGCGACGGCTCGGCGTCGCGCGGGCACCGCTGGTCACCACGGAGGCGCAGGGGATCGGCGGGATCCCCTGCGCCTCCGTGGTGACCAGCGGTCTGTCGTGGCGCGCGACATCGCGTCACCTCCCCACGCTCACAGCGCCGGATTCAGGGCGTGGCTGCGGGAATGGGACGCGACGCGGCGGCCTTCGCCTCGAGCGCGGCGTCGATGGCGCGCGCGAGCTCGTCGTACGACGGGTTGCCGGTGTGCAGGCGGCCGTCGATGAAGAAGGTCGGCGTGCCGTTGACCTGCCGCGTCATGCCGAGCGCGTAGTTGCCCTTGATGCGCGCGTCGAAGGTCGACGCGTCCATGCAGGCGTTCCACTTCGCCATGTCGAGGCCGATCGACTGCGCATAGCCGGCGATGGGCTTGCGCGGGTCGTCGGTGACGAAGCCGTTCCACTCCTCCTGCCGCTCGAGCAGGGCGTCGTGCATCGGCCAGAACTTCCCCTGCTCGCCGGCGCAGGCGGCGGCGTTGTGGGCGGGGATGGTGTTCCGGTGCGCGTTGACGAGCGGGAAGTCGTAGAAGACGAACTTCACCTTGCCCGTCTCGACGTAGGCCTTGCGCAGGTCGGGTTCGGCGAGGGTGGCGAAGCGGCCGCAGCTCGGGCACTCGAAGTCGGCGAACTCCTCGACGACGACGGGGGCGTCGTCGCGGCCGAGGCTCCACCCTTGGGCGGCCCGGGCGGCGACGGTGTCGCCGGGGACGGGCATGACCGGCGGGGCGGCGGCGGGCTTGTTCGCCGCGCGATAGGCGATGAAGGCGCCGCCGGCGATGGCGACGAGGGCGAGGAGGCCGAAGAACTTCCCGTTGCCCCCGGACTGCTTGCGGACCTGCACGCTCACCGTTCGTCGTCCTCGTCGTCGGGCGACCACTCGGTGGGCGCCCAGTCGGCGGTCTCGCCATCCACGGCGTCGGCCACGATGCGCCGGGAGTCGGCGACCTCGGGCGTGTCGTAGGTGCAACGGACCAGGTAGTGGAAGAGCTCCGAGCGGACGTCGCCCAGGAGGCGGAGGAGGTCGCCGGCCTGCCGGAGGAGCGAGCCGTCGGCCCGGGCGGCCAGCAGGCGCTCGGCGAGGGCGACGAGCTGGGCCTCGAGCGCGCGGGCGCGCTCGTCACCGTAGGTCTGCTCGTCGTCGCTCACGGGCGCTCCGGACCGGGGCGGCCGGCGGGGCGGCGTCCTCGTGACGCACCACCCCGGCGGCCGCGGCGGGGAAAGCTCGTCGGGGGGTGACGACGGGGCAACGGGCGGAGGTGACGTTTCGCGCGTCGGCATCATCGAAAGACCCGCGGGGACGGTCCCCCCCCGTCCCTAGGCCGCCGCCACGCCCCCTCCACCCCCCCGCGGGCGGGGTCAGGCACCTCCGGCACCGCTCGGGGGCGGAGGTGCCAGACCCCTCCGGCACCGGCCGGGGGCAGAGGTGCCAGACGCCTCCGGCACCGCGGGGTGCCGGAGGTGCCAGTCGCGAGTGGCACCGCGCGCTTTTTGATCATGCCATCGCGCGAACGACACGACGAACCGCGCACGCACGGCGACCCTTCCCCTCGCCGGTGACTCCGTCGCCCCGCGCACGCGCACACCGACCCCACCTCCACGCCCCTGCTACCTTCCCCCCGTGGCCCCCCGTCCGCCCGCCCCGTCGCCCGCCGCCGCCCCGGTCGTCCCGGCCGCGCCGCCGCGCCGGCTCCCCGCGCGACGCACGGTGCTCCCGGACCCCGGCCTCGACGCCGACTACCTCCGGCTCCCCGTCGGTCCCGGCGCGCTCCACGCGCTCCGCTACGGCCACGGCGGCCCCGCGATCCTGCTCGTCCACGGCTTCACCACCGGCGCCCCGCTCTGGCGACGCGTCGCGCCGCTCCTCCTCGCCCGCGGCTGCCAGGTCGTCGTCCCCGACCTCCTCGGCTTCGGCGAGAGCGATCGCCCCCCCGGCGGCCCCTACACCGTCGCGGCGCAGGCCCGCCACCTCGACCGCGCCCTCGCGCTCCTGCGGATCCCGCGCGTCGTCGCCGTGGGGCAGGACATGGGCGGGCGCGTCGTGCGCCGCCTCGCCGCCATGCGCCCCGAACGCGTCGCGGCGCTGGTCGTCGTGAGCCCCGGCGCCCCGCTCGAGGAGCCCGAACCCGAGATCGTCGCCGTGCAGGAGCAGACCGGCCCCGCGCTCCTCGAGATCTCGAGCCGCCCCCTCGGCGTCGTCGACCTCCTCCTCCCCGCGCTCCGCGCCGCGCTGCACGACGGCGACGAGGGGGACGAGCGCGACGAGACCGACGCGCGTCGCCTCGCGCGCTACGCCGCCCCGTACACCGGGCAGGCCGGCGCGCGGCACCTGCTCGATCTCGCGCGTGCGATCACCGAGGACGTCGACGTCCCCGTCGCGCCTCCCGCTCGGGTCCCCGTCACCATCGTCCTCGGCGAGCACGATCCGCTCCCCGCGCCGGTCGGCGCGTCGGCCGACGTCGTGCGCATCGCCGGCGCGAAGCGGCTGCTCGCCGAGGAAACGCCGACGGCCCTCGCCGACGTTCTCGTGGCACGCACGACGCATGCATTCGACGTCGCGCCGACGCTCCCGTCGGATGCGTGAATCGATTAGCTTTTCTCCTGTTCCGACACACCACGAGGTGACATGACCAAGAAGAATCGCCAGCGTCGTGAAGTCGCGCCGCCGACGCCGTTCGAGCAGGCCCGCGACGAGCTGTTCCAGCAGATCATGCGTTGTGAAGTCATCGGTGCCGCCCCCGAGCACCAGGCGGAGTGGTTCACGGAGACGATGGCGTACTTCGCCGATCGCTATCCGGAGCTGAAGCCGGCCGACGTCAAGGACCTGCGCGTCCTCGGCGAGCGGTTCGTGCAGCCGCCGAAGCGGGCCGAGGTGGTGGCCGAGACGCCCGTCGAGGCGCCGGAGCCGGCGACCGACGCGGCGCAGGACGAGCGGGCCGAGAGCGCCGAGATCGGCGAGCCGGTCGCCGCCTGAGCGACACGACGCTGCACGTCGAAGCAGGACGGACGCCCCCGCCGGAAATGCCGGCGGGGGCGTCGTTCGTCAGGGGGTGGGCGCCGGGCCGGACGGACGTGGGGTGCCGTCGGCCGCGGCCGGCGCCTTGCCCGTGGCGCCAGAGACGTCCGACGCCAGCGGCGTCCGCACCGGGGTGCGCGCCGCCGCCCGGATCGCACGGCTGAGCCACGATGCGCCGGACTTCGCTGCCCCCTGGACGGCAGCCGTCGTCGGCACAGGCGCCGGGGCATCCGCTCGCTCGGCACGTGAGATCGCTTCGGCCGATCCATCCGCGGCGGATGCGGGCGCGCCGGTGTCGGCACCGGGCGCGCTCGAGGTGACGAGCGGCGTGGACACCGTGCCCACCTCGGCCGCGGGCACCGCAGGCGCCGTCTGACGTCGCGACGTCATGACGTCGGAGACTGCAACCTCGGATGGCGAGCCGACCATGGGCGCCGAATCCGTCACCGAGGCGTCGGCCGCGACCTCGGCCGCCGCAGCCGGTCGTCCGGGCGGGAGCGCCGGTGCGGTGCTCCCCGCCGCGAGTGCCGTCGCGGCGGCCGTGGGACGGATCACGCGTCCGCCGGGCCCCGGGGTGAGCCGGCGGTGCGGGTCGGGAATCGCCGGTCCGGCGCCGAGCGCGGGGCGTGGCGTGCTCGCTGGGGAGGCGCCGAGCGAGTCGCGGATCGCGCCGAGGTCGCCGGTGGCGAGCGCCTGACGCTGTGCGGCGACGCGCCGTTCTGCGGCGGCGAGTCGCGCCTCGACGGTGTCGAGCGCGGTCGAAAGCCGGTCGAGGACGTCGGCGGCCCGGAACTCGGGGAGCCGCATCCGTGGCGACCAGTCGGCGACGTCGCGGCTGATCCCCGCCCAGAGCGGTGCGGCCCCGGGTTCCGTCGCGCTCAGGAAGTCGCGCGCGACGCTCGACCGGGCGGAGAACATGCGGAGGTGGGCGTCGCGGCCGAGGAGGAGCGCGCGCAGCGTGGCGCCGCTCTCGTCGGCGAGCATCGCCTGATGCACGACCTTGTGGCGGATGCGGCGGGCCCCGCGAGCCGAGGCGGGGAGGAGCGTCCCCGAGAATTCGGCCATGGGGAGCGCATCGAAGAAGCGGACCGCGGCCTTCGCCAGCGCGTCGATCTCGCCCATGGTGCGCGCGTGGACGTCGGCCTGCGCGGCGCCGAGGGCCCGGGCGCGGGCGGAGAGGGCGGCGGCGCGCGCGGCGGCACCGGAACGCGCGGAGGACACGGCGGGGTGTGGGCGGCTCGGGGGCGCGCGGTACCCGTGCCGGCACGCGGCCGGTCCGGGCAGACGAACTCGACCATGAAGTTCGGCCGTTCGCCACCGCGACTTGAGCGAGCGATGCGTCCGGCGCACGGCTCCCGTTCGCGCCGATGACGATCCGCCGTCGTCAGCGCCGGCCGGGGCGCGGGCGCGCCAGCGTCGCCCCGATCCGCACCCCGCCGCCCAGCCCCACCTCGAGCCCTCGCAGCCACGTGCGCCCCTCCGCCGGCCCCTGCAGCCCGACGACGACGATCGCGACCGGGCGAGGTCGCGCGTCGCGCTCCCAGCGCATGCCGGCCCCCGCGCCCACCGTCGGTGCCCAGCGGAGCTGCCGGAACGGGTCGACGAGGAACCGGGCGACGACGTCGAGCCGCGCGCTCGGCCGCCACGCATCGTCCCGTCGCGTCGCGCCGACGCCGCCCTCGAGCGACACCCGCGCCTGGTATCCCGCGGGGACGACGAGCCCCGCGCCCGCGTGGAGCGTCGTGCCGCGATCGAGGAGGACGTCGGTGCGGAGGAGCGGCGTCGGGGCGAGCGAGGCGCCTCGCTGCGCCTGCGAGGGCCCGGCCGCGAGCGTGACCGCGAGCAGCGCGGCGACGACTCCCCGCAGGGCAGCCTCGCGCGCGCTCCGCGGCACGCGTGGCAACGTCCCGACGTGCCGCGCCGGCGTCACGCGACCGGTCCCGCCCCGGCGCCGTCCTCGGACGCCGCGCGCCGCGCGAGGTCGGCGGGGCCGCCGGCGCGGTTCTCCCAGAGCATGAGCGTGTAGTCGATGGTCGCGACCACCGCGAGCACGCCGCACGCGACCGCGAGCCCCGCGACGAGGCGCGGCGCGAGGAGCGACGCGAGCAGGGTGCAGAACTGCAGCACCGTGACCCCCTTCCCCGGCCAGCGCGCCCTGAACGGGATCTGCCGCAGCCACGTGATGCTGCGCGCCGTGACCCATCCGACGAGCACCATCACGTCGCGCACGAGCACGAGCGCGAGCATCCACCACGCGATCGCCCCCTCGACGGTCATCGTCACGAAGGCCGCGAGCATGAAGATCCGGTCGGCGACCGGGTCGAGGAGCGCGCCGAAGCGCGTCTGCGCGTTGGCGAGGCGCGCCACGAGCCCGTCGAGGACGTCGCTCGCCATCGCGGCCGCGAGGACGCCGAGGCGCCACTGCGGCTCCGGCACTCCCGCGAACGCCGCCGCGAAGGCGACGCGCGAGAGCGAGAGGAGGTTCGGCGGGGAGACGAGGTCGCGCGCGCGCATCGCGCGAAAGAAAACCCGCCGCGCGAGGGGGGCGAGCCGCGACGACACCGTGCGCCGGACGTTGCTCGCCCCGGCACGCCGGGCTACCCTGCCGTCGCGCCCGGCGCGGGGCCCCGCGGCCGCGCCGTCCCTCCATCCCGCCGCGTGCTCCCGCTCCTCCTCCCGCCCGCCGCCCTCGTCGTCGCCGCGCTCCTGCTCGTGTGGAACGTGGCGCTCGCGGGGCGGCTCGCGCGCATCGACGCGGCGCCGCGCAACTGGGCGACGCTCACCGGGCTGCTCGGCCTCCTCCTCATCCCGGGCGTCCTGATCCGCGTCGTCGGGAGCTCGCTCGTGCTCGGGCGCACGATCGCGTCGCTCGCCTGGTTCTGGCCCGTGCTCGCGACGCTCGTCGCGCTGCAGGCGGGGCTGACGCTCGCGCAGCGGCTCGGCGTGCGCGCGATCGTCCTCCCGATCGCGCTCCACGACACGCTCGTCGCCGCGGCGGCGTGGATCGAGTACGCGAGCGGCACGGGGACGCCGCTCCCCGGGTGGCTGCACGCGCTCCCGGCGGCGATCGCGGGGGCGGTCGGCTACGTGGCCGGGCCGACGGCGCTCGTCTCGCCGTTCGCGGTGGTGCCGCCGCTCCTCGCACCGGCCTTCCGCGCGCGCTGGGCGATCAACGCGACGGTGCGCGGCGCCGTGGGGCTCGGCGCGCTCGTCGCCGTCCTCGCCGTCGCGAGCGAGCTGCCGCAGGCGATCCGCGCGGTGCGGAGCTTCGACGCGTACACGCTCGTCCCGCTGCGCGAGCGCCCCGAGGACCGGCCGCTCGCGGTGGGGATGCGCCTCCTCGGCACCGTCGACGGCGCGCCGCACCCGCAGGCGCTCGCGTGGGACCTGTCGCTCGCCGACAGCGCCGACGTCGCCGCCGTCGGCGTGACGGTGGCTCCCGGCGCGTCGGGGCGCGCGCTCGACTCGCTCGCGCGCGTCCTCGACGACCTGCGCGCCGACAGCGTCGCGATCGTCGCGACGATCGGCTGGGACCTCGACGAGGGGCTCCGCGCGCGCTTCGCGCCCACGGCGTGGGAGCGCGAGCGCGTGGCGGCGGTCGAGCAGGTGGTGCGGCGGCTCCGCCCCGACGTGCTGGTGCCGGTGGCCCAGCCCTACGGCGCAGGGGCGCGCACCGTGGGGCGGCTCACGCCGGCGCGGTGGCAGGGGCTCCTCGCCGAGTGCGCGCGGACCGCGCATTCGCTCCGCCCGGCGACGCGCGTGCTGCACGAGGCGTCGAGCTACGACGCGCGCGACAGCGTGCTCGCCGCGTGGGCGGCGACGCCGGCGAGCGGGCTCGATGGCGTCGGCTACGCGCTCGCGCCGGGGTTCCGCGGCGGTGCGTCGCTCGAGGCGCGGCTGCAGGCGGTCGATCGCTGGCGTCGCGCGCGCCCGCGCGCGGTGCGCGAGTGGGTGACGCTCGTCGCCGCCAACCCGTGGGTGCACGGCGAGGGAGCGCAGGAGCGCGCGGTCTGGGGCGTGCTCGCGTGGGCGAGCGCGCGCCCGTCGCTCGACGGCGTGATCGTCGGCGACGCCGCCGACTACGACACGCGCCGCGGGCTGCGCGGCCCGGGGGGGCGGCTCCGCCCGGCGACGGCGTCGCTCAAGCGCGCGATCCGCGCGCTGCGTCGCGTCAGCGCCCCCTGACGATCCCCTCGGCGCGCACGTCGCCGCCGCACCAGCGCCGCGCGACGCGGCGCACGTCGTCGACGGTGACGCGCGCGATCGCGTCGCGCTCGGCGCCGAGCTCCGTGAGCCCGTCGCCGAGGAGCCAGGCGTCGACCATGTCGGCGAGCTGCGCGGCGCCGCTCTCCTGCCGGAGCGCGAGCATGCCGAGCGCGAAGCGCTGCGCGCGCGCGAGCTCGTCGGCGCCCACGTCGGCGTCGCGCAGCGCGGCGAACTCGCGGAGGAGCCCCTCGCGCGCCTCGTCCTCGCGCTCGGGGGCGCAGGCGATGTAGCTCGCGATCACGCCGCCGGCGCGCCACGCGGTGGCCCCCGTGCTCACGCTGTACGCGAGCGACTGCCGGCTCCGCAGCGACTCGAAGAAGCGCCCCCCGAGCCCGCTCGCGATGCCGGTCAGCATGGCGAGCGCGTGGCGGTCGTCGTCGTGGCGCGACGGCCCCGGGAAGAGCATCGCGAGCGCGCTCTGCTTCCGGTCGCGCGCGTCGACGACCTGCCGCACGCCGTCGGCGTACGTCGCCGCGGCGACGACGCTCGTCGCCCCGGCGGCGAGCGCGCCGAAGGGCGCCGCGACGATCGCCGCCAGCTCGTCCACCGGCAGGTCGCCGACGACGGCGAGCACCGGCGTCCCCTGCAGCACGAGCCGCGCGTGCCAGCGGCGCAGCGCGTCGCCGTCGAGCGCGCCGACGCTCTCCGCCGTCCCCGACGGATCGAGCGCGTAGGGATGCCCCGCGAGGAGCGCGCCGCGCGCGAGCGCCATGGGGTGGCGGACCATGTCGTCGCGCCGCGCGGCGAGCTCGGTGACGAGGTGCGCGCGCTCGGTGGCGACCGCGGCGGCCGGGAAGGTCGGGCGCTCGACGACGTCGGCGAGCAGCGCGGCGGCCGCCCGCGCGGCCTCGGGCGGGACGGCGATGCTCCACCCCGCGATCTCCTTCCCCGTCGTCGCGCTCACGCTCCCGCCGAGCGCCTCGGCGTCCTCGGCGAGCTGCGCGGCGGTGCGCGTCGCGGTCCCCTTGACCATCGCGCGCGCCATGAGCGTGGTGATCCCCGCCTGCGCCGGCGCCTCGTCGCACGCGCCGCCCTGCACGAAAGCGCCGAGGTGCACGATCGGCGCGCCCGGCTTGCGCTTCGCGAGCACGGCGATGCCGCGCGCGGTGCGGAAGACGGCGACCTCCTGCTCCGTGCGCTCCCATGTCGGCGACGGCGCCGCGGACGCAGGAGACGGGGCGGGGCGGCGTTCGATGGTGATCGGGGGGCGCGGCGCCGCCTCGAGCCAGGCGACGAGCGCATCGCCGTCGGCGGCGAGCGGTGCGGTGTCGCGCGGGCGGTAGCTCACGCAGGCGAGCGCGCCAGGGTCGCACCAGCGCGCGAGGACGCGGCGCACGTCGTCGGCGGTGACCGCGTCGACGGCGGCGTGATGGCGCTCACCCACCTCCTCGCCGCCCAGCGCCTCCCACGCGACGAGCTCCTCGGCCTGTCCCTCCATCGTCTCGCGCGCGTGCAGCCGGCGCGCGCGCAGCACCGTGCGCACGCGCGCGAGCTCGTCGTCGTCGGGGCCCTCGTCGGCGAGGCGGCGCAGCGCCCCCCAGGCCGCGCGCACGCCGTCGGCGAGCGTCGTCTCCTGCGCGACGACGGTGAGCGCGAGGACGCCGAGCTGCGTCGGCGTGTAGTGGAAGGCCGACGCGCTCGTGGCGAGGCCGCGCTCGCGCACCTCGCGGTAGAGGCGCGACGCACGCCCGGTCGCGAGGAGCGACGCGGCGACGTCGAGCGCGGGGCAGTCGGGGTGGAGCGGCCCGACGGTGCGCCAGCCGATCGCGACGTGCGACTGCTCGACCTCGCCGGTGAGCGCGCGGTAGCGCGCGTCGCGGCGCGCCGGCTCGGCGGGGCCGGGGTCGGGCATCGGGTCGTGCGGCGCGGCGGCGCCGTAGCTCGCGGCGACGGCGTCGCGCACCGCGTCGGCGTCGACGTCGCCGACGACGGCGAGGATCGTGTTCGACGGTCCGTACCAGTTGCGGTAGAACTCGACCAGCTTCTCGCGCGTGAAGCCGCGCAGCGCCTCGGGGCGCCCGATGCGCCAGCGGCGCATGCGGTGGCGATCGTGCAGGAGCTCGTAGAGCGTCTCGATCGTCACGGCGGTCGGCGTGTCGGCCTTGCGCGCCGCCTCCTGCACGATGACCTCGAGCTCGCGCCGCAGCTCGTCGGCGTCGATCGTCGACTCGGCCCACGCGTCGTGCTGGATCGCGAGCCCCTCACGCCACGACGCCGAGGGGAGGACGGTGACGTACGTCGTCGCGTCGTAGATCGTGTGCGCGTTGAGCCAGCCGCCGGCGGCCTTGGTCGCGGTGGCGATCTCGCCCGGGCCCCGGGTCGGCGTCCCCTTGAAGTACATGTGCTCGAGGACGTGGGCGATCCCCACCTGGTCGTCGCGCTCGTCGAAGTAGCCGGCCTTCACCCGGGTGACGATGGCGGCGACGGGGGCGCTGCGGTCGGGGCGGACGAGGAGCGTGAGGCCGTTCGGGAAGACGGTCTTGCGGGTCGTCATGCGGGCGGTGGCGGGGACGCGCGGGGGCCGCGACACGCGGGTGGTGTCGCGGCCCCCGGGAGGCACGGGGCCCGGCGCGCGGCCGGGCGCGGTCAGTGGAGGATCTTGAGGAAGCCGGCGGCCGAGATCGCGCGGACGAACGCCTCGGCGCTGTCGACCGGGACCGCGTAGCCCGTCTGCGCCAGCACGCGCGCCGACTCGGCGAGCATGAAGTCGAAGGCCGGCTTGCCGCGGAACTGGCCGCTCGCGTCCTGCAGCGCGCGGACGATCTCCTCCCAGCTCCCGGTGAAGGTGTCGCCGGTGCGCGTCAGCACCGCGTGCTCGGCGGCGCGGGCCCGCTGCTCGCGCATCTCGGCGAGCAGCGTGCCGAAGAGCTCGAGCTGGCCGCGGGCCTCGGGCTTCTCGTCGCCCTCGCCCGCCACCGCCGCCTCGACCTCGGCGAGGAGCTCGTCGATCGAGTCGGTGTCGCCGTTGAGCTCCTCGAGGCGCGCCTCCCACGGCGCGAGGTCGGGATCGTCGTCCTTGAGCCGGTAGGCGGCCTTCTTCAGCTCGACGAAGCGCCAGATCCCGAGCTCGTCCCAGTGGTCCTCGGGCTTCGTCTTCTCGAAGTGGTAGAGCGCCGCCTCGTACTCCTGCTTGTCGTACAGCAGGTTGGCGAGGTAGATGCGGGCCTCGACGTAGTCGGGGTCGAGCTTGAGCGCGCGGCGCAGCGTGCTGATCGCCGCGTCCTCGTCGCCCGACCGGTGCTCGGCGTAGCCCATGCAGCTCACCGCCTCGGCCGAGTCGGGCTCCTGCTGCACGGCGATGTCGAAGAACTGCGCCGCGTCCTCGACGAGGTTGTCGCGGAAGAGCGCGCGGCCGACCTGCACCATGAGCTCGACGTCGTCGTGGTAGCCGAGCTCGAGGATGCGGCGGAAGTTCTTGCGCGCGTTCTCGACCTCGCCGAAGCGCAGCAGCGTCTCCCCGAGCCCGGCGAGGGCGTCCTCGTGCTCGCTGTCGAGCAGGAGCGCCTCGCTGAAGCTGCGGCGCGCCCAGGCGTACTCCTCGCGGGCGAGGCGCGCGTAGCCCTCGCCGACGTGGAGCTCGACCGCCGTGGGATAGAGCGCGAGCCCCTCCTTGAGGACGGCCAGCGCGTCGTCGAAGCGCCCCTCGTTGTAGAGCTGGTGGGCGCGCTCGTCGTACTCCTCGGACGAAAGGAACTGCGAAGGCATCTCCTACTCCTCCCGAAGCGGCGACGGCCGGAAGATAGGTGTGCGCCCCGTGACGCGCGCCCCCCGGTCGGGATGGACGGCCCCGGGCGCGTCCGACCGTGGCGTCATACCCCGTCCCGGGGGACAGGGTCGCAGGATGCGGGCCGGTCGTCGCGCGACGCGATGGCGCGCGGGCGGTCGCCGCTCACGGGTGCGCGAGCGCGACGGCGATCTCGCCGGCGAGCCGCGCGTTCTGCTCGAGGAGCGCGAGGTTGGCGGCGAGCGAACGCCCCTCGGTCGCCTCGACGACGCGCCCGAGCAGGAAGGGGGTGAGCGCGGCGCCGCGGATCCCCCGCCCCTCGGCCTCGGCGAGCGCGCGACCGACGGCGGCGTCGACCTCGCCCTGCGCGAGCGCCGTCGCCTCGGGGGGCGGGACGACGACGAGGATCGCGCCCGGGAGCCCGAGCCCGAGGTGGAGCCGCGCGAGCCGCGCGAGCTCCCCGACGTCGTCGACGCGGTGCGGGACGGGGAGCCCGGTGGTGCGCGTGAAGAAGCCCGGGAGCTCCGACGTGCGCCAGCCGACCACGGCGACGTTGAGCGTCTCGAGGCGCTCGAGCGTGGCGGGGAGGTCGAGGATCGACTTGGCGCCGGCGCAGGTGACGACGAGCGGGGTGCGCGCGAGGGCGACGAGGTCGCCCGACTCGTCGAACGGGGCACCGCGGTGGACGCCGCCGATCCCGCCGGTCGCGAAGACGCGCACGCCGCCGGCGTGGGCGAGCGCGAGCGAGGCGGCGACCGTCGTGGCCCCGTCGGCGCCGGCCGCGGCGCAGGGGGCGATGTCGCGCGCGCCGATCTTCCGGACGCCGTCGCGGGCGAGGAAGCGGGCGAGCTCGGGCCCGGTGAGGCCGAGCGTCGGGACGCCGTGCGCGACGGCGGTGAGGGCGGGGACGGCCCCGGCGGTGCGCACGGCCGACGTCATGGCGTCGGCGGCGGTGGCGTTGTGCGGGACCGGGAGCCCCTGCGCGAGCACCGAGGTCTCGAGCGCGACGACGGGGCGGCCCGCCTCGAGGGCGTGGGCGACTTCGTGGAGGCGGCGGAGCATCGCGCGAATCTACCGACCGCCGTGCCCCCCCTCCGGGCTCAGGGGAGGACCGAGACCGCCCGCGTCGTCTCGCGCTCCCGCACGCGCACCGGGACGGCCGTGAGGATCAGCCGGTCGGGGGCGGGGCCGACGAAGCGCGTCGGCCAGCAGGTCGTGAGCGTGAGCTTCGGCGTGTCGCTGCGGCGCAGGACGCGCTCGTCCTTGCCGACGATCTGCCGCGTCACGACGCGCCAGGTCACCGCGGCGGCGGGGTGCTCGGTCTCGACGTAGTCGCCGATGCGGACGTCGTCGAGGCGGTGGAAGTGGCGGTCGCGATGCGCGCTGATGACGGCGTTGCCGGCCTGCCCCGGGAGCACCGTCCCCGGCATGTGCCCCGGGCCGGCCCAGAGCGACTTGTCGTCGATCCCCTCGACGACGATCTCGTCGAGGCGTATGGCGGGGATGAGGACGCGCACCACGGGCGCGCCCGGCTTCACCGGGGCGAGCGTGGCGCCGGCGATGGCCTGCGTGAGCGTGGCCGCCTTGACGAGCTTCTGCCACTCGGCCCGCGCCCGCTGGCGCGCGACCGCCCCCTTGAGGAGCGAGGCGCCGACGGTGCCGAGGACGGCGAAGCCGGCGGCGAGCGTGACGATCGCGAAGCTCCGGCGCGCGCGGAGGCGCCGGCGCCGGCGGGCGACGGCGGCGTCGATCGCCGCGGGGTCAGCCCCGCGCGCGCGCCAGGGCGAAAGAACCGAGGGCAACGAGACCCGACCCGAGGAGGAAGACCGAGGGGAGCGGCGTGGCGGTGTCGGGGGCGCGGAGCCCGGCCTCGCTCAGCGAATCGACCGGCGCGTCGACCGGGCGCTCGTCGACGGCGACGCGCCCGGCCTCGACGATCGGCGCCTCGACCTGCGGGACCGGGAGGTCGCGCAGCGCGACGCGCCCCGGCGGGGTCGTGACGGGCGCGACGCGCACCGGCTCGCCACCCGCGAAGAGCGCCGGCGCGCCGGCCGCCGCGAGGGCACCGATGAAGCCGAGGGGGGCGAAGGCGGCGAGGTTGCGCAGCTCGCCGCTCTGCTCGCCGGTGGCGCAGTCGCAGGTCGGCTTGCCGGTCGCCGCGGGCGGGGCCGCGGGCGCGGGCGCCCCTTGGGCACCCAGCCGGGTGGCCAGCACGAGGGCGGCGGCGAGGCCGGCGGGTCGGAGGCGAGCGAGCATGGCGTGATCGGCGGAAGGGGAGCCGGCCGGGGGGAGACCGGACGTGCGACGTGCCGTCACGGCGCAGGGTGGTCCGCCGCGACGCTCGGAGGTGGAGGACCTGGCGGCGAGCACCACCGCCGCCGATCGATCCGGACCTGCCTCCGGCGCTTGACGAAAGATGCGGATGATGGTCACCGGGGACAACACGCGGCGGTGCCTCGGGTCTCTCCCCAACGCCTGCACCCTCGTGGCCGGGCGGCCCGCGCTCCCCCTGCCCCGGAACGGCGCGGGGCGGCGACGGCCATCGGCCGCCACCGCCCCGCGCACGTGCCGACGGGCGCCCGGCCGTCAGGCGTCGTCGAAGTCGTCCGCCTTGCGCGTCTCGATCAGCTCACGGTCGTGGCTCGTCGGGTCGTACATCGCGAGCACCTTGATCCTCTCGCCCGGGTAGCAGTCGAACTCCTTCCCCGTGTTCTGGTAGACCTTGATCTCGTGCCCGTCCTCGAACCGCAGGAGCGCGAGCGGATACTTGTCGTTCTTGTACTGCTTGCGGATGCGCTTCGGGGGCTGCGACATGGGGAACGGTCCTCCGGGTGGTGACGCGGCAGGGAACGGCCAACGATACACGGGGGCCGGCGGCGCCGTCAGGTGACCACGGGGCGCGCGTCGGCGTGCCGGCGCCAGGCGCCGGTGGCGAGGATCTCGTCGATCTGGCCGACCGCCGCCTCGAGCTCGTCGTCGCGCGTGAAGAAGTGCGGCGCGACGCGGATCCCCGCCCCCGGGCGGTAGTCGATCACGACGTCGCGCGCGAGGAGCTCGGCCGCCACCTCGCGCCCGTGCGGGACGTCGATCGCGACGGTGCCGCCGCGGCGGGCGTCGTCGCGCGGCGCGGCGACGGCGTAGCCGCGTGCATCGGCGAGCGCGATGAGCCGGCGCGTCTGGCGCACGCTCTTCGCCCGGATCGCCTCGGCCCCGGCCGCGTGCACGAGGCGCGGCCCCTCGAGCGCCGCGTAGAGCGCGGGGACCGTGGGCGTCCCGCCGAGCCAGCGCCACGCGCCGTGCGCCGCCTCGAAGCGCTCGTCGAAGGCGAACGGGCGCGCGTGCGCCTGCCATCCGGTGAGCACGGGGTCGAGCGTCTCGCCCAGCTCGGGGCGCACCCAGAGGAAACACCCCCCCGGCCCGCCGCAGAGCCACTTGAGCACCCCGCCCATGTACGCGTCGACGCCGAGCGCGCGCACGTCGACGGGGATGACGCCGACGGCGTGGTAGGCGTCGAGGACGACGAGCGCCCCCATCGCGCGCGCCTTCGCGACGATCGGCGCGACGTCGACGATGAAGGCGCTGCGGAAGAGGACGTGGCTGATCGCGACGACCTTCGTCCGCTCGGTGATCGCGGCGGCGACGCGCCCGGCGTCGATGCCGATGCCGTCGTCGCTCGGCACGACGGTGACGCGCGCGCCGAGCTTCGGCGCGAGACGGTCGGTGACGTAGCGTACGCTCGGGAAGTCGAGCGCGGTCATCACGATCTCGTCGCGCCCGTCGCGGAAGTCGAGCGCCGCGAGCAGCATCGCCTGCGCCTGCGTGACGGTGGGGACCATCGCCACCTCGCCCGGCCCCGCACCCATCAGCGGCGCGACGACGTCGCCGACCTCGATCGGGAGCTGCCACCAGCGCTCGGCCCACGCGCGCACGCCGCGCGCGTCCCACGTCGCCGCGTACTCGGCCAGCCGCTCCGCCGTCGCCACCGGGACGGGGCCGAGGGAGTTGCTCACGAGGTAGGTGCTCCGCTCGAGGAGCGGGAAGTGCGGGCGGAAGGCGAGGAGCGGATCGGCCGCGACGCCGGCGGGCACGGATGGCGACGTCATGTCGTGGCGGGCTGCGGCTTCCGGCGCGCGGCACCGGAGAGCGCGTAGACGAGGCTCGCGGCACCGAGCACGCTCGCCAGCACGCGCCACTCCGCCGCGGTGATCGACGTGAGGAGCCAGGCGATCACGGCGATGGTGACGACGGGGATCACCGGGCCTCCGGGGACGCGGTAGGGCGTCGTGCCGGGGGCCTTGATGTCGCGCGCGCGGAGCACCGGCACCGCCGCCGCGCAGGCGCCGTAGAGGAGGAGCGCGGCGAGGTTGCTGATCACCGCGAGCTGCTCGAAGCTGAAGGTCCAGCCGAGGAGGAGGACGATCGTCACCTGCAGCACGATCGCGACGTACGGCGTGCGGAAGCGCGGGTGGATCGCGCCGACGACGCGCGGGAGGAAGCCGTCGTCGGCGAACTTCCAGAGCGCGCGCGGGACGGCGAGCGTCATCCCGCTCGTGTAGCCGAGGCGGCTCACCGTGGCGGTGGCGAGGAGGAAGGCGAGCCCCCACGGCCCGACGACGGCGCCGAAGGCGGTCGCGAGCGGGTCGGTGGTCTCGGTGGCGAGCCGGGGGCCGAGGATGCCGTGGGCGACGACGTGCACCGCGATGTAGAGGAGCGTCACGCCGATCATTGCGATCGCGAGCGCGCGCGGGACGGTGCGCGTCGGGTCGCGCACCTCGCCCGAGGCGGCGAGCGCGCTCTCGACGCCCGAGAAGGCGAAGACGAGGACGATCGCCGCGCGCGCGAGCGACGCCGGCTCGGGGAGCGCGCGCAGCGCGACGTTCGCCCCCTCGACGAAGAAGACGCCGATGCCGACGAAGAGGAGGAGCGGGAGGAGCTTGGCCGCGCTCAGCACGAGGATCAGCCGCGCCCCCTGCTCCACCCCGCGCACGTTGATCCACGCGATGCACGCGAAGGCGGCGACGAGGATGAAGACGCGCGCGGAGCCCGGGAGGCCGAGGAGGGCGGCGGCGCCGTCGGCGAAGGCGCTGGCGACGCCGCCCATGGCCGTCGTGCCGAGCATCCAGAGCAGGACGCCGGCGAGGAAGCCCGGGAAGCGCCCGAAGACCGCCTCGACGTAGGCGTAGGGCCCCCCCGTCTCGGGGACGCGGCTCCCCGCCTCGGCGAAGCAGAGCGCGACGCACCCCATGACGAGGCCGCAGACGACGTAGGCGAGCGGGGCGGCGGTACCGACGGCGGCGGCGGCGGTCGCGGGGAGGCGGAAGATCCCGCCGCCGACGGTCACGTTGAAGATCGACGCGGCGAAGGCGACGGTGCCGACGGCGCGGACGAAGCCGGGGGCGGCGCCCCCCTGGGTGGTCTGGGTCACGGGCGGAAACATGGTCGCCCCGCCATCCGTCCCCCAGCCCGTCCCCGCCGCGCGGGGGCGGCGGCCCGGATCGTGCCTTCCGGGGTATCGTTCCCCGCGGCGCCGCCCGGCGCCGGGATCCCGTACCACTCGTACCACGCACCACAGGACCGACGATGGCATCCACCACGCTGCGCCGCCTCGGCGCCCTCGCGCTCTTCGCCGCTCCCCTCCCGCTCGCCGCGCAGTCGGCGACCTTCACCGATGCGCCCGCCCCGGTGGCGGTCTCGCTCGTCGCGCCGGCACCGGCGCCGGCGCCGGCCTTCGCGCCGACGCTCGGCGCCGCGCGGCTCGGCGCCGCGCGCGCCGAGAGCGTCGTCCGTGCCGACGCGGCCGCCGAGGCGGAGCGGCTCCGTCGCCGGCTCACCAAGCGCGAGTCGCAGGCGTGGATGATCGTCGGCGGCGCGGCGTTCGTCGCGGGCCTCCTGATCGGCGACGACGTCGGCACCGTGCTCGCCGTCGGCGGCGCGGCGGGTGGGCTCTACGGGCTCTGGAACTACCTGCAGTGAGCGCGTCGCGCCCCGGCGCGACGTGACACGCCCCCGTCCGCGCGAGTGGACGGGGGCGTGTCCGCATCGGGGAGGGTGGCCGGGACGCTCAGGGCGCCGCGCGCACGAGGCGGGCGGTGACCTGCACGGTGTTCACGTTGCACCGGCCGCGCGTGACCGTGACGTTGCGGATCGTGAACACCGGGTAGCCCGGCGCGCGCACCTCGATCTGGTAGGTGCCGGGCCTCTCGTAGGCGGCCGCGAAGGGGAAGGCCGTCGTGTCGGTGACGAGCTCGGGGAGGGGCCCGCGGAACGCCTCGCTCCATGCGCCGTCGATGGCGGTCGCGGAGGTGCCCGCGACGACCGGGGCGCCCGTGGTCCGGTCGAGCACCCGGAGCACGAGCGCGGGGAGGGCGACCGTCGGGCAGGCGATCGTACCGGTGGACGACGACTCGCAGCCGGCGAGCGCGCCGGCGAGGACGAGGGGGAGGAGCGTGACGGCGGATCGCATATGTCCGGGGTACGCCCGGCGCGGCCGTCGCGTCACGCCGGCACCGGTGTGCCCTCGATCGCCGGCACCGCGACCGCGCGCCGTGCCCGCCACCGCTCGAGCGCGCGGTAGAGCACCGGGAGCACGAAGAGCGTGCCGATCGTCGCCGTCACGAGCCCGCCGATGACCACCGTCGCGAGCGGGCGCTGCACCTCGGCCCCCGCCCCCTGCGAAAGCGCCATCGGCACGAAGCCGAAGCCGGCGACGAGCGCGGTCATGAGCACCGCGCGCAGGCGGTCCTCCGCCCCCGCCGTCACCGCGGCGTCGAGCGCGAGGCCGCGCCCCCGCAGCAGGTTCACGTGCTCGACGAGCACGACGCCGTTGAGCACCGCGACGCCGGCGAGCGCGATCAGACCGATGCTCGCGCTGATCGACAGGTTGAGCCCGAGCGCCCAGAGGCTCGCGATGCCGCCCACCAGCGCGAACGGCACCGTGGTGAGGATCAGCGCCGCGTGCCAGAGGTCGCGGAAGGCGAACCAGAGGAGGAGCACGATCAGCCCGAGCGCGAGCGGGACGACGAGGCCGAGCCGGCCGAGCGCGCGCTGCTGGTTCTCGTACTGCCCGCCCCACTCGAGGAACATCCCCGGCGGGAGCCGGAGCTCGCGCGCGACCGTCGCGCGCACCTCGGCCACGAAGCCGCCGAGGTCGCGGCCGCGCACGTTGCTCAGCACGAGCGTGCGCCGCTGCGCGTCCTCGTGGCCGACCAGCTCCGGCGCCGTCGTCGTCTCGAGCCGCGCGACGGCCGAGAGCGGGACGCGCGCCCCGTCGGCCGCGCGGAGCTGGAGCTGGCCGAGCGTCGCCGCGTTCTGCTGCAGCACGTCGGGGTAGCGGACCGCGATCGGGACGCGCCGCGGCCCCTCGATCAGCTCCGCGGCGACCTGCGCCCCCATCGCCAGCTCGAGCGCCTGCCGTACCTCCTGCACGCTCAGCCCGTAGCGCGCGAGCGCCTC
>ERZ1066122.805-NODE-805-length-30081-cov-9.837174_pt1 | contig 30081 bp, 26 predicted proteins | sample MGYA00382769_ERZ1066122 | MGnify/ENA primary metagenome ERZ1066122 (study PRJEB33369, sample SAMEA5778352) | biofilm metagenome | biome: Industrial cooling water; feature: Water cooling tower basin; material: Biofilm | place: United Arab Emirates | collected... | reverse complement strand
GTCGTTGGCCGGCCTGCGCGACATGACGCTCATGCAGACGGCGCCGCGCGACCGGTCACCGGTGCTCACTTTCGTCGAGCCGTGGGACGATGGCCTGCTCGAGGAGGGGATCTCGCGCGAGCTCGATCGTGGCGGTCAGGTGTTCTTCGTGCACAACCGCATCGAGACGATTCAGGCCATCGCCGATCATCTGCATCGACTCGTGCCACGCGCTCGCATCGCGGTGGGGCACGGGCAGATGAAGGAGCGCGAGCTCGAGGCCGTGATGAAGCAGTTCGTCGAGGGCGAGGTGGATGTGCTCGTCTCGACGCTCATCGTGGAAAGCGGACTCGACGTGCCGAACGCGAACACGATGTTCGTCAACCGGGCCGATCACTTCGGACTCGCGCAGCTCTACCAGCTGCGCGGTCGCGTGGGGCGGTCGCACCGGCGCGCGTACTGCTATCTCATCGCGCCCGATCAGATGGACGAGGACGCGGAGCGGCGCCTGCAGGTGCTGGAGCACCATACGGAGCTCGGCGCAGGCTATCGCGTCGCGCTCAAGGACATGGAACTGCGCGGGGCGGGGAATCTGCTCGGCGCGGAGCAGTCGGGCTTCGTGCATTCCGTGGGCTTCGACCTCTACCTGCGGCTGCTCGATGAGACGGTGCGCCAGCTGTCGCAGGGCGACGGCGCGCGTCCCTTCGTGCCGGCCGATGTCTCCCTCGATCAGCCGGCCTATCTGCCGGACGAGTTCATCCCCGCGCAGGACGCGAAGCTCGACGTCTACCGGCGGCTCACGGCCTGCCGCACGGCAACCGCGATCGACGATCTGCGTGTCGAAGTGCGGGACCGCTTCGGACCGCTGCCGGCACCTGCCGACGCGCTGTTCGGGACGGCCTTGTTGCGGGTGCTGGGGGCGGCGATCGGGGTCGACGGGGTGCTTGTGCGAGGCTCCGATGCCCGTGTTAACTTTCGCGCCGACGCGGTCCCCCGTCTCAAGGGGCTGTCGGCGGCGTTCCACGAAGTCCAGTTCCAGGTCGAGGTGCGGCGGACGTCGCCGCTCGCGCTGAAGCTGGTGCGTTTCGGGGGCGCGGAAATGCTCGACGGGCTTGTGCGCGCCCTGCGCAGCCTGACCGTGTAATCTGTCATCCTGCACGTCCTTCCTCACCCGCGGGTGGCCCGCGACGGCGTGATCGCCGGCGCCGGTCCCCGGATCGTGGAGTCCTTACGTTATGAAGCTGTCTCGCGTTCCTGTCCTGGCGGCGCTCTCCGCCGCGACCATCATGGCCTGCGGTGGCGTGGGTGACGTTGGCACGGCCGCGAAGGCCGGCTCGCAGTCCCTCCCGGTCGATCGACTGGCCGACATCATGGCGGGATCGCAGGCGCCGCTCGAAATCGAAGTGGCGCGCAGCATTGCCGAGCTCTGGATCAACTACCAGCTCGCCGGCATCGCCGCGGCCAAGGGTGACACGGTCACCGACAACGCCGCCATGGACGACGGCCTCTGGTCGGCCATCCAGAACATGCGCGTCCGCCAGCTGTACGACAGCGTGAAGACCACCTGGACGCTGTCGCCGAGCGGCTCGGACGAGGCGCGTTACACGGCGGGTGAGTTCATGTCCGCGCGCCACATTCTGGTGTCGGTGGCCCCGGATGCCACGCCGGATGCGGTGCAGGCGGCGCAGAAGAAGGCCGAAGCGATTCGCGCGGAAGCGACGCCCGCCAACTTCGTGCGCCTCGCGGCTCGCAGCGACGAGCCTGGCGCCGGTGAGCGCGGCGGTGATCTCGGCGTCTTCACGAAGGGCACCATGGTGCCGGAGTTCGAGACCGCCGTGCTGGCCCTCAAGCCGGGTGAGATCTCGCCGGTGGTGCGCACGCAGTTCGGCTTCCACGTGATCTACCGCAAGCCGTTCAGCGATGCGGCCGCCGATGTCGCGAAGCAGTCCGAGCAGCGCAACCTCGCCGTGGCCGAGAGCACCTACCTCGCCCAGATGGAAGAAGCCGCCAAGGTCGCCGTGCCGGAGAACGCCGTCGCGACCGCGAAGGAAGTGGCGAAGAGTCCGCTCGCGTTCCGCAACGACCGCAAGACGGTCGCCACGTACTCGGGTGGCTCGCTGACGGCCGCGCGTCTGGCCGACTGGATTGCCGCGTATCCGCCGCAGTCGCAGATCCGTCCGCAGCTCGCCAACGCGCCCGATTCGTTGGCCGAAGCGTTCATCAAGCAGATCGTGCGCAACGAGCTCCTGCTCATGAAGGCCGACAGCGCCAAGATCGCTGTCAACGCGGATGAACTCGGCAACCTGCGCCTCGCATTCCGCAACAACCTGACGATGTCGTGGACCACGCTCGGCGTCGAACCGAAGACGCTCGCCGATTCGGCGCCCAACGCGGGTGATCGCGAGGCCGTCGCGGGCCGTCTGGTCAACACGTACTTCGACAAGCTCGTGAAGAACGAAGTCCAGTTCGCCGACGTCGCCTATCCGGTGGCGCGGGCGCTGCAGAACAAGTACGCCTTCTCGCTCAACGAGCCGGGCCTCGAGCGTGCGCTCGAGAAGGCACGGCAGCTGCGCGCGGCCGCGGATTCGACGGGTGTCGCGCAGCCGGGCGCCGCGCAGCCGATGACGCCGCCGGCCGGTGACTCGGGCGCAACGCCGCCCACGCCGTAAGGCAAGACAGGACACGCGCCGAAGTGCAGGGACCGTCCTCCGGGCGGTCCCTGCTGCGTTTCCCCTGTGACGGATCGTCGCGGGGTCCTCTCGGGTAGATTCTTCGCATGGCCTCTCGCTCTCCTCTCCTGCGCGCGCTGACAGCAACCCTGTCGGCCACTACGCTTCTCGCGGCGCCGCTTGCGGCGCAGTCGCTGGGCGCGTCCACGCAGCCGCCGCTGTCGGCACTGCCGCTCGACCGGATCGCTGCCGTGGTGGGCACTCGCGTGATTCTCATTTCCGATGTCGAAGCCTCGGCGGTGGCGCAGCAGGTGCGTGTGCCGGAGGATAGCGCCCAGCGCTACGAACTGCTGCGCGGCCTGCTCGGACAGCTGGTCGACATGGAAGTGCTCGTGCAGCGTGCCGAACAGGACACGGCGCTCAAGATCGATGACGCCGAGCTCGAAGGCATGGCCGACGAGCAGCTCGCCACCGCCCGGCGCAACTTCCAGAGTGATCGTGAGTTCCGCGCCGCGCTCGTGGAAGCGGGCTTTGGTACGCCGGAAGAGTTCAAGCGGCGGCAGCTGGAGCAGATTCGGCGCGATCGCCTGTATCGCGAGTACATCGCGGCGCTCAAGCGCGACGGAAAGTTCACCACGGTCAACGTCAGCGAGCGTGATGTCAACGCCGAGCTCGAGCGACAGATGGACAATCTGCCCGAGCGGCCGGCGACGGTGGGTTTCCAGCAGATTCTCATCCCGACGGTGCCGGGCGAGGCCTCGCGCGCTCGCGCGCGCAAGACGATCGATTCGTTGTTCCGTCGACTCGCCGACAAGCCGAACGATTTCGAAGAGGTCGCCAAGCAGGTGTCGCAGGACGGCGCGGCCGCCGAAGGCGGCGACCTCGGCTGGAATCGCCGCGGTGTGATGGTGCCGGAGTTCGATCGCGTCATGTTCATGCTCAATCCGGGTGTGGTGAGTCCGCCGGTGGAGACGCGATTCGGTTGGCACCTCATTCGGGTCGATCGAGTGCAGCCAGCCGAAGTGAAGGCGCGGCACATCCTCATTCGCGCGGAGATCGACAGCGTTGATCAGGCGCTCGCCGCGCGCCGTGCGGACAGTGTGCGTGCCATGTGGGAACGCGGTGTCTCGTTCGATTCCCTGCGTGCCGAGTACCACGACAACCGCAGCGGCGAGGATGCGATCGTCCCCGAAGTGTCGCGCGCCGATCTGCCCGAGCCGTACGCGGAAGCGATCGGTGACCTTCCCGCGGGCAGTCTGATCGGGCCGTTCGAGATTCAGGATCAGGCGTCCGGCGCGCGCAAGTTCGTGGTCCTCAAGCTCACGCGTGCGCAGCCGGCGGGAAAGATGACCGTCGACGAGGCGCGGCAGTCGTTGCGTCGATCCATGCAGGAGGCGTACAGCATTCGCCGCCTCATCGACAATCTGCGCAAGCAGACGTACGTATCGGTGCGCATCTGATGTCGCACGCCGCGCGGTCGATCGTGCGATGACCGTGGGCCCCCAGCGCGTGCAGCGTCTGGCGCTGACGGTGGGGGACCCGCGAGGGATCGGGCCGGAACTCGTCGCGGCGGCGACCGAGCCGGCCCGGTGGGAAGCGCTGGTTGATGGCGCGCCGATCCTCCCCTGCGTGATCGGGCCGATCGGAACGGCCGCTCCCGTGCACGAATCCGTCGGCGCGTGGGAGCCGCACGCCGACGCTTCGTCCGCGCGGGCGGGGCAGTTGGCCGGTCGCGCCATCGAGCGTGCCGTCGAGCTTGCGCTGCACGGACGCGTGCAGGGGATGGTGACCGCGCCGATTCACAAGCGCGCACTCGCCGATGCGGGCTACGACTGGCCCGGACACACCGAGATGCTCGGAGCGCTTGCCGGGTGCGACACCACCATGATGCTGGCGAGTGATCGTCTGCGCGTGGTGCTCGTGACGACGCACCTCGCGCTGCGCGGCGTCCCCGATGCGGTCACGGTGGATGGCATCGTGGCAACGGCGCAGCGGACGCGCGACGGTCTGCGCGCCCTGTTTGGTTTGCAGGAGCCGCGACTCGCGCTCTGTGCACTCAATCCGCACGCCGGTGACGGTGGACGCTTCGGGGACGAGGACGACCGCGTGCTCGCGCCGGCGGCCCGTCGCGCGGGGCTGCACGGTCCGTTTCCGGCGGATACGGTGTTCGTGCGCGCCATGCGCGGCGAGTTCGACGCGGTGCTCACGCCGGTGCATGATGTCGGCATGACCGCAATCAAGGTCGCGTCGTTCGGGGCCGGTGTGAACATCACGCTGGGGCTGCCGTTTGTTCGTACCTCCCCCGATCACGGCACCGCGTTCGACATCGCCGGCCGTGGGCTTGCCGATCCGTCGAGCTTTTTTGAAGCGGTGCGTCTCGCGGCGCGCCTCGTCTCGCGCGACGCGACGGACATGCTGCCGAGTGCCAGCGTATGAGCGTCCGCCCAACCGCTTCGCAGGCCGGTGTGGATCACGCGCACGCGCACGCGCACGGCCACACACACGCGCATGACCATGCGCACAGCGCCGACTGCGTCCATCACGCGGCGCTCGACGCGGTGCGAGCCGGTCGACCCGACGTACGCCGGCGACTCGGTTGGGCGTTTGCGCTCACAGCGTTGTTCATGGTGGCCGAGGTGGTAGGCGGCCTCATGGCCAACTCGCTCGCGCTGCTCGCCGACGCTGGCCATATGCTCACCGACGCCGGTGCGCTGGCGCTCGCGCTGGGTGTGGCCATCTGGAATGCGCGACGCGGCGAGGACCAGCGACGTGTGCAGCAACGCGAAGCGTGGGCCGCGCTGATCAACGGTCTCGTGCTCCTGGTCGTGGCGGCAACGATCGTCATCGAAGCGATCGCGCGCATCGGTGCACCGGAACCGGTGCGCACCGACCTCATGCTCGGCGTCGCGATCGTCGGTCTCGTCGTCAACGTTGGCGCGGCGCTGATCCTGCGTCCCGTGGTCCGCGATAACCTCAATGCCCGTGGCGCCTACCTGCACGTGCTCGGCGATCTGCTCGGCTCGATCGGTACGATTGCTGCGGCACTGCTCATCGCGCGCACCGGGTGGCTGCTCGCCGATCCGGTCGCCTCGCTGGTCGTCTGCGCGTTGGTCACGCGCGCTGCGCTGGGACTCGTGCGCGAGGCCCGATCGCAGCTGGGCTGAGGCGCGGGGCGCGTGAGACGGACATCGCCCCGATGCCAGGCGGCGATCGGGGCGATGCTGGGACGTTGTCGGCGGGTGAGGGCGGCGCCGTGCCGCTCAGGCACTACTCGCGGGTGGGGGATCGGCCGGCACGCGATACGCGAGCGTATCGGCGAGGCACTCGCCTCGACGCAGCTCGTACTCGGGGCGATCGGCGTAGCCGTAGCCGCCGAAGACCTCGCCGCCGCGCATCAGATCGTGACCGTACCCTCGACCCAGCGGATACGGCGTGGTGGTAACCTCCGGCTTGTCCTGCTCTGGCATCGGAACCTCCGGGGTAACGGGTGGTCCGGCAACGGTACGCCGCGCTGGAGGGGGCGGCAAGTCAGGGAATCTCGGACGCGGCAGCCCCTGCCAATCGGCACCCGGCCTCCCTATCCTTCAAGGCTATGCAAATCCGCAACATCGCCATCGTCGCCCACGTCGACCACGGGAAGACCACCCTCGTCGACCAGATGCTCCGCCAAGCCGGTGCCTTCCGCGACAATCAGGTCGTGGAGGAACGGGTGATGGACTCCAACCCGCTCGAAAAGGAGCGGGGGATCACCATCCTCGCGAAGAACACCGCGGTCCAGTGGAAGGACACGAAGATCAACATCGTGGACACCCCGGGCCACGCTGACTTCGGCGGCGAGGTCGAGCGCATCCTGCGCATGGTCGACGCCGTGCTGCTCGTGGTCGACGCGTTCGACGGCCCCATGCCGCAGACGCGCTTCGTGCTGCGCAAGGCGCTCGAGCTCGGTCGCACACCGATCGTGATGATCAACAAGATCGATCGTCCGGGCGCCGATCCGCATCGTGTGCACGATGAGGTGCTCTCGCTGTTCATCGAGCTCGAGGCCAACGACGAGCAACTCGAGTTCGTCACCGTCTACGGCTCGGGTCGTGACGGGACGGCCACGATGGACCTGGAGCAGCCGCTGCAGGATCTGACGCCGCTCTTCGAAACGATCGTGCGTGTCGTGCCGCAGCCGCCGAGCGATCGGGAGGCGCCGTTCCAGATGCTCGTCTCCACGATCGACTATTCGAGCTACGTGGGACGCATCGCCATCGGGCGCATCGAGCGCGGCACGGTGAAGGTCGGCGATCAGGTGCTGCTCAATTCGATGGATACGTCGAAGAAGCCCGAGCAGGCGCGTGTCATCAAGCTGTTCGGCTTCTCGGGGCTCGATCGCGTCGAGATTCCATCGGCGGGTGCTGGCGAGATCGTCTGCCTCTCGGGACTCGAAGGCGTCGAGATCGGCGATACGGTGACCGACCCGGCGCACCCCGATCGGCTCGAAGGCATCGAAGTCGAGGAGCCCACGATCAGCGTCGACTTCCTCGTCAACAACTCGACGTTCGCTGGCAAGGAAGGGAAGTTCGTCACATCGCGACAGCTGCGTGAGCGCCTGTACAAGGAGCTCGAGCGCAACGTGGCGCTGCGCGTCGAAGATACGGAGTCGACGGACACGTGGACGGTGTCAGGTCGTGGTGAGCTGCACCTCACGATCCTCATGGAAACCATGCGGCGTGAGGGTTACGAGTTTCAGGTCTCGCGCCCGCGCGTGATCACGCGCACGGGTGAACTTGGTGAGAAGCTCGAGCCGTACGAAGAGCTCGCGATCGACGTGCCCGAAGAGTACATGGGCACCGTGTTCGAGAAGCTCGGCCCCCGCAAGGCCGAAATGATCGAGATGAAGAATCCGGGACAGGGGCTCGTGCGCCTGCTCTACAAGATTCCGGCGCGCGGACTCTTCGGCTATCGCTCGGAGTTCCTCACGGACACGCGCGGCACCGGCCTCATGCACCACCGGTTCCTCGAGTACGGGCCGTGGGCGGGTCCGCTCTCCGGGCGCATTCGCGGGACGCTCGTGAGCATGGAGAATGGCGTCTCGGTGGCGTTCGCACTCTGGTCGCTGTCGGAACGGTCGGTGCTCTTCATCGAACCCGGCGCGCCGGTGTACGAAGGCATGATCATCGGCGAAAACGCGCGCCCCGGTGACATGGACGTCAATCCGACCAAGGAAAAGAAGCTCACGAACATCCGCTCCAAGTCGGCCGATGACGCGATCGTGCTCGAGCCGCCGCGCTTGCTCACGCTTGAAAGCGCGCTCGAGTACATCGAGGAAGACGAGCTCATCGAGGTCACGCCGCAGAGCATTCGGTTGCGCAAGCGGCTCCTCTCGGCGAGCGACCGCAAGCGCATCAATCGCGAAGCCAAGCGCGAGCGCGCAGGCGCCTGATCGCGACGTTGTGCGGCACGAGGGCGATGACGTCATCCGTCATTGCCCTCGTGGCGTTCAGGGGCTCAGCGCAACCAGACGACCAGGTACTGGATCCCCTGGCCACTTTCGATCGCTCGACGCACGGTGAGATCGCCGCCGGGCGCGCCACACGGCTGGTTGGGTGGCCACCGCAGCTGGAGTGTGCGCGAGAGGTCGCCGCGCATGGCGTAGGCCTCGACGTACTCGACTTTCTCGGTGAGAATCACATCGACCGGAAAGCCGGGGCGGGGCTGACCGTTCACGAAGAGGCACGCTCCCCGCGAGAAGATGAGATTGCTGTGCTGCACCGTCGGCGCGTTCTCGAGCGCGACCAGCAGATTGTGCGCACCCGTTTCCAGCAGCTCGGCGCGTGAGACGCGGACCGACCTCGGCGTGCTCCACTTGTGGCGCTGCGCCAGATCCTTCCACACCCACGTGTCGGTGCGCGCGCGCGTCGTGGGTTCGAGCAACACCGCGAGCTCGGTTCGCTCGTTGGTCGCCACGGTGTACGACACGATGCGCGGCGCGTAGCCGTCGGCTTCGACGAGCAGGGCACCCGTGCCCGCCGCCGCGACCGGGTAGGCGAAGACACCGTTGCCATCGCTACGCACGGTGTCACCGCCCGTCAGCGGACGCAGGCGCACGTTCGGGAGCGGTGCCATGGTTTCGTAGTCGCCAATCACGCCGAGCACACCCGTCCACGCGGACTCACCCGTGACGGCAATGGGGGGCACCGGCAGCGGCACGATGGAGACATCGAACGCGAGTGCCCCCGGGCGTTCCACCACGATGGGCAGCTGGCGCGTTTCGTAGCCGACGCGCCGCACGTCGAGCGTGTACCGGCCCATCGGGATGCGCGGCAGACTGAAGCCGCCGGTGCGCAGCGTGCGACTGGTCGCGACGGTCGTGCTGTCGGTCATGAGGCGGACGAGCACTTCGTCGATCGGGATGCCGCTGGCGGTACGCACGAGGCCGCGGACCGTGGCGAGCGAGTCACGCTGCGCGGCGAGCGGCGCAGGCGCGCTGACCAGCAGCGCGGCAAGCAGCGGCGCGATGGCGAGGTGCGGAGCGAGGGCACGAACAACGGGAGTCGACATACGCGGTGAGCGGCGACAGGAGGGACGCGCGGGGATGATGAGCATCATACCCGGCCAACGGTACGGGTTCCGGGTACGGTGCAGGGCTTCGGCGGCGTCGACACCGGGCGTGTGCTGACGATAGTTTCTCCGCATGCGATCACGTGGCAAGCGGCAGCTGGGACGGATCGGCGCGGCGGCGAGCGCGCTGCTGCTCGCATCGTGCGGGCCCGAATCGTCGTCTTCGTCTCCTGGCGCTCGTGCCACGGACGCCGCGTCCCCCGCCACGCCGGTGGCGGGGAAGACATCGCCGGTCACGCCGTGGCCTGCCCACGTGCCGCTTGTGGACACCCTCCCCGACGATGTGCACGGACGACTGGCGCGGCGTGGACGTGCCATCCTCGCCGCGACGCGCGACAGTCTGCCCGCGCACGTCGGCAACGCGTTGCGCTGCACCAGCTGTCATCTCGATGACGGGCGGCGACGCGACGCGCTGCCGTGGGTCGGTGTGCTCGCGCGTTTCCCGCAGTACCGCACGCGCAACGCGATGATCAATCAGATCTCCGATCGCATCAACGATTGTTTCGAGCGCAGCCTCGCGGGCACGCCGTTGCCCGTGACGAGTGAGCCGATGCGGGCGATCATCGCGTACTTCGAGGTCCTCTCGCGCGGTGTGCCGCACGGCACGAGCGTCGACGGACAGGCGTCACCCAGGCTCACGTTCGATGCACCGCCCGACACGGCGGCCGGTGCCGCGCTCTATGGCACGACCTGTGCCCGCTGCCACGGCGCGGCCGGGGAAGGCACCGCGGTCGCGCCACCGGTCTGGGGGCCACAGTCGTACAGCATCGGCGCCGGCATGGGGCGTCCGCGCACGGCGGCCGCGTTCATTCGCGCGAACATGCCGTACGATCAGGCGGCGCCCACACTGACGCCGCAGCAGGCCTACGACGTCGCCGCCTACATCAACGCGCAGCCGCGCCCCGATTTCGCGCGCAAGCACGGTGATTGGCCCTTTGGCGGCGCGCCCCCTGATGTGCCGTACCGCACCAACGTTCGCCCCGAGGCGACGCGTAAGTGAACGCCGGCGACGTCGTTTTCACGCACCCCAGTTGCGGGCGCGAAGCGATCCGCCGATACTCCCCCGCGATGACTCCGGCATGGTGCGTCCGGAGTCGATCGTTACGAGCGTGTTCGTTCCCCTGGACCGTCGCGCCGCTTCGCACCGTCACTCTTCAGGAGAACTCACTCATGCAGGAGCTGTTCGGGTCATGGTCGTCGGAGGCGTCGTGGGACGACGTCCATCGCGCGTCCGTGTGGGCCGACCCGCTCGCGAATGAACGCGGCGTTGCGCTGGCCGCGTTCGGCGACGACGAGGACGAGGACAACATGCTCGACGAGGACGACGACGACGTCGACTTCGACGATGACGATGACCTCGACGACGACGACGAGCTCGACGACGAGGACTTCGACGACGAAGACGACGACGACGAAGACGAAGACGACGACTTCGACGACGACGATGAGGACGACGACGAAGACGATCTCTTCGACGAGCTCGAGGACGAGTTCGATGGGGACGACGAAGAGAACGATCGGCCGGGTCGCCCGGTCGACGAGGACTGATCCCCCCGCCGTGTCACCCTGCGCCGCGCCTCCGCAGCACCACCTGCGGCGGCGCGGCCTCGTTGACGGGGCGGTGTGAGCGCGCTACGTTTGTCGGTCTGCCCGGTTGCACGTCGTGTGAGGGGCAGGGTTCCGGGCCTGTAGCTCAGGTGGTTAGAGCGCACGCCTGATAAGCGTGAGGTCAGAGGTTCAACTCCTGTCAGGCCCATCTGCTGTCGCTGCACCTCGTCGCAGCCCGACGGCCCCGGTTCTTCGCCACGGCCCGCCCCCCACAGGGCGGGCCGTTTGCGTTGGTCCCCCGCGGCGCCGGTCCACCCGCCGTCACGCGCTCGGCACGATCGTCACGCCGTGACCCACCGCGCGCCCGCGAAACAACCACCGTCGCATCACGTGACGATCGTGCCAGCCCAGCGGCCCGGTTCGTGACGCGCCTCGCGCGCCTCACGTCCCCCGAGTGTTCCCGATCGTTCCCGCTTTCCGCGACTCGCATGTCCGCGTCTCTCGATTCCATTCTGCATCTGCTGCACACGCGTCACATGGACGACGTGCTGCTGCGCGACGGTGATCCCGTCTACCTGCGTCGCGACGGCCAGATGCAGCCGGTCACGCGGCAGCCACTCGGACGCGGTCAGATCGAGGCGCTGCTCGAGCAGGTCGCCCACGTGCCGCCGGAGCAGGCGGTGGACGTGACCGTGCACGAGCCGTCCTTCGATGGACGACCGTTCGCGGTCATCATGCGGCGGCGGCAGAGCGACCAGCAGGTCACACCCGCCACCCTCGACCGGCGACAGGCCACGCCAGGCGACAGCCACGACGCGGGACACATGCGGCGTGGCGGTGAACAGATCGGCGGCCAATGGAGCGCCTCGCATCACCCGGGACGGCGTGCCTCCGACCGCGCCTGGGGGCCGTTCTGCAGCCGACAGGCGGCCCTCGAAGCGCTGGAGCGGCTGCTCCGCCGGCAGGTCGAGGTCGGCGCCGCCGATCTGCATTTGCGCGTGGGCGAGCCACCGGTGGTGCGCGTCGGCGGCGATCTGCAGCGACTGCCCGAGGAGGCACCGCTCACCGATGAGCAGCTGACCGCGCTCGTGACCGCCGCGATGCCCAAGCGCAACGAGGACGAGTTCCGCGAACGCTCCGACACCGACTTCGCGCACGAAATCGTCGGCCTCTCGCGCTTTCGCGCCAACGTGCTCAAGGACCGCAACGGCACGGCCGCCGTCTTTCGCACGATCGCCGCCGAAACCGTGACCGTCGAGCAGATGGGGATCAGCCCGGAAGTGCAGCAGCTCTGCGCGCTCAGCAAGGGACTCGTGCTCGTGACCGGTCCCACGGGTTCGGGCAAGTCCACCACACTCTGCGCCCTCGTCGATCTGATCAATCGCAGCCGCAACGATCACATCATCACCATCGAGGACCCGATCGAGTTCGTGCACCAGAACAAGCGCTGCCTCATCACGCAGCGTCAGGTGGGCGTGCACACGCAGAGCTTCAAGAGCGCGCTGCGCGCGGCGCTGCGTGAGGATCCGGACGTCGTGCTCGTGGGTGAACTGCGCGATCTCGAAACGGTCGCGATCGCGATCGAGACGGCCGAGACGGGCCATCTGGTGCTGGGGACACTGCACACGGCCACCGCCGCCGGTACGATCGATCGCATCATCGATCAGTTCCCCGCCGATCGCCAGGAACAGATCCGCGTCATGCTCGCCGAGTCGCTCAAGGGCGTGGTCTCGCAGACGTTGCTCAAGCGCGTTGGTGGCGGGCGCGTGGCGGCGCGCGAGGTGCTCCTCGTGAACACGGCCGTCGCGAATCTCATTCGCGAGGGCAAGACGGTGCAGATCCCGTCGATCATGCAGACCAACAAGCGCCTCGGGATGGTCCTCCTCAACGACGCGCTGATGGATCTGGTGAACGCGGGTGAGGTCGACCCGCTCGAGGCCTACCTCAAGGCGGTCGACAAGGCGAGTCTTGCCGAGCGCCTCAAGGCGAAGGGGCACGACGTGATCGCGCTGCAGCGTCAGCGCGAGTTGCACGCCGCGTAGAGCGCGCGGCGCCGCGGCCGGCGGCGAGCGACGTCAGTCGGTGCCGGCGGACGGCACCACGAACACCGGAACACCGGCCGCGCGAATGACCTTGTCGGCCACACTGCCAAGCACCGCTCGGCGTACGCCGGTGCGTCCGTGCGTCGCGAGGGCCAGGCCGAACGCGTGGGTGCTGCGCACCGCATCGAGGATGGCGCGCGGCGCATCATGATGCACCAGGGCCAGCGTCGTGATGCGTCGACCAGGCGTGCGAAAGCGCGCCGCCAACGGCTCGAGGTAGCTCTCCTGCAGGCGACGCGTTGCCTCACCGATCCACGTGCTCGACACGGCGGCGATCGGAGCGTCGTCGACACGCACGAGCACGAACTCACCGACGCTCTCGCCGAGCTGTGCGAGCGTCACCTCGAACGCCGCTTCGGACAGCGGGGATCCGTCGACTGCCACCAACAGACGCGGGAAGAACGGTTCGCCGGCCGCCGTCAGCGTCCACTTGCGCACCGTCCTGGTGATCAGCAGCGGCACGCTCGCGCGACGCACGAGCGCATCCGTCACACTGCCCAGCCACGCGCGACTGAGGCCGCCACGGCCGTGCGTCGTCATCACGACAAACGCCGCCTGCGTGTCTGCAATGGCGCCCTCGAGTTCATCGATAATCGCTCCATCACGGAACTGCGTCGCGGTGGTGACGCCGTACTTTGTCGCGACGCGTCGCGCGGTCCGCTCGAGGCTGTGCCGGAGGTGCTCGCGCACACTGAGGTGATGGCTTGGGTCGAGTGCGCCGGCCATCCCCGTGTCGGCGGGCGCGGGGGGCAACGGACTCGCCATGGCGAGCACGAGCGATGCGCCTTGCTGCTGCGCGAGCGGGACCGCGACGGTCAGCGCGCGTTCACTGAACGGCGAGCCATCGAGCGGCACAAGAATGCGACGAGACATTCACGCCTCCGGTGACGGGTGGGGGAGCAACGGTCACGAAGAGTGTGCCACCGATTGCCGCGTGGCTGTCAGCGCGCGCCGCGTGTAGTGTACGGGATCACCCGACAGATCGTCCCGATTGCTCGAGCGTGCGCGTGCCCGCTTCCTCCCCTCGTCGAACCGCTGGCGTCATCGCGCCGCCGCCCACGATCCCGCTCGCGGTCGTCCTCGTCGCCGAGGCGATGCGGTGGTGGTACCCGTTGCCGCTGCGACTCGCGCCCGTTGGCTGGCGCTGGGCACTGTGCGTGGGCTGTCTGGTGGCCGCGCTGGCGCTCATCGGCGCGGCGGTCCTTACGTTGCGGCGCGCGCGGACGCCGGTCGAGCCGTGGAAGCCGACGCGCGCAATCGTCGATACGGGCCCCTACGCGCTCAGTCGGAATCCCATCTACGTCGGCTTCCTCGCGCTGCAACTCAGCTATGCGTGGGGGCGCGCCAACGGCTGGGCCCTCGTGCTGCTGCCGCTCACGATCGGGGTGCTGCAGTGGGGCGTGATCGGGCGCGAGGAGCGGTATCTGCGCGAGCGCTTCGGCGAACCGTATCGCACGTACGCGGCGCGGGTGCGTCGCTGGCTCTGACACGGGCGCCGCGCGGTCATCACGGCGCACCGGCGCTTGTCACCCAGGCTGTCCACCACAAGTCGCGCAGCATCGTGGCGCCCGCCGCGAGCCGCTCGGCCGCAAAGGCCTTGTGTTCGGCGGACGTGGCTTCGATGCCCCACTGTTGCTTCTGATCGAGTTGATACAACCGTTCGACCTCGGCGTGGCCCTCGGCGATGTAGGCGAGAATCTCGGCGCGCAGGGCACGCCGCACACGCGGTTCGGCGCGCACGCGAGGCGTCACGTCGGACAGCTCGAGGTGCGCCTGTACGTACGCGGTTTCGAACCGGCCGTGGAACGCCTTGTCCGTCGCGTATCCCTTCGGATTCGCGCCCACCCAGCCGTTGTAGTGAATCGTGGTGTGCGCTGGATTCGAGACGTCGGTCACGTAGTGGCCCAGAATGCCTGCGTCGTCGAGGATGCGCGCTTCGATCCACGCGCGCGTTGCGGAGTCGGGAGCGCTTCGCCACATCCGGAACTGCTGTCGCAGCCGCTGGGTGAGCTCGAGAATGGCGAAGGGCGCGAATCCCATCTGGGCGGCCTCGATCCCCGCCGCACGCAGTGAATCGGCGTACGCGTACCGATGCGGCGCGGCGAACGCGCGCCGTCGCACCGACGAATCGGCCATCTCCGTATCGAGGAAATGATCGGCGTTGAACGCGCCGTCGAGCGCCGGGTCCTGCTCGCGCTCGGCGCGCCCCTTCCACCGATCCGGTTCCGGATTGAGATACGTGAGCTGCGCCCCGGCGGCGCGGAAGAACGCGGGCATCGCGTCCGGAAGTGCGCCGGCGGCCGCACTCGCGGCGAGGCGATGTCCCTTCGCGCCCCACGCATCGAGCGCGTCGGGTCCCAGCAGCGTACTCCCTGCCACGAGGGTCAGAGCCACCAGGAGGCGTGGCCAGAGCGAGGCAGGGGGTGGGCGGCGCGCGGGCGCTGTCCGGCGAAGTCGGGGCGTCGGGGGAAATGCAGGCATGACGGACGATAGCCGTCGTGCGAACGCGACGGGATGGGTTGCGGTCTCGAGGGCGTCACATCGTGCCGTGAGTGGTGCGCCGGGGGTCAGGCGCTCACGGGCAGTCGAATCTCCACGAGGCAGCCACCGTCTGGCGCATCCGCCATGCGAAACGAGTAGCGATCGCCGTACAGCATCGCGAGACGCGTCCGGGTGTTCGTCAGACCGATGCCGAGTCCTCGCACGTCGGGCTGCGCGGCGAGAAAGCGCCCGCTGTCGGTGAGTCGTCCATCGAGGCCGCGCCCGTTGTCGGCCACCACGAGTTCGAGCGTCGGGCCGTTGCGTCGCACGACGATGCGGACCGATTGATCGGTGCGACCGGGCGAGAGGCCGTGCTTCAAGGCATTCTCCACGAGCGGCTGCAGCACGAAGCTCGGCACGTCGACATCCACCGCGGCCGGATCGACGTCGATGTCGATGGACAGTCCGTCGCCGTAGCGGACGCGGGCCACCTGCAAGTACAACTCGATGAGCTCGACTTCCTGCCAGAGCGGGATCGTGGGCTGCGCGGCGGTGCGCAGCGACAGCCGCAGCAGATCACTCACCGCGATGAGCGCCCGCTGCGCGCCGCGCACGTCCTCCTCCATCAACTCGGTCACGGAGTTGAGGGCGTTGAAGAGAAAGTGCGGGTTGAGCTGCATGCGCAGCGCTTCGAGCTGCTGTCGTGACAGCCGCTGTTCGAGTTCGGTGGCCGCACGATCGCGCTCCCGGTAGCGCAGCACGTATTCGATCATGTACGCCGCGCCAAGAATGGCCGCATAGAGCATCACGTCGAGGTCGAGGTGCCGACCGATCGAGAGGCGCAGCGCGTCCTCGAACCGTTCGACACCGCGCATCCAGGGCGCGAACCGCCAGTCGACCCATGTGACCGCCAGCAGATTGGCGCTGACGAGAATGACGCTGCCGGCGAGATGTGTCCCCAGCCACGGGCCAAGGCGCTTCACGTCGAACGGGACCCGGTCGACCAGCGTGAGGATGAGCTGGGACCAGAGTGCCCAGAGCAACCAGGCGCTCAGTTGCCAGCCGAGCGCATTGGGGAAGGCGATCGGTTCGGCGGTGCCGCGCACGGCCACCCATTGGGCGACGCTGGCCATGAGGCCGGGGACGACCCAGACGACGGCGAAGAGCGTTCGGCGCCACAGACGCAGTCGGTGGCCAGCGTCGGCGATCGTGATGCGGCTCGGATGGGACACGGAGGTGGGACCAGTCGCAATGCAGGAGGACGAAACGCTCGACACGGCGCGAAGCAACCATTCGCACGGGTCTCGCATCGAAGCTACGGTCGCGCGCGTATCGCGTCAGGTCGTGCGGGCGTGCGAAACCGAGTGTGGTGCCGTGTCGTACGGCCCCGCGAGTCGGTGCGGTTCACTTCGAAGGAGAAACTCCGATGTCGAAACTGCGGGTGTTGATCGTGGATGACGAAGCGCTGGCGCGACAGCGTGTGCGGCGATTGGTCCAGGCCGAGCCGGACGCTGAGGTGATCGGGGAGTGCGCGGATGGTCGCGAGGCGGTGGAAGCGATTCAGCGCTCGCGTCCGGATCTGGTGTGTCTCGACGTGCAGATGCCGGAGCTCGACGGGTTCGGGGTGCTGCAGTCGATCCCGCCCGAAGTGACGCCGCGCGTGGTGTTCGTCACGGCGTACGATGAGCATGCGCTGCGGGCGTTCGAGGTGCACGCGGTTGACTACGTGCTCAAGCCGGTCGACGCCGAGCGCTTTCGACAGGCCTTTGCGCGGGTGCGGGAGGCGCATGCGCACGCGTCGGCCGCCGATCGTCTCGGGCGGCTGCTCGACACGGTGCGGTCGGTCTCCACCGAGCCGGGCAACACGATGCCCGCCAGCGAGTCCGCGGCGCCCACCGGCTTTGCCAGTCGCATTCTCGTCAAGCACGATGGCCGCATGTTCTTCGTGAAGGTCGGCGACATCGACTGGATCGAAGCCGATCGCAACTACGTGAAGTTGCACGTGGGGCAGGTTGCTCACGTGATTCGCGAGCGCATCTCGCATCTGGAGGAGACGCTCGATCCATCGCTGTTCGCGCGGATTCATCGCTCGACCATCGTGAACCTCAATCGCATTCGCGAGATGCAGCAGTGGTTCTCGGGCGACTACGTCGTGATCCTCGAGGACGGCACGCGTCTTCGACTGAGCCGCCACTATCGCGAGCAGGTCGAGCGGCAGGTCGCGCGACGCTGAGCCTTCGCGCGTAGTATTCAGCGGCGGGCGAGAGCCCGCGGGGCGTGCCGGGCGGCCGCTCCCTCCTCCTCCGCTGGATGTGACGGCCCGATGCACCTGCGGCTTCGGCTGGTGAATCTCGCGGCGCGCTGGCGCTTCAAGCGGCACGCCGCGCGTCCGCTGGACGTGACGTGGGCGCGCGCCCGACTGGGGCGACCGCTCTGGACGCGGCGCCTCATCACGCCGCCCATTCAGCGCACCGTGCTGCGCGATGCCCACGGGACGATCGACCTGCTGCGTCCGCCGGTGCAGGGGGGCGCCACGCTGGTCGAACGGGCGCTCCTGTATGTGCACGGCGGCGGCTACTTCGCCTGTTCCACCGATACGCATCGCCCGCTCGCCGCTCGCCTCGCGCGCGAGTGGCGCGCCGCGGCGTTCGTGCCGGAGTATCGCCTCGCGCCCGAGCATCCGTTCCCGGCGGCGCGTGATGACGTGCTGCACGCGTGGCGTCGCATGCTGGAGCAGCACGCCGTGCGCCCGGAGCACACGGTGTGGGCGGGTGATTCGGCCGGCGGTGGACTCGCGCTGAGCGCCGCGCTGGCCTGTCGTGACGAAGGGCTGCCACTGCCTGCGGCGATCGTGACCTTCAGCCCGTGGCTTGACCTCACCGGCAGTGGCGCTTCCGTCACGGAAAACGCGGAGCGGTGCGCGATGTTCGTGCCGGACCAACTTGCGGCGGCGGCGCAGCTCTACGCCGGCGCACGGCCGTTGAGCGATCCCGGGGTCTCACCGCTGTTCGGTGCGCTGGACACCCTGCCACCCGTGTGTGTCCACGCGAGCGAAAGCGAACTGCTGCGCGACGATGCGGTGCGTTTCGCGGCGGCCGCGGCCGCCGCGGGGGTGACGGTCGAGGCCCGCTTGTGGCCGGACGTGCCGCATGTGTGGCAGTTTCTCGCGGGCGTGCTGCCCGAAGCACGCGCGTCGCTCGATGCGGCACGCGCGTTTGTCGAGCGTCACGTCCCAGCCGCGCGGGACGGCGTGCACGCGAGATGACGCACGAGAAACGTACGTGCCGCACGCGTGACGACCGCGTGACACTCCGCACGACCGGGCGTCCCCAGAGCGAAGCTGTCACTCCCGCTCGCTCCACCCGACGTCATGGTCTTTCGTTCTCCCGATTGGATTCCGCTCGAACGCGCCCTCATGCGCGAGTATGGCGACGAAGCGCGCGAGGCCGCCGCGGCCTTCTGGTTTGTCGGGTATGTCGACGGGCCGGACGACGTGGGCGAGCTGCGGCTCTACGAACACTCGAGCACACGCCGCCGCCTGGTGCTCGACGCGGATGGACGCGCGTATCGGCAGCACGCCGACCTCGAGCACTACAGTCCCGTCCCGCTTGCCGACGCGCTGGTGAATGCGCTGACGTGACGCGCGGTGGCGCGGGGCGAGGATGACGTCGCCCATCGGGGGGCCTGGCGCCCGCATACCGCCCACACCAACTGCTGTTGCGCGCGTCGGCAATGCCGCGCCGATCGACGCGCTCGATGCCGCCGTACGCGACGCGCTCGCGCGCACCGGTCTCGATCTGTCGCAACTGCTGGCGGGCGGCGCCGATGCCCTCGTGGTGCGCCCGCCGGTCAATCCAACGGCGCTCGCCGACGTCCTCGAGCAGGCCCGCGGCGCGCTCGTGCGCAACGCGCCGCAGGAGCTGCTCGAGGTGCTCGACCGTGAGTGGCCTGGCGCCGCACGATCACCCGCCGGGTGGTACTACCGGGCGGCCGCGCTCGCGCTGCTCGGTCTGCCAGGGGAAGCGGAACGCATCCTGACAGACGGACTCGCGCTCCACGAGCACGCGGCGCTGCACTTTGCGCGGTCGGTCGCCCGTGTTGCTCGCGGTGATCTCGCCGGTGCGCGAGCGGACCTCACGGCAGCGTGGCGAACACTCGAGGCGCTTGCCTCGTCGGCGCTCCCTGAACACGACCGCGCGGAACAGTTGCTGCGCGCCTGGGAGACGCTGCTGCTGGCGCGACGCGGTCAGTTCGGCGCCGCGGACGCCCATTGGCGGACGCTCGCGGCCACCGACGATCCCAACGTCGGTGTCCTCGCGTGGCTGCAGCGGGCGCTGTCGCGCGTGCGCGCGGAGGTAACGCGAACGGAATCGACGCGCGGTGCCGTGCCCGAGCCAGACCTCCCCCTGGACGCTGGGCCCGAGGCGCCGCCGGCGGACAGGGTGGCGGCGTCTGCCGTACGTCCGGGTGCACTCGATGCGGTCGATGTGGCACTGCATCGTCTCGGCGCGCGACTGCGTGGTGCCAGCGGTGCGGACGTTCCGAGCGAGGTCACGGCCGATGTACTCGGGACGCTGCAGGCGCTGGCCACGGGTGGTGCCCTGTGGGACGCGTCGCAACCGGCGCGTGTGCACGCGGCGCGTGGAGTCTTGACCGGCGTGCTGCAGCTCCTCATGGCGCGCGGCGACCAGCGGCCGTCCGATCCCTCGCTCGAGGTCACTTCGGAGGCCACGGGCGCGCGTGTCGTCGAGCTCGCGTCGCGGCAGCTGCTCACCCAGTTGGGTCAGGGCGCGCTCGGCGACGCGCGCAGCCTGCTGCCGCGCGTGTCGGCGACCGAGGGACCGCTCGTCGCGCGCGTCCTCGGCGCGCTCCTCGATGGTGCGGAGGGAACCGCCGAGGAACCGCCAGCGGAGCGCGACGCGCGGCGTCCTGTTGTCGGGGCGGCGGCGCGCGTCGACGATGCCGCCGCTGTTGTTCGGGACGCCGCGCGCGGACGCGACGACGAGTTGCTCGGGTCGCCGTTGCGCCTCGGCCTGCTGCTGTTGCCCGTGGAACTCCCGGTGCCGCGCCGTCCCCGCGTGGATGGGCCGCCGGCTGGCGTGCTGTTGTCCGGACAGCTTGCCACGGCCGCGTCACGGCGCGGTGACGACCGAGACCGGCGGCCGGCGGAGGTCGCACCACGCGCGGTGTCGACGCGCCGCGCACTGGCCGTGGGCGTACTCCTGCTGGCCGCGTGGTGGTGGCTGAGCCGCTAGATTCTCTCGGCTCACAACCGTCAGTTCGCGCCCGCCTCGTCGGGCGCGGTTTCCGGGGCGCCTGCGCCCGTCGACCCTCGTGAACATGTCCCAGTCTTCGTCTGCGCCCGTCTCGGCCTTCCTGCGCCATCACTACCGGCACTTCAACGCCGCAGCCCTCATCGACGCTGCCGACGGGTACGTGCGGCATCTCGACAACGGTGGCAAGATGATGGTCACCCTCGCGGGTGCCATGAGCACCGCCGAGATTGGCCTCTCGCTCGCGGAGATGATCCGCCAGGACAAGGTGCACGCGATCACGTGCACGGGCGCGAATCTCGAGGAGGACATCTACAACCTCGTCGCGCACGATCACTACGCGCGCGTGCCGAACTATCGCGATCTCACGCCGGAAGATGAGCAGAAGCTGCTCGATCAGCACTTCAATCGCGTGACCGATACGTGCATCCCCGAGGCCGAAGCGATCCGCCGCATCGAGAAGGCCGTGCTGGAGGAGTGGACCGCGGCCGATCAGGCCGGCGAGCGGTACTTCGCGCACGAGTTCATGTATCGCATCCTGCGCAGCGGCAAGCTGGAGCAGTACTACCAGATCGACCCGAAGAACTCGTGGATGCTCGCCGCCGCCGAGAAGAACCTGCCCATCATCGTGCCTGGGTGGGAAGATTCGACGACGGGCAACATCTTCGCGTCGCATGTGATCGATGGGAACATTCGCAACGTGCATACCGTGCGCAGCGGCATCGAGTACATGACCTGGCTGGCCGAGTGGTACACCGAGACCACGAAGGACACGACGATCGGCTTCTTCCAGATCGGTGGCGGTATTGCTGGTGATTTCCCCATCTGCGTCGTGCCCATGCTGCACCAGGATCTGCAGCGCACGAACGTGCCGCTCTGGGGCTACTTCTGCCAGATCAGCGACAGCACCACGAGTTACGGGTCGTACTCGGGCGCGGTGCCCAACGAAAAGATCACGTGGGGCAAGCTCGGCGTGGACACGCCGAAGTACGTGATCGAGTCGGACGCGTCGATCGTCGCGCCGCTCGTGTTTGCGCTCGTGCTCGGGCAGTAAGGCGCAGCGGATGGCCACGGCCCCTCGGGACGTGGCGCGGTGGGCGGTGGTGCTGGGTACCGTCGGCGTGGCCTTGGCCTACGTCTCTGCGTTCGCGCCGCCGCTCATCGCGCGAAGTGGCCAGACGCTGATGGCCATCGCCACGCCCGTGCTGCTCGTGGGCGTGCTCGGCCTTGGAGCATTCGACGGACCCACGATGCGTGCGCGCCCGCGACGCGTGCTGCCCTGGGCGTTCGTTGGTCTCGCGCTCTGGCTGGCGCTTGGCTTCGCACTCGCGGTGTCGAGAGGTCCGTCGGACGCCGCGGGCGCACGACTGCTGGGACTGCCGTGGGCGGCGGCGCTCGTGCTCTACGGCCTCGGCGCCGTCCCCGCCGTGCTGCTGCCCGTGCTGTATGCGTGGGTCTACGAGGCGGTCGAGCGTGAGGCACCCGGCGACGCGTCACCGGACGGCGCGTCGTGACCCCGTGGTTGCTGCAGACCGCGGCGCTACCGGAGGCCGCGTCGCCCATCGTGGGACGGGTGATGATCGCCTACGCGCTGATCGTGATCGTCGTGGGCCTGCTCGCGTCGCGCGTGACACGTTCGGCATCGGATTTTTTCGTCGCGGGCAAATCACTCGGGCTCGTGACCACCGGACTGGCCGCGATGGCCGCGACGTTGTCCGGCTTCGCGTTCATCGGCGGCCCGGGTCTCGTGTACACGCTCGGTCTCGGCGCCGTGTTCATCGTGTTGCCCGTCGCGCTCACCAACACGATGACCGCGTGGGTGCTGGCGCGCCGGCTGCGGCGACTGGCCGACATCCGGGAGATGATCACCATCCCCGATGCGATCGCGGCGCGCTATCAATCGCGTGCGGCGCAGGGGCTCGCGGCAGTCGCGATCCTCGTGGCGGTGCTCGGTTATGCGGCCACGAACTTTCTCGCGCTCGGTCTCGTGCTCGACGCGGTGTTTGGCGTGGGCCGAACGACTGCCATCTGGGGCGGTGCCGTGCTCGTGGTGGGATACACCGTGACGGGCGGCATTCTCGCCGGCGTGTGGAATGATGTCGTGCAAGGTGTGCTCATGGCGGTCGCGAGCGCACTGGTGTTCTGGTATGCCCTCGATGTGACCGCTGCGGCGGGTGGACTCGTGCCACTGCTGCTCACGCACGCGCCCGAGATGCTTGGCGCGACCGGACGCAGCACACCGCTCGCCGCGCTGTCGTTCTACTTCGTATTCGGACTGGGCACGCTCGGGCAGCCGCACGTCGTGCACAAGTTCTTCATGCTGCGCGACGATACGAAGTTGCGCTGGTTTCCGGTCATTCTGTCGTTCGCGATGATCCTCTCGCTGCTCCTCTTCGTAGGCGTTGGACTCGCCATGCGCGCGCTCGTGGCGTCCGGTGTGGCGGAGGCACCGGCCACGCCCGACGCCGTGACCCCACTCTTTCTGCTTCGCTTCACGCCACCCGTGCTGGCCGCGCTGGTGTTCGCGGGCACCGCGGCGGCGATCATGAGCACGGTGAACGCCTTCCTGAACATCGGTGCGGCCGCCTGCACGCGTGATCTGCCACGCGCCTTCGGACGCCCGGTGCGCAACGAACTGCGCAGCGGACGCGTGTGGACGCTTGTGCTGGCCCTGCTCGCCACGGTCATCGCCGAGCGCTCGGGGCTGCTGGTCTCGTTCCTCGGGATCTTCGGCTGGGGGCTGTTTGCGTCCACGCTCGTGCCGTCGCTCGCGATCGGCCTCAACTGGGTCGGTGCCACACGGTCCGGCGCCATCGCGTCCATCGCGAGCGGTCTGCTGTGCACGCTGGTGCTGGAAACCCTCGCCTTCACTCGCGCCTTTCAGTTTCCGTCGGGCGTGACCGCCACGGCGTGTGCACTCGTCGTCTCGCTACTGGTGTTCTTCGTGGTGTCGTGGTGGACACGCTCCACCGCCGCCACCACGCTCGCACCCGATGTACGGGCCATTCTCGAGGATTGACCATGGACTTCGATCAGATCACTGTCGGGCTGCGCGCGACATGGCAGAAGCGCATCACCGAAGTCGAGGTGCTGCAGTACGCCGCCATTACGGGCGATCACAATCCGGTGCACGTGGACGCCGATGCGGCGGCGCGTGGTCCGTACGGTGAGCGCATCGCCCACGGCATGTTGTCGGCCGGCCTGTTGTCCGCGGCGATGGCCGACGGCGTCCCCGGACCGGGCGCGGTGTACCTCTCGCAGTCGCTCAGCTTCAAGCGCCCGGTCCGGCTGGGCGATGTCATCACGGCCGAAGTCGAAGTGCTCGAGATCAAGCCGCGCACGCGACGCGTGCGACTGGCCACGCGCTGCCGCAATCAGGCCGACGAGCTTGTGCTCGACGGTGAAGCGATGGTGATGTTGCCCGCCGCTGCGGACAGCGGGCCCGACGCCGCGTGACGTCACCGCTGGTTGCGGCCGCGGCCGGCGATCCAGGGGTGTTCGATCCGCTGTCGTGGTGGGGACATCACGATCCGTCGCGCATCGCGCTGCAGGTGGCGCCGGACGGTGCGCTGTGGACGTACGGCGCGCTCCATGCGGCGGCGCAGGCGTGGGCGCACGCGCTGCACGATGACGGCGTACGCGCGCACGATCGTGTGGCCGTGCTCGCGCGCAATCGCGTGGAGCATCTTGTTCTGCTCGCAGCGTGCACGCGCCTTGGCGCGACACTGGTGCCACTCAACTGGCGGTTGGCGCCGCCGGAGCTCGCGCGGGTGCTTGGCGACGCCGCGCCCACCCTCCTGCTCACCGGAGGAGACGAGCAGGGACTCGCCGAGCAGGCACTGACGGGGCTCCGCGGCGCGCCGTCGCCTCGGGTGCGCGTATTGCCGACGGCCATACCGCCGCGAGCGCATCCGTCGTCGCCGCGCGGTGTGTTCGCTGTCTCGGATGCGGCAACGTCGCCCCCGCCTGCGATGCTGTTGTACACATCGGGCACGACTGGTGAGCCGAAGGGTGTGATCGTGCCGCACGCACAGCTGCACTGGAACGCCGCGAGTACGGTGAGTGCGTGGCGATTGCACAGCGAACACGTGGCGCTCGTGATGTCGCCGTTCTTTCACACCGCCGGCTGGGGCGTCTTCGCGCTCCCCCTGCTCAGCATCGGCGCACAGCTGGTGCTCCTGCCGGCGTTCGACGCCGAGCTGGTGCTGCACACCCTCGAAGCGTGTCGGATCAGCCACACCTTTGGCGTTCCGACCCAGTGGCAGGATCTGCTCGCGTCGCCGCGCTGGGGACGCCCCCTGCCGCATCTTGCGTGGATGCTGACGGGTGGGGCTGCCTGTCCACGAGCTGTGCACGATGCGGTGGTCGCGGCCGGCTACGACTTCCGGGAAGGCTTCGGCCTCACCGAATGCGGACCCAACTGCTTCGTCACCACGTCCGCTCGCGCGCGTGAGCATCCCGGCGTGGTCGGTGATCCGCTGCCGTCGCTGCAGGCTCGACTCGTTGATGATGACGGGACGATGGTGAGCGCGCCGGATACGCCCGGTGAACTGCAGCTGCGTGGACCGCAGCTCTTCGGCGGCTACTGGCAGAACGCCGCCGCGACGGCCGCGGTCATGACCGCTGACGGATGGCTCCGCACCGGCGACATGCTGAGCGCCGATCCGCGCGTCGGCTATCGCGTGCGTGGCCGTCGCAAGGAGATGTTCATTTCGGGCGGCGAGAATGTCTTTCCCGGCGAGGTGGAAGCGGCACTGTTGGCGACGGGCCTCGTACGCGAGGCGTGTGTCGTCGGCGTACCCGATGCACGCTGGGGTGAAGTCGGCGCCGCCTGCGTCGTCCCAGCGCCTGGCGTTTCGTTCGACGCGCCCACCGTGCAGCGCGCGCTGCGTGACTGGCTGGCGGGCTACAAGGTGCCGCAGCGGCTTCGGTCGGTGGCGGCCCTTCCGCGTCTTGGCTCGGGCAAGGTGGACCGTGCCGCCGTCACGGCGCTGCTGCAGGACGGCGCGTAACGGCCTCTGGTGCGCACGCCACCGATTGGCGAGCATTCCCGGATGTCACCACCACCTCCTCGACGTTCGCGGGCCGGCTCCTCGACGCCACCGGTGACCCCGGCGGTGCAGATCGACCTGTTTCCCGAGACGCCGGTGGTCGAGACGCTCGATCCGCGAACCAATGTCGGACCACGCACGGGGGTGCTCGCGCTCGTTCGGGTGCGCATGCGCGCGAGCGAGGCACCGCATCTGATCTTTCACGATCGGCACGGGTGGTATTGCGAGACGCACGGCCCCACCTGTCTGGCCGTGTCGATCGCGCGCGAGGCGACCGCGTGAGCGTCGCGCCGTTGTGGGTACCGCGCGCCGAGTCGGTCGAGCGCGCGCAACTCACGCAGTTCCGGCGCGCGCTGCAGCACGCAGGCGTGGTACCGGGTGACGTCACGGACAGTCACGCGCTGCAGCGCTGGAGCGTGGCGCACCCGGACACGTTCTGGGAGGCGATGTGGCGGTACGCCGACTTTGCGTGCGACGTGATGCCCGATGGGCGGGCGTACGCGTGTGTTGTCGAGGGGCTCGAGCGCATGGTGCCGCAGGAACCACGCTGGTTTCCTGGCGCGCGTCTCAACGCTGCCGAGCAGTTCCTGCGTCGACGTGATGCGCATCCCGCGCTGGTTTCGTGGTCGGAGCAGGGGCGTGAACGCACGCTCAGCTACGCCGAACTCGCGCGCGACGTCGCGCGCTGTGCGCACGGGCTGCGGGCGCTCGGGGTGCGGCCGGGCGATCGCGTGGCGGGCTGGCTGCCGAACCTGCCGGAAGCGGTGATCGGCATGCTGGCGGCGGCATCGGTCGGCGCGATCTGGTCGTCGTGCTCCCCGGACTTCGGCACCGCCGGCGTGCTGGATCGTTTTGGGCAGATCGAGCCGGTCGTTCTCATCGTCGCCGATGCGTACACGTACGCCGGCAAGCGCATCGATGTGATGCCACGCGTGCGCGAGGTGGTGCCGCAGCTGCCGTCGCTGCGCGCGACGTGGGTGGTGACACGTGGTGATGCGGCCGTTGATCTCGGTGACGTGGCGCACGCGCGCGACTGGGCGGATGTGCTCGCCGAGGCGCCAGACGCAACGTTGTCGTTCACGCGTCTGCCGTTCGACCACCCGCTGTACATCCTGTATTCGTCGGGCACGACCGGGTTGCCCAAGTGCATCGTGCACGGGGCCGGGGGAACGCTGCTCCAACACGTGAAGGAGCTGGCGCTGCATACCGACGTCACACGTGATGATGTGCTGTTCTACTTCACGACCTGCGGCTGGATGATGTGGAACTGGCTCGTGTCAGGGCTCGTGCTCGGTGCGACCGTCGTGCTCTACGACGGGGCGCCCATGCCGGCCCACGCACCGGCCATCTTGTGGCACATGGCGGAGTCCGAAGGGATCACGGTGTTCGGCACGAGCGCCAAGTATCTGGCCGCGCTCGAGAAGGCCGGGGTGAAGCCCCGTGAACGTGTGGCGTTGCCCTCGCTACGGGCGATCCTCTCCACGGGCAGTCCGCTCGCCGAACATTCGTACGACTTCGTCTATCGCGACATCGCGTCCGAGGTGCAGCTGGCCAGCATCAGTGGCGGCACCGACATCGTGTCGTGTTTCGCCCTCGGTGATCCCACGGCGCCCGTGTGGCGAGGTGAACTGCAGATGCGCGGACTGGGCATGGCCGTCGAGGTGTGGGACGACGCGGGGGCGCCCTTGACGAGCGGCGCCGGCGAACTCGTCTGTACGCGCCCGTTCCCGAGCATGCCGGTGGCGTTCTGGAACGACCCGGACGGCGCGAAGTATCGGGCCGCCTACTTCGATCACTTTCCAGGGGTCTGGCGGCACGGGGACTGGGCCGAGATCACCGCGCATGACGGGCTGATCATTCACGGCCGCAGCGACGCCACGCTCAATCCGGGCGGTGTGCGCATCGGAACAGCTGAAATCTACCGGCAGGTGGAGACGCTGCCGGAGATCGTGGAAAGCCTGGTGACCGAGCACGCGCCGGTGGGGACAGGGGCGACCGAAGCGCGCATCGTGCTTTTCGTACGGCTCGCCGAGGGGGTGACGCTGACGGAGGCGCTCGTCCGTCAGGTGCGGGAGCGGATTCGCGAGGCGGCGAGTCCGCACCATGTGCCACGCGTGATCATCGCGGTGCGCGACATTCCCCGCACGCGGAGCGGGAAGATCAGCGAGTTGGCCGTGCGCGAGGTCATCCACGGCCGCCCGGTGCGGAACGTCGAAGCGCTCGCCAATGCCGAGGCGCTCGACGAGTACCGGGACCGCCCGGAACTGAGCGGCGGCTGACGGGCGCTCCGTGGCCCGGGTCCGGACCACCGAGTAACTTCCGAATCGGGTCGTATCCGGCTGCCGATCCGGGGCTGCGCGGGCGCTCGCGCAACGGGTCGGTGGTCGTTCCTGCACCGTCGGAGCACCGCCACATGGCTACCACATCCGCACCAGAATCCGCCACCGGTGTGGCGGATACGTTCCCGATCAACGGGACGGACTACATCGAGTTCTACGTCGGAAACGCCAAGCAGTCGGCGATCTTCTATCGCGCGACGTTCGGCTTCCGGCTGATCGGCTACCGCGGGCCGGAGACGGGCGTGCGCGACCGGGCCAGCTATCTGCTGCAGCAAGGGAAGATCCGACTGGTGCTCACATCGCCACTCGGTCCCGACGGGTTCATTGCCGAGCACGTGCGTCGGCACGGCGACGGCGTTCGTGATCTCGCCTTCTGGGTAGACGACGCGCGCGACGCGTGGACGCGGGCCGTGGAGCGTGGTGCGGCGTCGGTGCAGGAGCCCACGGTGGTGCGCGACGAACATGGCGAGGTGGTGATGGCGGCGATCGCCACCTACGGCGACACGATTCACACCATCGTCGAGCGCCGGAACTATCGCGGCCTCTTCCTGCCGGGCTTTGTGGCGGCCACCTCTGAGTTCCAGCCGGAGCCAGTCGGTCTCGAATACGTCGACCACTGCGTCGGCAACGTCGAGCTCGGCAAGATGAACGAGTGGGTGAGCTTCTACGAGCGTGTGCTCGGCTTCCACAACCTGCTCACGTTCGACGACAAGGACATCTCCACCGAATACTCGGCGCTGATGTCGAAGGTCATGTCGAACGGCAACGGCCGCATCAAGTTCCCGATCAACGAACCGGCGAGCGGCAAGAAGAAGTCGCAGATCGAGGAGTATCTCGACTTCTACGGCGGTCCCGGTGTACAGCACATCGCGGTGGCCACGCACGACATCATCGCCACGGTGCGCGCCCTGCGCGCGCGGGGCGTCGAGTTCCTGCGCACGCCCACCACGTATTACGACGAGCTGCAGGCGCGTGTCGGTCGCATCGACGAGCCCGTCGAGGAACTCGCCGCGCTCGGGATTCTCGTGGACCGCGACGACGAAGGCTATCTGCTGCAGATCTTCACCAAGCCTGTCCAGGATCGCCCGACGCTCTTCTTCGAGATCATCCAGCGCAAGGGCGCGAAGGGGTTCGGCAAGGGGAACTTCAAGGCACTCTTCGAATCCATCGAGCGCGAGCAGGAACTGCGCGGCAACCTGTAAGGCCGACCACGTCGCATGCCCATCTACCACACGCTCGGCGCGATTCCGCGCAAGCGACACATCGTGTTTCGACGTCCCGACGGCGGCCTGTACGCCGAGGAACTCATGGGCCATGAAGGCTTCGTGGGTACGTCGTCGCTGCTGTATCACGTGCACCCGCCCACCACGGTGCTGCGCGCCTGCAAGGTGCGGGACATCGTGTGGGACGCCGACGAGGAGACGTCGCTGCGGCACCGGCACTTCCGCACCGCGCGCGCGGGCAAGGGTGGCTCGGCGACACTCTCACGCATTCCGCTGCTCTTCAACAGCGACATCGGCATGCTGTGGGTGGAGCCCGATGTGGTGGACGCGCACTTCTACCGCAACTCGCAGGCCGACGAAGTCGTGTACGTGTGCGAGGGCGAGGGGGTGCTTGAGTCGGTGTTTGGTGAGTTGCCGTACCGCAGCGGCGACTACGTCGTGATTCACCGCAACATCACGCACCGCTGGCGTCACGACCTCACGAAGGGGCCCACGAAGCTGCTCGTGATGGAGAGCCGCGGGCACGTGCGCTTTCCCACGCGCTATCGGAACAATGTGGGGCAGCTTCTCGAAGGGGCGCCGTACTCGGAGCGCGACATTCGTCGCCCGCAGTTCACCGAGCCGCGCGACGAGCGGGGCGAGTTCCCGATTCTCGTGAAGCAGTACGACGCGCTCAACGAACTCGTGCTCGACCATCACCCGTTTGATGTGATCGGCTGGGATGGCTACTTCTACCCGTGGGCGTTCAGCATCCACGATTTCGAGCCGATCGTGGGCCGCATTCATCAGCCGCCACCGGTGCACCAGACG
>ERZ1066122.804-NODE-804-length-30173-cov-8.106149_pt1 | contig 30173 bp, 21 predicted proteins | sample MGYA00382769_ERZ1066122 | MGnify/ENA primary metagenome ERZ1066122 (study PRJEB33369, sample SAMEA5778352) | biofilm metagenome | biome: Industrial cooling water; feature: Water cooling tower basin; material: Biofilm | place: United Arab Emirates | collected... | reverse complement strand
CAAGCACATCCATGCCATTGACCTGGATGCCCGGAATGCGGAATGATTCGCCGCGACGGTATAGCTGGTCCTCGGCACTCGCGCGGTTGACGCTGGTGCCCATCGCATATTGGTTATTTTCGATCACGAAAATGATTGGCAGTTTCCAAAGCTCCGCCATGTTGAAGCTTTCATAGACCTGCCCCTGGTTGGCCGCGCCATCGCCGAAATAGGCAAGGCAAACGCCGCCGTCGCCCGAATATTTATGCCCAAAGGCAAGACCCGCGCCGAGCGACACTTGCGCACCGACAATGCCATGGCCGCCGTAAAATTTATGTTCGGTCGAAAACATGTGCATCGACCCGCCCTTGCCCTTGGAAATGCCAGCAGCGCGGCCGGTCAGTTCGGCCATGATCACATTGGGATCAATACCATAGGCAAGCATATGACCATGATCGCGATAGCCGGTGATGACGCTGTCCTTGCCTGGCGTCAGCGCGGATTGCAAACCGATCGCAACGGCTTCCTGCCCGATATAAAGGTGGCAAAAGCCGCCGATCAGCCCCAGCCCATAAAGCTGTCCGGCCTTTTCCTCAAACCGGCGGATCAGCAGCATGTCGCGGTAGAATTTCAGATATTCCTCGGCCGTCGCCTTATAGGGCGTGGGAACGGCGGGGCGTTCGCGATTGGCAATGGCATCGCCCGATGCCGAAGCCGCCTTGCTCGAATCTTTCGGATTTGCGCTTTTTGATGGGGCTTTGGCCAATTCGCCATCCTTTGCTAAGGGGTTGTTTTCTGACGCTACGGCTTGTTCGCCTAGTCAATCGCCGTGGCGGTTAAAAGCATATTTTGCGCGCGGGCACGCGCAATACATCGCTATTCATCATTTTTGAGCGGAACGACGACTTCGTCGGGGCCGACGACATTGAGCTCGCGGCGCATTAGCTCGCCCGAAAGATCGGGATCGGGATTGCTGGGATCCAGCAGTTTCTGCCGGTTTCTAAGCGCGTCACGCTCTTTTTCCAGCTTGGCCAATTCGACCTTGCGCTCCTTCAGCGCCTGCCGGTAGTCGGTCCAGGCAATGATGCCGGTGGGGCCAAGCAGGGCATAGGAGGCAATCAGCAGCAACGATACCAGCGCCGCACCTGTGATAAGCGCGGCCTTGATCTCGCCGGGTTTGCGTTTGCGCCTTGCTCTAGCCATGGCCATCCATACCAACGCCTGTCGGTTTCGGGAAGACCCGAGCGTCAGCCTTTCTGGTCAAGTTCTTCGTTAAGCCGCAGACTGGCGCGCCAGAAGAAAAAGGCGGGGATCAGCCCAAGCCAGGCGGCACCAAACAGCACATAACGCACGCTTTCGCTGCCCACCAAAGGCTGCAGCCAGTCTGACAATGCGCCAAAGACGAACGGTCCCAGGCCCAGCCCGACCAGATTTTGCCCGAACAGCATCACCGATGCCGCGACCGCGCGCAATTCCTTGCGTACAAGCCCCTGCACACAGGCATAGGCAGGGCCGTAATAGGCGGCATTCAGGATTGTCGGCACGAGGATCAATAGGCCTGCCACCCACCAGACCGGCGCACCATAGCCAAGGAACTGGATCGGCGCGGCAACCGCCATGCCCACCGCAGGCAGCGTCAAGATATGGCGGCGATTAACCTTGGCGAACCGGTCCGCCGCCCAGCCGCCCAGCCATGTACCGAAGACGCCTGCAACACCCAGCGTTACGGCACCGATCAGCCCGACCTCGGTCGTGGACATGCCGTGGCTGCGAATGAACAGCGAAAGTGTCCACAGCCCTTTGCCATAGCTCAGGAAAGCGGCAAAGGATGCCGCCACCAGCAACAAAACATAGGCGCGCGAAGTCAGCACTTCGCCTATCGCCTTGCGCACGGGCATTGGGGCTGGTCCAGACGGCGCTGCCTCTCCCTTGGCGAGACCGAACCTGCGCGGCTCTTTGAGGAGCACCGGGAGCAGCAAGGCAAGCAACAGACCGGGCGCGCCAACCAGCATCAGCGCCGCGCGCCAGCCCCAGATATCGTTGACAACGCCGCCAATGACCAGACCCAGCAAACTGCCAATTGGCACACCCATCCCGTAAAAGGCGATGGCCGAGGCGCGTTTTTGCGCCGGCACGGCATCGCTGATCAGGCTATGGGCAGCAGGCGTGCACCCCGCCTCCCCCACGCCGACCCCTATTCGGGCCAGCGCCATCTGCCAGAAATTCTGCGCAAAGCCGCACAGCGCGGTCATCCCCGACCAGATGGCGAGCGATATGGAAATCAACGAGATGCGATTTGTGCTGCCCCTATCCGCATAGCGGGCGATAGGAATGCCAAGTACTGCATAGAAAACGGCAAAGGCAGGCCCGGCAAGCAGGCCCAATTCGGTATCACTAAGGCCGAGTTCTGCCTTGATCGGTTCGGCAAGGATATTGAGGATCTGCCGATCCAGAAAGTTCAATATGTATACGACAAGCAGCACCCAAAGCATCAGGCGCACACGGTTTTGCTCTTCGCTTCTCTCCATCACGGGCCTTGGTGCGCCAGCGCAGACAATCCGTCAATAGCTGTCAACGGCGGTAAATAATGCCGTTACCATTTCGCGCTCTGCCGGCTCCAGCTCGGGCCGCCAGATATCGAAAATCAGCACCAGCCGGTTCTCCGCACTGCGGTTCCAGGCCTCATGCTGGACGCTGTCATCGAATGCGATCAGGCGGCCCTCCTGCCATTCGATGGTCTGTTCCCCGACGCGGAATGCGCAATTTTCGGGTACGACTAGCGGCAAGTGACAGATGAAGCGGCAGTTGATCATGCCCGTGTGCGGCGGGATGTGCGCACCGGGGCGCAAAAGCGAGAGCATCACAGAAGGCGCACGCGGGCCGATCTGGCAAAGCGGAACGGTATCGAGCGTGGCCTGAAAAGTTTTGGGGCAATTGGCGACATGATCTTCGACGGGGCCACCGCTTTCCCAAAGGAAATAGGTGCTCCAGTCCGGATTTTCGAGCATGCCATGCACATCGCCCTGCGGTCGCTGCGTATTGGTCTTGATATAGGGCCGGAAGTCGGCATTGCCACCAAGCAGCGCCAAAGCCTCGTCGCGCATCGCCGGATATTGCGCTTCGAACGCCTCCCGCCAGTCATAGTCGCTGACGTCGGCAAACTGCACATAGGGAAGGTCGGGATAATAATAGACCAGCGGGCTTTGTGGGAAGCGGACATATTCGGCAGGTCGCTGCCGCTCACCCAGCATCATTTCGAGCGATTTCTGGAAACGCGGGTGGCGGTTGGCAGCGCTGAAGCCAGCCTGATCGAGCGAGCGCAGCAGATGATCCTTGAACAACTGATCGAACCACTGGCCCATAGCCTGCGCCCGCTGCGCATCGCGCGCCATTCCTGCCGAGCTTGTCCCATTTTGCTGCGCCAGCCGGACTGCGCTGCGGTAAAAAGCGGCTGCAGCGCGGTGGTCGTCGGCGTGAAAGCGATGGTCCGCCTTGGCCATCATTGCGACGAAATCTGAATGATTGGCGGCAAGACGCTGTTCGCACTCGCTTTCGCTCAACTGCGGGCGCGGGACGGGCGGGTGATCGGCCATGGTCAGTATATCAGGCAGGACTGGCGCTCTTCGGCCCAGGCCTCCTCATCTGGCAGGGTCAGCGCGTCGAGATCGCCGGGCGTCGCGCCTGCATCATCAACCCATTCGCGCAGCAACGGGCTTCCATTGATCACATCGATGGCAAGCACGTCATCGGTATATTCATATTTGAAATCCTTGCCCCGCCATAGCGGATAGTCTGGATAAAGCCGCCGGATCGCCTTGAACGCCAGCGCCTGCAATCGCCACGGCCGGAACCCGTCATGGTCATAATGCGCGCCCTCGGCATGGATATGCAGACCGTGGCACAGCTGGTGCACATGTTTGTGAAAAGTCGGCTCGAACCAGATTTCGCGCAATGTGCAACCTGCCAGCCATTGCGGCGCAAGCGCCTGCATTTCTTTCAGCACAGCGCGCGCATCGATATCGGGCGCGCCGAACAATTCGAGAGGCCGCGTCGTCCCCCTGCCTTCGCTCAACGTAGCGCCTTCGAGCATCACTGTTCCGGCATAGGCCCGCGCCATGTTCAGATTGGCGGCATTGGGGCTGGGGTTGATCCAGATGCGCTCGGACGGCCAGCCAAAGCCGGGTGCTGCGTCGGGGGCATAGCCTTCCATCTCGATCACGCGATAATCGACGTCGAGCTTATAATGATCGATAAACCAGCGACCCATTTCCCCCAATGTCAGTCCGTGCCGCATCGGCATCGGACCTGCGCCGACGAAAGATTCCCAACCAGCGCGCAAAGTCAGCCCCTCGACCGGGCGGCCTGCAGGATTGGGCCTGTCAAGCACCCACACCGACTTGCCATGCTCCGCCGCAGCTTCCAGCACATAGAGTAGCGTCGTGATGAAGGTGTAGATGCGACACCCCAGATCCTGCATATCGATCAGGATGGTGTCGAACGTGCCCATCATCTGCCCGGTCGGGCGACGCACCTCACCATAAAGGCTGAACACCGGAATGCCGTGGACCGGGTCGGTGAAGTCCGGGCTTTCCATCATATTGTCCTGCTTATCACCGCGCAGGCCATGTTGCGGTCCGACCGCAGCGGTCAGCCTGATATCGCCCACCGCCGCAAGCGCATCGAGCGAGTGCGTCAGATCAGCCGTCACCGAGGCGGGATGGGCAAGCAGCGCGATACGTTTTCCAACGAGCGGCGCACGTAGCTCCGGCTCGGCAAGCAGGCGGTCGATACCGAATTTCATGGTACATCCGTTGGCGCGAGATTGAGCGCAAAGCAATCCCTGTGGTGAAAATCGGGTTGACCGGGCGGATGGCGGAGCGCCCAATAGCTTTTGACATCGCCTTGTTCATGGATGACGGCAGACAGCCCCGCTCGCGTGTTTTCGGTAACAATACCTGTCAGCGACAATGTCACCTCCAGCGCGACATGCGTGTCGCTCATATCAAGCCACAATTCCGGCGTTTCCAGCGGCCATACACGCATTCCCTGCCGGTAATCATCGAAGCGATAGGCGGCCCATTTGCGCGATGGCGAGAAGTTGAACTCCAGATATTCATCCGTCTCCAAATCGCGCAGGAATAGCTCGAAACAGGTCGTTTGCCAAAGACCATCTTCCCGCACCGGATCTTCCACCGGATCGGGCAGCTCGATGGCAGCCAGATCGCAATCGACATGGTAACGCAGCCAAAGCTGCCCCCCTGCCCGCTGCTCTATATGCACATCGATGGTATCGGCCATGAAGGGCGGTGTTGAGGGATGACATTGCAACGAAACCGGCGGCATCGAAATATTGGCCAACCCCCAAACTCCATGCTAGGCGCGCGCGCATCATGAGCGCATATCAGTCCGACCTGCTCCGCCTTCTCGACGAACGCGGCTATATCCACCAGTTGACCGATGGTCCAGCGCTCGACGCGCTGGCCGCCAAAGAGATTGTGCCCGGCTATATCGGCTTTGATGCTACTGCGCCGTCGCTGCATGTCGGCAATCTTGTCTCGATCATGCTGCTGCGCCGTCTGCAACAGGCAGGACATAAGCCCGTCGTGGTCATGGGCGGAGGCACGACACGCATCGGCGATCCCACCGGCCGCGATGAAAGCCGCAAGATGCTCACCGACGAGGTGATCGAAGCGAACATCGCCTCGATCCGCACGGCATTCGAACGTTTCCTGACCTTTGGTGATGGCCCGACCGATGCGGTCATGGTCAACAATCACGACTGGCTGGGCCAGCTGGGTTATATCGAGCTGCTGCAAAAGGTCGGCACGCACTTCACGATCAACCGGATGCTGACGTTCGATTCGGTGAAGCTGCGCCTCGACCGCGAACAGCCGATGACCTTCCTTGAATTCAATTACATGATCCTGCAGGGCTATGACTATCGGCACCTGAACCAGACCATGGGCGTGCGGCTGCAAATGGGCGGGTCGGATCAGTGGGGCAATATCATCAACGGCGTCGAGCTGACCCGGCGGATGGACGGCAAGGAGGTTTTCGGGCTTACCACGCCGCTGATCACCAAGGCCGACGGCAGCAAGATGGGCAAGTCATTGTCGGGCGCAGTCTGGCTGAACGAGGATCAATTGCCCAATTATGATTATTGGCAATTCTGGCGCAACACCGACGACCGCGATATGGGTAAATTCCTGCGGCTGTTCACCGACATTCCGGTCGATGAAATCGCAAGGCTTGAGGCGCTGGGCGGCAGCGAGATCAACCAGGCGAAGATCGTGCTCGCCAATGCCGCAACCGCGCTGTGCCGAGGAGAGGATGCAGCGCGAGAGGCCGAAACCACGGCGCGCAACCTGTTCGAACAGGGGAGCGCCGGGGGCGATTTGCCGGTTCACATTGTAGGCGGGAACAGCATCGGCATCGTCGATGCGCTGGTCGCAATCGGCTTCGTTGCATCGAAGGGCGAGGCAAGGCGTCTGATTGCGGGGGGCGGCGCGCGCATCGATGGTGAGGCGATAACCGATGAAGGCCATGTCGTAACGGCGGACGCTGGCGACATCCGCATATCCTCGGGCAAAAAGAAGCATGGGATTTTGCGGTTCGGTTAATTTCGGCAGAGCCGCACTTTACCCTTTATTTGTAAAATTCTGCCATAGCGGACCTTGCGACCCGACAATGGGACAAGGTGAATATGGCAACGCAGCTTACCGACCAGAATTTCGACATGCGCCGCGCGGCGCGGCATCGCGCCAGTCATAAGGCGATTGCTGAAAGCCGTCGTCATGGCGACCAGCGGATCCATATTTCCAATATTTCGGCGCATGGTTTCATGATCGACGATAACAAGGTGTTCCAGCATGGCGACCGTATCGAATTGCGCCTGCCGGTGATCGGCCGGATCGAGGCGCATCTGATCTGGACCGTCGATGGCCGCGCCGGGTTTCAGTTCGAACGCGTGGTTCGCTTGCCCGACTTCCTCGCCTTGATCGACCAGGTCGGCGTCAAGCTGCGCTAATTAAATAGGGACAGTCCCTATTTGTTACAAATAAATAGGGACTGTCCCTATTTATTTTCAGCCGCTCCTGAGAGTAGCGACGCCTGCATCGCGCTCGAAAAGATAAAGCGCCACGCGCGCGGCCGCCCCGCGTGGTCCGTCCAATCCGCCGTCGCGATCGAGCAGCAGCCGCGCATCGGCAGAGGCCGCGCCGATCAGTTCGCGCACCTGCTCGTTGGTGGCCAGGCGAAACGGACTTTCGCCCGACTGGCGCGTGCCCAGCATTTCGCCTGCCCCGCGCAGTTTCAGATCCTCTTCGGCGATGCGAAAGCCGTCATTGGTCTCACGCATCAGCGCCAGACGCGCGCGCGCCGTTTCGCCAATCTGGCTGCTGCGCACCAATATGCAGCGCGATTGCTCGCTCCCCCGGCCCACCCGTCCGCGTAGCTGGTGCAACTGGGCAAGGCCGAAACGGTCGGCGGCCTCGATGATCATCAGGCTGGCATTGGGCACATCGACCCCAACCTCGATCACCGTTGTTGCCACCAAAAGCCGTGTTTTCCCCGCAGCGAAGGCCTCCATGACGGCGTCCTTGTCGGGTCCCTTCATCCGTCCGTGGATCACCGCAACCTGCTCCCCAAAGCGCAGGCGCAGCGCCTCGGCGCGCTGTTCGGCGGCGGCGAGGTCGCTATTCTCGCTTTCCTCGACCAGCGGGCAAACCCAGAATGCCTGCCTGCCTGCCGCGAGATGCCGCGCAACGCCATCGACCAGCTCGCCCAGCCGTTCTTCGGACATCACCAGCGTTTCCACCGGCGTGCGCCCCGGCGGCATCTCGTCAATCTGCGACACGTCCATGTCGCCATAGGCAGCAAGCGCAAGACTGCGCGGAATAGGCGTTGCCGTCATCACCAGCAGGTGCGGCACGCCTTTCCCTTTTTTCGACAGCATCAACCGCTGGCTTACCCCGAAGCGATGCTGCTCATCGATAATCGCAAGGCCTAGTGCCTTGTAGGTCACGGCATCCTGAAAGATCGCGTGCGTGCCGACGAGGATATCGACCGAACCATCGGCCAGCCCCATCAGCGTCGATTCGCGCACCCGCCCCTTGTCGCGCCCGGTCAGGATCGCGACATTGACCGGCAGGCCAGAGAGTGCGTTTTGCAGATTGGCGAAATGCTGCCGCGCCAATATCTCGGTGGGGGCAAGCAAGGCGCCCTGCATCCCGCATTCGACCGCGCGAAGCAGGCTGTGCAGCGCAACCATCGTCTTGCCCGATCCGACATCGCCCTGCAGCAGGCGCAGCATCGGGCGCGATTGTGCAAGATCGCCCTCAATTTCTCCGATGACGCGGCTTTGCGCCCCGGTCAGCGCAAAGGGTAGCTTGAGCAACCCTACCAGCCTGCCGTCCCCCGCAATCGGCGCGCTCCGTCTCTTGTCGAGCGACGCGCGCACCAGCCGCATCGCAAGCTGGTTGGCGAACAGTTCGTCATAGGCCAGCCGGTCGCGTGCGGCGGCTTCGTCCTTGCGGTGGACAGTTGCCAGCACCTCGCGCCAGCCTGCCCAACCGCGCTGGGAAAGCAGCCCCGGCTCGATCCATTCAGGCAAGACCGGCGCGCGCTCCAATGCCTGCGCCACCAATTGTCCGCAGCGGCCATTGGTCAGCCCCTCCGACAGCGGATAGACCGGCTCTATCGCAGTCGGTGCCGCCTCGGCTGGGGCAGCGATATGATCTGGATGGATGATCTGCAGTTCCTGCCCATATTGTTCGAGCTTGCCCGAAACGAGCCGCTCCTCGCCAATAGGCAATTGCTTGCGTGCCCAGCCGCCATTGCGCCCAAAAAAGACGAGGCTGACATAATTGCCCTCTGCATCGCAGCCATGGATTCGCGTCGGCGCGCGCGCACTACCGCCTGATTTGTGATCGACAACGACCAGCCGGACGATGATGTTCAGCCCGACATCGGCCTGGTCGAGCAAGGCAACCTGCTTGCGATAGGTCCATCCGGCGGGGAAATGATAGAGAAGGTCCTTGACCCGCTCCAGTCCCAGCCGCCCCAACGGCTTTGCCAGCCCCGGCCCCACCCCCTTCAGCGATGCCGTTTCGGCAAATAGCGGATTGAGAATATCGGGACGCATGATTAGGGGCTTATCTCCCTATCCTTTCAGAGACAATCATGCTGACCGACGTTCAGGCGAGGAAACTGCATTATCGCGCGCACCATCGCGGCACGCGCGAGGCTGACGCGATTGTCGGCGGCTTTTTCGATGCGGAGCATGCAGGCTGGAATGTCGAACAGATCGCCTGGTTCGAGGCGCTGCTTGACGAGCAGGATGTCGACATAATCGGCTGGGCGATGGGAACCGCCGCCGTGCCGCCAACGTTTGAAGGGCCCATGATGGAAGCGCTCAAACGGCTGGATTTCGTGGCCTTGCCCGCAGGGCTGGAGCGTGATGGCTGATATCCAGCGCATCCTCAATGCCAAAGCCCCGCTAACCTTATCCTCGGTTCCCGCTGGCTTTACCCCGCTATTGCTGGCGGACCTTGCGCGCGGGGCGAAGGCGCGCACGCTGTTCATTGCCGCCGACGAGGCGGCGATGCGCAATCTGGCCGACACCGTGCCCTTTTTCGCGCCCGAAATCGATATTGTGCAGTTCCCCGCATGGGACTGCCTCCCCTATGACCGCGCCTCGCCCTCGCTGCCGGTGACAGCCGAGCGCATGGCGACGCTGAATGCGCTGCAGGCTGCACCAAAGGCCAAGCAATTGGTGCTGACCACCATTGCAGCGGTCATGCAGCGCGTGCTGACGCCGTTCCGCATCCGGCAGACGGGGGCGACGCTGGCATCGGGCGTTTCTATCAATCGCGAAAAGCTCGCCAGCCTACTGACCGCCAATGGCTATTTCCGCGTCGATACGGTGGCGGAGGCCGGCGAATATGCGATGCGCGGCAGTCTGGTCGACCTGATCCCTGCAGGAAGCGAATTTGGCCTCCGGCTCGATTTTTTCGGCGACGAGATAGAGACGATCCGCAAATTTTCCCCACAGGACCAGCGCAGTGTCGGGACGGTGGACCGCTTTGCGCTATTGCCTGCAGTTGAAACGTTGATGGACGAGGACTCCATCCGCCGTTTTCGCAGCCAGTATCGCGAACTGTTCGGCGCAACGGCAACGGGCGACCCGCTCTATCAGGCGGTGTCAGACGGGCGGCGGCTGGCCGGGATGGACCATTGGCTGCCCTTGTTCGAGGAGCGGATGGAATCGCTGTTCGACCATATCGGCCCCGACCCCCTCATCCTGCGCGACAATGCCGCCATGGCAGCGGGCGAAGCGCGGCGCGAAGCGATAGACGATTATTATGAAAACCGGATCAAGGCGCAGTCGGCCAGCCCCGGCAGCTACCGGCCATTGCCGCCCGACCGGCTTTACCTGTCGTCGGACGAACTGGCCGAAAGGTTCGATCAGCTCTCGGCGCACCTTGTCACCCCCTTTGCCACGCCTGAAAGCGAGCGCAGCATCGATTTCGGCATCACAGCCGCGCGCGATTTCGCGCCCGAACGCGCGCGCAAGGACAATGTCTATGAGGCGGTCGCTGCGCATCTGAAAAGCGCAGCCAAGGCGGGCAAAAAGCCTATCGTTGCCAGCTACTCCGGTGGCGCACGCGAGCGTCTGGCAGGTCTGCTCGCCGATCATGGCGCACCCAAATTAAAGCCTGTCGATGGCTGGCAGGCAGCATTGGGCAGCGCGACCGCATCGACCACGGCGATGGTCGTCCTCCCCGTCGAACATGGTTTTGAATCGGACGATATCCTGCTCTTGTCCGAACAGGACATTTTGGGCGACCGCCTTGTCCGCCGCCGCAAGTCAAAGAAAAGCGCCGATGCCTTCCTTGCCGAAATGCAGGCGATGGAGGTGGGTGATTATGTCGTCCATGTCGAGCATGGCATTGGTCGCTACGAAGGGCTGGTGTCGATCCCCGTCGGTCAAAGCCCGCATGATTGCGTTGCGCTTTCCTATGCGGGTGGCGACAAGCTCTATGTTCCTGTCGAGAATATCGATGTGCTGTCGCGCTATGGCTCGCATGACGGCAGCGTCGCGCTCGACCGGCTGGGCGGCGAAGCGTGGCAGCGGCGCAAGGCGAAGCTCAAAGAGCGCATCACGCAGGTCGCGCACGAATTGCTCAAGACGGCAGCCGCACGCGCGTTGCGCCCCGGTGTGGTCATGGAAATCGATGCCGCGCCCTATGCCGCTTTTGTCGACCGCTTCCCCTATGCAGAAACCGAGGACCAGGAGCGCGTCATTGCCGAAGTGCTTGAGGATCTCGCCAGCGGCAAGCCGATGGACCGGCTGGTGTGCGGCGATGTCGGCTTTGGCAAGACCGAAGTGGCGATGCGCGCGGCTTTTGCAGCGGCGATGGCGGGCTATCAGGTCGCGGTGATCGCGCCGACCACATTGCTCGCGCGCCAGCATAGCAGCAATTTCATGGACCGTTTTGCCGATACGCCGTTGAAGGTCGGGCGGCTGTCACGGCTCGTCCCCGCCGCCGAAGCCGCCAAGACGCGCGAGGGGCTGGAGGATGGAACCGTCGACATCGTCATCGGTACCCATGCCGTGCTGGCAAAATCAATAAAATTCAAACGGTTGGGGCTGGTTGTTGTCGACGAAGAACAACGTTTCGGTGTGACGCACAAGGAGCAACTAAAGTCCCTCAAAACCGATGTCCACATGCTGACACTAACCGCAACGCCCATCCCGCGCACCTTGCAGATGGCGATGTCGGGCCTGCGCGAACTGTCGGTCATCCAGACGCCGCCCGTGGACCGGCTTGCGGTGCGCACCTATGTGATGGAATGGGATCCGGTCGTCCTGCGCGAAGCCTTGCTGCGCGAACATTATCGCGGCGGGCAGAGCTTTTTCGTCGTCCCGCGCATCGCCGATTTGCCGGAAATAGAGGAGTTCCTGCGCGAACAGGTGCCCGAAATCAAATTCGTCACCGCGCACGGCCAGATGGCAGCAGGCGAAATCGAAGAGCGGATGAGCGCCTTTTACGACAAGCGTTATGATGTGCTGCTCTCCACTACCATCGTCGAAAGCGGGCTCGATATTCCGAGTGCGAACACGCTGATCGTACACCGCGCCGACCGCTTCGGGCTTGCCCAGCTTTACCAGCTACGCGGCCGCGTCGGGCGGTCGAAAATCCGCGCCTATGCCTATCTGACGCAGGCCGCCGACCGGGTGCTGGGCGAGGTTGCGGAAAAGCGGCTGAAGGTGCTGTCCGATCTGGACAGTCTGGGCGCAGGGTTCCAGCTCGCCAGCCACGATCTCGACATTCGCGGCGCAGGCAATCTGGTCGGCGACGAGCAGTCGGGCCACATTCGCGAGGTCGGGTTCGAACTGTACCAGTCAATGCTTGAGGAAGCGATTTTGGCGCTGCGCGCCGAGGCATCGGGCCTTGCGAAACCACGCGGTGCATTCTCGCCGCAGATTACCATTGATGCGCCGATCATGATACCGGAGGATTATGTCCCCGACCTTGCGGTCCGCATGGCGCTCTACAGGCGATTGAACGATCTGGAGGAGGTTGGCGATATCGATGGCTTCGCCGCCGAAATGTCCGACCGCTTCGGCCCGATCCCCGAACCTGCACAGAATCTGCTGCGCCTGATCGAGATCAAGCAGAATGCGCTTCTCGCACAGGTCGCAAAAATGGAGGTCGGCCCGCGCGGCGCGCTCGTCAGTTTCCACGATGACCGGCCACCCAATGTACAGGGTCTGCTCGCCTATGTCGAAAAGCTGGGGGCAATCGCCAAATTGCGGCCCGACAGCAAGCTGGTGATCACGCGCAACTGGCCTGACCCCAAGGCCAAGCTGAATGGCTGCCTGCAATTGTCAAAGGGATTGGCGGGGTTGGCGCGACGTGCGCAATAAAGCCAAATAGTCGTCACCCCGGCGAAAGCCGGGGCCCATCACCTCCCAACGCAATGTGCATAACCATCTGGAGTTGGATCCCGGTTTTCGCCGGGATGACGAACCGAAGGAAAGTCGAAGGCGCTGAATGCGCTGGCACGGCGCGCGCAGCAGCGACTGCATTTGTTACTCAAAGCCCCAAATGCCCAAAGCGGCTTCCCGAAATGCCGGCTTGCATTTTCTGATATGTTCGCGTATTGTTCCTGTAGATTTATTGCTCTTTCTCATTGTCGATCCCCCCATCTACTGGGCACCCATTGTCTGAATTGGAAGCAGGATAAGGTAACCTAAGGTGACACACCCCCCATAGGGTATATGTGGAAGTTTGTTACCTTTAGACGCTGTTGCGTACCGCTCAATGAGCCAAAAGCGCAAAATGTTCGAATGCATTCGCATCGAGTGGCGGCGCGCGTAAAAAGCCCTGGAAATAGTCGCAGCCTTCGGCGCGCAGCATTTCGAGTTCGCTTTCATGCTCCACGCCTTCGGCGATGATTTTGAGTTCCAGCGCCTTGGCCATGGCGATTATCGCGCGCAACACGATGCGATCCTTGCCGATGCCACCAATGTCAGGCGTCATCCCCTTGTCGAGTTTCAGATAATCAACCGGCAAGGATTTGAGATATGACAGGCTGGAATAGCCGGTACCGAAATCATCGACCGCAACGCGCACCCCAGCCTCGCGCAGCACTTCCAACTCGGCGGAGGCGCGGTCTATGTCGCGGATCAGGCTTTCTTCGGTCAATTCCAATGTCAGCCGGTCGGGGGCGAAACCCTGATCGAGCAGCAGTGTCAGCAGTTTGTGCGAATAGCCTTCGCCAAGCTCTTCCGCGCCCAGGTTGACCGCAAGGCGTAAATCGCCGAGCGCCGTTGGCCATTGTCCCGCAACGCCAATAGCCTTACGCTGGATCAGCCGCGACAATTCCTCGCGCAAATCGCAGCGGTCTGCCGTCGCGAACAGCTGGCCAGCCCCGATCTCTCCCAATGAGGGATGGTGCCATCGCGCCAGCGCCTCTGCGCCCACCATCTTACCGCTCTGCACCTCGAACTGGGGCTGGAACAATATCGCAATCTGGTCATCTTCAATTGCCTCGCGAAGGCTGGCATCAAGCTCGCCCTGCAATTGCAGGCCGGTGGCGGCATATTTGCCTGCGATATGCAGGCGTTTGCCTTTGCGGGTATAGGCCGTCGCCAATGCCTGGCTGGCTCTATGGTGCAATTCAGTACCCGTCTCGCCCGGCAGCGCTATCGCAATGCCGATACGGGCGCTGACATGCACTGCATCCTGTTCGTTACCCAGATTACCCGACAGACGGTCGAGCAGGCCATCAGCCAAGGCCTCGACCTCTGCCTCCCGATAGGCACCGGTCAGCGCAATGATGAATTCACGGCCGGGCAGTTTTGCGATCAGCGCTACCTTGTCGCCCAACGATCCGGTAAAGCGCTCGATCTGGTGCCCCACACGGCGGATAGCGCGATCACCGGCCCCCCTGCCTAGCCGCTCGTTGATCTGCTTCAGGTCCCTGATCCCGACAAGCATAAGCGCGGCATCGCCCTGCTCTTTCTGGTGGTAGGCAGCGAGCCAGTCACGCGCATCGCGTGCGCGCAGCAGACGCAGTAGCAACGGGCGTTTGCGGGTTTCCGGACTGGTCATCGGCCCGTCCTAATAGTCTCAATATGTTTCGCAACCATTGCCAGCAGGTCGGCGCACCGATAGGAGGGGGCGCATGCATGACGGTTTGGGACGGAAGATCGATTATTTGCGCATATCGGTAACCGACCGGTGCAATTTCCGCTGCCAATATTGCATGCCCGAAACGCAAAAATTCCTGCCCCAGCGCGAGTTGCTCGATTATACCGAACTGGCCCTGATTGCCGACCGTTTCATCTATCATGGCATCCGCAAGATCAGGCTGACCGGCGGCGAACCGCTGGTGCGACGCGACATTGGCGTGCTGATCGCGCAGCTTGGCAAATATGTTGCCAGCGGGCAGTTGCACGAACTGACGCTGACCACCAATAGCAGCCGCCTGGCGCAGCATGCCGATGCTTTGGCCGCCGCGCATATAAAGCGGATCAATGTCAGCCTCGACAGCTTGCAGCCTGACCGTTTCGCCGCGATCACGCGCGGCGGCCATCTGGCGCAGGTGCTTGACGGCATAGCCGCTGCAAAGGCCGCCGGAATCGCCGTCCGGATCAACATGGTCGCCATGAAGGGTGTGAATGAGGATGAGGTCATCGTAATGGCCGATTTCTGCGCACTGCACGGCCATGACCTCGCACTGATCGAAACGATGCCGCTTGGCGATGGCATAGAGGGGCGCGCGGACAGCTATATCGCGCTCGATGCGTTTGTCGGGCCATTGCGGGCGCGATACGCGCTTGTCGCCGACGACCATCGCACGGCTGGCCCTGCCCGCTATTGGCGCATTGCCGAAACCGGGCTGCGGCTGGGCCTCATCACCCCGATGAGCCATAATTTCTGCGACGATTGCAACCGGATCCGGCTGACCACCGATGGCAAGGTTTACATGTGCCTCGGCTCGGACCTCCACGTCGATTTCCGCGCGGCGATCCGCGACGAAGGGCTGGTGGCGGTGGACCGGCTGCTGGTCAAGGCGTTGCAATTGAAGCCGGAGCGGCATGATTTCGAGCGGCAGCTTGCAGACCGCTCGCTTCGCCTCCACCGCCATATGAATGCGACCGGCGGATGAGCCGTTTTGCGCGACTGGCGCTGCTTGCGGCCCCCGGCGATGCGGCCCGCGATGCCGAACGCGAACTGCGCGCGCGGCACGAATTTGTGCCGCTCGATCAGTCCGAGGCGGTGATTGCGCTGGGCGGCGATGGCTTCCTGCTGACGCTGCTCCACCGCCTGCTCGAAGACCGCCGCTCGCTGCCAGCCTATGGCATGAATTTGGGCACGATCGGTTTTCTGATGAACAACTGGCAGGCCGATGGCCTGCTCGACCGGCTGGAGCGCGCAAAAAGCTTCTCGGTGACGCCGCTAATTGCTACTATCGAGACCTCATCCGGCCAGCGGTTCACCCTGCCCGCGATCAATGAAGTCTCACTGCTCCGCGAAACGCGACAGGCGGCAAAGCTGGAGATCATGGTCAACGATCGCGTGGTCATCGACGAGCTGATCTGCGACGGCGTGCTGGTGGCAACGCCTGCGGGATCGACCGCCTATAACCTCTCCGCCAACGGCCCGATCCTGCCGCTCGATTCCGCGCTGCTCGCGCTCACCCCGATCAGCCCGTTCCGCCCGCGCCGCTGGAAAGGGGCGATATTGCCCGATCGCTACAAGGTGCGGCTCAACATCCTCGAATCGGGCAAACGGCCGGTCAGTGCGGTCGCCGACCAGCGCGAAATCAGGGACATAGCAAGCGTCGAAGTCGCGCTTGATCGCAACCGTTCGCTTACGCTCTTGTTCGATCCCGAGCACGCATTGGACGACCGGATTGCGATGGAACAATTTGTTACCTGACCCCCTTGCAATTCTTCTTCGCCTTCGCCATAGGCGCGGCTCGCCCGGCCGATTGCACAAAAGGTCGGGCTGCTCCCTGGTAGCTCAGTGGTAGAGCAGTTGACTGTTAATCAATTGGTCGGGGGTTCGAATCCCTCCCGGGGAGCCATTTTTCCTTACAGGCTCAAACTCTGCCACAGCAGGCGGACGGCAACATAGCCGACCAGCAGTGCCGTTCCGGTGCGCAGGATGCGCGGGCCGAAAAGGCGCAGGCCCAATATGCTGCCCAACTGTCCCCCAACCAGCACCGCAACCAATAATGGCCAATATCCTGATAGCGGTTCGACAAAGGCCGATGGCCCGGTCTTGATGAGCTGGCCCGCAAGCCCGGCGAGCGAATTCACCAAAATGTAGAGCGAGGCAAAGGCCGCGATCCGCCGCGCTTCCGCCCAGCGAATGAGGTGCAGCACTGGTGCCATGAAGATGCCGCCGCCGATGCCGGAGAGTCCCGCGAGCAAGCCGACCGCTGCCGAAATCAGCATCAATATCCCGATTGGCAACCGACACGGCCGCCAGTTTTCAGGCTGCACCAGCAAGGCGATGCAGGAAAGCAGCAAAGCGCCGCCGAGGATCGTCAGGAACAACCATTGTTTCAGCGGCACCAACCCGCCGAGGAAAGCCAGCGGAGCCGATACCGCCAACAAGGGCAGGACGGCGCGCCAATTGATCAACCGCGCCCGCGCAAACCGCGCTGTTCCGCCGCTGACCACAATGATATTGCACAGTAGCGATATGACGGGGATCAGCGTGAAGGAAACGCCCCAAAGCCCCAGCAAGGCGGTGTAGGTCGAGCCGCCGCCAAAGCCGACCGACGCGTAGATCAGCGCGACAAGGAAGAAGAGAGCGATCAGCAAAGTCATGATCGCTCCCCTTCGCTATCGGTCCTTAAAATGCGCCGTGACAGTGCTTGTATTTCTGACCCGAGCCGCATGGGCAGGGATCATTGCGGCGAATGTTCGGATCATCGGCCCAGGGGTTGCCCTCCGCCGGATCGACCGCCACCTGCCGCGCCGGAATGGTGGTTGTCACCAGCCCTGCCGAACCGGCGTCGAAATCATCGCTGTCATCTTCACCGGTCAGCGGATCGAAATGCTGCGTCAGGAAGGACGGCAATTCAGGCAGATCGGCCATCATCGGTTGCTGTTCGACCCTTATGTCATTGGTTGCAACGGTGCGGGTCACACCTTCGCGGATCGCAGTAAGCATCCGTTCGAACAGGCCGAAACTTTCCTGCTTATATTCGTTGATCGGGTTTTTCTGCGCATAGGCGCGCAGGTAGATGACCTGTCGCAGCGCATCCAGCGTGGACAGATGCTCTTTCCAATGATGGTCGAGCGTCTGCAGCAAAATCTGCTTTTCGATCTGCCGGAAAATCGCAGGATCCACCGCAGCCCGCTTTTCCTCGAGCTTGGCCATTGCGAGTTCGGACAAGCGCGTCTCGACGATCTCCGGCTCCATTGCCTCTTCCTGCATCCAGGCATCGAGATCGGGTTCCAGGCCGAGAATATCGCGCACGTCGCGCTTCAACCCTTCGACATTCCAGACTTCGGGATAGGTTTCGGGCGGACAATGGGTGCCGACGATGGAATTCACCGTTTCCTGGAACATGTCGTCGAGCACATCGTCGACAGCCTCTGCATCCATGATGTCGCTGCGCTGTTCGTAGATGACCTTGCGCTGGTCGTTCATGACATTGTCATATTCAACCAGCTGCTTGCGGATATCATAGTTGCGCGCCTCGACCTTTTTCTGCGCGGTTTCGATTGCACGGCTCAGCCATTTGCCGCCGATGGCCTCGCCATCTTCGAGGCTGCTGTTCATCATGCGCGCGAAAAGCGTTTCCGAGCCGAAAATGCGCAGCAGATCATCCTCTAGACAGAGGTAGAAGCGCGACAGGCCGGGGTCGCCCTGACGTCCCGAACGACCGCGCAGCTGATTGTCGATACGGCGGCTTTCATGACGCTCGGTCGCCAGCACGAACAGGCCACCTGCGGCACGGACCTGCTCCTTCTCGGCAGCTATTTCCGCCTTGATGCGCTCGATGGCAGCGTCCTTTTCCGGGCCGTCCTCCATATCGCCCAGCTCATCCTCGGTGCGGAATTCGAGATTGCCGCCCAGCTGGATGTCGGTGCCGCGCCCCGCCATGTTGGTGGCGATCGTCACTGCGCCCAGACGGCCCGCCTGTGCCACGATCCGCGCTTCCTGTTCATGGAAACGGGCATTGAGAACGGCATGCGCAACGCCTTCCTTGTTGAGATAGTCCGAAAGCAGTTCGGACTTTTCGATCGACACGGTGCCGACAAGCACCGGCTGCCCGCGCTCATTGGCCTCCTTGATCGTCTTGGCGATGGCACCAAATTTGTCGGCAGTATTTTTGTAGAATTCGTCGCTTTCGTCGATGCGCTGCACCGGCAGGTTGGTCGGGATTTCGACGACATTCAGTTTGTAGATTTCGTGGAACTCGCCCGCCTCGGTTGCCGCCGTGCCCGTCATCCCCGAGATCTTGGGATACATGCGGAACAGGTTCTGGAAAGTGATCGTTGCCAGCGTCTGGTTTTCGGGCTCGATCTTCACCCCTTCCTTGGCCTCGACTGCCTGGTGCAGTCCGTTGGACCAGCGACGCCCATCCATCATGCGCCCGGTGAACTCGTCGATGATGACGACCTTGCCATCCTTGACGATATAGTCGGTGTCGCGCTTGAACATGACATTGGCTTTGAGCGCCTGATCGAGATGGTGGACGACCATCGTATTCTCTGCGTCATAAAGATTGCTGCCCTCAAGTAGCCCGGCCGCTTCGAGCAGGCGCTCCGCCTTTTCGGTGCCATCCTCAGTCAGCGTGACGTTGCGGCTTTTCTCGTCCGCCTCATAATCTTCGGGCACAAGCTGCAGCACGACCTGGTGCACCGCCTGATAAAGTTCCGAGCGATCATCGGTCGGTCCCGAAATGATCAGCGGCGTGCGTGCCTCATCGATCAGGATCGAGTCCACCTCATCGACAATCGCGTAGTTGAAGGGGCGCTGCACCATCTGGGCGCGCTCCATCTTCATATTGTCGCGCAGATAGTCGAAACCAAGCTCGTTATTGGTCGCATAGGTGATGTCGCAGGCATAGGCGGCGCGCCGTTCGCTCTCGCTCAGATTGGGAACGATAACGCCGATGGTCAGCCCCAGGAATTTGTGAATCTGCCCCATCCATTCGGAATCGCGCGTTGCAAGATAGTCGTTGACGGTAACGACGTGGACGCCATTGCCCTCGATCGCGTTGAGATAGGTCGCGAGCGTCGCCACCAAAGTCTTGCCCTCACCGGTGCGCATTTCGGCGATTTCGCCGCGATGGAGAACGATGCCGCCAACCATCTGGACATCGAAATGGCGCATACCCAGCGTGCGCTTCGATGCTTCGCGCACCGTGGCAAAGGCTTCGGGCAGGATATCGTCGAGCGTTTCGCCTGCCTCCAGCCGGTCACGGAATTTCTGTGTCTGCGCCTTTAATTCCTCGTCCGAAAGCGCGGCAATCCCGTCTTCGAGTGTATTGATCTTCGCGACAATTTTCATTGTCTGTTTGACATAACGGTCGTTCGATGAGCCGAACAAAGCCTTGGCAACGGAGCCGAGCATAGAAAATTCCTGAAATGAAATGATAGATATTGGCCGCCTCCTAGAGGCAGCAGGCAGGTCAGAAGAAGCGCAGAAAGCCGCGCCAGTTCACGCTATTCGCGGGTAACGTCTTGCCTTGAGACAGGGGTAGAAGCGACCGCCGAAACAGCCTTCATGAGCTGCTGTTGCTCGCGCTGCGATTTTGGCCAATAATGGGCCGGGCCGCTGGAACATGCCTGCTCCTGGGAGACCAGCGCTTCGGCCGCAGCAACCGAAGTCTGCACGACCGACGATGACGAACTGACATCCGCACGCGCAGCTTCGGCGGCGGAAAAGCCGCTGATAAGCGCGAGAAGATAGATCAGCAAACGCATTGCATCACCCTGTTAGACTGTGGGCCATATAAGAAGGGTTAAGCGCTGTGTCCATGATGCTATGCGCCCACGCCTCAATAGGATTTGGGCGGATAGATCCCTGTGCGCTGATATTCTTGCCAAGCATAAGGTAAGATCCACCGGAACCGGTGGCGTGTTTTTGTTTCAGCAGTGATTTTGCTCGCACCTGCCGTGGCTATGAAGCGCCAGCCACGCGCAATGTCGCATGATTTAGCGTCGAGCAACGCATATCCACTACTGCTCTCAATATCACAACCCGTGACTTTGCCTCTGGCAGACAATGTTAAGCCGACGGTAGCTGTCCCCTGCATTCCTGATTCTAGGGCTTTTGGGGGATAATCACCTTCATCGATTTGAATGTAGGTGCCAAACCGAGGCATCGCTCCCGACCGATAGGCATCGAGTGGAAAGGCATAGCTAGACTCGGTCGGAATTATCCATCGAACACGGTTTGCGTAGCTGCCGGTTGTGGCCTTTCCATTCACATCGCGGGCAGGTTCGAAGACCGCCCGGACTGATATTATACTGCAAGTCGCTTCATCCAGTGCCGCAGAGCCGCTCGAGCGGGTCACATCGCAACCGCTCACTCGCCCATCAGCACCGATTGTCAGGCGGAAATCGACCAATCCCTCTTCCTCGTTGCGCAGTGCTACCACCGGGTAATCATTTGTAAGCACCCACGATCCGGGGTTGTTTTTGGGTCGTGCACGTTGGCTTCTATCCGGCATTGGCACCGGCAACGAAGCTGGCTGCGCGGTTATGACAATTAGGTGGTCCTGCGGTGCACAACGCATATTGAGGTTCGAAACTTTGCGATCGCTACACCATTCAGCAATCTGATCAGACGAAGGTTGGACAGTACGCGGCGGATCGATCATTGCCGTCGTCAGAAACAATAGATAAGCGAACATAGCGACCCTCCCATCGACCAGCCGTAGCGAAAGTTTCCAGCGTTGTCAGCCATTTCCCCGCTTGCCCTGCCCTTTCCCGCCATGCCCGACATTGCAGGCGCAACGCCGCGCATTGCCCGCGCGCGCTATAAGGAATGGGACAGATGCGACCTGACCTTTGTCGAACTCGCCGAGGGGACCAGCGTTGCGGGCGTGACCACAAGAAATATCTGCTGTTCGAGCGAGGTTGAGCTTTGCCGGGAGAATGTGAAGGGCGGCAAGGCCCGCGCATTGGTGGTCAATGCGGGAAACAGCAACGCCTTTACAGGCTATCGCGGGCGCGAGGCCGTCGAAGCGATAGCAGCGCAGGTTGCAGACCATCTGGGATGCCAAACGAGCGAGGTTTTTGTCTGCTCGACAGGGGTCATCGGTGTGCCGCTGCCCAAGGACAAGGCAAAGGCCGGGCTGGACGCGGTGTTCGCGGCCTCACCCTGCAGCTGGGAGGATGCGGCCAACACCATTGGCACCACCGACACTTTTGCCAAGGGTGCGGTTGCCAAGGCGGTTGTCGACGGGCGCACCGTCAACCTGGTCGGGATTATCAAGGGCAGCGGCATGATCGCGCCCGATATGGCAACGATGCTCGGCTATATCTTCACCGATGCGGCGGTCGAACCCGCATTTCTGCAGCAATTGCTGTCCGACGCCAATGGCGCGACCTTCAACTGCATCACGGTCGATAGCGACACGTCGACATCGGACACTGTGCTCGCCTTTGCAACCGGCGCGGCGGGCAATGCGCCGCTTGCCAGTTTCGAAAGCACCGGAGCCGATGCTTTTGCTGCAGCCTTGCACGATATTTGCCGCCGGCTTGCGCATCTGGTCGTCCGCGATGGCGAAGGCGCGCAGAAATTCATCGAAGTCGAGGTAACAGGCGCGGTTTCCGATGAAAGCGCAAGGCGTATCGGTCTTGCTATCGCCAGTTCGCCGCTCGTGAAAACCGCAATTGCGGGCGAAGATGCCAATTGGGGTCGCATCGTCATGGCCGTGGGCAAGGCGGGCGAGCCTGCCGACCGCGACCGGCTTTCCATCCGCTTTGGCAGCACACAGGTCGCCCGAAACGGCCTACCGGTGGATGGCTATGACGAAACGCCGGTCGCCGCGCACCTCAAGGGCCAGGAGATCGGCATCGGCGTCGATATCGGCCTTGGTTCAGGCCGCGCGACTGTGTGGACGTGCGACCTGACCCATGGTTATATCAGCATCAACGCCGATTACCGGAGCTGAATATAGCACTTGAAATGTAGGATTTTATTGCGGAAAATCGCGTCCGCTCTTTCTCATCTGTGTAAATAAATCACGTCTTCCAGACAGCCATGCACTGGCATAAGCCAAATGCACTAACTTCACAGCAAATGCCTTTTCGCTATGAAGTTAGTGAAGTTAAGAGCCATTTTTTGGCAGAAATCCGTAACTAGCTCAGAGCGCCGATTCCAGCCAGCTTTTCAACTGCGCCTTGGGGGCCGCGCCGACCTTGGTGTCCACTGGCTCGCCATTTTTGAACAGGATCATCGTCGGAATGCCGCGCACGCCATATTTGCCCGGCGTGTCGGGATGATCGTCGATGTTCAGCTTCGCGATGGTGACCTTGTCGCCCAGCTCATCGCTGATTTCTTCGAGAGCGGGGCCAATCATTTTGCAGGGACCGCACCATTCGGCCCAGAAATCGACCAATACGGGCTTGTCCGAACCGAGAACGTCGGTCGCAAAATTGTCGTCACCGACCTGTGTCGTTGCCATGTCATATCTCCTTGGATGTTGAACCGAATGTATGGCTGGCTGCAAATGCTTGCAAGCCGTGCCGCCGAAAGATTTACTTTGGGGCCGATGACAGCGGCTTGTAGCCATCAAGCAGCGCTTGGGGCAGCGGTAACAGCTTTGGTCCGGCGGTATAGAGCAAGGCAGCCTCGACCATTTTGTCAGGGAAGATCGACTGAAGCGCGGCAGAATAATGCGCCATTTGGCGTAAGATCTGCACCGCGACTTGTTCGGCCTTGTCGGGTACGGTGCGCCCTGTCTTGAAATCAATCACGCGAACGCGATTGGCTTCGATCAGCAGGCGGTCGACACGTCCGGAAATCACCGTTTCACCAACAAGCGCGGCCAGCGGAACTTCGGCGCGACTTTGCGCTCCGAACAAGTCGGCCCACTCGGGGGGTTCAACAACCGCGATGACTTCTGCCGCAAGCGAAGCATGGTCAAACGTGCCTTCAGGGTCTTGCCTGCCCAGCCAGCGCAGCGCTGCCTTTGTGAATTCAGCGCCGCTTCTGCCATCATAAAGCTGAAACAAGCGGTGCAACAGCGATCCGCGCTGCGCTGCATTGCGGAGAGCGCGGGGTGCAGGCGCTTCGCCATAATCGTCATCATCCAGGCTGGAGGGCGCAAGGGGCCGTGGCGGCGCTGCCTCGGCAGGGGCTTTTGTCCGAAGCCAGCGCGGCAGTTCGGGTTTGGCGAGGGCCTGCTTTTCACTGCCAACCCCGGCGGTTTGCACGGCTCCGACTTTATAGGACAGCTTCCGACCCCAGCGTTCGTCCTCGACCCAATGGCATCCCAACTGCTCCAGCGCCTCGGCGAATTTGGGATACCAGCTGGTCTCCGGCACTTCGCCCTTGCTTTGCCGGCCGAGCGAACCTGTGATGATCAGCCGCTCTGCCGCACGGGTCATTGCGACATAGGCCAGGCGGGCGTGTTCGCGATGTTCGGCAGTCGCGGCGCGTTCCCAGACCTCTTCCAACTGGCCGATACGTTCGGCGGTCCTGATCGGCAACAGGGGCAAGCGAATATCATCTGCCATCACAAAATCGGGCCCTGCCGAACGGTCGCCGCTTTTGACCGGGTCAACGGTGCTGTCAGCAAGGATCACGACCGGCGCCTGCAACCCCTTTGCGCCATGCACGGTCATAACGCGGACATCGCTGCTTGCGGCCAGCCCCTCGCGCTTGATGATTTCGCCGCCCTTGACAAACCAATCGAGAAAGCCCTGCAGCGACGTTCCGCCTTCCTGCTGGAACCGCAGCGTCTGGTTGAGCAGTTCCTCGATAGGCACCAGCGTTTCGCTGCCCAGGCGCGCACGGAATTTGGCGCGCCCCTGCGTTGGCCCTGACAGGATATGTTCCACAAACGCATAGGGCGTCATCAGGTCCGCCGTTGCGAGCATTTCGCGTAACGGCTCGATATCATCGGCAATTACGGGCTGCGCGCGCAAATGCCGCCACAGACCCAGCCCCTTCTCGCGATAGCCATGCTCAAGCAATTTCTCCTGGCTCCAGCCGATCAGCGGCGACACCAGCAGGCAGGCAAGGCTGAGGTCATCCTGCGGCTGCAAAGCAAAACGAATTGCCGAGATCAGGTCCTGCACGGCAATCGGCTCATTGATCCGCAACCGGTCGATCCCCGCTACCGGCACACCCGCTGCATGAAGCCGCGACACCAGCAGGCTGGCAAGCTGCGTCCGCTTGCTGAGCAGGATCATGATATCGCCGGGCACTAGCACTTTGCCGGTGGTCGCAAGAATGGGCTTTTCATCGATCAACGCGCGAACGTGCCGTGCGATCCTGTCGGCAAGGATCAGCTTTTCCTCGCTCATCCAGTCTTCCTCGCCGGTCGCCTCGTCTCCATCTGCCTCGCCGTCTGCTGCACCATGCGGATAGACGGGCTGCATCAGTTCGACCGAGCCGACATGGCCACGCACGCTGAAATGGTCGTCAATGTCATCATCGATGCCCAACGCCTTGGGGCCAGTGACGGCAATGACGGCGTTTACGAAATCGAGGATCGGGGGTGTCGAGCGGAAGGATTGTGCCAGTGTGATGGAGCGCAACGCACCGCCCGACGCCTTGATGTCGCGGTCAAATCTTTGCCCGGCTTCACGATATTTTTCGGGGTCGGTGCCCTGAAATCCATAAATGGCCTGTTTGTAATCGCCGACCGCAAAGATCGTTCGTCGGGTCGTGCCCTTGGCTGCGGCACCTGCATGAAAATCGCTGGCGATGGCGCGAACAATTTCCCATTGCGCAGCGTTAGTATCCTGCGCCTCGTCAACCAATATATGATCGATGCGGCGGTCAAGCTTGTAGCGCACCCAATCCGCCATGCCCGATCGGCTGAGCAAATGGGCCGCCCTCGAAATCATATCATCGAAATCGACGAGGCCGCGAGCATGTTTGACGGCCTGATACCGCAGGGCGAATGCCTTGCCAGCCAACAGCGCCGCAGAAAGTCTGTCGGCATAGGCCGCCAGAGTACGCATTTCCAGCAAGCCCCTGGTCCATTCGGTTGCCGCCAAAGCCAGTTGCGGAAATGCAGGGTCCTTCTTGTCGAACTGCTGCACGGGGGTACCTTTTTTCGTTGCCCAGCAGCAGTGGAGATCGTCAAGCATCGCGGCGCGCGCTTCGGGATCCAAAGCTAGCCAGATCGCAATCTTGTCCGCGCGCTCGATCCCGGTTTTCGTTCCCCAGCCCCGATTATGGGCAAGCAGTTGTTCGATCAGACGGCGGTCGACGACCTCATCGGAGCACCGCCGTGCAAGTTCGGCATCAACCGATCCTTCGAAATGCAAGCCCACCAGACGGCGTGCGAAGGCTTCGGCGCCGCTGTCATCCGGAACAATTTGCAAGGCATCAACACGCAGTGCACATTTTTTCAGGAAGGCGAATGCTGCCGCTTCACCCATATCGATGCTCAACCGCTGGATGTTCGCGATGATCCAGCCCTGCCCTTCAGTGTCGGCAGCATGGACGAGGTCGGCGAGCGTATCACGCAGCAGTTCATCCTGAGCGCGACCCTCCACTGGCTCGAATCCCGGAACCAGTCCCGCTTCTTCGGGAAAGGCTGCGAGCACAGATTGGCAAAAGCTGTGGATCGTCATGATCTGCAAACCGCCGCCCGGCGCATCAAGAACCTTGGCGAAAAGCTTTCGAGCCCGCGCCTTTCCTTCGGGCGAATAGTCCGCTCCCAAAGCCATAAGCTCGATGGCAAGTTCGCCGTCCTTCACCTGCACCCAATTGGCGAGACGGCGATTGATCCGTTCGGACATTTCGGCTGCCGCGGCCTTGGTAAAGGTAAGGCAGAGGAGATTTTCCGGATACACATCGCGTTCGAGCAGCAGCCGGATCACACGCGCCGACAGCACCTGCGTTTTACCTGACCCGGCCGACGCGCTTAGCCAAATATCATGCGCAGGATGCACGGCCTCGCGCTGCGGCGGAGTGAGCTCTTCAGGCGCCTTCTTAATTTCGGTGGTCATTCAGCTGCTCCGGCAGGTTCGCGACCATACCATTCGGCAACACGGGCCAGCTGGTCATAATCGGCTCCGACGGCGAATTCGGGGACCAGCTTTGCTGTGAACTCAGCCTCGCCATTGATCCAATTCGCGAGGGCCTTCTCAGTCTCCTGCTTTGCAAATCCGACAAAATCGGCCTTGATCGCCTGATCCAGTTTTTTCGACTCAATCGGCCTGCCGATCTGGCCGAAACCGCCAGCCTTGTTCTTGTTCAAGCTCCAATATTCGAATGTGGACGCCGTGCCTGATACATGCTTGAACCCGCCTTCCTGCGCGATCAGGCCTATCAAGCCCAACTGCAGTGCATAGCCCGCCGAAATCTTGGTCAATGGCGGGGCAGCGCCTGTTTTGTAATCGATGATTACGAGATTGCCGTCGGCGTCGGCATCGATCCGGTCGGCCTTGCCCGACAAGGTGGCGCCGGCCAGCTTGGTATCGCCCCAGCATTCTGCCTGCAAAAGGCGGCGTCCTTCCTCGCTTTGCTGCCGCGCGGTTTCCTCGGCCAGCCAGTGCAGCGCAGCGCTTATCCGCGGTTGCCATAATGTGCGGGTCACCGGATTTATCGCCGGATTGGCCAGCAACGCGTCTGCTCGCTCGATCAATTTTTGCGGAACCAACCTGTCCTGTTTGGCCCAATCCTCCAAGATCGCGTGGATTGCTGTCCCGCGCCATGCAGCATCGGGCTCTGCGTCGACTTCCGACAGAACTGGCAGGTTGAGGATTTTTTTCGCATAAAAGGCAAAGGGATCAGCTTTCAGCAAATCGACCTGTGTGACAGATATGCTTACTTTCCGCTGCGAGGCGCTAGGTTTGACCGAGGGCGGCTCGATCCTGACGTCAAGCAAGCCACCGTCTAATGCGCGCGCAAACTCCAGTGCTTCTGTCTCCCGCGCAAGCTCCCGACCGACCAAAGCCTGTATCCGCAATAAAAAGCGCGACGCCACCGCCGGGCCGCTGCGGTCCCGTTCGGCTCGGCTCAGGATAACTTCCTTTGCGCCGAGCAAGCTCATCAGGTCATGGGCCGACAGGCCGATATTCCGCTCCAATCCCGGCAGGTCGAGCTCGCGGCGAAGGCGCGGTGCAAGCCAGGGATCGGGCGTCGGCAATTGCGGCCAAGTCCCTTCATTCAGCCCGCCGCAGATAATCAGATCGGCCTGCTGCAACCGCGCCTCCAAAAGACCGTAAAGCGCAACTCTTGGGTGGCTGCCGTAAACCGGTCGCACGACTTCGCTTTCGAGCAGCTGCGCCAATAACTGCGGAGCCGCTCGGCGGTCGGCATCCCCAATTATTCCCAGGTCCAATCCTGCATAATTTTCCAGCAGTGTGGCAAGCTGACGGCCAGACTGGCCTTGCCAAAGCCTGCCATTGGTCAATGCGTTTGCAATTCCGACCAGCATCTCGAGAAAATCGGCAACCGGCATGCGCTCAGTGGCGCTTAGGGGCTCAAAAATCCCGGCAATGCGGTCCCAGAAAATCTTGACAGGTGGATCGGGATGATCGGACTTGCACGTAGCTTCAACAGCCTTGGTAATAGCCTCGGGGCCCAGCCCAAGCCTTGGTCCACGCAGTGTCTCATCCAGTAGGCGCACCTGCTCCAACCATGCGAGACGTTCTTCGCCTGCCCTGACCAGCGGATGTTTCAGCACTGCAAGCAGCGACACTGGGCCCATTTCGTCCTCAAAACATTGCGCAAGCGCGAGAAGCAATGTCGCTGGCGGTTGCTGGAGCAATGGCTGGCCTGCGCTGTCATCGACATAGACGTCCCAGCGGCGAAGCTGGGCGGTCACACGGCGCGCCAATTCGCGATCGGGGGTGACCAAAGCGATCCGCTTTTCTGGCGTCTCCAGCGCCTGGCGGATCAATATGGAAATCGCCAGCGCCTCCTCGGCACTATCGCTTGCAACCATCAACCGCGCCTGCGGCAGCTGCTTTTGGGATTTCGGCAACGCACTCCATGCAGCAACCGTATCTGGGCGGTCGAAAATGCGCTCCGCCGATTGCAAGCCGCCTGAAAATGAGGTGCCTGGAAACAGCTGCAGTTCATCGCGTGCAATTCCCATACGATCGAACAGCAGCTTCAGATGGTAGAATGGATGGGTCTCTTCCGCGCTATCAGGCAGGCCTTCACGTTTGACCGGGCCAAGAGCCTCCCAATCCTCGACTGCCAACTCCAATCCGACATGCGGCCAGACGATCATGCCACCGGGCAATCGCGAAATGGCGCGCAGGACGCGAACGACAGCAGGCGCTGATGTTGTGATGCCTGCTGCGATAACGGGTCTGTCTGCTGGCAGAGCATCTGCAAAGCGCGTAAGCAAAAGGTTGCGACGCCGCGTCGCCGACACCTGCCCTCGCCGATGCAAGATTGCGGCATAATCATCTGCAAGTGCAAGGAAATCGCCATAGGCGGTTTGCCAATGGACCTGCAAATCGGCATCGAGATTATGCTCGCGAACCTCTCGAATGCTTTTCTCTTCTACCTCCAGCGCGTCGAGCGCAGCTGCCAGATGCTTCGCCAGTTTCAGCGCTTCGACTGTTGCCGTGCCCGGCCGCTGCTTTCGGATCAGCTGGGTCAGCAGGATTAGCCGGTCGAGATCGGGGATCGCCGCAGGCACAATGTCGGCAGCTTCGTCACCCAATATATCGAATAAGGGCGCCAATTGCTCGTCAAGCGCGAGGTCGCCTGTCGCCACCATCTGCGGCAGCAACAGCCCACCCTTTGCCAGTCGAACAAAGCTGTCTGTTAAGCTTTTGATAGCGCGATTGTTCGGCAAGAGGATTAACGTATCGGCCAGCGTCGCTGCGCCTTTATGACGGAGCAAATGGCCAGCCAGCACGTCGACGAGGCTGAGGCCCAGTGGAACGGTAAAAAGCTGCGGCCTCCCTGCGTCAGCCATGGCCAAGCAGCGCTGCCTCGGTAGGTGCTATGGCTTGCGGTGAGCCAATGTCATACCAATCGCCCTGATGCTCAAGCCCGAACAATCGGCCGTAAGCAATAGCGCGGTCCCACAAAATGTTGGTTGAAAACGGGCCTGACGGTGCGCCCGCGAGGAATCGAGGCGATAGAAGCTGGATACCTGTGTAGACATAGGGCGCAGTCGCTGCCTCGCCACGCCGCACCGGTCGACCCTCCTCATCCAGCGAAAAATCGCCTTTGCCATTATGCTGGAAAGCGCGCTCGCGTGGCACGAGCAGCAGCAGGCCGTCCATGCTTTTGTCGTCCCAGGCAAAGGTTAGCCGGGTTAGCGCATCTACCTTCCCATCGGTCCAGATGGCATCGCTGTTCACACAGAAAAACGGCCCATCGCCCAGCAGGGGAAGCGCGTGCACCAATCCCCCTCCGGTTTCCATCAATTGCGAGCGCTCATCGGAAATATGGATATCCAGATCGGTTGCATACTCCGCCAGATAGCTTTCGACCTGTTCCGGCAGATAATGGACATTGATGACCGCCCTGCTCACTCCGGCCTTGCGC
>ERZ1066122.803-NODE-803-length-30238-cov-10.708014_pt1 | contig 30238 bp, 33 predicted proteins | sample MGYA00382769_ERZ1066122 | MGnify/ENA primary metagenome ERZ1066122 (study PRJEB33369, sample SAMEA5778352) | biofilm metagenome | biome: Industrial cooling water; feature: Water cooling tower basin; material: Biofilm | place: United Arab Emirates | collected... | reverse complement strand
GCCCCGTCCCACCGTACGGACGGCCTCCGGATCCGCATCGGCCGTGCCGGGTGCGGCGGTATCCATGGGCTCCGGCGGCGTCGGGACAGCGATCGCACGGAGACGGCCCGGCAGCGCCCGCGCACCCCGGTCCTGCGGCAGGGATCCGGCGTCAGGGACCATGGCCGGCAGCTCCGGCCTCCCGGTCGCCGCGGCGCCCGTGCCGGCGACGCCGGCATCATCGCCGGGCAGCACGACCGCCGCCGGCAGGTTGGCGCGCACCGGACGATCCGGCAGCCCCGCGGCAATCGCTTGCCGCCCGGGCGGCAGCACGCTGCCGGCATCGGCAGCCTCGCCCCCGTCGAGACCGGCCTCCGCCCCGGACTGGAGCCCGGCCAGCAGCGCGGCAAAGGCATCGGCGCTGCCCGAGGCCGTGCCGGCCGGCACGGCGGCAGGCCGCTCGGCCGGGCCAGGGAGCGAAGACAGGATAGAACTTGGCGTCATGCTGCGTCCGGCGACTTGAGGGAACTCAGCCGGACCTCAGCAAGGAACGTGCCAGGGCCTTGGGGTGCGGCGCATCCTCAAGAGCCTTGCGAACGGCCGCGGCCTCCGCATCAAGCGCGCGCGCGATCAGCTTCTCGATCACGCCGTGATCGCGCTTCGCGGCCCCGGCGGCGGCACGCGCCTGATCGAGCTCGGCTTCGGCGCGCGCGCGTCGGCGCTCCGCCTCGACCTGGCTCTGCGCAAGGCGATCCCGGTAATGAGCGGCGGCAAACAGGCTGATGCCCTGCTCCACCCCGGGTCGCGGCGCGACATCCTGGCGGAGCGTCGCGATGCGTTCGGCCAGCAGGGTCGCGCTCGACGCCTTGTCCGCGGCGGCCGCCTGCTCGGCGCGGGCGAGGTCGAGCTGCAGCGACCGCACGCGCAGCATGCGGGACAGCCGGCGCGGATCGCGTGCCATCAGCCGTCGCCGAACACGCCGACCAGCTCGGCGACCGCATCGTCGAGCGGGATGCGTGCATCCGCGTCCTGGCGCAGATAATCGAGGATCGCCGGATGATAGGCGAGCGCCTGGTCGATCGCCGGATCGGCCCCGCCCCGATATGCGCCCATGAGGATCAGATCGCGGTTCTCCTCATAGGCGGCAAGATGCCGGCGCAGCACGCGCGCGGCGCGGACATGCGCCGGATCTGCGATGTCGGTCATCACCCGGCTGACCGAGGGGCCGAGGTCGATCGCCGGATAGACGCCGCGCTCGGCCAGCGCGCGCGACAGCACGATATGGCCGTCGAGGATCGAGCGCGCGCTGTCGACCACCGGATCATTGCCGTCGTCGCCGTCGGCGAGAATCGTGTAGATGGCCGTGATCGCGCCGCCGCCCTTCGCGTCGGCGCCGGCCCGCTCGATCAGATTGGGGAGCATGGCGATTGCCGACGGCGGATAGCCACGCGCCGAGGCCGGCTCGCCCAGCGCCAGGCCGATCTCGCGCCCGGCATGGGCGACGCGGGTCAGGCTGTCCATGATCAGCAGCACATTCTTGCCTTCGGCGCGAAACGCCTCGGCGATCGCGGTTGCACGCATCGCCCCGCGGATGCGCAGCACCGGCGAATGATTGGCAGGCACGGCGACGATCACGGCCCGCTTGCGCGCCGCGCCGGCGACCTTCGTCTCCAGGAAATCGGTGACTTCGCGGCTGCGCTCGCCGATCAGCCCGACGACCACCACATCGGCCTCGACGTTGCGGACGATCATGCCCAGCAGCACCGACTTACCGACGCCCGATCCGGCCATGATGCCGACGCGCTGGCCGCGGCCGATCGTCAAGAGGCCGTTGATCGCGCGAACGCCGACATCGAGCGGGCGCGTGACGCGCGCACGTTCGAGCGGATTTTGCGGGCGGCCGCCAAGCGGCCAGGCGCCCGCGCCGCGAATCGGGCCGAGGCCGTCGATCGGCGCACCGGCGCCATCGACGACACGTCCGAGCAACGCGCGACCGACCTGCGCCTCGCCCGGCGGGCCGATCGGGCGGACCGGCGCGTCCGGCAGCAACGGCGCCGGACCGCCCAGGTTCATCATGAGCGTGTGGCCGCCGCGAAAGCCGATGACTTCCGCTTCGACCGTGCCCGCGCCCTCGCCGATCCGGCATACCGTGCCGACTGGCAGCGCCAGCCCGATCGCTTCCATCAGCAGCCCGTCATAGGACGCCAGCCGGCCGATCCGCTCCGGATGAGGCGTGAGATCGAGCTCGAGCCCGGCCAGGTAGGCGTTGGCGAAACTCTTCAGCATGGCCGCAGACCTGTGGTCGGCATCGCTCAGCGCGCGTCCGGAAGCGGCGCCCGCTCGATCGCCGCGGCGAGCTGTGCGAGCCACGCGCGGGGGCCGTCCTCGATGGCGCCCTGGCGCGTCTCGATCCGGAAGGCGCCGCGGTCCAGCGCCGGATCCGCAACGGCAGCGAGGCGGGCGGGGATGCGGTCGGCCAGCAGGGCCAGATCGTCGGGATGGAGCCGCAGGCTCGCCGGTTCGGACCCTTCGGCGAGCAGCTGCGCGGCCGCATCGACCCGGGCCGCCAGCCGATCGGCGGCGATGCCGGTTTCGCCGACCATCTGGCCGACGAGGTGAAGCACGGTCTGGCGCAGCCGGGCCGCGAGGCTGTCGCGCTCCAGCGCGCCGAGTTCGGCCAGCCGGGCAGCGATCGCGTCGAGCGCCGCGCGGTCCGCCTCGAGCCGCTGGGCCGCGATCCGCTCCGCCGCGGCAAGCCCGTCGGCATAGCCCTCGGCCCGCGCCAGGGCGAGCGGATCGGGCGCCGGCTCCGGCGCGGGGGCAGGATCGGCCGGGCTCTGCGTCGCGGCGCGGGCCTTTTCCCCGAGCGGATCGAACGGATCCCAGCCGGCGGTCGGATTGACGCCCGGATGGGCAGGGCGGAAATGCTTGGGCTCGGCCGGCTCGGCAGCGTCCTCCCGCGCAATGCCTTCGAACCCGGTCTCGGCAAAACCGCCGCGCATCGCCGACATGGCGGCGCCCAGCGCGCCGACACCGACCGAGCGGGCCCGCGCGAACAGGTCAGACATAATCGTCGTCCTTGCCGCCAAGCCGGATGCTGCCGTCCTTCGCCAGCTGCCGCGCAGTGGTCAGGATCGTGCGCTGCGCTTCCATCACTTCGGCAAGGCGGACTGGCCCGCGCGACTCCATTTCGTCGCGAATGCCGTCCGCCGCGCGCTGCGACATGCAGCCCAGGAAGCGGCCGCGCGCGGCATCGTCGACGCCCTTCAGCGCCAGCACCAGCACATCGCTTTCGACCGCGCGAAGAAGCGTGCCCATGCTCTTGTCGTCGAGCGCCAGCAGATGTTCGAAGACGAACATCTCCTCCTCGATCGCGCGGGCCGTTTCCCGGTCGATCTTGGCAAGCTTCGGCATCACCCGCTGTTCGGTGGCGCGGCGGGCATTGTTCATGATCGCCGCCGCCTCGCGGGTGCCGCCGAGCGGCACCGCCGCCGGGGACTGGGCCGCGCCGATGCGGCCGGCCAGCACCTGGCGCAGCAGATCGAGCGCATCCGCCGGCACCGGGCCGAGCGTCGCGATCCGGTGCAGCACGTCCGGCTGCATCGCATCGGGAAGCAACTCGATCACTTCGGCAGCGACCGGCGGATCGAGATTGGCCAGCAGCACCGCCGCGATCTGGGGGTGTTCGTCCTTCACCACCGCGGCGATTTCGCCGGCATCGAGCCAGTCGAGCAGATCGATCGCGCACACTTCCTCGCGCGGAGTGATGCGCGCGAGCACGCTGTCCGCCTTGTCGGGACCGAGCGCCTTCGTCATCATCGTTTCGATCTGCGGCCGCGGATCGAAGCCGATTGCGGTCCGTTCGCGCGCTTTCTGGACAAAGTCGTCGAGCACTTCGGCGACCTGCGGCTCGGCGACATCGGCGACCGCGAACATCGCCTTGCCGAGCATCCGAACTTCATCCGGCTCGAGCTTCTTCAGGATGGCGGCGGCTTCCTCGTCGCCGACCAGCATCATCAGCACCGCCGCCTTCTCGACGCCGGTGAAGGACCGGGGCGCAAGCTCGCTCATGCTTCGGCCTTCGCGTCGGAACGGATCATGTCGCGCACCGCCAGCGCGGCACGCGCCGGATTGTCGCGGGTGAAGTCGCGGACGAGCTTCACCTTGTCGTCATAGCCGCGGGCATTGTCGAGCATCTCGAGGCTGACCGGTTCCCGGCCGGGAAGCATCGCCGCGAGCCCGGTCGCGCCGCCCGGCGTGGCCCCTTCCGCCTCGCCCGCTGCGGCGGCTTCACCCCGCTTCCGGCCACCGCCCAGCATCCGCATCATCGGCTTCAGCCCGGCGAAGACGACGAGCAGCGCGATCAGCAGCGCAGTCAGGTTGCGGGCGAGCACCGGGAACCAGCTCGCTTCCCAGAATGGCGGCCCTTCGGCATCGGCCGCTCCGGCGAACGGCCGGGAAATGACGGTGACCTGATCGTTGCGCGCGGGGTCGTAGCCGACCGCCGCCCGCACCAGCTCGGTCAGCTGCTGCAGTTCCTTCGCGCTGCGCGGCTTGGCGCCTTCCGCTTCGCGCAGGACGACCGCGACCGACAGCCGCTTGACGGCGCCCGGCGCGGCGCGGGTGACCGACACTTCCTTGTCCAGTTCCCAGGAGCGGGCATATTGATCGCTCTGCTTGACCGTCGGGGGCGCCGCGGGCGGCGCGCCGACCGGCGCGGGCTGCGCCGCTTCGCCGGCCTTCACCTGCGATGCGGGCGGCGGCGTGTTCGAGAGCGCGCCGGGAATGCCGGCGGCGACCGGCGGATCGCTCTGGTTTCCGGTCCACTGGCCCTGTTCGGCGCGAAGCGCGCCCTCCTTGCCATAGGCCTCGCGCGTCGCCTGCGTCTCGGAGAGATCGACCTCCGCCTGCACTTCCGCGCTGAAATTGCCGGCACCGACCAGCGGCGTCAGCAGCTGCGACAGCTGGGTCCGGTACTTGCCCTCGACGCGGCGCTGAAAATCGATGCGCTCGTCGCTCGCGCCCAGTCCGGCGCCGCCGGGCTTGCTCAGCAGCGTGCCGGCGCCGTCGACGATGGTGACCGCGTCGGCCTTCATCCCCGGCACCGAGGATGCGACGAGATTGATGATCGAGCGGACCTGCGCGTCCGTGAGCGTGCGGCCCGCGGCCAGCCGCACGATGACCGAGGCCGAGGGGGCAGCGCTGTCGCGCACGAAGACGGTGTTCTCCGGCATCGCGAGATGGACGCGGGCCTCCGTCACGCCTTCGATTTCCTGGATCGAGCGCGCGAGTTCGGTCTCCCGCGCCTGGCGGAGCCGTTCGCCTTCGACGGCGCGGCTGACGCCCATCGGCAGCTGATCGAGGATCGCATAGCCGCCCGGCGCCGCCTTCGGCAGGTTCTGCGCGGCGAGCAGCATTCGCGCCCGGTAGTAATCGTCTTCGGCGACGGTGAGCGTGCCCGTCTGGCTATCGATGTTGTGGCTGATCCCGCCCTGCTGCAGCGCCTCGACCGCCGCAGCCTTGTCGGCGTCGCCGAGGCCGGAGAAGAGGATCTTCTGCGGCGGCGTCGCGACCAGTGCCCAGGCAAGGGCTGCGGAACCGACCAGGCCGATCAGGCCGATCGCCGGCGCACTCTTGCGCACGGCGGGCTGGCCCCAGAGCGAGCGGACGAAGCCTGCCGGATCACGGCTGAGGCGGGGCGCGGCGGCGGCCGGCGCGCCAGGCGCAGGCGGCAGCACGTCGGGAGCGGGAGAGAGCGCGTTTGAAGCCATGGCGCGTTACACCGGCATGCTCATGATGTCCTTGTAGGCGGACAGGATCTTGTTGCGGGCCTGGAGCGTCGCTTCGAAGGCCAGCGACGCCTTCTGGCGCGCGAGCATCACCTGGGCGACGTCGACAGTCTCACCGCGCTCATAGGCTTCGGCGGCCTTGGAGGCGGCGCCCTGAGCGGCGTTCACCGACTTGAGCGCCGCTTCCATCGTGGCGCCGAAGCCGTCGCCGCCGGCCGGACCGGCCGGTGTCGCGACGGGGGCGGCGGCGGCGGCATTCGCCTTCTGGAGCGCCGCATTGCGTTCGAGGATCTGCGCTCGGATCGCCATCACGCGATCGGCGCCGGACAGGCCGTTGATGCTCATGCCCACGCGCTCCGGCCAGGCAGGATCGGCTCACCCGCTTCCCGCATCCGCGCGAGGCGGTAGCGCAGCGTGCGTTCCGAGATGCCGAGCCGCCGGGCGGTCTCGGCGCGGTTGCCCTGGCACTGGGCAAGGGCATCGCGGATCGCCTGCACCTCGTGCAGGCGGACGATGTTGCCGAGCGTCGCTTCGGTCGGCAGCGGGGCGGCAGCCGCCGGCGCAGCCGGGCGCGCCGCATCGAACACGATGTGCGCCGCATCGATCCGGTCTCCCGGCGCGAGCAGCAGCGCGCGCTGGATCACGTTCTCGAGCTCGCGGACATTGCCGGGCCAGTCATGCCCCTGCAGCGCATCGAGCGCCGCTTCGCTGGGCCACGGGATCAGCGTCCGCCGGCCGGCGTGGCGCAGGATCATGGTGGCGGCCAGCGCGGCAATGTCCTGCCGGCGGTCCCGGAGCGCGACGGTGGCGAGCGGGAAGACGCTCAGCCGGTAGTAAAGGTCGGCCCGGAAGCGGCCGGCCTCCACTTCGCCGGGCAAGTCCCGGTTGGCGCAGGCGACGACACGCACGTCGATGGGCTCGGGCGTGGTCGCGCCGAGCGGCACCACTTCCCGTTCCTGGAGCACGCGCAGCAGCTTGGCCTGCAGGCCGAGCGGCATCTCCGCGATCTCGTCGAGAAGCAGGGTGCCGCCATGGGCGGCGCGGAAGAAGCCTTGCGCGGCCTGACCCGCGCCGGTGAACGCCCCCTTCACATGGCCGAACAGCAGCGCTTCGAGCATCGATTCGGGCAGCGCCGCGCAGTTGACCGCGATGAACGGCCCGTCGGCGCGTTCGGAGCTCGCATGGATGTGGCGGGCGAGCACTTCCTTGCCGGTGCCGGTCGGGCCGTTGACGAGCACCGTCACGTCGCTGGCGGCGACCCGCTCGGCAAGCGCGAGCAGCGCAAGGCTGGTTGGATCAGCCGCGGCCGGCAGCGCGCCGCGCAGCAGCGCCGCCGCGAAGGCATGGCCGAACACCATGTCTTCGGGCCCGTAGCTGAGCCGCGCCGGTCCGCCCTCTGTGGCCGGGACCAGCGCGCGGGGGCCGTGCGAGACGACCAGCGTCGCGCGCGGCGCCGGCAGGCCTTCGCCTTCGGTGACGAGGAAGCGATCGCCGGGGGCCGGGCGGCCGCCGCGCCAGGGCGCGACGTCCCAGCCCAATCCCCGCATCCAGGACAGCAGCACCGGATGGTCCCGCATCGCCCCTTCGCTGTGGAAGATCCTGCCCATCTGTTCTGCGAACCCCCTGCTTCTTGGGAGCCGGTATCGATGAACGAGGTAAAGCCATGGTTAACAACCGCCCGTCTTCGCGCGCGCGGGGGAAAAGATTGCACGCGGAACGCCGGGCCGGGCTGGAAATAAGCGCTAAAGCCGGCCGCGCGGCAGCCGTTCTGTGTCGTGGCGGCTCCGGCTTCGCTCCGGGATACCGGAGGGTGGAGCGCAGCCGGAACAGACACGGAGATTTGACATGACCGTTATTTCGACCAACTCCGCCGCGCTCCGGGCCCAGAACGGCTCGCGCATGGCGAATCTTTCGCTGCAGACCGCGATGGAGCGGCTGTCGACCGGCAAGCGCATCAACAGCGCCAAGGACGACGCGGCCGGCCTCGCGATCGCCTCGACCATGACCGCCCAGATCCGCGGCATGAGCCAGGCGATCCGCAATGCCAATGACGGCATTTCGCTCGCGCAGACCGCGGAAGGCGCGCTGAACGAAGTGACCAACATGCTGCAGCGGATCCGCGAGCTGGCGGTGCAGTCGGCGTCGGGCACCTACAGCGCCGAGGACCGCACGAACCTGCAGACCGAAGTCGCCGAACTGGGCGCGCAGATCGACAGCATCATTTCGGGCACCGAGTTCAACGGCGTGACGCTGTTCGGCGCGGCCGACGTCACCATCGACGTGCAGACCGGCTCGAACAACGGCGACACGGTGACGCTGACCGTGACCGGGCTCGACCTGTCGACGGCGACCGCATCCGACATCTCGACCGCGGCCGGCGCGAACACCGCGCTGACCAACGTCGACACCGCGCTGGCGGCGGTCAACACGACCCGCGCCTCGCTGGGTGCCGGCCAGAGCCGCCTGCAGTCGGTGGTCAACAACCTGACCAACAACGTCGCCAACCTGTCGGATGCGCGCAGCCGCATCGAGGACACCGACTTCTCGGTGGAGACGACGAACCTCGCCAAGTCGCAGATTCTCTCGCAGGCAGCGACGGCGATGCTCGCCCAGGCGAACCAGAGCGCCCAGGGCGTGCTGAACCTGCTCCGTTAAGTCACGGTCCAGTACGGGTCGCGTAAGCGGACAGAACCCCCGGCGCCTCCGCGCCGGGGGTTTTCCGTTGCCCCGGGGCAACTCCCGTCCCGGCAGTTCGTTGGGCGCGCGCATGGCCAAGCTTTCGTCTTCACTGATCGCCGGAGCCGCCGCCGTCACGGCGGCCGGGACTGCCGCGATCGTCAACCGCGCCCGCGCGCGAGCCGCCGAATCGGCGCATCCGCCAGCCGGTCGCTTCGTCGCGGCCGACGGCGTACGGCTTCATGTGCTCGATCGGGGCGCCGGGCCGCCGCTGGTGCTGCTGCACGGCATGGGCGCGCTGATCGGCGATTTCGCCGAAAGCGGGCTCATCGACCGCGCTGCGCAGGACCACCGGGTGCTTGCCTTCGACCGGCCCGGCTATGGCTACAGCACGCGCCCGTCCGGAACGGTGTGGAGCCCGAGCGCGCAGGCAGCCGTGATCCGGGCCGGCCTCCGGGAACTGGGCATCCCGCGGGCGATCATACTCGGCCACAGCTGGGGAACGATGGTCGCGCTCGCCTTCGCGCTCGACCATCCAGATGCGACGGCGGGGCTGGTGCTGCTGTCCGGCTATTTCCATCCGACATTGCGGCCGGACCCGCTGCTGCTCGGCGTGCCGGCGCTGCCGGGCATCGGCACGCTCCTTGCCAACACCGTCTCGCCGCTGATCGGCCGTGCGCTCCGCCGCGCAATCTATCGGCAGCTCTTCGCACCGATGCCGGTGCCCGACCGCTTCGAGGCGCGCTTCCCGGTCGCGATGACTCTTCGGCCCGGCCATCTCCAGGCGGCGGCCGGCGATGCCGCGCAGCTGCAGACCGGCGCAGCGGCGCTCGCCGGGCGCTACCCCGCGCTCGATCTGCCGATCGCCATCGTCTCGGGAACCGGCGATGCGATCGTGTCCCATGCCGATCAGTCCCAGCGCCTGGCGGACACGCTGCCGCAGGCGCGGCTGTTTGCGGTGGAAGGCGCAGGCCACATGATCCACTGGATCGCGCCCGACACGGTGATGGCGGCGATCGCAAGCGTCGCCACGGCGGCCGAGGCCCGCACCGCGCCCGCCCGTTGACGACGCCCCAGCTTCTTTCGCTCGGCGTGATCGGCGGCACCATGCTGCTCTTCGTCTGGGGTCGGCTCCGCTACGACCTGGTCGCGCTCGCCGCGCTCCTGGCGGCACTCCTCGTCGGCGTCGTCCGCCCGGACGAAGCCTTTCAGGGCTTTGCCGACGACATTGTCGTGATCGTCGGAAGCGCGCTTGTCCTGAGCGCGGCCGTCCAGCGTTCGGGCGTGGTCGAACGGCTGCTGGCGCAGGCCATGAAGCGGGTGCAGCGGCCGGGATCCCAGCTGCTGGTGCTGGCCGGCAGCGTCACCATCCTGTCCGCCCTGGTCAAGAACATCGGCGCGCTCGCGATGCTGATGCCGGGCGCGATCCAGACCGCCAAGCGAAGCGGCGTCAGCCCCTCGCTGTTCCTGATGCCGATGGCGTTCGGCGCCCTGCTCGGCGGGCTGATGACGCTGGTCGGCACCTCCCCCAACATCATCGTCGCGCGCGTCCGCGCCGACATCACCGGCACGCCGTTCGGCATGTTTGACTATCTGCCGGTCGGCCTCGGCCTGTCGGTGATCGGCCTGATCTTCCTGCGCTTCGGCTACCGGCTGCTGCCGCGCGACCGCGCCGCCGCTCCGTCTCTCGCCGAAGCGCTCGACATCAACGACTACGTCACCGAGGCGCGGATCACCGTCGGCGCGCCGGCCGATGGCTGGACCGTCGCCGAGCTCCGCGCGGCCGGCCAGAACGACGTGATGCTGGCCGGCATCCACCGGGAAAGCGCACGGCCGCCGGTGCGGCTGCCCTCCGCCCGGCTGCGGGCCGGGGACGTGCTGATGCTGCGCGGCGAGCCCGACGCGCTCGAGCGGCTGATCAGCCGCGCCGGCCTTACCCTCGCCGGCGACGAGCGGCCGACCGAGCTGGTGCAGGGCGACGATCTCGGCGCCATCGAGGCGGTGGTCGGTCGCGAGAGTGCGCTGGTCGGCGCGACAGCCGGGCAACTCCGCCTGCACGAGACGATGGGCGTCAACCTGGTTGCCGTCTCGCGCAAGGGCGAGCGGCTGACCGAGCGGCTGCGCGATCTGGTGCTGTGCCCAGGCGATGTGATCGTGCTGCAGGGCTCGCTGGCCGGTCTGCCCCATCGGCTCCGCGACCTTGGCTGCCTGCCGCTGGCGGAACGGGCGATGCGGCTCGGCAGCCGGCGGGCGTCGCTGCTGCCGCTGGTGCTGATCGGCGGGGCGATGACGCTGACGGCGCTGGGGATCGTGCCGGTCGCAATCGCGTTCTTCGCCGCCGCGGCACTGGCGATGCTGACCGGGACGCTGCCGCTGCGCGAAGCCTATGCAAGCATCGAATGGCCGATCCTGATCATGCTGGGCGCGCTGATTCCGGTGTCCGATTCGCTGCGCACCACCGGCGCGTCGGACGTGATTGCGGCGTGGCTGTCCGCAGTCGCAACGACGCTGCCGCCCTGGGCTGCCGTCGCCCTGATCCTGGCCGCCGCGATGGCGGTGACGCCGTTCCTCAACAATGCCGCGACAGTGCTGGTGATGGCGCCGATCGCCGCGAACTTCGCGGATGCGCTCGGCCACCGTCCGGATGCGTTCCTGATGGCCGTGGCGGTGGGGGCAGGCTGCGATTTCCTCACCCCGATCGGCCACCAGTGCAACACGCTGGTGATGGGGCCGGGCGGCTATCGCTTCGGCGACTATGCCAGGCTGGGCGCGCCGCTGTCGCTGCTGGTGCTGGTGGCGGGGGTGCCGCTGATCCTGGCGGTGTGGCCGCTCGGCTGAGTCCGCGCGGGCGGCCGCTTCGTCAGCCGATCCGCGCCGTCAGCGCCTTGCGCAGCCGATCGTGCGCGCTTTTCTTGATCTGGCAGACCCGCGCCGCGCCGACGCCCAGCACCTGACCGATTTCCTCCAGATTGAGCTCTTCGACATAATAGAGCTGGATCACCTGGGCCTCGCGCTTGGACAGCTCCCCGATCGCGGCGATCAGCGTCTGGCGCAGATCATCCTGTTCCAGGAGCTCGAACGGATTGGGCTCGTCGCTCATGAACCAGGGGTTGTCGTCCGTGTAGACGCCGTCGATCGGCTCGAAGCGGACCGGCTGGGCGCCGGCATAATCCTGCCGCAACCGCTCGACCGAGACACCCAGCCGCTCCGCCAGCTCCTCCTCGGAGGGCGCGCGGCCATGGACCGTCTGCAGTGCCGATTCGGCATCGGCAAGCGCGCGCCGCCGGCGCATGGCACCGCGGGTGATGGTGGCCTGGCGCCGCAGCTCGTCGATCATCGCGCCGCGGATGCGGGTCGACAGATACTGGGCGAACGTCACCTGGCCGCGATCCTCGAAGCTGGCCGCTGCCTCGACCAGCGCGACCAGCCCGGTCTGGATCAGATCCTCGACTTCGACCGCGCTCGAGACCGAGCCATGGACGTGCCAGGCGATCCGCCGGACGAGCGGCATATGCTCCCGGATCAGCGCCTCGCTCGCCGCTTCGGGCGACGGGCCGGTGCGGGTGTAGGTGACGGGGATGAGCGGTGCGGTGGCCATATCTCTCCTCACGCCGGGCATCACTGGGCAAGCTGCTGGGGTGCGCCGACGACCGCGACCACTTCGACGGCCTTGTCTTCCGGCACTTCAAGGAAGCTCATGACCGGCGTGTCGGGCAGGGACCCGCGGACGAGCTTGCGGATGGCGATGCGGATCGCCGGCTGGACGACGAGCGCGAACGGCTTGGCCTCTGCGATCAGCGGCGTCGCCGCCTGCTGCAGGGCATCGACGATCCGGCGCCCGAGCTCCGGCTCGATCATGTGACGATTGGCAGGATCGGAGCGGACCGCCTGGCCGAGAATGGCTTCCAGCCCTCCTTCGAGCGTCATCACCCGGAGCGGCTCGCGCGGGCCGCACAGGCGCTGGATGATGAGCGGCCCGAGATCCGGCCGGATCGCCTCGACCAGTTCCTCCGGATCGAGCGTGCGCTGGGCGGCGACGGCGATCGCGGCGGCGATCCGCCGGAACTCCTTGAGCGGCACATTCTCGGCGAGCAGCGCGCGCAGCACCTGGGTGAGGACCGTGAGCGGCACCGGCGCAGGCGACAGCGAGGCGACGAGCTGCGCCGCCGATTCCTTCAGCCGGTCGAGCAGGCTCTGCACTTCGTCCGGGCCGAGCAGCTCGGCCGCGTGAGTGGCGAGCAGATGGTTGAGGTGCGTGGCGATGACCGTGCCCGAATCGACGACCATATAGCCGGCGGCCGTGGCGGCATCGGCATCGGCCGCAGCGATCCAGATCGCCTCGAGGCCGAAGGTCGGGTCCTTGGCAGCTTTGCCGTTCAGCCTGCCGACCGCATGGCCGGTATCGAGCGCCAGCATCTCGTCCGGGGAGACCTGATCCTCGCCGGCGACGACACCGTTCACGACGATCCGGTAGTGATAGGGCGGCAGCGAGATGTTGTCGCGCACCCGCACCTGCGGCACGACGAAGCCGAGTTCCTTGGACAGCTGGCGGCGGACGCCGGTGATGCGGCCCATCAGCGGCGCCCCGGCACGCTCGTCGACCAGCGGCACGAGGCCGTAGCCGATCTCCAGATTGACCTGCATCGCATCGGCCACTTCGGACCAGTCGATCCGGCTGAGATCGGCCGGCGCGTCCTCGACCGGCGCGGCCGAGGCGACGGCAGCCGCCTTCTGGACGCGGGCCAGGTGCCAGGCGGCATAGCCGGCTGCGGCCGCCGCCGGCAGCATGATCAGCGACGGCATGCCGGGCAGCAGCCCCAGCACGCCGAGGATCCCTGCCACCGGCGCCCAGGTCCGGGGGCTGGCGAACTGGCTGCCGATCTGGCCGGCGAGATCATGGGCGGAAGCGACGCGCGTCACGATCGCCGCGGCCGCGATCGACAGCAGCAGTGCCGGGATCTGGGCAACCAGCGCGTCGCCGACGGCGAGCAGCACATAGGCCTTGGCGGCATCCGCGATGCCAAGCCCGTGGCTCAGCACGCCGATCAGCAGCCCGCCGAGCACGTTCACGCCGAGGATCAGCAGCGCGGCGACGGCATCGCCCTTCACGAACTTCGACGAACCGTCCATCGATCCGTAGAAGTCGGCCTCGGTCGCCACTTCGGCGCGGCGGGCCTTGGCCTGATCGGGCGTGATCAGCCCGGCGTTCAGATCGGCGTCGATCGCCATCTGCTTGCCGGGCAGCGCATCGAGCGTGAAGCGGGCCGACACTTCCGAGACGCGGCCGGCGCCTTTGGTGATCACCACCATGTTGATGATGACGAGGATCGAGAAGACGAGCAGACCGACGACATAATTGCCGCCGATCAGGAAGCTGCCGAACGCTTCGATGACATGGCCGGCAGCGGCCGTGCCTTCATGGCCATGGACGAGGACGACGCGCGTGGATGCGACGTTCAGCGAGAGCCGGAACAGCGTGGTCAGCAGCAGCACCGTCGGGAAGCTCGAAAAGTCGAGCGGCTTCTCCGCGTTGAGCGCCACCATCAGCACTGCAACCGAGACCATGATGTTGAGGATGAAGAACAGGTCGAGCAGCGCGGCCGGGATCGGCACGACCATCAGCACGACGAGCAGCAGGATGCCGACCGGCAGCGCCGCGAGGCGACCGGCGCGGCCGGCCATGGCGGGAGTGAGGGCAAGGCTGGTCACTGGATCAGCCCCCCATGCTCGCGAGCATCAGATAGGCGAGCCGGGCGGTTTCCGGCCGCGGGCGCAGCAGGCTTGCCCGATCTTCCTGGGCCAGCAGCTGATCGAGCGTCGCCGTGCCTTCATGCCGGACCACCGCGTGCCGGAAGGCGGGCGCGGAATTGCCGGGTTCGGCAAGGGGCGGCAACGGCTTGCCGCCGGCGGCAATCTCCGCGCCGCGCTGCAGCTTGGCGGCGAAGCGATCATAGATTTCGGCGACCGACCGCGGCCGCCCGTCGCTGCCGAAAAAGACGCCGCGGTTGGCGGCAGCCGCCGCCGGAAAGAGCGGCGCCGCCGCGCGGCCCGGATCCGCATCGAGCGCGGCGAGGAATTTCTGCGCGCCGCCCAGCCCCAGAAAATGGGCCATGTAGAGATCGGCGCCGCCCATTTCCCGGCCGAACCGCGCTTCGAGCTCGGCCTTGTTGTCGGCGGCATGGGCAGCCGCCATCAGCGAGGCGACGCGCGGATCGTCGCGCAGCTTCAGGATCTGGGCCCGGGTGCCGGGATCGGACACGTAGAAGCGGCCGCTGGCGGTCTGGCCGATCGCGTCCGCGGCCCAGCCGAGGCCGTGTTCGGCGCCGTGCCGCTTGACCGTGCCGAGCCAGCTCTGATCGATGAACTGATACAGGCCCGCAGCGCTGCTGGTGGCGGCGCGCGCGTCGGGGCGCAGCGACGATTCGACCTGCGCCTGGCCGAGCAGATAGGTGAAATCGATTCCGGTCCGGCGCGCCGCCGCGGCAATCGCCGACTGCACCGGCCCGGTGGCATGGAGCGAACTCAAGCTGCCGATCGTCATTCCCTGACCCCGTTGTTCGGGGGACGATCAGCAAGTCCCGTGCCAGCCGTGCGCGTTCCGATGCCTTTGCGCGCGCGATCGCGGCTGGCGGGGCTGGTGCACGTCTCCGGCCCGGCCGGGCCGGGACGGACAGGCGCTAGGCCGCAGCGCGGGGCGCGTAGGCGACCGGCGCCTGGCCGGTCAGCTGTTCCAGCCGCTGGCGGACATTGGCGCTCATCAGGTTGACATAGACCCGCGCGGTCTCGTTCAGGCGCATCGCTTCTTCCGCGAGCGCCCGTTCCTCGGCCGACAGCGGACCGCTGCCGGCGCCGGCAAGCGCGCCGACCCGCTCTTCCTTGGCGTCGGTCGCCCGGGCGAGCGCATCGATGTCGAAGCCCTTCAGCGCCGCGAGTTCGTCGCGAAGCGAGCCGATCACGGCCTGGAGCGCGTCAATTCTGGTCATTGCGGTCAGCCCACAGCATTTCGGCGGCAATCAGCCGGTCCGCGATCCGCGCCGGCACGATCGGGAAGCGACCTTCCTGAAGCGCCCGCTTGATCTGTTCGACGCGCTCGGCATCGACGGGCGGCTGCACTGCCATCGCCCGCGCCTGTGCGCGCAATCCGGTTTCGGCCGCCTGGGTCCCGCCGAGGGACCGAACCGGCTCGATCGAAGTCACTTTGGTCTCGCGCGACAGCGCGACGGGCCGGTCCTGGACGGTGCCGGGCTTCACGCCGATTGGATCAATCATGCCCGCGTCCTTTCCTGGCTGGAGTGAGGGTCGACCTGTAGAACGGCCGTTTCAGCGAGACCTTTAGAAAAAGTTTCACCAGCCCGGGAGGGTCGCCTTCCCGGCCTCGACCGCGATCGCCTGGACCGGCGCCTTCGCGCCTTCCATCCGCACCGGAAGCCGCGCGCCGACCACGGCATCGGCGAGCGCCGTGCCCTCGGCCGTGACGGCGAAGCCCGGCTGCGCGGCAGTGAGCGTGACCGGATCGCCGCGGCGAATGACCGGCTCCGGTCGCGCCGCCGGCATCGCCGGCGCAGTCGCCGTTCCAGCCGCGGGCGCGGCACCGCGAACGGCCACGAAGATGCGCCAACTGCGCGGATCCGGGCAGCGGATGACGATCGCGTCGTGCGCGTCGCTGCGCCAGCTGAACTCCGGGCTTTCCGCACAGGTGGCGAGGCGCAGCCGCCGGTCGATCGGCGCGGCGGGCCCCCCCGGCTGGCCGCGCGGCGCACCGGCGAAGATCTCGGCGGCGCGATCGAGCAGGTCGAGATCAGTGAATGCCGTGGCGGCGAGAAGGGCAATCGCGAGCATTCGTCACCTCATGGATCGAAGGAAACCGACAATTCGGCACGCGGGGAACCGGCGCGGACCGACGCCGCGCGGCGGATCCGCTCCGGAGCGACCGGCAGTGCGGCCGCAACCGCGTCGGCGCGGCGGGCAGCCAGGGCGAGATCGCGGGCGTCGAGGCCAGTCACCGTCACCTTGGTGCGGGGATCGGCCGCCGCCTCGGCCAGCCAGGCCCGGATCGGCGCCAGATCGGGCGGCGTCGCGCTGCCGGCGGCGAAGGCGACGCGGTTGATGTCGAGCGACAGCACCGGCGCGACGGCGGCGTCGCCGCCAAAGGCATCGCGAATCCCCGCAGCGATCGCCGCGCGCTCGGCCGCGCTCTGCTCCGCGGTCGCGTGCACGAACACGAAGAAGCCGACCAGCAGCAGCGCCAGATCGGCAAGCGTCACCAGCCAGAGCGGGCGCCGGGGACGGAGCGACAGGCCACGCATCAGGCCGCGCTCCGCGGCCGCCGGCCGGGCGGCCGTTCGCGCGCCGCGAAGGCCCGCGCCGGCGGCACCAGCGCCGCCCGTGCTTCTTCCTCGGCGCGGGACAGGCGCTGCAGTCGGGCCGCGATCGGCGTCGCGACCAGATTGGCGAGGACGGCGCCATAGAGCGTGGCGAGGAGCGCGACCGCCATGGCCGCGCCGATCGCGGCCGGATCGGTCATTTCCCGGAACAGGCGGATCAGCCCGAAGAGCGTGCCGACCATGCCCATCGCCGGGGCCGCGTCGGCCGCCGCCGCCCACCAATCCTGCACGATCATGTGCCGCTCGCGCCGCGCCGCCCGGCGTGCGGCGAGCAGCCGTTCGACCGAGTCTGGGTCGGCGCCGGCGGCAACCGCCTCGACGATCGCGGCGACATCGGGATCGCGGATCGCCAACGGATCGGCAGCGAGCGGGCCGCGCGTGCCGACGACGCGTTCGGCGCCGGCCAGCTCGGCGCGCGCGCGGCCATAATCGAAGCGGCCGCCGAACAGCAGCGGCAGCGCGCGGAACGCGGCGGCGGTGTCGGCGAACGGCCCGCGCAGCGCCGTCGCTGCGAGCGTTCCGCCGGCGACGATCGCCAGGGCGACCGGATCGAGAAGCGTGGCTGCATCCATTGGCCGCGCCCGTAGCAAGAGGCGGGCCAAGCCGCGGCCGGGGCGGACCGGCCGCGCGCTGCTGCCGCGCCGCGGGCGGCCCGGCGGCGGCGACCGCCCGGCAAGGCCGGTTGCCGGTGGCGGCAAGATGTTGCCGCGGCTTGCCGCCCGGCAGCCGCCGGCGGGTGGGCAGGGGATCGCCGGGACTAACGCCGCGGCGATTTGGCACGGCCTTTGCTGATCGACGCCCGGACCAATCCGCAAGGGGGCCAAATGGCAGACGATCTGTTCGGTGTGCACGGGAAGGCGCTGGCGCTGCGATCGCAGCGGATGGGCCTCATTGCCTCCAACATCGCCAATGCCGCGACACCCGGCTACAAGGCGAAGGACATCGACTTCACGGCCGCGCTGAGCGCCGCCGAAGCGCCGGGTGGCCGCAGCATCACCGCGGCGGCCGAGAGCGCGACCAAGTATCGCGTGCCGCTGCAGCCCTCGCTGGACGGCAACACGGTCGAGCTCGTGACCGAGCAGACGCTGTTTGCCGAGAATGCGGTCGCCTACCAGTCGACGCTCGCGTTCCTGAACGGCCGCATCCAGACCCTCTCGCGCGCGCTGAAGGGCGAGTGATGGCACAGCCCCTTTCGATCTTCGATGTCGCCGGGCGCGCCATGTCGGCGCAGCTCGTGCGGATGAACACCACGGCGTCGAACCTGGCCAATGCCGGCGGGGTCGCCGGCAGCGAGGCCGCCGCCTACCGCTCGATCAAGCCGGTCTTCAAGACCAGCTATGACCAGGCGAGCGGCCTGGCGACCGTGGACGTCGCCCAAGTCGTGACCGCGGGACCGGCGCCGACCAAGCGCCACGATCCCAGCCACCCGCTCGCCAACGCGGACGGCGACGTGTTCGAAGCCGCGGTCGACGAGACCCGCGAGCTCGTCGACATGATGGAGACCGCCCGCAACTATCAGAACAACATCGAGGTTCTGCAGACCGCCAAGTCGCTGATCCTCGACACGCTGAGGCTCGGCCGATGACCAGCATTTCAAGTTTCGACCAGACGCTCACCCAGCTCGGCATCCGCCGCACCGGCGTGTCCGGCACGCCCGAAGTCCAGACCGAGCTCGAGGCCAATCTGCTGGGTCAGGACGCGTTTCTGAAGCTGCTGACCGAGCAGCTGCGCAACCAGGATCCGTTCGAGCCGGTGAAGAACGAGAACATGGTCGCGCAGATGGCCCAGTTCTCGAGCGTGGCCGGCATTTCGGAGATGAACCAGACGCTCGCCGGCATGGCGGAGCGGCTCGAATCGGCCAATGCAACACAGGCGATCGGCTATGTCGGCAAGACCGTCCTCGTCGAAGGCGACACGGCCTTTGCCCGCACCGACGGCAGCCTCGATGCGGTGGTGCCGCTGGCCGAGCCGGCCGACGACCTGACCGTCACCATCTCGACCGAGAACGGCCAATTGCTGCGGACGATAAACCTCGGTGCGCAGCGGCGCGGCGATGTTGCGATCGCCTGGGACGGCAAGACCCAGAGCGGCGCCGAAGCGCCGGCCGGTCCGTATCGCATCCAGGCCACCGCGCTGCGCAGCGGCGAGCGGCTCGCCACCCCGGTCCAGGTCTGGGCGCCGGTCACCTCGGTCAGCCTGGCCGGCGACGGCAGCGCCCCGATGCTGAACCTCGCTGGCCTTGGCCAGAAGCCCTTGAGCGCCGTCCGCCAGGTCGGCTGATCCGTATCACCAGGAGTAACACGCCATGTCGTTCTACACTTCGCTTTCCGGCCTTCAGGGCGCCCAGACCGAGCTGTCGACCATCTCGCACAATCTGGCGAACGTCGGCACCAACGGCTTCAAGCGCAGCCGCGTCGAGTTTGGCGACGTGATCGCCTCGACCGCGACGAAGAGCCCGACGCAGATGATCGGGTCCGGCTCCTATGTGAAGGCGGTCCGCCAGCAGTTCGCGCAGGGCGGCCTCCAGCAGTCGGCCTCCTCGCTGGACCTTGCGATTTCGGGCGAAGGCTTTTTCGTGGTGAAGCCGAACCCCAACACCACCGAAGTGGCGTTCACCCGCAACGGCGCCTTCTCCGTGTCCGCGGACCGCTTCGTCGTCGACGCGCAGGGCGCGACCGTTCAGGTCTATCCGGTCGACGGCAGCGGCACCGTCGTGTCGACGGGCATCGACTCGACCGTTTCGCTGCGCCTGCCGCAGACCAACGGCACGCCCCGCCAGACGACCGAGGCGCGCGTCTCGGTCAATCTGTCGGCCAACTCGCCGGTGCCGGCCGACGATCCGCGCTGGACCGCGGCCAGCCCCTACGCATTCAGCCGCTTCGATCCGGACACCTATAATTTCTCGGCCTCGACCGTCGTTTACGACTCGGTCGGCAATCCGATGACGCTCACCAATTACTATGTGCGCCAGAATGCGCCGACCGGGGCAACGACCACCACCGACTGGCTGGTCTACAGCTTCGTCGGCGACCAGCAGCTGTCGGCCGATCCGACCCAGCCGACGCCGCCGGTGCCGCTGACCATGACCTTCGACGCGAACGGCAACCTGCAGACGCCGGCCGCGCCGACCACCTTTGCGACCTTCCAGCCGATCGGAGCGGCGCCGCAGGACATGACGATCGACTTCTCGATCGCCACCACCCAGCGCCCCTCCGCCTCGACGATCATCGCGCAGAGCCAGAACGGCGAGCCGATCGGTCAGCTGGAAGGCGTGACGGTCGATGCGAACGGCCTCGTCCGCGCGAGCTTCTCCAACGGTGCGGTCGAACCGCTCGGCAAGATGGTGATGGCGCGCTTCGCCAACCCGCAGGGCCTGCGCCAGCTGGGCAACAGCTACTGGGCGGCCTCGGGCCTGTCGGGCGAGCCCGATGTCGGCGAAGCCGGCCAGGGCGGCTTCGGCAGTCTGCTCGCCGGCGCGATCGAACGCTCGAACGTCGACATCACCGAGGAGCTGGTCGGGCTGATCGCCGCGCAGCGCAACTTCCAGGCGAATGCAAAGGCGATCGATACCGCCAGCAACCTCGCCCAGACCATCATCAACATCCGCAACTGATCTGAGCGGAGGAGCGCGAGGGCCGCCCGATGGATCGCCTGGTCTACACTGCCTATTCGGGCCTGCGCGGCCGCATGGCCGCCCAGGCGGCGATCGCCAACAACATGGCGAATGCCTCGACGGTCGGCTTCCGCGCGGACACGGTCGCGTTCGAGCAGCTCGGGCTGAAAGGCGCCCCGTTCGAGGCGCGCGCGCTCACATCCGAGGAAGTGGTGGACGCGGACCGGCGCCACGGCACCATGGTGCAGACCGGCCGGCCGCTGGACGTCGCCATCGACGGCGATGCCTGGCTGGCCGTCCAGGCGCCGGACGGCAGCGAAGCCTATACGCGGCGGGGCGATCTGACGATCGCGCCGTCGGGCGTGCTCCAGACCGGCGATGGCACGGTGGTGCTGGGCAATGGCGGGCCGATCACCCTGCCGCCCGCCGCCAAGGTTTCGATCGCGGCGGACGGCACGGTGCTGATCGTGCCGCCCGGCGACAGCGCTGCCCCGCCCCAGCCGATCGACCGGCTGAAGCTGGTCGATCCGAAGGGCAGCGAGACGCTCAAAGGCCTCGACAATCTGTTGCGGGTGAAGGGCGGCGGCGCCCTGCCCCAGGATCTGGACGCCCGGGTGACGGCAGGGGCGCTCGAGCAATCGAACGTGAACCTGACCGAGACGCTCATTCAGATGATCGAGAATCAACGGTCGTACGAGGTGCAGGCGAAACTGCTGACCAGCGCCCGCGACATGGACGAGAGCGGGGCATCGCTGATGCGCCTGCCGCAATAAGGACGAACCGGCATGACCAGTCCCGCGATGCACATCGCCCGCACCGGGCTCGACGCGCAGAACGAGCGGATGCGCGTGATCTCGAACAACCTCGCCAACGTCAACACGACGGGGTTCAAGCGTGATCGCGCGCAGTTCGAGACGCTTGCCTATCAGGTGGTGACGCAGACCGGCGCGCCGAGCACGACCGAGACGCGTTATGCGATCGGCCTCAATCTCGGCACCGGCGTGCGCATCCAGGGCACCGCCCGCATCGAGACGCAGGGTTCGCTCCAGACGACCGGCAACGCGCTCGACCTCGCGCTCGACGGCGAGGGCTATTTCCAGGTGGCGCTGCCGGGCGGCCAGCTCGCCTTCACCCGCGCCGGCAATTTCGCGCGCTCGGCGGAGGGCATTCTGGTGACGGCCGAGGGCTATCAGGTGCAGCCGGCGATCACCATTCCGGAAGGCGCGGTGTCGGTCTCGATCGGTGTCGACGGGACCGTCTCCGCCCAGCTGCCCGGCCAGACCCAGGTGCAGCAGCTCGGCCAGCTCCAGGTCGCGCTGTTCCCCAACCCGGCCGGCCTGCAGCCGATCGGCGACAACTACCTCGTCGAGACCGCCGGCAGCGGCCCTGCCAATCTGGGCATTGCGAGCCAGCTCGGCCGCGGCTCGATCCGCCAGGGCACGCTCGAGGGATCGAACGTGAACGTGGTCGAGGAGCTGGTCGACATGATCGAGACCCAGCGGGCTTATGAGGTCAACTCCAAGATGATCTCGGCGACCGACCAGATGCTGCAATATGTCAACCAGAACCTCTGAGGCCGGCATGCGCGGCGCGCTTCTCCTCCTTCTCGCTGCGGCCGCCGGCGCGACCGGCCCGGCCGAGGCGCGGATTCTCGGGCTCGGCAAGAAAGGGCCGCCGGTCGAACTCGCGCGCACTCCGCCGCCGACCCCGGCCCCGCCTGCGAACGGCGCGATCTTCCAGGCGTCGAACGGATTTGTCGGGCTGCACGAAGGCCCGCGCGCCCGCCGCGTCGGCGATCTGCTGACAGTCGTGCTCGTCGAACGGACGGTCGCGCAGAAGTCCGTCGAATCGTCGAGCGGCCGCGAAGGGAGTGTCGGCCTGACGCCGCCGATCAGCGGCCCGCTGTCGCTGTTCCGCCCGGGCGACGCCGGCGCGAGCGGCACTCAGGATTTCGATGGCCAGGGCTCCGCCGCCCAGTCCAACAGCCTGTTCGGGGACATCAGCGTCACCGTGGCGGAGGCCTATCCGAACGGCACGCTGCTCGTCCGCGGCCAGAAGCTGATGACGCTCAATCGCGGCGAGGAATGGGTGCAGATCGAGGGCATCGTCCGGATCGCCGACATCGATCTCGACAATCGCGTGCTCTCCAGCCGCGTCGCCGATGCCCGGATCACCTATACCGGGCGCGGCGATCTCCAGCGCCAGAGCCGGCCCGGCTGGCTGCAACGCTTCTTCTCGCTCGTGAGCCCGTTCTGATGCGCCTGCTTCGCTTCCTTCTCCTGCTGCTCGCGCTGGTCGCGACGCCAGCCGCTGCCGAACGGATCAAGGATCTCGGCACCTTCTCCGGCGTCCGGCCGAACCAGCTTGTCGGCTACGGCATCGTCGTCGGCCTGAACGGCACCGGCGACGACAATCTGGAGTTCACCGTCCAGTCGGTGAAGCAGCTCGCCTCCCGCTTCGGCGTCAACCTGCCGCCGATCATCAACCCGCCGCTCAAGAATGCGGCGGCGGTGATGGTGACCGCCGAGCTGCCGGCCTTCGCCAAGCCCGGCCAGCGCATCGACGTCACCGTCTCCGCGCTCGGCCGCGCCAAATCGCTGCTGGGGGGCAGCCTGCTGATGACGCCGCTGATCGGCGCCGACGGACAGATCTACGCGATGGCCCAGGGATCGCTCGCGGTCGGCGGCCTCGGCGTGCAGGGCAATGACGGATCGCGGGTGACGGTGAACGTTCCCTCGTCCGGCCGGATTCCCGACGGCGCGACGGTCGAGCGGGCGGTGGACACCGGCTTTGCGACTTCCGAAGAGCTGATCTTCAACCTCGCCAAGTCCGACTTCACCACTTCCGAGCGCGTCGCCCAGGCGATCAACGAGCGGCTGGGCGACGTCGCCCGGACCGTCGACGGCGTGTCGATCGCGATCCGCGCGCCCCAGGGCGAGCAGGTGCGGACCGCGCTGATGAGCGAAATCGAGAATCTGACCGTGGTGGCTGCCGAGCCGAAGGCGCGCGTGATCGTCAATGCGCGCACCGGCACCGTCGTCATCAACTCGGCCGTGCGGGTGGGGCCGGCCGCGGTCACCCATGGCCGGCTGACCGTGCGGATCGACGAAGCGCCCCGCATCGTCCAGCCCGAACCCTTTTCGCGCGGAGTCACGGCCGTCGAGCCGTCGAGCAACGTCCAGGTGGCGGAGGATCTGAACCCGATGTTCCTCCTCGATCCCGGGCCGCGCCTTGCCGATATCGTGAAGGCGGTGAACGGCATCGGCGCGACGCCCGCGGACCTGGTCGCGATCCTCGAGGCGCTGAAGGAAGCCGGCGCGCTGAAGGCGGAGCTAATCATCCTGTGAGCGGCGTGCTGCCCCCGCAAATGCCGATCATCGGCAGCCCGGCCGCGCAGACCGATACCAGCCGGCTCGGGAGCAAGGCCAATCTCGACGACGCGGCGGCGAAGTTCGAGGCGATCTTCATCAACATGATGCTGAAATCGGCCCGAGCCGCCAAGCTGTCCGACGGGCTGTTCGATTCAAGCGCGCTCGAGCAGTTTCGCGACCTGCAGGACGTTAGGCTTTCCGAAACCATGGCGCGTCATATGCCGATGGGAATCGGCAAGGCGCTGGGCGAGTTCCTCGCGCGCGGCCAGCCGGCGCTGAAGGGGGACCCGCCTGAATGAGCGACCTGCTGTCGATCGGAGCGAGCGGCGTTCGCGCCTATCAGACCGCGCTCAGCATCACCGGGCAGAACATCGCCAATGCCGGGACCGCGGGCTATGTCCGGCGCGACGTGCGGCTGGAAGAGCTGGCGCCCGGCGCCGGCCGCTACGTCCTCCAGCTCAACCGCAACATCAATGGCGGCGTGCTTGCAAACGGCGTCGACCGGGCGGCCGACGCCTTTCGCGACGCGGCGGTCCGCGCCGGCACGGCGGAGCTTGGCCGCACCAGCGCCGGCATCGTCTGGCTCGACCGCATCGAACGGACGCTGGACGGCGCCGATATCGGCGCCGCGATGACGCGGTTCTTCAATGCCGGCGAAGGCATTGCGGCGGATCCGACCGGCAACGCGCCGCGCGCGAGTTTCATCGACGCGGCCGACGGCGTGGCGACCGCCTTCCGCACGGCCGCCGAGGGGCTGAGCGCGACCGCCGCCGACCTGGAAGCCACGGCGCGGCTGGCCGTGACCGAGCTGAACGGCCTGGCCGCGGCGCTGGCGGCCGCCAATGCCGGCCTCTCCCGCGTGAAGCTCGGCACCAACGAGCACGCCCAGCTGCTGGACGAGCGTGACCGCGCGCTGGATGGCCTGAGCAACCTCGCGGCGATCCACGTCACCACCGACGATGCCGGCATCGCCACCGTGCGCTTCGACGATCAGGCCGGCCCGGTGCTGGTCGAAGGCCCGCGCGCCAGGACGGTCGCGGTCGATTTCAACAGCTCGGGCATGCTGGCCCTGACGCTCGATCCGGCGGGCACGCCGCAGGCGCTCGCGCCGCGCGGCGGCGGCCTGGCCGGGCTTGCCGATTCGAGCCTGAGGCTGGCCGATCTGCGCGCCAATCTCGCGGCCATGACGGATGCGTTCCGCGACGGGGTGAATGCCGTCCAGGCCGGCGGCATCGATCTGGACGGCCAGCCGGGCGCCCCCCTGTTCGGCGGCGGGCCGGGCGAACTCGTCCTCAATCCCATCGGCCTGCGGCAGATCGCCGCCGCCCGCCCGTGGAGCGTCTCCGCCGCCCCCGGAAACACCGGCGGCGCAACGCTCGCCGCCAGCAGCGCAGGCAGCCCGCTCGGCGCGACACGCATCACCGTGACCGGCGGCACGCTGACCGCGATCGATCCGGTCACCAACAGCGTGATCGGCACCGCCGGCTTCACGCCTGGCGTGCCGACGACCCTGGCCGGCCTCGCCATCACCGTGTCCGGCATGCCGCAGAACGGCGACAGCTTCACCATCGCGGCGACCGGCAGCGGCAGCCGCGACAACGGCAATCTGGCCAACCTGCAGGCGCTCCGCCGCAGCGGCGGCTTCGAAAGCGCCGCGAACGAAATGGTGTCGGTCAACGCGTCGGCGCTGCGCGCGCGGCGTGACGTCGCGGAAGCGCAGACGGCGATCGTCGACGGCGCCCGCGCCGCGCGCGACGCGATCTCCGGCGTCAACCTCGACAGCGAGGCGATCGAGCTGATGCGTTTCCAGCAGGCCTATCAGGCATCGAGCCGCATCATCCAGGTGTCGCGGGAAATCTTCCAGTCGCTGATCGAGGCCGTGTGATGCAGATCGGAACCGCCTTCCTGTTCGACCGCGCGACGCGGCAAATGACCGGCCTCTCGTCGAGCGCCGCCCGGCTGCAGGCCGAGATCGCGACCGGCAAGCGGATCCAGACGCCGTCCGACGATCCGGTCTCGGCCGGGCGGGTGGCGCGGCTGGAGCGGCTGGACGCCGACGATTCCCGCTATCTCGACAATCTGAAGCTCGCGACATCGATCCTCGGCCAGTCGGACCGGGCGCTGGAAAGCGTCGAGACCCAGCTGCAGCGGGCGAGCGAACTTGCGATTGCCGCGGCCAACGAGACGCTGAACGACAGCAACCGCGCTGCCATCGCCGCCGAACTTCGCGCGATCGTCGACGATCTCTTCCGCCTCGCCAACAGCACCGACCTGCGCGGCGCGCCGCTGTTCGGCGGCAGCGCCGGCGCTGCCTTCACGCGGGCGGCGGACGGGACGATCCAGTTCGTCGGTACCGGCGAAGCGTCGCCGATCCCGATCGGCGAAAGCGCGACGGTGCTGGTGAACGACAATGGCCAGCGCGTGTTCGGCAACATCCCGGCCGGCGCCGGGACCACCGACGTGTTCGCGATCGTCTCCGGGCTCGCTGCGGCACTGGAACCGGGCGGCAGCCCCGATCCGGCCACCCGCCAGGCGACGGTGCAGGCCAGCATCGCCGGCATCGCCGCCGCGTCGAGCCAGATCGTGACGGCCCGCGCCTCGGTCGGCGCGCGCTCGGCCCGGCTGGAGATCGAAAGCGAGCGGCTGACCCGGGCCCGCAGCGAGAACGAGATCGAGCGCGGCAGCCTCGAAGGCGTGAACATCGAAGCGGCGATCACCGAGCTCCAGAAGACGATGGTGACGCTGCAGGCCGCGCAGGCGAGCTTCGCCCGGCTGACCCAGCTTTCGGTGTTCGACTATATCCGCTGAGCGGCGCGGCCTTAACGATTTAAACCCCTCTTTAACTACCATTTCTCCTCAAGGTCCGGTCTCCGCGGCCGTTCCTTTCGACAGGCGCGCGGGTCTCGCGCGGCGATTTCGCGAGGAGAAACAGGACCGATGATACCGGCGGTAGGCCTTGTCGTGCTTCTGCTGATGGTCTTCGGCGGTTTCGCGATCACCGGCGGCGCGCTCGGCCCGGTGATGCACGCGCTGCCGCACGAGATGCTGATCATCGGCGGCGCTGCCGTCGGCGCGCTCATCATCGGCAACTCGATGAAGGAGCTGAAGGCGCTGGGCGGCGGTGTCGCCAAGGTGTTCAAGGGGCCGACCTACACCAAGCAGGATTTCCTGGACGTCATCTTTCTCGTCTCCCGGCTGATGAAGCTGCTGCGGGTCGAGGGGCCGGTGGCGCTCGAGCCCCATGTCGAGGATCCGAAGTCGAGCGCGATCTTCGCCGAGTATCCGAAGCTGCTGAAGGACGAATCGCTGGTCCATCTCATCGCGGACACGCTGCGGCTGGTTGTCGTCTCGTCCGGCACGCTCGACGTCCACGCCGTGGAGGAAGTGGTCGACAACTCGATCAAGACCCATCACCACGAAGTGATGCAGCCGGTGGCGACTCTCCAGTCGCTGTCCGACGCGCTGCCGGCGCTCGGCATCGTCGCCGCCGTGCTCGGCGTGGTGAAGACGATGGGCTCGATCGACAAGCCGCCGGCGATCCTTGGCGGCATGATCGGCTCCGCGCTGGTCGGCACTTTCCTCGGCGTGCTGCTCGCCTACGGCATTGTCGGTCCGCTCGCCAACCGGCTCCGCCAGGTGCTGGAAGCGGACACGGCCATCTACCAGACCGTCAAGCAGATCATGATCGCATCGCTGCACGGCCATCCGCAGCCGCTGGTCATCGAGGCCGCCCGCTCCGGCATCGGCCATGCGCTGCAGCCGAGCTTCGCCGAGGTGTTTGACGGGCTGCGGGGCAAGTAATGGCCAGCCGCCGCGCCGTCGCTGCCAAGCCTGGCTCCAACGAACCGCCGAAGATCATCGTCAAGAAGATCATCGCGGACGATCATGGCGGCCATCATGGCGGGGCCTGGAAAGTGGCCTATGCCGATTTCGTGACGGCGATGATGGCCTTCTTCCTGCTGATGTGGCTGCTCGGCGCGACCACGGAGAAGCAGCGCAAGGCGCTGGCCGACTATTTCGCGCCGACCCTGGTCGAATACCGGCAAAACAGCGCCGGCTCGCACGGCCTGCTCGGCGGCTCGTCGCTCACCGAAGCCGATCATTATCCGCATCGGGCGGCGCAGACCGGCACGCGCACGATGACCGTGCCGCTCGCTGCCGATGGCGGCAATCGCGAAGGGACTGGCGACAAGGGCTCGCTGCGCAGCGAAGGCAACAAGCTGCGGAGCGAGGACACGCAGAACTTCACCCGCCTGCGCCAGCGGGTGACGATGCAGCTTGCCTCCGATCCGCGCTTCAATCGGGTCCGCCGCAACATCCGCTTCGTGCCGACGCGCGAGGGGCTGCGGATCGACCTGATCGACAATGCCGACTACTCGATGTTCGCGCTCGGCACGACCGCGCTGCAGCCCGAGGCGGCCGAGCTGATCGACACGGTCGCCAAGGCCGTCGCGACGCTCGACAACCCGATCGCGATCCGCGGTCACACCGACAGCCTGCGCTATGGCGATCCGCGCGCGATGAACAACTGGATGCTGTCGACCGGCCGCGCCGAGGCGACCCGCCGACGGCTCGCCATGGGCCAGATCGGCGAGCGCCGGTTCGAGCGGATCGAAGGCGTCGCCGACCGCGAACCCTATGTGGCGGCAAACCCGGCCGATCCGCGCAACCGGCGGGTGTCCGTGACCTTGCTCTACCGCCGCGGCGGCTGAGGCTCACCGAGCCTCAGCCACTCGAGGTTCAGCGGCAGCGGTCACCGCCGCGATCGATCGCGCGGCCGGCCAAGGCCCCCGCGGCGCCGCCGACAATGGTGCCCGCGGTCCGGTCGCCGCGCCGCCCGACGACCTCACGGCCGAGCAGTCCGCCGACCACCGCGCCGAGGATGGTGCCGGTGGTGCCGTCGCGCCGCTGGCAGCCATAGCGCCAGTCACGGCCGCGATAGGCGCCGCGATCCCGGTACCAGCGGCGGTCGTCGCCACGCCACCCGCGCCCGCGCCACTCCCGTTCGCGCCAATCATCGCCGCGCCAGCCCCGTCCGCGGTCATCGCGGACGTCCTGATAATAGCCGTCGCCATAATATTGCGCCTGGGCGGGCGCGGCGATGCCGCCGGCGGTCATCGCCAGCGCCGCGCCGATCATGCTGAGCTTCTTGAACATGGTGTCTTCTCCTTCGCGATCGGCCAAGGGGGACGAACCGACCGCAGCCTTGGCTCCGCTTTGCCGGATCGCCGTTGAGGCAGGCCTGAACGCGGTGGACAGAAAGGGTTCAGCTTCGAACGGCGGCAGCGCCGGGACGAAGCGCTTCCACCGCGATCGATCAGTCCCTAGAGCGCCGCGGTGCGCCGCGCCGTCCTTCCCGCTCTCGCCCTGCTGGCGCTGCCGCTCAGCCATTCCGGAGAGGCGCCGCGCCCGGTGCTCGCCGCGGGCGCGGCGCTGCGCTTCGTGCCAGTGCCGCTGTCGCAGGTCCGCCCCGACCTCGAGGAGATCGGCGCGCTCGAATATCTGGGCGGCTGGCGGATGGAGAGCGCCGATCGGGCGTTCGGCGGCTGGTCCGGGATGACGGCGGCCGGGGCGGGGCTGCTGCTGGTGAACGACATTGGCGGGCTGCTCGCCATCCGCCTGGCCAACGGTGGGCCGGCAGCCGCGGCGGTCGGCGACCTGCCGGCGGGCCCCGGCCGGCGCGCCACGAAGCGGAGTCGCGACGCCGAATCGCTCACCCGCGATCCGGCCAGCGGCCGGCTGTGGATCGGCTTCGAACGGCATCACAGCATCTGGCGCTATACGCCGCATGGCGCCGCGGCGGAGGCGCACCGCTTCCCGGCGGCGATGCGCGACTGGCCGGCCAATGGCGGGGCGGAAGCGCTGCTGCGGCTGGCGGACGGCCGCTTCATCGTGATCGCCGAGGGCCGGCGCGGCGGCGACGGCGTCCGCCACGGACTGATCTTCGCCGGCGATCCGACGCGGACGGACATCCCCCCGCCGGCGCGCTTCCAGCTCCGGCCGGCGCCGGGACACCGCATCACCGACGCGGCCCAGCTGCCCGACGGGCGACTGTTGCTGCTCGAGCGGAAAATGGGCCTTGGCTTCCGCGCTCGCCTCGTGATCGCGGAGCTTGCCGCGCTGCGCCCCGGCCGGATGCTGCCGACGCGCGAGCTCGCCCGCTTCGCGCCGCCGATTCTGAGCGACAATTACGAAGCGCTGGCCGTCACCGAGGAAGCGGGCCGGGCGGTGGTCTGGATCGCATCGGACGACAATTTCATCGCGCTCCAGCGCAGCCTGCTGCTGAAGTTCGCGCTCAAGCCCGCCGAGCCGCCGCGCGGACGGCAATAGCCCGCCGGAATCGCTCCCGGCGGGCACTGCGATGTTCGACTGGCGGGCGCGTCCGCTTAGGCGGCGCGAACCTTCTTCACTTCGCGACGCACCTTC
>ERZ1066122.800-NODE-800-length-30271-cov-29.209293_pt1 | contig 30271 bp, 29 predicted proteins | sample MGYA00382769_ERZ1066122 | MGnify/ENA primary metagenome ERZ1066122 (study PRJEB33369, sample SAMEA5778352) | biofilm metagenome | biome: Industrial cooling water; feature: Water cooling tower basin; material: Biofilm | place: United Arab Emirates | collected... | reverse complement strand
ACCGACGGCTCGACGCCACGCCCGAGCCGGCGCGCCTCGTCGCGGAGCGCGAAGAGCTCGTCGCGGAGCTTGGCCTGCAGCGCGGGATCGTCGCGGAACACCGTCCACGCGCGCGCCCGGCGCTGCATGCGCCGCCACCGGTCGCTGAACCACAGGTCCCAGCTCGCACTCGGCACGAGACTCGCCGCGTAGAGCGCGGCGAGCCACCCGCGCCCGCCGAGCGCCCAGACGAGCGCGGTCTGCGCCGCGTAGAAGAGCGGCACCAGCACGAGCCCCGCGAGCACGGTGAACATCGCGGGCTGGGTGCGCCCCTTCGGCGCGCGCGCGCCGCCGATCGCGCGGGCGAGGGTGAAGGGGAGCCAGTGGTTGACGCGCCCCCAAAGCGCGAACGGGGCGCCGAGCGCGGTCACCAGCGCCTCGCGCACCACGAAGCGCCCGCTCGGCACGAGCGCGGTGTCGAGCGCGACGTCGTCGAGGCGGATGCCGAGCCGGAGCGCGGTGCGACGGAGCGCGACGAGGCGGCGCTGCACGCGGCGCACCGCCTGCTCCTCCGCGGGCGGGAGCGCGCCGGCGGCGAGGCGGCGGCGGATCTCGTGCGCGCGGCGCGCGACCGCGACCATCCGCTGCACCGGCGCCTCGTCGCCGAGCGGGCGCACCTCGTCGCTCACGCCGGCAAGGACGGTCGCGACGTCCATCACCTCGCCCTCGGCGTGCTCGTCGTCGAAGTTGAGCGTCACCGCATGCAGCCGCCGCGAGAGCTCGGCGGTGAGCGCGTCCACGTCGGCGCCGGACCACGCGTCGACGTCGAGCCCCTCCCCCACCTCGACCAGCACGCGCGAGCGGACGCCGTCCTTGCGCTCGTAGTTGATGCCGACGGGGACGATCGTGAGCCCGCGCACCCCGGCCTCGTCGCGCGCGCTGAGCGCGATGCGCGCCGCCCCGGTGCGGAGCGGCGCGAGCCGGGGCGCGTCCCAGCTCAGCCCCTCGGGGAAGATGAGCACCGCCTCGCCGTCGCCGAGCGCCTCGTGGATCGCGGCGAAGGCCTCGGCGTTGCGGCGCGGATCGGGAGGCACGTCGGCCGCGCGCGCCGCCTCGTCCTTCGCCCGGCGGAGCGGGACGACCTTCATGTGCCGGAGGAAGGCCGCGGCGACGGGGTTGGCGAAGAGCGTCGCCTTGCCGGTGAAGGTGAGCTGCCGGCGCGCGGCGAGCCCGGCGAAGAGGGCGTCGACGAGCTCGTTCGGGTGGTTGACGACGAGCAGCACCGGGCCGTGCTGCGGGATGCGCGCCGTGCCGTCGAAGGCGACCTGCCGGTAGTACCAGCGCACCGCCACGCCGGCGACGTGGTAGAGCACGCGGTACAGCACGCCGCTCACGCCGCGCGCCCCTCGCGCGCGTCGGCCTCGCGAGCCGCGGCGACGCCCGCGGCGACGTCGACCTTCGAGAGGAGCCAGGCGCCGACCACGAAGAAGACGATGATCGAGAGGATCGCCACGCGGCTCGTCCCCGCCAGCTGCGAGGCGACCGCGAAGGCGAGCGGCCCGAGCACGCCGCCGAACTTCTCGAAGACGCTGAAGAAGCCGAAGAACTCGCCCGAGCGCGCCTTGGGGACGAGCGAGGCGAAGAGGGAGCGCGAGAGCGCCTGCGTCCCGCCCTGCACGAGTCCGACGGCGATCGCGAGGATCCAGAAGTCGCGCGCGCTCGTGATGAAGTAGCCGTAGACGCAGATCGCCGTGTAGGCGAGGAGGCCGAGGTAGACCGACCGCTTGGCGCCGATGCGGCTCGCGAGCACGCCGAAGAGGAAGGCGCACGGGACGCCGACGAACTGCACGACGAGGATCGCGGCGATGAGCGATCCCTGCGGGATCCTGAGCTCCGTGCCGTAGACGCTCGCCATCTTGATGATCGTCTGGATGCCGTCGTTGTAGACGGTGAAGGCGACCATCATCAGGAAGGCCTGCCGGTAGGTGCGCAGCTCGCGGAGCGTCGTCGCGAGGCGGGCGAACGCCGCCCGCACGGGATTGCCCGCCGCGCGTGTCGCGGCCGCCGCGGCGGCGGGCGGCTCGGCCACGCGACGCAGGACGGGGATGCTGAAGACGAGCCACCAGAGCGCCGTGAGGACGAAGCCGACGCGCGCCGGGAGCGAGGCCTGGTCGGCGGTGAGCCCCTCGCCGTGCGGGAGCCCGACGGCCTGCGGGAACTGGATGATCGCGAGGACGATCGCGAGCAGGACGCCGCCGCCGATGTAGCCGAAGGCGTAGCCGGCGGTCGAGACGCGGTCGATCTCGTCGTCGCGCGCGATGTGCGGGAGGAGCGACTCGTAGAAGGTCATGCTCCCGCTCGACGCCGCGAGCGAGACGATGAAGCACGCCGACGCGTAGACCAGCTCCCCGCGCGAGATGAAGAACATCGCCGCCGTGGCGCCGACGCCGAGGAGCATGAAGGCGGCGAGGAAGCGCTTCTTGGCCGCCTTGAAGTCGGCGAGGGCGCCGAGCATCGGGGCGAGGACGGCGATGAGGAGCGCGGCGACGGTGTTGATGTAGCCGTACCAGGTCGCGGCGCGCGCCTCGCCGATGTCGCCCGCGGCGACCTTCACGTAGAAGATCGGGAAGACGGCGGTCATGACGACCGACTGCATCGCCGAGATCCCCCAGTCGTACATCGCCCACGCGCGGAGCTCGCGGCGATGGAGGCCGAGGCGATCGAGGAGCGGGCGGCGCGGCTCGGCGGGCGACGCTTGAGCGGTCACGGGGGGCGGGGACGGGGACGGTCACGCGTGGCGCCGCGCCCTTGCACGCGGCGGGGACGCGCTTGCCCGGACACGGGCACCCCGGCGCGCACGCCCGGGGCCGGTGCGGCTGCAACCTCGCGTCGGCGTATGTTTGGCGCCATGTGGTCCCGCCGTCGGTCGCCGGTCCGCGCGCTCGTCGTCACGCTCGCCCTCGCGGGGTGCGGGCGCGACCAGCCCGTGCCGGCGGCCCGTCCCGTGGACTCGCTCCCCCGCGCCGACTCGGCCCCCGCGCCGGCTGCCGTCGCCGCCCCGGACGACCGCGGCTGGTTCGGCGACGCCGGGCCGGCGCTCTACCTGCCGAGCGATGCGGGGACGGTGCGGCTGGTGCTCCCCACGGTCGCCGACGACAGCGTCCCGCTCCCGCACGTCGCGCGGGTGCCGGCGGGGGCCGCGGCGACGGCGGTCGAGCTGTTCGCGGCGTCGGGACGAGTGGGGCGCGGCACCGTCGGCGAGTACGTCCCGGGGTCGCAGGTGGCCCCGGTCCCGGGGTGCGACGCCTGGCCCGAGCTCCCGCTCCGTCGCGACGCCGCCGCGACCGGCAAGTGGCAGGTCGCGCTGGCCGAGGGGACGGCGACGGCGCTCCCGCTCGACTCGGCGACGGCGCTCGCCACCGGCGACTCGACGCTGCTCGTGGCCGACGTGATCCGCGCCACGAGCACCGCCGCGATCGCCGGCGACAGCGCCGCCGTCGCGCTCGCACGGGTTCCCTTCGCGGTCCTCGGCGCACGGCGCGCGACGCTCCCCGACGGCACCGCGCTGGTCGTGGCGACGGTCGAGCGGCGCGTGAACAGCGAGGCCGATCCGCGCGTCGAGCGCACGACGGTCGTCCTCGAGCGCGCGCGCGGCGCAGGGGCGTGGACGGTGGCGTGGCGCGACCGGCAGTACGTGGCGGAAGACGAGCTGGTGTCGATGGAGCTCCTCGCCGCGGTCATGCTCCGCAAGCGTGGCGACGCGCCGCTCCTCTTCCTCGGCCTCGACTTCGGCGACGGGACCCGAGTCGAGGCGCTGGTGCGGACGAAGCCGGGCGAATGGCGCGTGGGGTGGTCGAGCGCGTACACGGGGTGCTGAGCCGGAGCGTGCGCGTCGCCTGACGCGCGAGCGGGCGGAGCATGGCCCGGCGCGTCACCCCTTCTTCCGCCGCGGCACGTACGCGACGTCCGGGAGCGATCGCAGCTCGTCGTCGCTCGTCCAGACGACGCCCCCGACGACGCGCGCCGTGGCGTGGACGATCGCGGCGGCGAGCGGGAGGCGATGGTCGGCCGCGATGCGCCCCGCCCCCTGCGCGATGGTCGCGTCGACGTCGACGACCCGCCCCTGCCGCATCACCGCCGCGGCCTGCAGCGCCTCGCCCTCGCCCTGTTCACGCACGATCACGCGCATCACCTCGGCCAGCACGATCGCGGGGACGACGAGGCGCGCGACGTCCTCGATCACCGGGGCGAACTGGTCGGCCGCGGGCTCGTCGGCGAAGTAGGCGAGCCAGGCGGAGCTGTCGACGACGTTCGGGGCGTTCGGCGGTCGGGCGGCGGCGGGGGCCATCTCACCCCCGGTCCCGGTCGCGCGCGCCCCGGACGTCGCTCCCCCGGATGAAGCCGCGCATCGAGCGCACCGTCCGGAGCGGCACGAGCTCGATGCGCCCCTCGTGCACCATGACCTGCAGCTTCTGCCCGGGCTCGAGGCGGAGCGCCTCGCGGACGGCCTTCGGGATCACGACCTGGAACTTCGGGGACACCGTCACCTGCTCCGCCATACGCTCTCCAGTATCGATGGCGAGATGGTACGACGGATCAGGCATCGATGCCAGATGTCGTATTGCCGAGCGCAGGGCTGGTCTCGTGCAGACGCGTCGATGTTCGTGGCTCGAGTGCGTCAGACCGGACGCTTGCCGAGTGCGGCGGGGGCGGCGTAGCGACCCGCGGCGAGGGCGAGGGCGACGAGGGTGAGGAGGTAGGGGAGGGCGAGGAAGAGCTGGTAGGGGAGGTCGAAGCCGGCCGACTGGAGGGTGAACTGGAGGGCGGAGGCGGCGCCGAAGACGAGGGCGGCGAGGGCGGCGCCGGCGGGGTGCCATCGGCCGAGGGCGACGATGGCGATCGCGACGAAGCCGCGACCGGCGGACATGCCTTCGGCGAAGGTGCCGACCTGGGCGAGGACGATGCTCCCGCCGGCGAGTCCGGCGCTGAGTCCGGCGATGGCGGTGCCGAGCCACTGCAGGCGGGCGGGGGCGAGCCCGGCGGCGCGGGCGGCGGCGGGGTTCTCGCCGGTGGCGCGCAGAGCGAGCCCTGTCTGCGTGCGGTAGAGCCACCAGCATGCCAGCAACGTAGCAGCGTAAGCGATGTACGTCGGCAGGGGCTGGCGGAAGAAGGCGGGGCCGACGATGGGGATCGCGCTCAGGCCGGGGAGGGCGAGCGGGGGGAGGGTGGGCGTGCGGAGCGCGGCGCCCTGGTCGCCGAAGGTGACGCGGTAGAGGGCGCCGGTGAGGCCGAGTCCGAGGAGGGTGACGGCGGTGCCGGTGATGATCTGGTCGGCCTTGAGGGTGAGGGCGACGAGGCCGAAGGCGGCGGCCATGGCGAGGCCGGCGAGGGCGGCGGCGGCGAGGGCGGCGGGGGCGCCGAGCGGGGTGGCGGCGGCGATGGCGGCGAAGCAGCCGGCGATGATGGCGCCTTCGAGGCCGACGTTGATGACGCCGGCGCGTTCGGCGACGGTCTCGCCGAGTGCGGCGAGGAGGAGCGGGGTGGCGGTGCGGACGGCCGCGTCGAGGAAGTCGGTGATCACGCGGGGGTGGGTGACGCGTGGTGGGCGGGGGGCGTGGGGGGCCCCCCCCGAGTCGAAGTTGCGGCGCGCGCCGCGCGATCGCGTACCCATTCCGACGCGAGCAGGAGCACGATGATGCACCCCTCGACGACGCTCACCATCACCGCCGGCACCCCCGCGTCGCGCTGCATCGCCGCGGCCCCCGCCTGCAGCGCGCCGAAGAGGAGCGCGGCGACGATCGCCGCCCCCGGGCGGAGCCCCGCGAGGAGCGCGACCGCGATCGCCGTGTAGCCGTAGCCCGGCGAGAGGTTCTCGTAGAGCGCGAACGTCACCCCGAGCACCTCGACCGCGCCGCCGAGCCCGGCGAGCGCCCCCGAGGCGAGGAAGACGAGCGCGACGACCCGCCCCGTGCGGATCCGCCCCGCGCTCGCGGCGGCGGCGGCGTTGGCCCCCGTCATCCTCACCCGGAAGCCGCCCGCGGTGGCGCGCAGGGTCCAGGCGAGGGCGAGCGCGAGGAGGACGGCGAGCGCGACGCCGGCGTGGAGCCGCGTCCCCGGGACGAGGCGCGGGAGGCGCACCGCCGCGTCGAGCATCGCGCTCTGCGGATAGATGCGCGTCGGCTCCTGCAGGGGCCCGCGGACGAGCCACCCCGTCACGTTCAGCGCGACGAAGTTGAGCATGATCGTGCTGATGACCTCGAGCACGCCGAAGCGCGCGCGCAGCCACGCGGGGACGGCGGCCCACGCGGCGCCGGCGAGCGTGCCGGCGGCGAGTGCGGCGAGCGTCACCGCCAGCCCGGCCGACGCCGGCATCGCGAGCGCGACCGCCGTCGCCGCGGTCGCTCCCGCCAGCAGCTGCCCCTCGGCCCCCACGTTGAGGATGCCGGTGGTGAAGGCGAGCGAGACCGCGAGCCCCGTGAAGAGGAGCGGCGTCGCGCGGAGCAGCGTCCCCGACGCGATCGCGGTCCACGAGCCGAAGGCGCCGTTCCAGAGCGCGCCGAGCGCCTCGGCCGCGTCGTAGCCGGCACCGGCGAGCAGGAGCGCCAGGAGCGCGATCGCGACGACGACGGTGCCGACGGTCAGCGCGAGCGAACGGAGGGCGGCGGGCATTCCCGAAGAATGCCACGGGCGCCGCGGTCGTGCCGGGCGACGAGGTCGCGCCGTGGCCACGTCGCGACGGCGCGACGACGCGCGAACCGGTGCGATGCCGCGCGACCAGCGCCGTGCGCCGTGCGACCGCCCGCGGAACGGCCGGCTGCCGATGGCACGCCGCGGCGACGATCTTTGCGCCCGTGACGCACGCGACCGACGGCGCCGAGGCGCGACGGCAACTGGCGCTCCTCGCCCTCGCGGTGCTCCTCGGCATGGCGCCGTGGTTCGCGACGAGCGTGGTGGCGCCCGAGCTGCGCGCACGACTCGCCCTCACCGACGCCCGCGTGGCGGCGCTCGCGAGCGCCGTGCAGCTCGGCTTCGTCGCGGGGACGGCGGCGATCGCGGCGCTCCGCCTCGCCGACCGCATCGCGCCGCGCGCGCTCCTCGCCACCTCCGCCCTCGTCGCCGCCGCGGCGACGCTCGTGCTCCTCGGCGACGTCCCGTATCCGGTGGTGCTGGCGACGCGCGCGGTGACCGGGGTCGCGCTCGCGGGCGTCTACCCGCCGGCGATGAAGATGGCGAGCAGCTGGTTCCGCACCCGGCGTGGCGTCGCGATCGGGACCGTCGTCGGCGCGCTCACGGCGGGGAAGGCGGTGCCGTGGCTCCTGCACGCGCTCCCCGCCCCGCCGCTGACGGCGACCGTCGTCGCGCTCGCCGGCGGGTGCGCGGTGGCGGCGGCGCTCGTGGCGCGCGGCTACCGCGACGGGCCGCTCGCGCCGCCGCCACGCCCCGTCTCGCTCGCGCGCGTGCGCGAGCTCGTCGCGCTCCCGCGCTACCGCACGGTGACGCTCGCGTACGTCGGGCACATGCTCGAGCTCTACGCCTTCTGGGCGTGGGTGCCGACGCTGCTCGCGACGCGCAACGCCGCGGCCGCGCGCCCGCTCGCGCCGGCCGCGATCGACGTGCTCGCGGGGCTCGTCATCGCCGCGGGGGCGCCGGCCTGCATCTGGGGCGGACGCGTCGCCGACCGGACGTCACGCGTGCGACTCGTCCGCCTCGCGCTCGCGGCGAGCGGTGCCTGCGCGCTCGCGACCGGGGCCGCGGCGCGCGCGCCGCTCGCGGTCGCGGCCGCGATCGCCGCGGTGTGGGGCTGGTTCGTGATCGCCGACTCGGCCCAGTTCAGCGCCCTCGTCACCGAGCACGTCCCCGAGCCGCTCGTCGGCACCGCGCTCTCGCTGCAGACCTCCGTCGGCTTCGCGTCGACGATGCTCACCATCCAGCTCGTCCCCGCCCTCGCCGCCTCCATCGGCTGGCCACTCGCGATGGCGACGCTCGCGATCGGGCCCGTGCTCGGCCTCGGCGCGCTCGCGCGCTTCCGGTGAGTCCGTTGCGGGGTCGGCATCGCGGGAACTGCGTCAACACGGAGACACGGAGGACGCCCGGAGGACGGAGGGCGCGCGACGGAGGCGCGGCAGCGAACCGCACAACGCAAAGGCCACGAAGAAAAGAGAAAAGAGTTCTTCACCGGCCGCTGCATCGTCGCACGGTCTTCTTTCCGTCTCTTTGCGTCCTTTGCGTTGTGCGGTTCGCTGCCGCGCCTTCATCGCGCGCCCTCCGTCCTCCGGCCGTCCTCCGTGTCTCCGTGTTGACGCAGTTCCCGCGATGCCGAATCAGCGACGAACGCCGACGCTACGCGACGGCGAGCATGGCGCGGCCGACGGCGTCGCGGTCGAGGGGGAGCTCGCGGACGGTGCCGGCGGCGCAGACGAGGATGCGATCGGCGACGGCGAGCACCTCGTCGAGGTCGGACGAGTAGACGACGACGGCGGTGCCGGCGTCGCGCGCGGCGCGGAGGGCGGCGAGGACGTCGGCGGTGGCGCGGATGTCGAGGCCGCGCGTGGGGTTCTCGACGACGATCGCGGGCGGGGCGCCGGCGAGCTCGCGGCCGAGGACGAACTTCTGCTGGTTGCCGCCGGAGAGCGCGCGCATGGGGGCGTCGGGCGACGCGGCGCGCACGTCGCGCGCGGCCATCACGTCGGCGGCGTCGCGGCGCACCGCCCCCCACGGGACGAGCCCCGCGCGGGCGCCGGCGCCGCGGAGCGCGAGGTTCTCGACGAGCGTCGCGTCGAGCACGACGCCGTCGCGGTGGCGGTCCTCGGGGACGAAGCCCACCTCGGCCGGGAGCGTCGCGGTGCCGGCGGTGGGGGCGAGGCGCCCCGCGAGGAGCCGCACCAGTTCGTGCTGCCCCGCCCCCTCGACCGCCGCGATGCCGACGATCTCGCCGGCGTGCACGGCGCAGCTCGCGTCGCGGAGGCGCACGACGCCGCGCGCGTCGACGACGCGCACGTCGCGGAGGGCGAGGACGGGGGCGCCCTTCGACGTCGCCGCGGGACGCGGCGCGTCGCCATCGCGCCCCTCGCGCCCCGCGGCCCGGCCGAGGGCACCCGCCGCGCGCTCGCCGAGCATCGCGGCGGCGAGCGTGTCGGCCGTCACGTCGGACGCCAGCGCGGCGAGCACGGTGCGCCCGCGACGGAGCACGGTGACCGCATCGGCGACGCGGAGGACCTCGGACAGCTTGTGCGCGATCAGCACGACGGTGCCGCCGCCGGCGGCGAAGCGGCGGAGCCAGGCGAGGAGCTCGTCGACCTCCGCCGGCGCGAGGACGGCCGTCGGCTCGTCGAGGACGAGCGTCGTCACGTCGCGCGCGAGCGCCTTGACGATCTCGAGGCGCTGCTGCGCGCCGACCGGGAGGTCGGCGACGCGGGCGTCGGGATCGAGCACGAGCCCCGACTGCTCACCCACGGCGCGCACGCGCGCGCGCCACTCGCGCACGTCGAAGCGGCCGCTCGCCCCCAGCGCGACGTTCTCGGCCACCGTCATCGCGTGCACGAGCGCGAAGTGCTGCTGCACCATGCCGATGCCGGCGGCCATGGCGTCGCGCGGCGTGCGCCAGCGCACCGCGCGCCCGTCGACCGCGATGGTCCCGGCGTCGGGGCGCTCGAGGCCGAAGGCGATCTTCATGAGCGTGCTCTTGCCGGCGCCGTTCTCGCCGAGGAGCGCGTGCACCGTCCCGCGCGCCACGGCGAGCGCGGCGCCGTCGAGCGCGGTCACGTCGCCGTAGCGTCGGGTGACGTCGCGGAGCTCGAGTCGCGGTGGCGTCATCGCTTCGGGATCGCGTCGATCGGCCGGGACGGCGCTCAGAGCCCCGTGGGGGCGTCGATGTCGGTGACGGGGACGTGCAGGCGGTCGGCCACCCAGCGGGCGAGGGCGCGGACGCCCAAGGTCTCGGTGGCGTAGTGGCCGGCGTAGACGACGACGAGGCCCTGCTCGCGCGCCTCGACGGCGGTGTGGTGCGGCCCTTCGCCGGTGACGAGGACGTCGGCGCCGAGGGCGATCGCCTCGCGGATCGAGTCGCTCGAGGCGCCGCCGCCGGTGCAGATGGCGACGCGGCGCGCGCGGGCGCCGGGGGCGAAGGGGGTGACGACGGTGTGGTGGCCGTGGCGTGCGGCGAAGGCGCGGGCGCGGTCGGCGAGCGTCTCGACCGGCAGGTCGCAGTCGGCGGTGACGCCGATGGGCGTCCCCTTGTGATCGAGCCAGCGCCCGGTGGGGTCGAGGCCGAGCGTGCGAGCGAGGAGCGCGTTGTTGCCGAGTTCGGGGTGCGCGTCGAGCGGGAGGTGCGTCGAGTAGATGGCGACGTCGTTGGCGAGCGCGCGCTCGAGCTTCGTCTTGAGGACGCCGGTGATCGGGCGTGCGCCGCCCCAGAAGAGGCCGTGATGGACGAGCAGGAGGTTGGCGCCGGCGGCGATGGTCGCGTCGATCGCGTCGAGCGAGGCGTCGACGGCGGCGGCGACGCCGCGCACGGGGCCGTGGTGGTCGAGCTGGAGGCCGTTGAGCGCGCCCGGGTAGTCGGCGATGGCGTGCGCGCCGAGGAGCGTGTCGAGGGCGGCGGCGACGGTACGGGCGTCGGCGGGGGCGGTGAGCGTCGTCATGCGCGCGCGTCGCGTCGGTCGGGCGTCACTTGCCGGCGGTGGCGGCGGGCGGGAGCGGCGCCTTGAAGCGCCCCTCGATCATGAGCCTGGTCACCGAGTCGATGCTGGCCCTGGTGGCGGCGGGGATCGTGCCCGCGAGGCGCGGGTTGAGGACGAGCTTCACGACGTCCTCGTCGAGGCCGAGGGAGACGACGCGAGGCGTGAAGGTGCCGGCCTTGATCTCCCTGGCGACGAGGAGGAGCGCGTGCGGGAGGTCGATGACGACGGAGGCGAGCGTCACCTCGGGGGCGACGCCGTTCTGGTCGGCGTTCGCGCCGAAGACGCGCACCGTCGGGTTCTCGCGGGCCGCCTGGAAGATGCCGAGGCCGGCGGCGTCGGCGTTCTGGAAGATCACGTCGACGCCGCGATTGATCTGGGCGAGCGCCTGCTCCTTGCCGGCGGCGGCGTCGTCCCAGTTGCCGACGTACGAGAGCACGACCTCGACCTTCGGGTTGACGGCCTTCGCGCCCTGTTCGAAGGCGTAGAAGGAGCGGCGGACCGGCGGGATCTCCTGGCCGCCGATGGCGCCGATCTTCCCCGACTTGGTGGTGGCGCCAGCGAGCATGCCGGCGAGGTAGGAGCCCTCCTCGAAGGCGAATTCGAGGCCGGCGAGGTTGGGGCCGGTGCGGTTGCCGGAGGTGGTGACGTAGAGCGTCTTCGGGAACTCGGGGGCGACGCGCGAGGCGGCGTCCTGGTACTCGAAGCCGTGGCCGACGACGAGGGCGTAGCCCTGCTCGCCGTAGAGGCGGAAGTTCTCGTCGAACTCGGCCGGCGTGCGCGTCTGGACGTGGGAGATGCGTGCGCCGAGCGAGTCGCGGATCCGTTCGAGCCCGGCGTAGGCGCCCCCGTTCCAGGCCTGGTCGGTGATCGCGCCCGGGGTGAGGAGCGCGACGCGGAAGCCCGTGGCTCCCGCGGCCGAGTCGGCGGGGGCGTCCTTGGAGGCGCCACAGGCGGCGAGCGCGAGCGTGGCGACGGCGAGCACGGCTGTGGAAAAGCGGACCCGAATGTCGAACATTATCTCACAAGTCGTTGTGGGACAACGGTTTGCGTGATCACGAAAACCGTGCCGTTGTCCACGCCGTCGGACGGATCAGTCGACGGGGTGGCCGAGGATGAGCTCGAGGATGCGGGCGAGATCGTCGTCGCCGTAGAAGTGGACGCGGAGTTCGCCGCTGGTCTTCTTCCCCTTTCCCTTGCCGAGTCGAACGGCGACGTCCGTCTGCAGGTGCCGGCGGAGCGAGTCCTCGATGCGGCGGGCCTCCGGGGGAACGGGCTTGGGGGTGCGGGCGGCCTTGCGTGCGGAGGGGGCGGCCTGGACGCGTCGTTCGACCTCGCGGACCGAGAGCCCGGCGGCGGCGGCTTCGCGGGCGAGGTCGGTCATGCGGCGTTCGTCGCCGAGTCCGAGGAGGGCGCGCGCGTGGCCGAGCTGGAGCTGCCCTTCTGAGAGGAGCCGCCGGACCGCGGCGGGGAGTGCGAGGAGGCGGAGGAGGTTGGCGACGGTGGAGCGGTCCTTCCCGACGAACTCGCCGACCTGGGCCTGGGTGAGGCCGAACTCGTCGATGAGGCGCTTGTAGCCTTCGGCTTCCTCGAGCGGATTGAGGTTGCTCCGCTGGAGGTTCTCGATGAGCGCGAGGGTGAGGAGCGTGCGGTCGTCGATCTGGTGGACGACGGCGGGGATCTCGGTCCAGCCGAGTGCGGTGGCGGCGCGGAAGCGCCGTTCGCCGGCGATCAGCTCGTAGCCGGCGCCGTCGGGGCGTAGCCGGACGGCGATGGGCTGGAGGAGGCCGGAGGCCTTGAGGGAGGCCTGCAGTTCGGCGAGCTCCTCGAGCTTGAACTCCTTGCGGGGCTGGTAGGGGTTCGGCCTGATCTCCGCGATGCGGAGCGTCTGCATGCTGGCGCCGTCGGGGGCGAGGGCGGGCGTGGCGTTCTTGGCGTCCGGTGCCGACTTGGAGATGGCGAGGAGCGCTTCGAGGCCGCGGCCGAGTCGGCGGGGGGTTTCCGGGGACATGGAGCTTCTCCCGCGTCAGCGGCGGGCGGCGTCGCCGGCGCCGCGGGGGGTGGTGGCGGTCGCGTGGCGCTCGATCAGTTCGCGTGCGACGCCCATGTAGGCCTGGGCGCCGACGGAGGCGAGGTCGTAGAGGATGATCGGCTTGCCGAAGGAGGGGGCTTCGGCGAGCCGGACGTTCCGCGGGACGACGGTCTCGAAGACCTTGGCGCCGAAGTATTCGCGCGCGTCGGCGGCGACCTGTCGCGAGAGGTTGAGTCGCGCGTCGAACATGGTGAGGAGGACGCCGTCGATGGCGAGCTCCGGGTTCACCGACCGTTGGACGAGGTGGACGGTGTTGAGCAGCTGGCTCAGGCCTTCGAGGGCGTAGTACTCGCACTGGACGGGGATGAGGAGCGCATCCGCGGCGGCGAGCATGTTGACGGTGATGAGGCCGAGCGAAGGGGGGCAGTCGACGAGGATGTAGTCGTACTGGTCGCGGACGGCGTCGACGGCGCGTCGCATCATGGCTTCGCGTCCGTCCTTGTCGACCAGTTCGACTTCGGCGCCGGCGAGGTCCGGGGTGGCGGCGAGGACGTCGAGCCATTTGAACTGGACCTTGCGGTGGCGGGCGTCGGCGATGCCGCTCTGTCCGATGAGGACGTCGTAGGTGGTCGCGCCGACCTGGTCGCGTTCGATGCCGATGCCGGAGGTGGCGTTCCCTTGGGGATCGCCGTCGATGAGGAGGGTGCGCTTCTCCGCGACGGCGAGGGAGGCGGCGAGGTTGACGGCGGTGGTGGTCTTGCCGACCCCGCCCTTCTGGTTGGCGATGGCGATGACGCGGGCCACGGGCTCCTGTCCGGTTCAGGCGATGCTGGTCGGGCCCAAGATACCCGGTGCGGCGTTCGGCGCGACTCTCGTGTTCCACGTGGAACGGTCCGCTGCCGGCGTCCGTGGGCGTTTCACGTGGAACGCGGCGTGGCTTCTTCCTCGCTCGTTCGTGAGATCGGGCTGAGGAGGCGGGGTCGTTCTCACCGCAGAGGCACGGAGGAGGCGTGGCACCGTGCGTCGCTGCCTTTCAGGATGCCGGCGGACGACGTCTGCGCTACGCTCCGTGCTATTCGGGCCACCCGCCGTCGCGGGTAGTTTGGAGCGACCCGGACGCCGAGCTAGATCGACCACAGCGCTGATCAGGCGAGGGTAGCGCGAACAGATCGCTCTGCGCCTCTGCGGTGAAGACGATCTTCATCGAGAACGACCGCCGGCAAAATCGGCATAAGTCATTACAAAACAACGAGTTACGAGAGCACATATGCCTCTGCCGCTCGCCACCGCCGGACCCAGCATCGCCATTCGCCGCCACGCCTTCGAACGCGCCGAGCTCAGTCGAGCCGCCTTCGACGACCTCTTCACCCTCGCACCCGACGACTTCGCCGTGGAGGGCGACCTCGTCCTCGTCGGCCCCCTCCCCCACCCCGACGACGCCGGCACGGCCGTCGAGCTCCTCGAGCGCGCGGGACTCGCCTACTTCGACGACTTCGTCGAGCTCCCGGCGAACTGGCCGGAGTGGCTGCAGCTCTACGCGCGGCACCGCTGACGACGCGGCGCGGCCACCATACGGCCGCGCCCGCTCGGCGGGCACCCCGCGTGCACTGAGGCGAGCGCTCGCCGCGTCGCGCGTCGCGCGCGGCCCGCGTCTCCCGTGCTCCGGAGTCCGCCCGATGCCCGCCCCGCGCGACACGCCCACACCGGCGTCGCCGTCCCGCTTCGATCGCCCCGCCTCCACCGACGCGCGCACCCCGCGCGGCTCCGCCCCCGCCCCGGATCCGCGCCACCGGACCGGCACCAGCGAGACCCGCACCCCGGGCCCATCGCTCGGCCGGCGCACCTGGCTCTTCTTCCTCGCGCTCCTCGCCGCCAACGTCCTCCTCTCGCGCTGGCTCTACCCGCGCGAGGACGTGGCGACGGTGCCGTACACGTACTTCAAGGACGAAGTCGCGCGACGCAACGTCGCCGCGATCCACTCGAGCGGACCGAGCATCACCGGGCGCTTCGTGCGCCCCGTCACCTGGCCGCGCGACAGCGCCGCGCTCGCGCGACGTGACACCGTCTCGGCCGGAGCGCCGTCGACCGCGGCGCCTTCGACCACGACGCCAGCGACCGCGCCGGCCACCACGCCGACCACCGAACCGGCCCGCCCCGCCGCACGGACACGCACGCCGCTCCTCGGCGGGCGCGCGAAGCCCGTGCCGCGCCCCGTCACCCACTTCGCCACCGAGCTCCCCACCTTCGCCGACGAAGGGCTCGAGCAGTTCCTCATCGCCAACGGCGTCGAGATCTCGGCCGAGCCGATCGGCGACGAGAACCCGCTCGTCGGCATCCTCTTCGCCTTCGCGCCGACGCTCCTCCTCATCGGCGCCTACGTCTGGCTGATCCGGCGCGCGACGCGCGGCGGCGGCATCGGCGGCGCGATCACCGGAGGGCTCGGTCGCAGCACCGCGCGCCGCGTCGACACGACGACGGCCGAGAACCGCGTCACCTTCGCCGACGTCGCCGGGATCGACGAGGCGGAGAACGAGCTGGTGGAGATCGTCGACTTCCTGCGCGACCCGGCGAAGTACACGCGCCTCGGCGGCGCCGCGCCCAAGGGCGTGCTGCTGGTCGGGCAGCCCGGCACCGGCAAGACGCTCCTCGCGCGCGCCGTCGCCGGCGAGGCGAACGTGCCGTTCTTCAGCATGAGCGCGAGCGAGTTCGTCGAGATGGTCGTCGGCGTCGGCGCGGCGCGCGTGCGCGACCTCTTCAAGCAGGCACGCGAGGCGGCGCCGGCGATCATCTTCATCGACGAACTCGACTCGATCGGCCGCGCACGCGGCGGCATGGCGCTCGGCGGTGCGAGCGAGCAGGAACAGACGCTCAACCAGATCCTCACCGAGATGGACGGCTTCACGGGACGGCAGGGGATCATCGTCCTCGCCGCCACCAACCAGCCCGACATCCTCGACCGCGCGCTGCTGCGCCCCGGGCGCTTCGACCGGCGCGTGGTCGTGAACCCACCCGACAAGCGCGGGCGCGAGGCGATCCTCGGCGTGCACGTGCGCGGCGTCCCGCTGGCCCCCGACGTCTCGCTCACGGAGCTCGCCGCGGCGACGCCGGGGCTCACCGGCGCCGACCTGCGCAACCTCGTCAACGAGGCCGCGCTCCTGGCCGCGCGCCGCGAGCAGAGCCAGGTCGCGCAGAAGGACTTCCTCGACGCGCTCGAGAAGATCATCCTCGGCCCCGAACGCCCGCTCGTCCTCGGCCCCGCCGACCGCGAGCGCATCGCCTACCACGAGGGCGGCCACGCGATCCTCGGCCTCGTCGTCCCCGGCGCCGATCCCGTGCACCGCGTGACGATCGTCCCCCGCGGCCAGGCGCTCGGCGTCACCTACCAGCGCCCCGACGCCGATCGCTACAACTACCCCGAGCCGTACCTGCGCGCGCGCATCATCGGTATCCTCGGCGGGCGCGCGGCCGAGGAGCTCGTGTACGGCACGAAGACCACCGGCGCCGAGAACGACATCGAGCAGGCGACGACGCTCGCGCGCGCGATGGTGACGCGCTGGGGGATGAGCGAGCGCCTGGGCATGGTGCAGCTCGCACCGCGCGAGAACCAGTTCCTCGCCGGCCCCTTCGCCGGCGGCGGCGCGTCACGCGAGGTGAGCGAGGCGACGGCGCAGGCGATCGACGAGGAGGTGCGCCGTATCATCGCCGACTCGCACGCGGCCGCGCGCCGCCTCCTCGGCGAGCACCGCCCCGCGCTCGACGCGCTCGTCGCGGCGCTGCTCGAGCGCGAGACGCTCGACGAGCGCGAGATCCTCGCGGTGACGGGGCTCCCCGCGGCGCCCGCGCTCGACACGCGGCGGCTGCCGACGGCGACGCCGCCGGCGGCGCGCGTCGTCGCGCCCGCGACGTCGTGAGCGGAACGGCGGGGTGAACACGCAGGACCCGTGGGGAACGCGGTTCGAATCCGCGTTCCCCACGGGTCCTGCGCGTTCACCCCGCCGTTCCCGCTCGCGACACGATCACCGCGTCGATTCGGACGCCAGCGCCGCGCCACCGACGAGCCCGAGCGGGAAGCCCGTCGCGCACTCTACGCGCACGAGCTCGCCCTCGGAGGCGGCGTAGCGCTGCGGGGCGCTCGGGCGATAGTCGCCACGCCACGTGCGCTCGTGGGCGTCGCTGGCCCGCACGAGCGAGAGTTGCACGCCGTAGCGGCGATCGACGAGCGTGGGGGCGCAGCCGTCGGCGGGGGCGCCACTCACGAGCGACTCGTCGGGGACGACGAAGCGCGCCGGCGCGTCCACGACCATGCGCCCCGGCGCACGCCACTCGCGCGCGACGCGATCCGCGACGATCGACGTCGCGCAGCCGCCGAGCGCGAGCATGGAGAGGGCGGCGAACGCGTGGGGGAACGGGCGTGCGACGCGACGCGGCATCTCGTGGACCTCGGCGATGGACGGGACGGCGTGCCGACGGCGAGACCCCGATGCGGCGCCCGGCGACCGGCGTGAACCGACGTGAGCGAGTACCCGCAATCATCGGCGGCCGTCACGATCCCCTGATCCTGGTCGCGATGCCATCCGGCTCGCCCCGAATCCCGCCACCGGCGCCCCCACGGGCGCCGGGTCGCGATGCGCGGACGATCGCGCGCGTCCCGCGCGTCGGCGCCCGCTAGCGTGCCGACGCCGCGCGCTCGCCGACGCGCGCCGGTGCGCCGCCGGCCGCCGGCGTGCCGCGCCGGAGCACACCGTCCCAGCCGCACGCCATGCACCAGCTCGGCCGCATCTTCGGGAGCCACCGCAGGAGGGGACGCCCCTCGACGTGCAGCGTCTCGGCGTCGCACTGCGGACAGCGCGTGCCGTCGGGGAGGATGCACAGGAAGAGGACCGTCGCCGCGATCCCGCGCAGCACGAACAGTCCGCCGAAGACGAGCACGAACCAGGCGGCATCCGTCATCGCGCCGCGCCTCCCTGCCCCGCCACGCGGACGGAGCGCTGCATTGAGTCCCGCCGCCCCCGCCGGCCGGCGGAGCACGCCCCATCGTCCCGATCCCCGCACCACGGCGACGACGCGCTCACCCATGCGACCGCGGACCGGGTCCGCGCAAGGCATCCGACGCCGGCCTCCCGGCCTCGAGCCGGTGACCGCAAACCGCGGACTCCGTGCCCCGGTTCCGCGAGCGGCCGGGGCGGCGGTTCAGAGCCGGCGCTCGACCGCGCTCCACGCCTCGACGTAGGCGACGTCGTCCTCGATGCGATCGACGACGACCTCGACCCCGGGCGGGATCGGCGTCGCGTCGACGGCGGCGGCGGCGAGCTCGGTCGCCGGCGCCCCCGCGGTGGCGAGACGGACGCTCCCGCGCCCCTCGGCCGGGATCGCGTCGACGACGATCCCCGGGACGCCCTGCAGCGCGAAGCGCGGGTCGAACTCGTGGTCGGTGACCGGCTGCGCGGCCGCGGAGAGGATCAGGTTGCGCGCGAGGAGGGCGATCAGCGCCCCGCTCGCGAGCGCGAGCGCGGTCGCCGCCTTGAGCGGGAGGCCGAGCGGGAGCGCGGCCGAGCCGACGAGCCCGACGACGAGGAGGAAGGTCCCGGCGAGCGCCGGGAGGAGGCGCACCCGGAGCTTCTCGCCCGTGGTGAGCGGCTGGGCCGCGGGCGACTCGACGCCCGCGATCATCACGCGCACGAGGAGGACGAGCCCCGCCAGCACGGCGGCGTTGTAGACGAAGTCGGGACGCACGGGACGACGACGGAGGGGGACGACGTGCACGACGGCGCACGAGCGGGCGACGCCCGGGACGAGCGCGGCGCCGGCGTGCGGAAGCCGCCGCGCCGGCGCCGTGCGAAAGCTACCGCGCCCCGGCTCAGCGCCGCAGCACGTCGCGGAAGAAGGCGACCGTCTTCGGCCATGCCTCCTTCGTCGCGGCGAGGTTCGCGCCACCCTGCCCGTCCTGCTGGCGCAGGAAGCCGTGCCCGGCGCCCTTGAACATCACCGGCTCGAAGCGGCGGCCGAGCGCCTTGAGCGCGCTGTCGGCGGCGGGGACGGTCGCGTTGACGCGCGCGTCGTTCTCGCCGTAGAGGCCGAGCACGGGGACCTTGACGCCGCCGAGCGTGGCGGTCGCGGGCGAGCTGCCGTAGTAGACGACGGCGCCGCGGAGCCGCGCGTTCGCGCGCACGGCGGTCTCGAACGACATCGTCCCGCCCCAGCAGAAGCCGACGACCCCCCAGCGCGGGAGCGCCGCGGGGAGCTTCATCGCGTACTCCGCGGCGAGCTCGACGTCGCCCAGCGCGTCGGCCGGCTTGAGCGCGCGCACGGCGGCGACGGCGGCCTGCGCGGGCATGGTGTCGGTCGGCGACGCGAGCGGCACCATGCCGGTCACGAGGTCCGGCGCGATGGCGATGTAGCCTTCGGCCGCGAGCTGGTCGGCGACGCCCTTGATCCAGGTGCTCGTGCCGAAGATCTCGTGGATCACGACGACCACGGGCGCCTTGTCGCGCCGCTCGGGATAGACGACCCACGCGCGCATCGAGTCGCGGCCGGCACGCGCGATCATCACCCACTCGCCGTGGCGCGGCGAGCCGTTGACGCGGGCCGCGACGGTGGCCGCGCCGGCGGGGAGCGTGCGGTCGTCGGGGGTGGGCTGCGCCGCGGCCGGCTGGTGCATCGCGTGGCCGGCGTGCGGATCGGACGCCTGTGCACCGAGCGGGAGAGCCAGTGCGGCGAGGACGAGGGGCGACAGTGTGGTGCGCATGACGGAGAAGGAAGTCGTGAGGTGGGAGCGGACGATCAGCGGCACGGGCTCGACTCGAGACGCTCGCCCGCGAAGCGCCGCGGAGCGCCGTCGACGTACACCTGGCGTCCACCCCGCATGACCATCGGGTCGCTCGCCTCGACGAGCGCGCCGCGGTCGGGGCGGAAGGCGATGTCGCGCTGCGAGAGCAGCCCCTCGGAATAGAAGTGGTAGGTGCCGGCGATCACCCCGTCCGCCCCGATGCGCGCCTCGACCGTGCCGTCGTTGCCGTCCTTCATGGCCCGCTCGTAGGTGAGGCGACCGGTGACGGTGCTGTCGTCGAGGAAGAAGACGGCCTCCGTGCGTCCACCCGCGTCGCTCCGCGCATGGCACTGGGGCGCCGGGACCTCGGTCGAGCTTCGGCGGTACCGCTGGCCGTCCGCCGAGGCGAGGATCGCGGTGCCGCCGCTGTCGCGTCGCACGAAGCGCATGCGCTCGACCGAGACGCTGCGGTTGCCGATGCTCGCACCGGTGACGACGATCGTGTCACCCTCGCGGCGCCAGACGTCGTGCCGGAGCGAGGCCATGTTCACCGACCGCGCATGCCCGCCCGGCAGCAGGGCGAAGCCCTGCATTTCCCCCGGCATGCCGGGCACGGGCTGCGTCCACGTGCCGAGCGCCGCGGTGTCGCCCGGCGCCGACGGAGCGGTCGCGGTGTCGGTGGCGCGGGGCACCGTCGCGCCCGCGCGCGGCGTGGTGTCGGACGCGCGCGTGGCCGACGCCGGCCGCTCGCTCGACGTGCAGGCGGCGCTGGCGAGCGCGACCAGCATCAGGATGCGCGGGGCGGTGTGGTGCATGCGCGTGGACGGGCGTGTGGACCGTGCGAGGGGGCGGGATGCGGCGCCTGCGGGAGCGCCAGGTGCGACGTCGCTGCTACGCCCGGGAGCCCCGCGACGTTCGTGCCCCGCGGTCAGCGGATCGGCAGGTCGAAGGGGCGCGCGCCGGCGACGTCGTAGCTGAAGTGCCACCACTCCTGCGCGTAGTTGCGGAAGCCCTCGGCCTCCATCGCGCGGACGAGGCGCGCGCGGTTGGCGGCGACGGCGCCGGTGGCGCGTGCGGTGTGCGCGGCCTCGCCGAAGAAGTCGTGCGGCGTCCCCATGTCGAGCGGCGCGCCGGTCGCGGCGTCGACCAGCGTGAGGTCGATCGCGAGGCCGAGGTTGTGCCGCGAGCGTGCGGCGATGTAGCCGTCGCGCACGAGCTCCTGCCGGCCGGCGCGCTCGGTCCACGCGACCATCGCCTGCGTCGCGCGCACGGGGCGGTAGCCGTCCCAGACGAGGAGCGCGAGCCCGTCGGCGGCGACGCGGCGCTGCACGCGCGCGAGGGCGAGCGCGGCCTCGCGGCGGAGGAGCGCGCGGGGCGCGTCGTAGCCGGGGAGCGGGGCGCCCGTGAAGTTGTCGCGCGCGGCGTAGCGGGCGTCGACGCGGATCGTCGGATCGACCGCGCGCACGTCGACGAGGAGCGACGCCGCCTCGGCGTCGCTCGCGAGCGGGAGCGCGTCGGTGTTCACGGAGGGCGCCGCGGCCGGCGCGCGCGGTGCGCACCCTGCGAGCGCGACGGCGACGGCGCACGCGCAGGCGAGGCGTGACAGCACCATGACGAGCCGGGGGTGCTGCACGTCGCGCGGTGCGCGGTGCGACGCTGGCGCCGCGCTCACGCGGCGCGTCCCTCGCGCTCGAGGACGTCGCGCGCCGCCTCGTGCGCCGACGCGTCGAGGTGCGACGCGAGGAAGGCGGGGACGCGCTCGGCCAGCCAGGTGTCGGTGCGCCACGGCGCGCCGCCGGTGACGAAGCCGACGTGGCCGCCGTGCGGCTCGAACTGCAGCGCGACGTGCGGCGACGCGTCGGCGACGGCGCGCACCTCGTCGAGGACGTCGCAGGGGAGGAACGGGTCGTCGACGGCGCTCAGCAGGAGCGCGGGGACGCGGATCCCGGCGACGAAGCGCTTGCTGCTCGAGCGCGCGTAGTAGTCCTCGGCGCCGTCGAAGCCGTGGAGCGGCGCGGTGACGACGTCGTCGAACTCCCAGAGGGTGCGGATCGCCGCGATGCGCTCGGCCGGCGCGAAGTGGTCGGGGAAGCGCGCGCGCTTGGCGAGCGCCTTCGCGCGGAGCGAGCGGAGGAAGGTCGTCTCGTAGACGCGCGCGAAGCCGCGCCCGATGTGGCGCGAGCCGCGCGCGAGGTCGTACGGCACCGAGACGGCGACGGCGGCGCGGAGCGCGGCGGGGACGGGGCGCTCTCCCTCGCCGAGCCACTTCACGAGGACGTTGCCGCCGAGCGAGACGCCGCAGGCGAGGAGCGGGGCGCCGGGGTGCGCGGCGGCGAGGCGTGCGGCGACGTGCGCGACGTCGCCCGTCTCGCCCGAGTGGTAGAAGCGCGGGCGCGCGTTGAGCGTCCCGTCGCAGCCGCGGAAGAGGAGGAGGTCGGCGCCCCACCCGCGGCGCCACGCGGCGCGGAAGAGCGCCTCGACGTAGTGCGAGCGCTCGCTCCCCTCGAGGCCGTGCAGGAGGAGGAGGCGCGGTGCGTGCGGCGCGTCGGGGCGCACGCGGACGACGGTGACGTGATCGCCGTCGGGCGTTTCCCAGCGCTCGCGCACCACGGGCGGGAGCGGCGCGTCGGGGCGCACGAACTTCCCCCAGATGGTCTGCGCGTGCGGGTTGCGCAGGAACCACGGGGGGGCGTAGCCGGGCGCGCTCACGCGACGCGGCCGCGGCGCCGCGGCGGGTGGCGGGTGGTCCACGTCATCACCGGATCAACCTACATTGCGCCGGAACGTGTCCCTCCCCGCATTCCCCGCCCCGCACGATGCCCGTCCAGGTCTTCGGCACGAAGAAGAGTGCCGACACGCGCAAGGCGCTCCGCTTCTTCGCGGAGCGCCGGATCCAGGTCCACTTCGTCGACCTGGCGGAGCGGGCGATGGCGAAGGGGGAGCTGCAGCGCTTCGCGCAGAAGTTCGGCGTGGCGGCGCTCGTCGACCGGGAAAGCCGGCGCTTCGCGGAGCTGGGGCTGCGGGCGGCATCGTACTCGGAGGCGCGGTGGTTCGACCTGCTCCTCGACGAGCCGTTCCTGCTGGTGCAGCCGCTGGTGCGGAACCAGCACAAGCTGACGCTGGGAGCGGCCGAGGCGGAGTGGGGGGCGTGGGCGCAGGCGGGGATCGCATGAGGGGGCGGGCGACGTGGTGCGGCCGCGTGGTCGCGGTGACCGCTCTCGCGCTGGCGGCGGCCGCGCCGGTGGCCGGGGCGCAGGGGCCGGTCGCGCCGGCCGCCGCCGCGCCGTCGGCGGTGCGGTGGGCGCGCACGCTCGAGGTGGGCGGCAACTACGTCTACGGCAACTCGGAGCAGGCGATCGTCTCGGCCCGCGGCGCGGTGAGCCGGACGAGCGACGCGTGGGGGGTGCGTCTCGACGCGCGCTACCTGATCGGGGCGACGCAGCGCGACGGCCAGCAGGTGATGGACCGCCGGAGCTGGGTGACGGCGCTCAACGTCGAGCACAACCCGGAGCAGGTGCACACGCAGTTCGCGCAGCTGTCGGCCGAGCGGAGCCTCGAGCTCCGGATCGACCAGCGCGTGAACGCGGGGGTCGGGTACCGCTACCTGATCGATTGCGACACGGTCTACCGGCTCGAGGCGAGCGTGGCGGTGCTGGCCGAAGCGAACGCGCTGCCGCAGCCGGTGGCGGGGCAGCCGGGGCCGGCGCCGGTGGTGCGGAGCGAGCTGGCGCGCCTGGCGACGCGGGTGCGCTACCGGACGCAGCTCACCGAGCGGGTGAACTTCGACCTGGTGTCGAGCTACCGTCCGGAGATCGCCGCGCCGGACCGGTTCCTCGTGAGCAACTTCGTCGGGCTGTCGTACGCGGTGACGTCGTGGGCCGGGCTCCGGCTGTCGTTCCAGAACGACTTCGACAGCTTGGCGCGGAGCCGAGGCGCCCGGTCGAATCACAACGGCCAGATCCTCGTAGGGGCGAACACGCGGTTCTGATGTCGGCGGCGTTTCGACGTCATGGCGTCGTGGTGTCGATCGTCCACAGAGCGACCGTGGTCGAGGTGACACCTCGCAGGTCGCCACCACACAACGACTTCCGGGAGGCCCGATGGACTGGGCGAACACGTCGCTGCCGCTCTACGCCACCATCGTGGCCATCGGCGCACTGGTGTCGACGCGCAAGATCGTCGTGGCCTGGCTCCAGCGAGGCCGGCCCCTGTCCGGTGCGGCCGACGCCGCCATGCTCGCGCGGCTCGACGAGCTCCGGGGCCAGCTCACCGCGCTGCAGGGCGACGTCGTCGCCCTCTCCGACGAGCTCGCGGCGACGCGGACCGAGTTCCGCGCGCTGGCGCGATCCGCCGCCCCCTCGGCCCTCCCGGCTCCCCCGCACGGCGTCGGTCAACTCGGCACGCCCGCTGTCGACTCGGCCGATCACGCATCATCCACGCTGTCGTCATGAACGAACGGACGCGGTCCACGGGTTGCCTTCCTCCGTAGCCGGTGGCGCACGGTGGGTTCGCCCTCCGGGCGCCGAGTCTCACCTTGATGGCACGAGGATGACACGATGATGACGACCCGCATGCTCTTTCCTGCTACCCCTGCGCTGCGTGCGCTCGACCGGTTCCTCGACGACGCGTTCGTCGCCCCCTCGGCCAGCTGGACCCCCGCCCTCGACATCACGGAGAGCGAGGCAGGCTACGTGCTGACCGTGGACCTGCCCGGCGTCTCGGCCGACTCGCTGTCGATCGGCGTCGAGCGCGGCGTGCTGACGCTCAAGGGCGAGCGCCCGACGCCCGCCCGCGACGCGACCGTCCGCTGGCACCGGGCGGAGCGGGTCACCGGCGGCTTCGTGCGCCAGGTCACGCTCCCCTCGCACGTCGACGCCGCGCGCATCGCGGCCTCGCTCGAGCACGGGGTGCTGACCGTGACGCTCCCGAAGGCCGAGTCGGCGAAGCCCCGCCAGATCCCGGTCACCGTCCCCGGGGCGGTGTCGACGAACTGATCCGCCGCATTACCGGCGCGTCGGTGCTCCGTCGCTGGCTTGCCATGCAGCTCCTGTACGATGGTGCATCCCGCCGGGGCCTCGGTGTTCGCACCGAGGTCCCGGTGCTGTTTTCGGGATCGCTGAACCGCTCGGGTGAAGCAGGGGACGGTAGGGAACGGCAGGGACGGCAGGTCGCAGGGGGTGGCTCCGCGTGCGGAGCCGGCAGCTGCGCGGAGTCGAGAAAGAAATCCTGATGTGGGCACGGCACATGGGCCGGCTCCGCGCGCGGACCCGGCCCAGCGACCTGCCGTCCCTGCCGTTCCCTGCCGTCCCCTGCTTCACCCACGCGGTTCAGCGATTCCGACCGCCCCACGGAGCTCGGCGGAGCGCACCGCGCGCCTGACGCGGCGACGGGCTCACGCGAACTGCCCGACGAAGCCGATCTCCGGCTCGAGACGCTGGCCGAACTTCTCGAGCACGGCCGCCTGCGCGTGCGAGATGAGGGCGCGGACGTCGGCGGCGGTGGCGTGGCCGAGGTTGACCATGATGTTGGCGTGGATGTGCGTGATCGCCGCGTCGCCGATGCGGTGGCCCTTGAGGCCGCACTGGTCGACGAGGCGGCCGGCGCCCACGCCCTCGATCTTCTTGAAGATCGACCCGGCGCTCGGGTGGTGCTCGAGCCAGGGGTGGCGGGCCCCGCGCCAGCTCAGGTTCTCCTGCAGGATCCGGTGGAGCCGCTGCGGGTCGTCGGGGACGAGGCGGAAGGTGGCGTCGAGCACCACGTCGCGCCGGTGGTGGAAGACCGTGTCGTCGTAGCCGAAGTTCACGTACGCCGCGTCGACCGTCCGCCGCTCGCCCTCCTCGGTACGGATCCGGCACGCCTCGAACGCCTCGGCGATGAACATCGTCCGCTCGCGCTCGGGGGCGGGCGAGAGGAAGTGCAGGTTCTGCCAGATCGCGCCGCCGACGGTCGACGGGATGCCGATGTAGTGCTCGAACCCCGAGAGCCCGCGCGCGACCGCCGCGTGGACGAGGTCGCCCATCACCGCCCCCGACTCGGCCGTCACGCGCCCGTCGTCGTGCCAGGTGATCCGGTCGGCGCGGTTGCGGATGACGAGCCCGCGGAAGCCCAGGTCGCCGACGAGGATGTTCGCGCCGAGGCCGAGGACGAACCAGTCGACGCCGGTGGCCTGCGCGGCGTCGATGGCGCCGGCGAGGTCGTCGGCCGAGTCGGCCTCGTAGCACAGGTCGGCGGGGCCGCCGATGCGGAACGTGGTGTAGGGGGCGAGCGCGACGTCGCGGCGGAGGCGCGCCGGGTCGAGCCGCGCGGCGCAGGCGGCGAGCGCCGCGGGGTCGGCGGGGGTGCGGCCGCCGGCGGGGTGGTCGGTCATGGCGCGCAAGCAAACGCCTTCCGGGGGCGTCGTGCCAGTCGTGGCCGTCGCGTGCGTGGCGTCTGGCTGCGGCGCGATCTGGCGGCTCCGTCGAACCGCCGGGTGGGGCAGGTGAAGGGCAGGAACGGCAGGGTGACGGCAGGACGGCCGGGGCCCGTGCGCGCGGCGTCGGCATCGGCGCGGAGCCGGGAAACGATTCCTTTTCTCGGGCGCGGCGCGGAGTGTCGAGCTGCGGACACGTCCCCCCGCCGTCCTGCCGTCCCCCTGCCGTTCCTGCCGTTCACCTGCCCCACCCGGCGGTTCGGCGGAGCCCGAATCACGACGGAACCGAAGCCGAACGCGTCGAAGGAACGCGGGTACGGAGTCGGGCCCAGCGCGACGCACCGGGCGCGGCCACGCAGGGTGGCGGCGGGGGGCGTCGCCGGTGTCCATTTGGTGATGCCAGTCCGGTTCCGCCTCGGGCGACGTCTCGTCGCCCTCGTCGCCTGCTGCGTCGCGGCGCTGCCGCTCGGCGCGCAGCGGGCGCAGCTCGAGCAGATCATCAAGCGACGCGTCCTGCCGAACGGGCTCGAGGTGATCGTGGTCGAGAACCACGGGATCCCGATCGCGACGGTCGAGCTGAACGTCAAGAACGGCGCCTTCACGCAGGGCCCCCAGTACGAGGGGCTCGCGCACATGTACGAGCACATGTTCTTCAAGGCGTCGAAGGCCTACCCCAACGCCGACGCCTTCAGCCAGCGCGCGGCGGAGCTCGGGGCGCGGTTCAACGGGACGACGCAGGAGGAGCGCGTCAACTACTACCTGACGCTCCCCAGCGACTCGCTCCGCGGCGGCATCTTCCTGATGGCGAACGCGATCCGCGGGCCCCTCTTCCTCGCCGACGAGCTGGCGCAGGAGAAGGAGGTCGTCCTCGGCGAGTACGACCGCAACGAGGCGTCGCCCGGCTTCGCGCTGCAGCAGGCGATGACGGCGGCACTCTATCCCGGGCAGACGAGCCGCAAGAACACGATCGGGAGCCGCGCGGTGCTGCGCGGCGTCACCCCCGACCAGATGCGGACGATCCAGCGCCGCTACTACGTGCCGAACAACACCGCGCTCCTCGTGACGGGCGACGTCGACCCGGCGCGCGTCTTCGCGCTCGCCGACAGCGCCTTCGGGACGTGGGAGAAGGGCCCCGACCCGTTCGTGGCCGAGCCGGTGCCGCCGATCCCGCCGGTCGAGAAGCCGGTGGCGATCATCAGCGAGTCGCCGGTGGGGGCGGTGTCGGTGCTGATCCAGTGGCAGGGGCCGAGCGTGCGGAAGGACCGCGCGGCGACCTTCGCGGCCGACGTCTTCAGCGACGCGCTCAACACGAAGGGGTCGCGCTTCCAGCGTGCGCTCACCGACGCGGGGCTCTGGCAGGGGATCCTCGTCAACTACTACACGCTCGACCAGGTCGGGCCGATCACGATCAGCGGGCAGACGACGCCCGAGAAGCTGAAGGCGGCGCTCGCGGCGCTCTGGCGCGAGATCGAGAAGCTCGACGACCCGGGCTACTTCAGCGCCGCGGAGCTCGAGGCGGTGAAGGCGCAGCGCGGGACCGAGAACCAGTTCGGGCTCGAGAAGACGAGCGAGCTGACGCACACGGTCGGCTTCTGGTGGGCGGTGGCGGACCTCGACTACTTCATGGATTACGTCGACGAGATGGCGAAGCAGACCCCCGCCGACCTGCAGCGCTACGCGGCGCGGTTCATCGTCGGCCGGCCGAGCGTGACGGGGATCCTCATCTCGGCGGAGGATCGCGCGCGGCTGCGGCTGACGGAGGCCGACGTCGTGGGCCCGGTGCGGGAGCCGAAGCCGTGAGCCGCCTCGTGCAGTCGCTCCTCGGCGCCACGCTCGTGCTCGCGGCGTCGGCGCACGCGTGGCCCGGCTCCGCCTCGCCGGCCTGCACGCCGACCGCTCCGCGCCCCTGCGGTGGATCGCGGACGTCCGCGTCCAACACCATCGCGCGCCGTGGCGACGGGCGGCCCGAGTTCACCGCGGAGGCACGGAGGAAGTCGGCGCCGGTCGGCGGCGTCGCCGGGCACGAGGCGTTCGTAACGCGCGCGCTCGAGCGGGCACGCGCGGCCGACAGCGCGACGTCGAGCTTCACGGTCAACGGGCTCACCGTCATCCACCGGCGCGTCCCGGCCAACGAGGTGGTGGCGGCGAACCTGTACCTCCTCGGCGGGACGAACTTCGTCGGGCGCGAGAAGGCGGGCGTCGAGCTCGTCCTGCTCGAGACGAGCGAGCGCGGGACGCGGCGGTACCCGCGCGACGTCCTCGAGCGGAAGATGGCGCGCCTCGGCAGCGCGATCGCGACGCGCCCCGACATCGACTGGACGATGTTCGCGCTGCGGAGCACGGTGACGGCGTTCGACAGCACGTGGGCGATCTTCGCCGACCGGATCATGGCGCCGCGGCTCGACACCGCCGACGTGAACTTCGTGCGCACGCAGCTCCTGAGCGGGATCGCGCAGCGCGCCGACGATCCCGACAACCTGCTCGAGCACCTCGCCGACTCGGTCGCCTTCGCCGGGCACCCGTACGGGGTCGCGCCGGAGGGGACGGCGCAGTCGGTGCGCCGGCTCTCGGCGGCCGAACTGCGCGCGTGGCACCGGGCCAACTTCGTCACGAGCCGGATGCTCCTCGTCGTCGTGGGCGACGTGCCGCGCGCGAAGATCGAGGGGCTGGTGCGCCGCACGCTCGCCACGCTGCCGAAGGGGACGTACACGTGGAGCGCCCCCCCGGCGCCGACGGCGCGGGCCGGCGCGCTGCACGTCGTCGAGCGCGCGCTGCCGACGAACTACTTCAAGGGCTACTGGCCCGGTCCGCGCGCCGACTCGCCCGACTACCAGGCGATGCGCGTCGCGATGGCGGCGCTCGGCGGGCGCCTCTTCACCGAGGTGCGCGTGCGGCGGAACCTCACCTACGCCGTCGAGGCGCCGTTCGAGGAGCGCGCCTACGGGCTCCCCGGCCTCTACGTGACGACGACGCAGCCCGACAGCGTCCTCTCGCTGATGCGCCGCGAGGTGACGGCGCTCAAGCGCGGCTTCATCGATCCGTCGGGGCTGCAGCTGCTGATCCAGCAGTTCATCACCGAGTTCTTCCTCGACAACGAGACCAACTCCGACCAGGCGACCTTCCTCGCGCGCTCGCAGCTCTACCGCGGCGACTGGCGCACGGCCGAGCGCTTCGTCGACGAGCTGCGCCGCGTGACGCCGCTCGACATCCAGCGCGTCTCGCGCACCTGGCTGAACGGGCTCGTGGCGGGCTACGTCGGCGATCCGACGAAGATCTCGGCGGGGCGGGTGGCCGGCTTCTGAGCGCTGCCGGCGGCGATGCCGACCGCGCTCCGCACCGCGCGCGGGTGGAACATCCGGGTAGCCCGGCGCATACTCCGCGAATCACCATGCCTGACGAGGGGCCCCGATGCGCGTGTCCCGACGGTCGTACGTGATGCCGGCTCTGTTGGTCCATGTGGTCGCGTGCGCGCACACGGCGCCGCTTGCGGACACGCCGGCGGCATCGGCGCCGGTACGATGGGCCTTCGACGCGACGGTGCCGGTCGACCGGGGTGACGCCGGGACCCGCGCGATGTTGCAGGCGGAGGTCGAGGCCGCGCTCGAGGCGCGCGGGTGGGTGCGGACGTCGGCCGAGGACGCCACCGTGGTCGTCGCGGTGGCGCTCGAGGCTCCGGGCGAACCTCTCCTGCTCGATCGGCTGTCGCCGCGGCGCCGCGCCGTGCTGCCGGCGAAGGGAGCCGATGCGCTCGTGCCGGTGCAGCCGGGCCCTGGTGCAGGGATCGGGCTCCGCGACGACCATCAGCCGGCGCTCCAGTTGCGCGCGGCGACGATCGTGTCGGGACTCGGGGCCACCGGCGTGGCCCTCGGCCCCGCGACGGGCGACGGCATCCCGACGCTGGCGTCGGCGCTGTCGACATCGATGCAGCGGCCCGGGGCGAACGACCGCGCGCCGATGGCGCCCGCGGGCGCGCTCCCGACCGCGCGCGTCGCGCTCACGGTCCGCGCCGCCGGCGACACGCTGCCGCCGACCTCCGTGGCCCGGAGTCGAACGGAGGTCGCGACGCTCACCTTCTGGGGAACCGCGCCGCAGGCCCGTGACAGCGCATACACTCGGCAGCTCCTCGAGGCGGCCGTGTCGGAGGTGCTCCCGGTGCGTCGTCGCTGAGCCGGTCGCGTCGCGTCGAGGATCGTGGTCCTTCGTCGGCATCGCTGAATCGCTCGGAACGGCGAGAAGAACGGCAGGAACGGCAGTGAACTGCAGGACAAGCAGCCCGTGGGGTGGCCTCGGCGCACGGAGCCTCCATCGGTGCGGAGTCCATTCAGAAGAACGGATCCTTGGCTCCGCGCCGGAGGTAGCTCCGCACGCCGAGGCCACCCCACGGGCTGCTTGTCCTGCAGTTCACTGCC
>ERZ1066122.799-NODE-799-length-30317-cov-16.377074_pt1 | contig 30317 bp, 29 predicted proteins | sample MGYA00382769_ERZ1066122 | MGnify/ENA primary metagenome ERZ1066122 (study PRJEB33369, sample SAMEA5778352) | biofilm metagenome | biome: Industrial cooling water; feature: Water cooling tower basin; material: Biofilm | place: United Arab Emirates | collected... | reverse complement strand
GCTACGCCGAGCGCCGCCGCTGGCAGGTCGAGATCGTCTCGGCCAGCGAGGGCGAGCACGGCGGCTACAAGGAGATCGTCGCGCGCATCGAGGGCAAGGGCGCCTACTCGCGCCTGAAGTTCGAGTCGGGCACGCACCGCGTGCAGCGCGTGCCGGCCACCGAATCCCAGGGTCGCATCCACACCTCGGCCGCGACGGTGGCGATCCTTCCCGAGCTCGAGGACATCGACGAGATCGAGATCCGCGACGCCGACCTGAAGATCGACACCTTCCGCGCCTCGGGCGCCGGCGGCCAGCACGTGAACAAGACCGACTCGGCGATCCGCATCACCCACCTGCCCACCGGCGTGGTGGTGGAATGCCAGGACGAGCGCAGCCAGCACAAGAACCGCGCCCGCGCGCTGTCCCTGCTCAAGTCGCGCCTGCTCGACGCCGAGCGCGGCAAGCAGAGCGCCGCCCAGGCGCAGTCGCGCCGCCTGCAGGTGGGCAGCGGCGACCGCAGCCAGCGCATCCGCACCTACAACTTCGCCCAGGGCCGCATCACCGACCACCGGGTGGAAGGCTTGACGCTGTACGCGCTGCCGCAGATCCTCGACGGCGACCTGGACGACCTGGTGGACCGCCTCACCCGCGAGCACCAGGCCGACGAACTCAAGCTGCTGACGGAGGCCGCGTGAGCGCCGGAACCGACTTCATCCCGCTGCACCTGTGCGTGCTGACCGTGTCCGACACGCGCACGGCCGCCAACGACACCTCCGGCGACTACCTGGCGGACGCGCTGCGCGCCGAAGGCCACGTGCTGCACGAGCGCGCCATCGTCCGCGACGACAAGTACGCGCTGCGCGCGCTGGTGTCGCGCTGGATCGCCGACGAGGCGGTGCACGGCATCCTGGTCACCGGCGGCACCGGCTTCACCGGCCGCGACTCCACGCCGGAGGCACTGGGGCCGCTGCTGGACAAGGAGATGCCCGGCTTCGGCGAGATGTTCCGCGCGCTCAGCTACGACGAGATTGGCACCAGCACCCTGCAGTCGCGCGCCTTCGCCGGCCTGGCCAACGCCACCTTCCTGTTCGCCCTGCCCGGCTCCACCTCGGCCTGCCGCACCGGCTGGGAAAAACTCATCCGCGCCCAGCTCGATGCCCGCACCCGGCCCTGCAACTTGGCCAACCTGCGCCCCCGGCTTCGGGAAGCTTAGGTTTTTGACGCGGATTTACGCGGATGAACGCGGATAGGGCAAAAGCGGTCGGATTGATTCTTCGCGAATGGGAGACCGCGGGACATAATCCATTCTGATTTTGCTTTATCCGCGTTCATCCGCGTTGATCCGCGTCTGAAGAAAAGGACTGCCATGGCCAAGCTGAAGCGCAAGGAATACGAGCAGGAGCTGGAGAAGCTGCAGGTGGAGTTGAATGCCGCGGCGCGGTGGCTGCAGCACACGGGCAAGCGGCTGCTGGTGCTGTTCGAGGGGCGCGATACCGCCGGCAAGGGCGGCGCCATCAACGCCATCGCCGATTGCCTGAACCCGCGCCAGTGCCACGTGGTGGCGCTGTCCAAGCCGAGCGAGCGCGAGCAAGGCCAGTGGTATTTCCAGCGCTACGTGCCGCACCTGCCGGCGGCCGGCGAGATCGTGCTGTTCGACCGCAGCTGGTACAACCGCGCCGGCGTCGAGAAGGTCATGGGCTTCGCCACGCCGGCGCAGGTGAAGGCCTTCCTGGAACAGGTGCCGGTGTTCGAGCGCCAGCTGGTGGACGACGGCATCCTGCTGTTCAAGTACTGGCTGGCGGTGGACCAGGCCGAGCAGGAGGCGCGCTTCGCCGAGCGGCTGCAGGACCCGCTCAAGCGCTGGAAGCTGTCGCCGATCGACCTCAAGGCACGCGAGAAGTACGCCGAGTACGGCCGGGCGCGCGACGCCATGTTCAAGGCCACCCACCACCGCTGGGCGCCTTGGCACGTGGTCGACTTCAACGACCAGAAGACCGGCCGCCTGAACCTGATCCGGCACCTGCTCGACCAGCTGCCCGACCACCGCGTGGATCCGCCCGCGATCGACTTCCCGCCGCTGGCGGGCAAGCCCGGCAAGGAGCGCTATGCCGGGCCGGTGAAGCCGATCAAGGGCGCCTACTGACCAGGCCGGGGCGCCGGGGCCGCCCGGGCCCCAACCAGGCCGCTCAGCCCGCGCCGGGCGCCGGCGCGCCGGCCGCGGTGATCGCGGCGGCCAGCTCCTGGGAGGTGACCGGGCCCAGGAATTTCTTCGCCACCGTGCCGTCCGGCGCGATCAGGTAGGTCATGGGCAGGCCGCGCGGGGTTTCGAAATCGGCCGGCGGGTCGTACACGTCCAGCAGCGCGATCGGGTAGCCCGCCGGCAGCTTGGCCAGGAACTCGCGCATCGCGGCCTCGTCGATCTCCTCGTAAGCCAGGCCGATCACCTTGACGTCGTCGCGGGCGGCGTCGAAGGCGCTGAAGTCGGGGATTTCCTTCAGGCAGGGCTTGCACCAGGTCGCCCAGAAGTTCACCACCACCCAGCCGCCGCGTTCGGCCGACAGGTCGAAGGTGCCGTGGTCGAGGGTTTCCACCACCAGGGTTGGGTGGGTGGGCGGCGCGGCCGGGGCCTCGGCGGCGTCCACCGGCGCGGCGCCCTCGCCCGACGCGGCCACGGCATCCTCCGCCGCCGCTGCCGGCGCGTCCGTCGATCCGGCGGGCGCGGCGGCGTCCCCGGGCGGCGACGGCTCGGCGGCCGGCTGGCAAGCGGTCAGCGCCAGGAGCGCGGCGAAGAAGGCAAGGACTGGCAGGGAGGTCTTCATGACGCGGGATTGTCCTGTTTCGGGGTGAAGAAACTGCCGACGCTGCGCGCCAGCCGTTCGTCGAGGGGTTGGCGAAGGTGGTCGAGCGCGCGCAGCGCGTCCCGCCCGATCGGGTCGTCGAAGCCCGGCAGGGCCGCGGCCACGCCGGGCACGCGCAGCGAGAGGCGCTCATGCAGCTCGCCCAGGCGCACCGTGTCCAGGTCGCGGCTCAGCAGCCAGGCGCCGTCTTCCGCGCGGCGCACGATGTCCAGCTCCGACAGCCCCGCCAGCATGCGCCGCAGGTGGTCGTCGGTGAGCATCGGCTCGCAGTCCTGCAGCTGCAGCATGTGCAGGCCGCGGCCGCTGGCCCGGGCCTGCTCCAGCCGGCCCAGCAGCCGCAGGTAGCCGTACAGCTCGGTGCCCGGCGGAAGCTGCAGCGCCTTGGGCTGGTAGCGGAACGAGGACAGCGAGGCCGCGAACGACGCGCCCAGCAGCACCACCACCCAGCTCAGGTACAGCCACAGCATGAAGATCGGCACCACCGCCAGCGCGCCGTAGAGCTGCTCGTACGAAGGAACGCCCAGCAGGTAGGCGGCGAACCCGCGCTTGGCCAGCTCGAACAACACCGTCGCGAACAGGCCACCGGCCAGCGCGAACCGGAGCGGCACGCTTCGGTGCGGGATCAGCCAGTAGGCGCAGGTGAAGGCCAGCAGCTCGACCAGGTTCGGCAGGTAGGTCAGCAGGCGTTCGCGCCAGCTCAGCGTTTCCGCGCCCGACAGCGCCGGCAGCGAGAACAGGTAGGACGTGACCGCCAGGCTGGCCACCGCCAGCAGGGTTCCCAGGGTCAGCAGGGTCCAGTACACCAGCAGCCGCACCAGCCGCGTGCGCGGCGTCGGCACCCGCCAGACGCGGTTGAACGTGGCCTCGATGCTGTACATCGTCAGGATCAGCGACACCAGCAGGGCCGCCACGCCGGTCAGCGTCAGCTTGCTGGTGCTGGCGGCGAAGTCGCGCAGGTAGTCCTCGACCACGCGGGCCGAGCTGGGCACGAAGTTGGAGAATACGAAGTTCGTGAGCTGGGCGCTCCAGGCATCGAACACCGGGAAGGCCGACAGGATGCCGAACACCACCATGCTCAGCGGCACCAGCGCGAACAGGGTGGTGTAAGCCAGGGCGCCCGCCGTCTCGAAACAGCGGTCGTCCAGGAAGCGGGTCCAGAGGAACCGCGAGAACGACCGGATCCGCTCCCGGTCGATGCGGTCCCACCAGCGGCGCAGGTTCTGCACGAAGTCCATGGGCGCAGGGTAGCGCGCCGGCTTATCATGCCGCCATGGCCGAGATCCTGATCCTGTACTACAGCCGCGGCGGTTCCGTGGCCCAGCTGGCGCGCCAGATCGCGCGCGGCGTCGAGGAAGTCCCCGGCATGCAGGCCCGCCTGCGCACCGTGCCGCCGGTGTCGCCGGTCACCGAGGCGGCAGCCGCGCCGGTGCCGGACGAGGGCGCGCCCTACGCCACCCGCGCCGACCTCGAGGCCTGCGCCGGGCTGGCCCTGGGCAGCCCCACCCGGTTCGGCAACATGGCCGCGCCGCTCAAGCATTTCATCGACACCCTTGGCGCCGAATGGGCCTCGGGCACGCTGGCGGGCAAGCCCGCGGCCGTGTTCACGTCCACCGCCACCCAGCACGGCGGCCAGGAATCGACCCTGCTCAGCATGATGATCCCCCTGCTCCACCACGGCATGGTGCTGATCGGCATTCCGTTCACCGAAGCCGCCCTGAACACCACGCGCACCGGCGGCACGCCCTACGGCGCCAGCCACGTCGCCGGCACCGAGGGCCAGCCCACGCCGAGCGAGGAGGAACGCCTGCTGGCCCGCGCGCTCGGCCGCCGCCTGGCCGGCATCGCCGCGAAGCTGCTGCCGTGACGCCGGCCGCGCGCATCGCCGCCGTCGCCATCGTGGCCGTGCTGGCCCTGCAGTGGGCCTGGCACGCCTGGCTGGCGCCGCCGCAGGCGCAGGCCTGGGCGATGGCGCTGTTCTTCTCGCTGCCGATCCTGCCGGCCTTCGTGCTGGTGCTGCTGCGGCACCGGCGCGCCGGCTTCTGGGGCTCGCTGGCGGCCCTGCTCTACTTCAGCCACGGCGTGATGGTGGCCTGGTCCGACCCGGCCGCCGCCGGCCTGGCGCTGGCGCAGGCGCTGCTGTCGGCGGTGCTGGTGGTGGCCGCCAGCTGGGACGGCGTGCGCGCACGCTTCGCCAAGCGCCGGGCCGCGCCGGACGTATAATCCGCGCCCACGCCCACGCCCACGCACCGCAGAGGATCCTTCGATGGACGAGCTGTTGATCGTCACCACCGGCGGCACCATCGACAAGGTCTACTTCGACGACAAGTCGGACTACCAGGTCGGCGAGCCGCAGATCGGCCGCATCCTGCAGGAGCTCGGGGTCGCGTTCCGGTTCACGGTGATCCCGATCATCCGCAAGGACAGCCTGCACATCACCGCGGAGGACCGCGAGCTGCTGCGCGCCACCATCGCGGCGCAGCCGGCGCGGCACGTGCTGGTGACCCACGGCACCGACACCATGGTCGATACGGCGCGGGTGCTGGCCAGCCTGGCCGACAAGACGATCGTGCTGACCGGCGCCCTGAACCCGGCGCGCTTCCGCGGCTCGGACGCCGAGTTCAACGTCGGCACCGCGGTCGGCGCCGTGCAGTCGCTGCCGCCGGGCGTCTACATCGCCATGAACGGCCGCATCTGGGACCCGGCCAAGGTCCGCAAGAACGTCGCCGCCAACCGCTTCGAAGCCGCGGGCTGATCCCGCCAGGCAACACCCGCAAAAAAAGACCCCGGCCGAAGCCTAGGCGTTCACTTAATGTGTTGAAATACCCTTCTGGCGGCGCCCCCACACGGGCGCCGCGCTTTTTTTGGGGAAGGGATGGCCGTCGGGGACAGGAAACGCGAAACGCAGTGGTGTCCGCCGGCGGTGGACGGCATCGACGTCAATGGCTGCCGTACTCCCAAGTGCGAGAACTTCGGGATACCCCCCACGCCGCGCGCTTCAGGCCGCTCCGTCGACGCCGAGATTCACGGATACACGCGATATGGGACGGGCGACGGGCCGCTGGGCAGCATTGCGTTGAAGTGTGGACGCTGTGGCTCGGTCACCACGATGTTGAACAATGCAGCCATCGCCGAGGAACTGGCCCGTTTCGCGGTTCCGGTGAAGCAGCCGGCCTGCCGTACCGCCACCTGCGAGAACGCCGGCATCGCCGCCTTAACCAATCCCGGCCTGTACCACCAGTTCGGACGCACGAACGCAGGGTCGCCGCGGTGGCGCTGTCGCGGGTGTGGCTCGACCTGTTCAGCCTCGAGCCGCGGTGAGCACCGCCTGCGGTTGCCCAAGGCCAGCGAGGACGTGCTGCGGCTCCTCGTCAACAAGGTGCCGATGCGGCGAATCTGTGAAGTCGCTGGATTGCACCCCCAGGTGCTGTACGATCGAATCTCGCGCTTGGCCACGCAGTTCCGCGCTCTGTCGGCACACTACGAGTCCTCGGCACTGTCCAGTACACGATGGACACGCCTGCACCTGAACACGGATCGCCAGACGCACACCCTCAACTGGGGCACGGCGCTGGAACGCCAGCCGATCGTGCTATTGGCCATCGCCACGGCGGACGTGTCCTCGGGCTACGTCGTGGCTCAGCACCTGAACTACGACCCTGACGCCAACCCACGGGCAACAGAGCTGCTGGCATACGCCGCCGGCGATCCTCAGCGGCGTGCCGCATTCCGTAAGTATGCGCGACTATGGCTACCCTACGAGTCTGCGGACGAAGGCGACGCAACACGACCAAAGAGCGCTTCGGAGCTGCGGGTGCCGGGCGTCGGTGGGATCGTGCACGAGAACTACACGATGGCCGCGCACCTGCAGGCGCTCAGGCCCTGGGTGGCACAAGCGGGCTACGTGCAATTCAGCCTCGATCTTGACCCCCTGCTGGACCGGCTGTGCCTGCTCACGTTCGCTGACCGCGTGCGCGAAGGGACGCTCGACGCCTACTTGGTGCGGATCAACAAGGACATGACGGTTGCCCAGCGCAGGCAGGCACTGGCCGAGGCCGAAGGCGAACTCCATCGACTGCGCGGCCAGTGGCCCGAGCTGGCGGACAGCGACCTGATCCGGACGGTCCTGGCGGCGCGCTTGGAAGAGGCCCGAGCACAGGGTGTACCGCCTGGCCGGGTGTGGATCCGGCACCCGTTCCCCACCATGAGCGAGCCCCAGCGCTCGGTTCAACCGCTGACCGACAACGGGCGGCGTCCGGACGCACAGCTGGTCGCAGGCATGGCTCGCGCCACCTTGCGGGCGCTGGATCGCTATTTCATGCAGGTGCGGCGCAAGATCAACGTCCTGGAGCGCCCCATTCACAGCGCAAGTGCCAGTGGCCGCGCGTGGCATGGTTACAACGCCTACAGCCCACGAGTCGTGGCGGAGACGCTGGACATATTCCGGGTGGTCTACAACTTCCACCTGTGTGGGCAAGACGGCAAGACGCCGGCGCAGCGGTTGGGACTGGCCGAAGGGCCGCTGTCCCTGACCGAATTGTGCGCGAACTCGCCGGTCTCCTATTCGTTGCCGCCGGGCAGGAAATAGGGCCTGAGCTCGGCCGGATTGCGCAGAACGACCCAGTGGGAGTTGGAGGCGACCGGCAGCTTGGCGTCCAGGCCGTAGCGCCGGGCGAAATGACCGGCCAGACACTGGCGCAGCTCGACCGACCACACCCATTGCTTGCCCACGCGCTTCATGCCGAACTCACGCGCGACCACCGACTGCTGGTGGGCATTGAGCTTGGGGTGAGGCACGACATGCGCCGTCACGTGCTTGTGCCAGCCCGCATCGTCGCTAGCCGGGACCGGGCTGCTGCCTTCGCTTTTCCCCGCCGCGCTGATACGCGAGATCACGAAGCTGCGGAAGCTTGTCGAGTCGCTGTCATAGGCCCGCACATACCAGCGTAGCCCGGTGTTGATCAGGGCATGCGGCCACAGCGTGCGCGTGCTGGGACCCTCAGCACGCATACCCAGGTAGGTCACGGCCAGCCCATGCCCTTGATGGATGGCGCGCACGAGCTGCTTGAGCACCGTCTTGTCGATCCCCATCGCCGGCGACGGCAAGGCCCCGACCTGAACAGTGCCGCCCGTCAGCGGTAGCAGCGCCGCGCCCTGACTGTCGGCCCGAGCCTGCAGCAGACCCAGGTACTCCCCCGGGTCATCCGAGGCGAAGCGTGGCTTGAAGGTGGGGCCAGCGACGTAGCCCCGCAGCTCGGGCCGAAAGTCGATCGCGTCCGGGAAGCGTTCCAGGTAGTAGCGCATATCGCGCGAGACGTGGTTGGGAGCGATGCGAAAGACATCGGACACGCGCTGCCGCCGCACCAGGCCCTCCCAGAGCAGAACGACCTCCACAAAGCGCAGTCGCTCCTCGAGCGCGAAGGCGGGTTGGCTGATGGCCGAAACAGTCCCCATAGAATATGTAGAGCCCGCCGAATATGTAGAGTCCGTATGTTGCGTATAGTACGCAACTTATGTATCTTGGCAAGCAGGGAATTTCCGGTACGGTTCAGTGAAGAAGGAGATGGGATCACAGATGCCTGCGGACCACCTCTCGCGATGGCTGGATCAGCTGGGCTACAGCGCCGAGGCGGAGGCGCTGCACCGGGCGGGCGACGTCATTTCGCCGGCTCACCCGTATGCGCTCGAGATGCACGCCATGTTGCAGCCGCAGGGCGCCATCCAGGCCCAAGCGGTTTTTGACGTCGAGGGCGTGCCGACGGTGGTGTTTGTATCCGAGCGCGATGGTCGCCCCCTGACGGAGGCCGAACTCGATGGCGTCCGCCAGCGCCTGTGGAACCAGAACCTGGCCACCGTGGTGATCGCCATCGAGGGCGATCGCGCCTCCGCGCTGCCCGTGCGCCGCCTGCGGCGTGCCCAGCAACCGCTCGCGCTGGCCGAGGCTCGGCCGGATGGCCCGTTCTCTGCGGCAGAGGTGCGATCCTCGGATCTGTCCAAGCGGCTGCCGGCTTGGTTTGATGCCAAGGCACGCGTGGATCGCAAGCTCCTCGACAATTTGTCGGTAGCCGTCCGCCAGCTGGTGGCGGCCGGCCTCGACCGCCCGCAGGCGCAAACGCTCATGGGGCAGGTGCTTTTCGTCTCCTACCTTGAGCACCGCAACATCGTCAGCGACATTTACCGCTCGCGGCGCGGCGTGGGCACCCTACACGCCCTGGTCAGCACTGGCGATCGGGCGGGGGTGGCGACGCTGATCGCGCAGTTGCGCACGGATTTCAACGGCGACTTCCTGAAGGCCCCGGACCCGGCGGGCGAGCCTGCGGCGACGTCTGTCGTGGATCCGTGGGAGGCGCTGCCCGACAGCGGATACGTCTTGCTCGACCGCTTCCTCAGTCGCGTGGACCTGGTGACCGGGCAAGGCGACCTGTGGAACTACAACTTCAGTTTCATCCCGGTAGAGCTGCTCTCGGGCCTCTACGAGTCCTTCCTGAGCGCCCAGGAGCAAGCCGAGGATGGGGCGTACTACACGCCACGTCATCTGGCGACGCTGACCCTGGATGAGGCCTTTGCGGCCTCTCCCGATCCCCTTCAGGAGATCATTTTTGACGGCGCCTGCGGCTCGGGGATTCTGCTGACGACCGCCTACCGAAAACTGATCGCGTTGAGTGAGGCCCGTCAGGGGCGACCGCTCGGCTTCGCCGCCCGTCGTGACCTGCTGCTGCGCCAGATCTTTGGCGGCGACACGAACCCGATGGCCTGCCGCGTCACGGCCTTCAGCCTGTACCTGTCCCTGCTCGAGGGCCTCGATCCCGCGGACGTGCTCGAGGCACAAGAGCGAGACGACGTGAAGCTGCCGCGCCTGCGGGGCAGCAACCTGTGCGACGGCCCGTCGGCCGACTTCTTCAGCGACGCGCACCCGTTTGCCGGCAAGCGGTTCACGCTGTGTGTCTCCAATCCGCCGTGGAAGGAGGCCTCCGGTGCGGCCACGTCGGCGGACGATTACGCCGATGCGGTGGGGATGCCAGCGGTGCTGCGCCAGGTGGCGGGGATCTACGCCGTGCGTGCCCTGGATTTCCTCGTCGAGGGGGGCACCCTGTGCCTGATTTTGCCGATCAACCAGTTGCTGGGTACCGGCGCCAAGCGGTATCTGCCCTACCTGTTTGATCGCATTGCGCCGCGCCGCCTGATCAACTTTGGCGACCTGCAGGCCTTGCTGTTCCCGACCGCCGAGAACACCTGTCATGTCCTGGTGGCGTCGCGTCGTCCCAGCGCACAGATCGGTCGCGTGCCGTTCACCGAAACCTTCGACTACTGCGTGCCCAAGGCCGATCTGAGCCTGGCGTTCGGACGGCTGACCCTCCAGTCGGCGGACCGGCATGAACTGCAGACCCAAGCCGTGCAGGAAGACCCCTCGCTCCTCACCACCTTCATGTGGGGCGACGCCAATGATCTGGACCTGCTGACCCGACTTTCCCTGGGAGGCACGCTGGGGGACTTCTGGAGCGGCGGAAAACGTGCCCGCTGGCAGAACCGGAAAGGGGTGCACTTTGTCGACCGCAAGCGCAGTCCGGACGATGCGGGCCCTCTCCGAGAGATCCCCTATGTCAGCACCGAAGGCCTCAAGGGGGGCGTGCCGGTGTTGCATGGCAGCCAGAAAACCCTGTGGCCCGCTGATCAGGACACGGTAGTGGGCCTGGACTCGGTGCGGCCGTTGTTTGACGGTCCCCGCGTGCTCTACCCGGACGGGTTCTCGAAGGGCGAGCACAACGTGCGGGCGGTCTTCGTGGACGGCCCCCTGTCCTTCAAGAGCTCGATCGGCGTGATCGCGGGTCCGCGCGAGGACGAGGCGCTGCTGCGCTTCGTGGCGATCTTCCTGCGCTCGAGCCTGGCGCGCTACTTCCTGATGCTCACGTGCACCAAGATGCTGTCCGAGCGCAACGGCGTCCATCTGGACGACATCGAGGCGTTCCCCTTCTTCACGCCCGAGCAGGCTCCGGACCCGGTGCAGGCACGGGCCGCGCTCGACCGCGCGGCCGCGTTCTCACGCGAACTCGAACGCCTGCCCTCGCCCCACGCCCAGACCATGAGCTTCCAGGACGAGCGGGACGCGTTGGACGAGCTGGTCTTCGACTATTTCGGCCTCTCGCCGAGCGAGCGCGCCATCGTTCGCGAATCGGTGACGGTGCTGATGCCCTCGATCCGCCCCCGCAGCTACAAGGGGCTCTACACGCCGCTGCAGCACCGCGCACCGGCGCAGGCGCTTGCCGGGTACGCGAAGGCCCTGGGGGAGAACCTGACGCTGTGGCGTGACCGCATGGGGGGCGTGGGTCACTTTGCCGTCGCCGTCGTCGCGACCGATCCGACGCGAACCGGCGCTCTCGGCGTGGTGCGGGTTCAGTACCTGCCGGAGGGCACATCGCCGGCGGATGTCAGCTGCAGCGTGGATGATGTCCTCGTGCAGGAAACCCTGCAGGCCCTGCGCCGTGAGGCGCTGGACGTCGTCCAGCGCCCTGATGGCCTCCGTTGGATCCCCGATCAGATTCTGTGGACGCCGCGGGGCCTGTACCTGGTGCGGCCCCTCACGCAACGCGGCTGGCTTCTGCGCACCGCTCTGCGCGATGCTGAGCGCATTGTCCGTCAGGTCCAGCGCGGCGCGGCGCGCGAGGCGGCGGCTGCATGAGTGCGGGCCTGGAGTGGCTTGCGGCCTTTCCGCATGCCGAGGCCCAGCGCGCCGTCAGCGCCGTACACGCGAGTTGGACCGTGCTGGCGTCGCGTCACCGCCCCCAGTTCAACCCCACCATCCCGGAGCCAAAGCTGACCCGGGTGCTCAAGCAGCATGCCGAGCGCGTGACCGCGCGACAGCTTGGCCTGCTGGGCTACTGGGGCGCAGAAGGCGTGGACAACGATGTGGACTTCGAGTCTGGCGAGATCACGGACGAAACGCGCACCGACATCCTGTACGCCTGGAACGATGAGGCGCGCAGTCTGCGCCTGGTATTCGAGTTCAAGCGCGTCAGCCACTTGGCCGAGTCGCGCAAGAAGTACTACGGCGTCGGCGGGCTCATGCGATTCGTAACGGGCACCTATAGCCGCGGTCAGGCCGTGGCCGTGATGTCGGCGATCCTGATTTCGGAGCCGGTTGAGACCCAAGCCGCGCTTAAGCGTAGCCTGCAGCAAGCCGCTACGGCCGCATTGCTCCGCATGGTCGCCCGGAGCGACAAGTCATGGCTGCATGAGCCGTCCAGTGTGTTCCCTGCGCAGTGCGCCTTTGACACCGAGCACCTGCGGCCGGGCGAACTGGGGCCTGCCCATCGCACGATTCGGGTCGCGCACCTGTTCCTGCCGTTCGGCTATCCGGTGGCGGCGCGCAAGCGAGGGGCCCGCGACGCGACGCTGACGGCCTTGGAAGGCGAGTAGGCTAGCTCGCTCTGCGCAATTTCAGCCCGATGTCCGGCTTGGTCCGAGGATCCCGTTGACCCGACTGGCGAAGAGAGGCCGTCTGGCCGCCTGACCCGCCACGCCGCTTCGTCCACCCGTCTCATGCCTAGGAGGCCCTCCCGATGACATCGCCGCCCGCCGCGCTGCTGGCCCTGGACGGTCGGCGCCTGGACTCGCTGACGCCGGCCGAGCTGGCGGTGTTCCAGCGGTATCGCAACGGCCGCCCCAAGGACGGACGACCGTGGATCTCCGTCGGGCTGGGCACGCCGCTTCTGGATCCGGGCGTGCTACTGAGCGCCCCGACGCAGGCCCAGGCCGACGACATCCTGAAACACGCCGGCGCGGTCATCTGTGTGCGTGTCTACGACTAGCCGGGGGAACTGGCGAGGGCCGGGGGCGATGCCCGCGTCCTCTCAACGCTGACAAACCCTATGGCGGTGAAGCAAGCCAAACCGGTTCACCGCTTGCGGGCAATGCTCGACGATGGCCCCTCCAAGGAAATCGGCCAGGGGTGGTGACGCGCGGTTGACAGGGGCGTCGGCCCTCCCTCAGGCTAGTCAGATGCTTCCTCTGTCTGTCCGCACCCTGCGGTTCCTGCGCCTCAGCGCCCTGATGCTGCTCGTCCTGAGCATCATGACGCGGCCCATGGTGGAGCAGATGGGCGGGATCCATGAGGTGGAACATGCCGTGCTGGCCGCCGCGGATGCGGACCACGGGCACGATCATGCCGACCACGATCCGGCCAGCGACCCCGACCACACCAAGGGCTATCACGGTTTGATGCACCAGGCCGAATGCGGCGCTACTGCCGCACTCGGGTCGGCCTGGGCGCTGGCGCTGGCCATTGCGCCGGCGGATGCACCTCCGTTGCCTCAAGCGGCGGCACCTCGGCTCGGCATTCCCGCGACACTCTTCCGACCTCCCATCGCCTGATCGACGTTCGGCCGCCCTGACGCGGCCCAATTCCCGTCGTCCGTCGATCCCGGAGGTTTTCCGTGAAATTGCGTTACCTGCTTGTCCTGGCGCTGGCCGGGACGTGCGGTTTGGTCCCGTTGGGCCAGGCCGCCGAACCCCTTCGTCTTCCCGAGGCGGTCGCCCGCGCTTTGGCCGCAAACCCCGCCGTCGCCGCGCAGTCGGCGCAGCTCCAGGCCGTCCGGGCCCGGAGCGCCCGAGATACCCTGCCTCCGCCCTACGTCGTGGGCGGCGAGTTCGAGAACTTTGCCGGCAGCGGCAGCCTGCGCGGCGCTGACTCCGCCGAGACCACGTTGCGCATCAGCCGCGTCATCGAACTGGGTGGCAAGCGCGCTGCCCGTGAAGCGCTGGGCGAAGCCCAGGTCGGCCAGCAGGCGCAGCGGGTACAGCAGGCCCGCATCGATATCGCCAGCCGGACGACGGCTCGATTCATCGAGGTTCTCGCCGACCAGCAGCGGTTGGACTACGCCCGCGAACGGGTGTCCCAGGCCGAGCGCACGCGTGGCGAAGTCGCGGCCTGGGTCAGGGCGGCGCGCAACCCCGAAACCGACCTGCACGCGGCGGAGCTGGCGATGGCCGAAGCGCGGCTGGAGCTTGAGCACGCCGAGCACGAGCTGGACAGCGCCCGCATGACCCTGGCCACCAGCTGGGGGGCCTCCACTGCCGATTTCGAAGCCGTTGAGGGAGACCTGCAGGCCTTGCCTGAAGTGGAGGATTTCGCAGCGCTCGCGGCACGACTGCCGGAGACGCCCGAGCAGTTGGCCCACCGCCTGGAGGCCGAAACCGTCGCCGCCCGTCGACGCGTCGTCGAGTCCAGTCGCTCGCCCGATGTGAACCTCAGCCTCGGCGTTCGCCGGATCGAGGGCCTGGATGACCAGGGCCTCGTGATGTCGGTGTCGGTACCGCTTGGCAGCCGTCCGCGTGCGGCGTATTCGCTCGCCGAAGCCGACGCCGAACTGGCCGCCCTGGAGGCGCGTCGGGAGGCCGATCGACTGGAGAGCCATCAGGTCCTGTTCGAGAAGGTCCAAGAGCTGCGGCACGCACGTACGGAAAGCCAGACGCTGCGCGATTCCATGCTGCCCACGGCCGAGAAGGCGGTGGCGCAAACCCGCCGCGGCTTCGAGGCCGGGCGCTTCTCTTTCTACTCGCTGGCCCAGGCTCAGGCCACGCTGTTCCGACTGCGCGAGCGCGCCGTCGAGGCCGCGACCCGCTACCACTTGCTGCTGGTCGAGGTTGAACGCCTGACCGCGAATGCCCAGGACTCCACGCCATGATCCGACTGCTTACCCTGATGTTCACCCTGCTGCTGGCCGCCTGCGGCGCCGACACCGGGCATGACGCCGCCGAGGGCGGCCACGCCGCGCCGGCAGACGGCGATTTCGAGCGTGGCCCGCACAACGGCCGCCTGCTGCGCGAGGGTGACTTCGCGCTGGAGATCACCATCTTCGAGGACGGCGTGCCGCCCCAATACCGGCTGTATGCCTACCAAGGCGGAAAGCCGCTGGATCCTGGCTCGGTGGAGGCCTCGATTGAGCTGCAGCGCCTCGACGGCGAGGTCAATCGCTTCGCGTTCACCGCGAACAGCGATCACTTGACCAGCCCGGACACGGTCATCGAGCCGCATTCGTTCGACGTCAAAGTGACGGCGAAGCACGGTGGCCGTGACTTCGCATGGACCTTCGCTTCCTACGAGGGGCGCACCACGATCCCGGCGACGGCGGCCAAGGATGCCGGCGTCGTCGTGGAAGCCGCCGGTCCCGCCACCATCCGCGACGTGGTGCCGCTGCTGGGCACCGTGGCGATGGATGGCAACCGCCAGGCCAGCGTGCGCGCCCGATTCCCGGGCATCGTCCGTTCGGTGTCCGCACAGCTGGGCCAGAAAGTGCGCGCCGGCCAGGCGCTCGCCACCGTCGAGGGCAACGAAAGCATGCGGACCTACGTGGTCACGGCCCCGTTCGACGGGATCGTGCTCGCCCGCAGCACCAATGTCGGGGATGTCGCCGGCGACGGCGCGCTGTTCGAGATCGCCGACCTCTCGCGGGTGTGGGTCGAGCTGCGCGCCATCGGCACTGACGCCGACAAGCTGGCGGCGGGCCAGGCGGTGCGCCTGCGCAGCGCGACCGGCGACACGGCGGCCGAAGCGACGATCGAGACGATCCTGCCGATCGCCACCCTCGGCCAGGGCGTGATCGCCCGGGTGGTGGTGCCCAACGCCGACGGCCGCTGGCGGCCGGGCATGACGGTTTCGGCCGAAGTGACGGTGTCCGCCCGCGACGTGCCACTGGCGGTCAAGGAATCCGGCCTGCAGCCCTTCCGTGACTTCACGGTGGTCTTTGCACAGGTCGAGGACACCTATGAGGTGCGCATGCTCGAACTGGGCGCCCGCGATGGCGACTACGCGGAAGTGCTGGGCGGGCTGAAGCCGGGCACGCCCTATGTGTCGGGCAACAGTTTCCTGATCCGTTCGGACATCGAGAAGTCCGGCGCCAGCCACGACCACTGAGGAGCGCGCCATGCTTGAACGCATCATTCGCGCGTCCATCGCGCATCGTTGGCTCGTGCTCCTGCTGGTACTGGCGCTGTCCGCGCTGGGCCTGTGGAACTACGGCCGCCTGCCCATCGACGCAGTCCCGGACATCACCAACGTCCAGGTCCAGATCAACACCGAGGCGCCCGGTTATTCACCGCTGGAGGCCGAGCAGCGCATCACCTTCCCGGTCGAGACGGCGCTGGCCGGGCTGGCCCGGATCGACTACACACGGTCGATCTCGCGCTATGGCCTGTCCCAGGTGACTGTCGTGTTCGATGACGGCACCGACATCTACTTCGCCCGCCAGCAGGTGGCCGAACGGCTGCAGCAGGCCGCTTCGCAGCTGCCGCCTGGCATCGAGCCCTCACTGGGTCCGGTGGCCACGGGCTTGGGCGAGATCTTCATGTACACGGTCGAAGCCGAGTCAGGCGCGACCATGGCCGACGGCCAGCCATGGACGTCCACCGAGCTGCGCACCCTGCAGGACTGGGTGGTGCGGCCGCAGCTGCGGCACCTGGAGGGCGTGACCGAGGTCAACACCATCGGTGGATTCACGCGCCAGATTCACGTCACCCCCGATCCGGTGAAGTTGGTCGCCTATGGCCTCACCCTGCGCGACGTGCTGGACGCCGTGGCGCGCAACAATGCCAATGTCGGCGCCGGCTATATCGAGCGCGGCGGTGAGCAGTATCTGGTTCGCGTCCCGGGACAGGTTGCCAGCCTGGATGAGCTCCGGGACATCGTTGTCGCCACCCGCGACGGCTTGCCGCTGCGGCTGCGCGACGTAGCGGCCGTCGGCGAGGGCCAGGAGCTGCGCACGGGCGCCGCCACCAAGGACGGCAAGGAGGTCGTGCTGGGCACGACCTTCATGTTGATCGGCGAAAACAGCCGGGCCGTGGCCCAGCGCACCGCCGCCAAGCTCGAGGACATCAACCAGAGCCTGCCGGCCGGTGTGCGCGCCCACACGGTCTACGACCGCACCGACCTGGTGGACCGCACCATCGCCACCGTACGCACCAACCTGTTCGAGGGCGCGCTGCTGGTGGTCGTGGTGCTGTTCCTGCTGCTGGGGAACATTCGGGCGGCGCTGATCACCGCAGCCGTCATTCCGCTGACGATGCTTTTCACCATCACCGGGATGGTTCAGAACAAGGTCTCGGCCAACTTGATGAGCCTGGGCGCGTTGGACTTCGGCCTGATCGTGGACGGCGCGGTGATCATCGTGGAGAACTGCCTGCGCCGCTTCGGCGAGCGCCAGCATGTCCTCGGTCGCCTGCTGACCCGGGACGAGCGGTTCGAGCTGGCGGCCAGCGCCAGTGCCGAGGTGATCAAGCCCAGCCTGTTCGGGCTGTTCATCATCACAGCTGTTTACCTCCCGATCTTCGCGCTGACGGGCGTGGAGGGGAAGATGTTCCACCCCATGGCCATTACGGTGGTGATCGCGCTGACGGCCGCGATGGCGCTGTCGCTCACCTTCGTGCCGGCGGCCGTGGCGCTGTTTGTCACGGGCAAGGTCGCCGAGTCGGAAACGCGGGTGATGCGCGGGATCAGCCGCGGCTACCGGCCGCTGCTGGAGCGGGCGCTGGCCTGGCGCACGGCGGTGGTGGCGGGTGCAGCGGTGCTGGTGGTGGCGTCAGGATTGTTGGCCTCGCGTCTGGGCACCGAATTCATCCCCAGCCTGGACGAGGGCGACATCGCCCTGCACGCGCTGCGCATCCCGGGCACCAGCCTGAGCCAGGCCATCGCCATGCAGGGCCAGCTGGAGGCCCGCATCAAGCAGTTCCCGGAGGTCGAGGAAGTGGTGGGCAAGATTGGCACCGCCGAGGTGGCCACCGACCCCATGCCGCCATCCGTGGCAGACACTTTCATCATGCTCAAGGATCGCGGGGACTGGCCGGACCCGCGCAAGCCGCGCGACCAGCTCGTCGCCGAACTTGAGGCAGCGGTGTGGGCCATTCCCGGCAACAACTACGAGTTCACCCAGCCGGTGCAGATGCGCATGAACGAGCTGATCGCCGGCGTGCGCGCCGAGGTGGCGGTCAAACTCTACGGCGATGACCTGGCCGAACTGGCCCGGGTCGGCGCGTTGATCGAGGGCGTCGCCGAAGGCATCGCCGGCGCCGCCGACGTCAAGCTCGAGCAGACCACCGGTCTGCCGCTGATGAGCGTGACCCCGAACCGTGCCGCCCTGGCCCGCCACGGCGTCTCCGTGGACGAGCTGCAGCAGGCGGTGTCCGTGGCCGTGGGCGGCGCGACCGCCGGGCAGTGGTTTGAGGGGGACCGCCGCTTCGACATCGTCGTGCGCCTGCCCGAGGCGCAGCGCCAGGATCCGAAGGCCCTGGCTGCCCTGCCGATACCCGTCCCGGAAGCCGCGGGCGGTGGCTACGTGCCGCTCGCGCAACTGGCGACCGTCGAAGTCGCGCCCGGCCCGAACCAGGTCAGCCGCGAGAACGGCAAACGCCGGGTAGTCGTCACCGCCAACGTCCGCGGCCGGGACCTGGGTTCCTTCGTCGACGAACTGCGAACCCGCGTGGCCGCGGACGTCGCGCTCCCGGACGGCTACTGGATCGAATACGGCGGCACGTTCGAGCAGCTGATCTCGGCCAGCCAGCGGCTGTCGGTGGTGGTGCCGGTGGTGCTGGTGATGATCTTCGGCCTGCTGTTCATGGCCTTTGGCTCCGGCAAGGACGCGGCGATCGTGTTCAGCGGCGTGCCGCTGGCCCTGACCGGCGGCGTGCTGGCGCTGTGGCTGCGCGACATCCCGTTCTCTATCTCGGCCGGCGTCGGCTTCATCGCGCTGTCGGGCGTGGCGGTGCTCAACGGCCTGGTCATGATCAGCTTCATCCGCACGCTGCGTGAACAGGGCGATCCCCTGCACGACGCGGTGCTCGATGGCGCCGTGACCCGCCTGCGCCCGGTGCTGATGACTGCGCTGGTGGCCAGCCTGGGCTTCCTGCCGATGGCGATGAACGTCGGTGCCGGTGCCGAGGTTCAGCGACCGCTGGCGACGGTGGTGATCGGCGGCATCGTGTCCTCGACGCTGCTGACCCTGCTGGTGCTGCCTGCGCTCTATCGGCTGGTGCATCGCCGTGACAACGGCCAAAGGGCGGGCACCGCATGAGCATCCGAACCTTGACTCGAGGTTCCGAGGCGTCCTTGTTGAACCATCCCCATCGCGCCAACGCCGTCCGGTGGATGGTGTTTCTGTCCCTGATGCTCCTGCCCTTGGTTGGCTGGGCCCACGGCGTGGCCGACGACGACAAGACCTTCCTGGAGCAGAACTCCGGCATGCAGCTGGTGGTGTTCACGTACCTCGGGGCCAAGCACATGGTCACCGGCTACGACCACCTGCTGTTCCTGTTGGGCGTGGTGTTCTTCCTGTACCGGATGCGCGACGTCGCCGTGTACGTGACGCTGTTCGCGGTCGGCCACAGCGTGACGCTGCTGACCGGCGTGCTGGGCGGGCTGCACGTGAACGCCTACCTGGTGGACGCCATCATCGGCCTGTCGGTGGTCTACAAGGCCCTCGACAACATGGGTGCCTATCAGCGCTGGTTCGGCGTGCAGCCCAACACCAAGGCGGCGGTGCTGGTCTTCGGCCTGTTCCACGGCTTCGGCCTGGCCACCAAGCTGCAGGACTTTGAACTGGACCGCGACGGACTGGTGGCCAACATCCTGGCCTTCAACGTCGGGGTCGAGATCGGCCAGCTGCTCGCGCTGGCCGGCATCCTGATCGTGATGGGCTTCTGGCGCCGCAGCGCCGCCTTCACGCGGCAGGCATTCGCCGCCAACACCGTGCTGATGATCGCCGGCTTCGTGCTGATCGGTTACCAGCTCACCGGCTATTTCGTTTCCTGATGAGGTCCGTCATGTCCTACCCACCGTCCCCCGCGTTGCCGAGCACTGCCCGTCTGGTGCGGGCCACCCTGGTCTCCCTCCTGATTGCCGCGGCGATCCTCGTCACCACCGTGCTGCCGGCCGAATTCGGCATCGATCCCACGGGCATCGGCGCCCGTCTGGGCCTGGATGCCCTTCAGCCCGCGGTCGACGAGCCCGCGGCACCGGCGTCGGCCGAGTCCCCGCTGGCCGCCTCCCTGCCTGCGGGTTCGACGGGCGGCACGGAGGCGGATACAGCGCTGGCCGCAAAGGCGGCGGGCGCCTTCGGTGCCAACGCGGGCCAATCGCTCGATGCCGCGGCCTTTTCGGCCAGCCCGGGCGAGCTGCGCACCGATACGTTCTCCGTCACCCTCGAGCCCGGCAAGGGCGCTGAAGTGAAGTCCGCCCTCAAGGCTGGCGATGGCCTGGTTTTCCGCTGGACTGCGAGCGCGGACGTAGCCGTCGACATGCATGGCGAAGCACCCGGCGCGAAAGGCACCTGGACCAGCTACGCCGTCGAGGCCGCGCAGCGCGAGGCCGCCGGCACGTTCGTGGCGGCCTTCGATGGCACCCACGGTTGGTACTGGCAGAACCGCGGCACCGAGCCTGTGACGGTCGAGATCGTGGTCACCGGCTTCCAGCCTTCGCTTTACCGTCCCTGATATTCCGTTCCATCACCGATTCATCCGCGGCAGCGCGCTGCCGCCCACCCAAGGAGTAGTGCCATGACCCTGCGATCCCTCACCCTGTTCACCCTGTTCGCCGCCTCGCTGTTCGCCGCCGGCGCCCAGGCCCATGACCCGGCGCTGCACGAACCCGCACCGGCCGCGAAGGCCAAGCCGATAACCTGCGAGGAACTGGCCGACACCGAGCGCTATTCCGCCGACCTGGCCGACAAGGCGCTGAAGACGACTTGCGAAGCCGAGGCCAAGAAGACCAAGGACAGCAAGGCCGTGACCGAGGAAGAGCGCGGCTGACGGAGGGCCCGGCACCCGCCGGGCGCCATGCTCGCCATCCTTCGCCACACCCGCTTCCGGCGCCTGTTCCTGGCGCAGGTCGTGGCGTTGATCGGCACCGGTCTGTTGACGGTTGCCTTGGCGTTGCTGGCCTACGAGCTGGCTGGGGACCAAGCTGGCGCGGTGCTGGGCACCGCGCTGGCGATCAAGATGATCGTGTACGTGACCCTGGCGCCGCTGGTCGGCGCCGCGGTTCCACCGGGGTGGCGCAAGCCCGTGCTGATCGCGCTGGATGTGGTCCGCGCGAGCGTCGCCGTGATGCTGCCCTTCGTCACCGAGATCTGGCAGATCTACCTGCTGATCGCGCTGCTCCAGTCGGCGTCGGCCGGGTTCACGCCGCTGTTCCAGTCGCTGATTCCGGAGATCCTACCGGAGGAGCGCGACTACACCCGGGCGTTGTCGCTCTCGCGCCTGGCCTACGATCTTGAAAGCCTGCTCAGTCCGGCCGCTGCCGCCGCGCTGCTGACCGTCATCAGTTTCCACGGGCTGTTTGCTGGCACGTCCCTGGGCTTCCTGGTTTCGGCTGCCTTGGTATGGGCCGTGAGGTTCCCCGTGGCCGCGGGACCTGCTGCAGGCAGCCCTTACGCCCGGGCGATGCGAGGCATGGGCCTCTATCTGCGCACCCCGAGCCTGCGGGGCTTGCTGGCGCTGAACCTGTGCGCTGCGGCGGGTGCCGCGATGGTTTTCGTGAATACGGTTGTCATCGTGCGTGGGACCCTGGGCGGCGCGGAACGGGAAGTTGCAGCGGCACTGGGTGCCTTCGGGGCCGGCTCGATGGCCGTCGCACTGGGCTTGCCCTGGCTGCTGGACCGGATCGCCGACCGCCGGGTCATGATGTTCGCCGCCGGGGCAATGGTGACCACCCTGATCTCCACCACCATCGCCTGGTTTGCGCTCGACGGGGCCGTCGGCTGGTGGGTCGTAGCACCGGCCTGGGTCGCGCTGGGCATGGCCTACGCGGGACTCGTCACGCCCGGGGGTCGCCTGCTTCGTCGAGCGGCACCCGCGGGCGACCTGCCATTTCTGTTCGCCGCGCAGTTCTCGCTGTCCCATGCCTGCTGGCTGCTTGCTTACCCTTTGGCCGGATGGGTCGGAGCCCGGATGGGTATGCAAGGCGCTTTGGCGACCCTCAGCCTGCTGGCCGCGTTGGGAGCCATCGCGGCGTCGCAACTGTGGCGAGAAAGGATGGATTAGTCTCAAGCCACAAGCAGGCAGCCGCGTCGTCGTTCCTGACTTGGCAGACGGTTGTGGCTCGGGCAATCCTTGTTGACCGGGTTCGAAGGCGTCGAAACGTAGGCGATGCATTTAGCGCGAATGCGAGGCGAGAATGGAGATACTCAAGCTGCTTGGCCTATTCGTCGCCACGGCCTTGGCTGAAATTATCGGATGCTATCTGCCGTACCTGTGGTTGAAGCAGGACCGCTCGGCGTGGCTGCTGATACCCGCGTCGATAAGCCTGGCTTTGTTCGTTTGGCTGCTGAGTGTCCACCCTCACGCTGCAGGACGGGTGTACGCCGCCTATGGTGGCGTTTACATCGGGGTGGCGCTGATGTGGCTCTGGGCGGTTGATTCGATCCGGCCCACCTGGACTGACTGGCTTGGCGTGGGGCTTTGCATGCTCGGTGCCACCATCATCATGTCCGGGTCTCGAAGCGTGTAGTTTTTTGTCCCCCGTGACGCCAACGTGGCCGTTTGGCCTATTTCGTTGTAAAGGTCGGTTTAATTACCTGGCGCAGGCTGCTCAACTGACTGCGGGCGCTGCATGACTTTGCCATCGAGTCCGGCCACCGCTGAGCAGCGCCGCTGGGGTTGACTCGTGCGCGGACGTGCCCGGCGAATCCCGCATTGGCAATGGCCGGCGCCTGATTTCTCCGATTGATCACGTTGATCTGTATGGCTGCAGTGATTGGGACAACGCTCAGTGCGGTCTTCGCATTCGTGCTGCCGGAGCTCGAGCTGTTCTCGTGGGCCCAGTGCAGAGGCGCTTGAACGGGAGAGAACGAAGGCCGCGAAAATTGGCCCTGAGACCCGGCCGCGTCAATGGGCCATAGATCAGATTCCGGCTGGATTCGGACAAAAAAGATCCCCCAAAGCCAGGATCGACTTTGGGGGATTAGTTGAGACCGCTTCGTGAGACTAGGCTGTCAACACATTAATTGAACGCCTAGGGCCGAAGCCGGGGTCCTGGGTGTTGCGATGTCGCGCGGGTCTTAGAAGGTGATGGACCAGCTGTTGATGTAGCCCGTGTCACCGCCGGCGTTGTCGTTCACGCGCAGGCGCCAGGTGCCGTTGAGGGCCTCGGACGACAGGTTGAGCGTGTACGTGCCGACCAGGTTGTCGGCGCTGCCGCCGGCCCGGTTGCTGATGTTGTACAGCGAGCCGTCCGGAGCCACCAGGTCGACGCGCAGGTCGCCGCGGTAGGTGTGCACGATGTTCACCGCGACCGAGGCATTGCTCGGGGCGTTGCCGCTGCGGCCGGAGACCGTGATCGGGCTGTCGACGGTCGCGTTGTCGGCGATCGCGTAGTCAGCCGTGTTCGAGTAGGTCTGCGGCGAACCGCCGCCACCACCACCCTCGGTGTAGTTGCCGACCAGGCTCACGCCGCTGAAGCTCGAGTAGGCCTTCACGCGCACGTGGTAGGTGCCGGCCGAGGGCGCCGCGATGGTGCAGGTCTCGGCATTGCCACCCAGGTACGGACGGCAGACGTAGGACGTGTCGGTCGGCGCGCTGCCGAACTGCACGTACAGGTCGGCGTCACCCGTGCCGCCGGAGATCGAGAACGTCAGGTTGGTCGCGCCCGCGGGCACGGCCATCGTGTAGTTCACCGAGTTGCCGGTGGTGGCCGAGAGGCCGGTGACCGCGACGCCCTTGGTCAGGGTGCCACCGGTCGGCGGCGGCGGCGGCGGGGGCGGCGTGGTGCCACCGGCCGCATCCACCAGGGCCTTGGCATTGATGATGCCCGCGCCGCAACCGCCCGAGCAGGCGCCCGGGAGCGCATACGCGGTAGCCTTGAGCTGGGCCTCGACTTCCGCCGGGGTGTACAGCGGCAGGCCGAGCGCCAGGCGACGGCTCTGCACCAGCGCCACGGCGCCGGCAACGTGCGGGGACGCCATCGAGGTGCCGTTGTACGAGGCGTAGGACTCGGCGCCGGGACCCTGGGTGCCGGCATTGAGCGTGGAGAGGATGCCCGAGCCCGGGGCCGACACGTCGATCGACGCGCCGTAGTTGGAGAAGCTCGAACGCGCACCGGCGCTGGTGATGGACGCCACGTTGATGACGTTGTTGCAGCTCGCCGGGGTGAAGTTGGCGGCATTGGCGTTGCTGTTGCCCGCCGCGACGACGACCGCGGTGCCGCGGCTGACGGCGCTGTTGATGGCGTTCTGGGTCAGCGTGTCGCAGGAACCGCTGCCGCCCAGGGACATGTTGATGACGTCGGCCGCCTGGGCCGCGGACAGGGTCGGCACGCCGCTCACGGTGCCGCCGGAAGCCCAGATGATGGCGTCGGCGATGTCGGAGGTGGAGCCGCCGCCGCGACCCAGCACGCGGACCGGCATGACGGTGGCGTTGAACGCCGTGCCGGCCACGCCCTTGGCGTTGTTGGTGACCGCCGCGACCGTGCCGGCCACGTGGGTGCCGTGCCAGCTGGAGGACTGGCCGCCGGAGTAGTCACCCGGGTCGCTCGGATCGGCGTCGCGGCCGTTGCCGTCGCCGGCGATGGACGAGCTGGAGATGAAGTCGTAGCCGCCCGAGACGTTGGCGTTCAGGTCGCTGTGGCTCACGTGGCCGGTGTCGAGCACGGCGACGATGATGCCGGCGCCGGTGGCGACGTCCCAGGCCTGGTTGGCGCGGATGCCGGCGGTGGTGCTGGAGAAGCCCCACTGCTCGGAATAGCGGGTGTCGTTCGGGGTCAGGGCGTGCTTCATGATGCGGTCGACCTGCACGAACTCCACGTTCGGGTTCGCAGCGATCTCGCGCATCAGGGCCTCGGCGTCCTGGCGGCCCAGCTTCTGGGACACGGCGATGACGTCGGCGCCCAGCGACATGCGGCGCACGTGGCTGGCGACCAGCGGCTTGCCGCTGCCGTTGCGCTCGCCGCGCTGCAGGCGCGCGGCCTGGACCATCTGGTTGGCGCGCGTGGAGGCCGAGTGCAGCGAGCGCTCGAAGGCGGCCGGGTTGACGGCCTCGGCGCTGCCATCGCGGTACTTGACGATGAAGCGGTCGAACTGGGTGTCGGCGTCGAGCGTGCCGAGGTCAACGAACGGGCTGTTCTGCGGACCCGCGGCGTACGCGGCTTGCGCGGCCAGGGCAAGGGTGGTGGCCGCAACGAGCCCGCGCAGGCGGAGCTTGCGTGTATTCATGCTCACAGTGATGGTTCCCCGAAATATGATGGCAAGAAGGCCGGCAACCGGCCGTGTTTGCTTCCATGCCCCGGGTCCCCTGGCAAACCTTTTCCCCGCGCGGGCCGTCATGGCCACGATCGTAGCGGGGAGATTTTCGCCACCCGGACGTGTGATGCAGTTCACAACTACATGACACGAGCCCGACGCTAGCGTGACGAAAGTCATGGGTCAAGCGGCGCCGCCGCAGGCCCGCCCAGACCCCCCGGGGCCCGCTGAAAACGGGGGTTTGCGGACAAGCGGCAGCCTGCCGCCGATGTGCGGCAGCGCAACAACTGCGCGATTTCGTTCCGGCGTATGGGCGGCCACGGGGCGGCGCGTGGCCGCCGCCGGGGTCAGAACAGGCCGGTCTCGAGGCGGGCGGCGTCCGACATCATCGACTGGTTCCAGGGCGGGTCGAACACCAGCTCGACGTCGGCCTCGGCCACGGTCGGCACCCGCTCGACCTTGGTGCGCACGTCTTCCACCAGGATGTCGCCCATGCCGCAGCCGGGAGCGGTCAGGGTCATGCGCACCGACACCGTGCGCTCGCCCTCGGCGTTGCGTCCCAGCTCGCAGTCGTAGACCAGGCCCAGCTCGACGATGTTCACCGGGATCTCGGGGTCGAAGCAGGTGCGCAGCTGGTCCCAGACCAGCTTCTCGACCTCGGCGTCGCCGGCGCCCTCGGGCAGCTCCAGCGGCGCCGGCCGCGGCTTGCCGATGGCGTCGGCGTCCTCGCCGGCGATGCGGAACAGGTTGCCGTCCACGAACACGGTGAACGAGCCGCCGAGGGCCTGGGTGATGTAGCCGGTGGTGCCGGCCGGCAGGTCCACGGCCTCGCCCTGCGGCACCATGACGGCGGCGCAGTCGCGCTCGAACTTCACTGGCTCGCTGGTTCTCGAATAGCTCACTGCAGGTATCGCCTGGCTGCAAAGGCGGCTATTTTAGCCCGTCGCCCGCCCCGGAAACCGCCTTGCCGCCAACGGAACGTTCCAAGTCCGCCCGCCACTGGCTGCTACCGATGCTGGCGCTGGCCGTGGGCATCCTGGGCATGGTGGCCGTCTGGCTCGCCGCCTACCTGCACTTCCGGAGCCCCAGTGGCTGGCTGGCGCTGGTGGCCGCGCTCGACATCGCCCTGATGCTGCGGCTGGCCGCGGCCCCGGCCGGGCGCCTGCGCGCCGGCCTGGCCGTGGCGGGAACCGCCGCCGCCATCGCGCTCGGCTACTGGATGATGGCCGCGACCCAGATGGGGCTGCTGCTGGGGCTGACCCCGCTGGAATCGTCGCAGCGCCTGGGCCCGGTGCTGTTCGGCGAACTGCTGCGCCACACCACCTCGGGCTGGGACATCGCCTGGGCCTTGCTGGCGCTGCCGCTGGCCTGGCGCCTCGGCCGCTGACCGAAGCGCGGCCCGGGCGGGCTCAGTGCCCGCCGTCCACCGACTTGAGCTCGGCCACCAGCTGGCTCACCGCCGCCGCCGCGTCGCCGTAAAGCATGCGGGTGTTGTCGGCGTAGAAGAGCGCGTTCTCGATGCCTGCGAAGCCGGTGCCCTTGCCGCGCTTGATGACGATGGTGTTCTTCGAGGCCACCACGTCCAGGATCGGCATGCCGAAGATCGGCGAGGCCGGATCGGTCTTGGCCACCGGGTTCACCACGTCGTTGGCGCCGATCACCAGCGACACGTCGGTGGTCGGGAACTCCGGGTTGATGTCGTCCATGTCCGCGATCAGGTCGTAGGGCACGCCGGCCTCGGCCAGCAGCACGTTCATGTGCCCGGGCATGCGGCCCGCCACGGGGTGGATCGCGAAGCGCACCTTCACCCCGCGCTTGAGCAGCACCTGGGTCAGCTCCCACACCTTGTGCTGCGCCTGCGCCACGGCCAGGCCATAGCCCGGCACGATCACGACGCGCTCGGCGTAGGCCATCATCGCGGCGACGTCGCCGGCCTCGATGGGCTTCTGCGCCCCGGTGATCTCGGCCGCCTCGCCGGCCTGGCCGAAGCTGCCGAACAGCACGCTGGCGATCGAGCGGTTCATCGCCTTGGCCATCAGCTGGGTGAGCATGGTGCCGGCCGCGCCGACCACCATGCCGGCGATGATCAGCGCTTCGTTCTGCAGCACGTAGCCCTCGAAGGCCACCGCCAGGCCGGTCAGCGCGTTGTAGAGTGAGATCACCACGGGCATGTCGGCGCCGCCGATCGGCAGCGTCATCAGCACGCCCACCGCCAGCGCGGCGACGAAGAAGCCGATGATCGCCGGCTGCTCCAGCCCGAACACGGTGAGCGCGCCGAGCGCGATGGCCACCACGAACACCAGCGCGTTGAAGGCCTGCTGGCCCGGGAAGGTGAAGCGCTTGTCCATGCGTCCGTCGAGCTTGGCCCAGGCGATCACCGAACCGGTGAGCGAGATCGAACCGATCAGCGAGCCCACCACCGCCAGCACCAGCGCGGTTTGCGACGGCGCCATGCCGGCGTCGGAGAACTTCAGCAGTTCGACGGCACCGATGGCCGCGGCCGAGCCACCGCCCAGGCCGTTGTACAGCGCCACCATCTGCGGCATGTCGGTCATGGCGACGCGCTTGCCGGAGATCCAGGCCACCACGGTGCCCAGGAACACCGCCAGCGCGATCAGCCCGAGGTTGTGCAGGCCCGGCAGGAAGAAGGTGGCCACCGTGGCCACCACCATGCCGGCGCCGGCCCACTGGATGCCGCTGCGCGCGGTGACCGGCGAGGCCATGCGCTTGATGCCCAGGATGAACAGCAGCGCGGCGACGAAGTAGCTGGCCTTGACCAGCGGCAGCAGCCAGCCGCTCATGCGCCCGCCCCCGGCTTCTTCGAGGACTTGAACATCTCGAGCATGCGCTCGGTGACGACGTAGCCGCCGGCGGCGTTGCCCGCGCCCATCAGCACCGCCAGGAACCCGATCGCCTTCTCCAGCGTGGTGTCGGCGTGGCCCAGCACCACCATCGCGCCCACCAGCACGATGCCGTGCACGAAGTTGGAGCCGGACATCAGCGGCGTGTGCAGGATCACGGGCACCCGGCCGATGATCTCGTAGCCCGTGAAGGCGGCGAGCACGAAGATGTAGAGCGCGACGAAACCGTCCATGTCCCCTCCCCGCGCGGATGCGCGACGACCCCATCATAACCGCTGGTTAAACAGCGGCTAGGGGACCGCCGGAGGCCGGCCACCGGCACCAGCCGGCGGTCAACCGATGCCGGGCCGATGCGTTATAAACCGGCATGGACGCCCGCCCCGCCCGCCCGTGATGCCGTTCGACGCCGCCCCTTCCCTGCCGGCCGTCGACTTCGACGCCTTCCTGGCGTCGGTGGAGCGGCGCGCCTTCCGCATGGCCGAGCTGGCGCTGGGCCACCGGGAGGATGCGCTGGACGCGGTGCAGGACGCGATGGTCAAGCTCGTTGCCTACCGCGACCGGCCGGCCGCCGAGTGGACCCCGCTGTTCTGGTCGATCCTGCGCAGCCAGGTCACCGACCGCCACCGCCGCAATACCGTGCGGCGAAAGGTGATGGCGGTGCTGGGGCGGCGCGAGGACGAGGCCGCCGACCCGCTGGAGATGCTGCCCGACCCGGGCGAGGACCCGGCGCGCCGGCACGCCGACGCCCAGGCCTGGGCCGCGCTGGGCAAGGCGCTGCGGCAATTGCCGCGGCGCCAGCGCGAGGCCTACCTGCTGCGCGAGCTGCAGGGACTGGACGTGGCCGAGACCGCGGCGGCCATGGGCTGCTCGGATGGCTCGGTGAAGACACACCTGTCGCGGGCGATGGCCGCCCTGCGCACCCACCTGGAGGACTGGCGATGAGCCGCCCCGATCCCCGCCGCGACCGCGTCCACGACGACGCCCGCGACCTGTTCGAACGCGCCAGCGAGCGCCTGGACCAGGGCGCGGCCTTCCGCCTGCGCCGGGCCCGGCACGAGGCGCAGCAGCCGCGCCCGCGCCGCCTGCCGGCATTCGTTCCCGCGGGCGCCTTCGCCGCCGCGGTACTGGCGCTGGGCCTGGCCTGGTGGTTGCCGCCCGCCGGCGCGCCAGCGCTGCCCGACACTCGGGTGGCCGGCACCGACCCGGTGCCGACCACCGAACTCGACGCGCTGCTGGCCGAGGAAGACCCCGAGGTCTACCTGTGGCTGGCCGACGCGCCGGTGGCCACGGCGATGGGGCCGCGCCCGTGAGGCGCGCGCTGCCTGCCCTGCTGCTGGGCCTGCTGCTGGCAGGCCAGGCCCTGGCCCACGGCGAGCGCGGCGACGGCCACCGCCACGACCACGGCCCGACGCCGGTGCCCGCGGGCGTGCGCGTGCCGGCCTGGGACGAGCTCAGCCCGGAGCAGCAGGCCGGGCTCGAGCGCCTGCGCCCGCACTGGGACCAGTTGCCGGCCTCGCGCCGCGTGCGCGCGCTGGAATGGCTGGAGCGCAAGGCGCGCTGGGACGCGATGACGCCCGAGCAGCGCGAGAAGCTGCGCGCCGGCGCCCGCAACTTCCGCGACCTGCCGCCCGAGCTGCGCGAGAAGATGCGCGCCAGCATGCAGGCGATGCGCGCCCTGCCCGTCGAGGAGCAGCGCGCGTTGCGCAAGCGCTGGCACGAGATGAGCCCGGAGCAGCGCCGCGCCTGGCTGCAAACCGGCGGCCCGGCCATTTCCCCGCCGCCCGGCGAAGCGGAGTGATCTCGTTTTCGGGAGCGGTGGCGAAAACCGTTGGTTCGGGATTTGAACGCGGATCAGGCCAACCCCATCGGAGCCCACCACCTCAGGCACGCCGCTCGCCGGCGTGGGCGAGGCAGGTCCTGGCGATGAGTTCGTCGTTCCAGTCGAGCGTGAGGGCGCCGTCCTTGAGCGAGAGCGCGAGGAAGTTGCAGACGTTGCGGGCGTACATCTCGCTGGCGTGCAGGCTGCCCTGGCTGGGCAGGTTCAGCGGGCCCGCGACGGTGACGCCGCCGGACTCGATGGTTTCACCGGGGCGGGTCAGTTCGCAGTTGCCGCCGGTCTCGGCGGCCAGGTCGACGATCACGCTGCCGGGCTTCATGCCCGCCACCATCGCGGCGGTGATGATCTTCGGCGCCGGGCGCCCGGGCACCGCGGCGGTGGTGACGATCACGTCCACCGACTTGAGGTGTTCGGCCAGGCGGCGCTGCTGTTCGGCGCGCTCGTCGGCGGTGAGCTCGCGCGCGTAGCCGCCCTCGCCCGCCGCGCTGACGCCGAGGTCGAGGAACTTGCCGCCGAGCGATTCGATCTGCTCGCGCGTCTCCGGACGCACGTCGAAGCCCTCCACCTG
>ERZ1066122.798-NODE-798-length-30319-cov-23.444059_pt1 | contig 30319 bp, 15 predicted proteins | sample MGYA00382769_ERZ1066122 | MGnify/ENA primary metagenome ERZ1066122 (study PRJEB33369, sample SAMEA5778352) | biofilm metagenome | biome: Industrial cooling water; feature: Water cooling tower basin; material: Biofilm | place: United Arab Emirates | collected... | reverse complement strand
CGCGTCTCGACGTCGCGGTGCGTCGTCGTCTGGAGCACATGCGTAGCGCCGCGACCTCCATCGCGCGCTACGCCGCCGCGGGACGTGACCGCTTCGCCGCGGACCGGACCCTGCAGGACGCCGTGCTCTACCAGCTCGTCGTGCTCGGCGAAGCCGCGAAGGCCGTGCTCGAGGCCGAGCCGACCGTCGCAGACCGTCATCCGGCCATCGAGTGGCGCGCGATGGCGCGGATGCGCGACCGGATCGCGCATCGATACTGGACGATGGACCCGGCGATCGTCTGGGAAACGATCGCCACGGATGTTCCTGCGCTCGGGGCTCATCTGGACGAACTGCTCGCCGTCGACATGGACGCTCGACACGAGCGGTGATCCCCTTCGTCCCCGCGCCGGATCCGGCCGACCGCCCCGCGCGCGTCCCCACGCCGTTCGACCGCAAGGCGGTGCACCCGCTGGCGCGGCGCGCGGCGACGGAGCTCATGGCCGCGCTGCAGTCGCCGCACGCCGCGGCGTGGCGGCTCAACGAGCCGGGCAACGGCAAGATGTTCGGCGTCCTCGCGGTGGCCGCGCCGGACGGCACCCTCGGCTGGCTGCGCGCCTTCTCGGGGATGATGGATGGCCGGTGGGACGTCGACGGGTGGGCACCACCGACCTTCGACCGCGCGCACCGCGACCTGGTGTGGGGACCGGGCGAGTCGGAGATGCTCGCCTGGGCGGCAGAGCGCGCCGCACTGCTCGCACGCATGCCGGCCGACGCGACGAGCGCCGTGGCGCAGCGCCTGGCGGCCGACGTGCGCGCGCTCGACGCCGCGCGCACGGCGCGCTCGCGCACGCTCATGGCGCAGCTGCAGGAGGGCTACCGCTTCGCGAACGCGCGGGGCGAGGTGCGTGCGCTGCGCGAGCTGTTCGCACCGGGTGAACCGCCCGCCGGTGCCGGCGACTGCGCCGCACCCAAGCTGCTGGCGCACGCCTACCGGCTGGGCCTCGTGCCGCTGGCGCTGGCCGAGTTCTGGTGGGGCGCCGCGTCGGCGACGGGCGACCGGCGCGAGGGGGTGTTCTACGCAGCCTGCCGCGGCAAGTGCCTCCCGATCCTCACCCACATGCTCGAGGGGCTCCCCGCCGATCCGCCCCCGCTCTTCGGCGCCGCGGCGATCGACGCGGCCGAACCGGTGACGGTGCACGAGGACGACCACCTGCTGGTGGTCCACAAGCCGAGCGGGCTGCTGACGGTGCCGGGGCGCAGCGCGTCGCTGCAGGACTGCGCCGTCTCGCGCCTGCGCGCGCGCCATCCCGACGCGACGGGGCCGCTGGTGGTGCACCGGCTCGACATGGACACCTCGGGGCTCCTGCTCGTGGCGCGCACGCTCGAGGTGGCGACCGCGCTCCAGCGCCTCTTCTCGCGTCGCGAGATCGAGAAGCGCTACGTCGCGGTGCTCGACGGCGACGTGAGGGGCGACCACGGGCACGTGACGCTGCCGCTCCGGCCGGACATCCACGATCGCCCGCGCAACATCCACGACCCCGTGCTCGGCAAGCCCGCCCACACCGAGTGGCGCGTCCTGTCGCGCGAGGGCGGCCGCACGCGCATCGCCTTCACGCCGCACACGGGGCGTTCGCACCAGCTGCGCGTGCACGCCGCGCATCCGCAGGGGCTCGACGCCCCGATCGTGGGCGACCGGCTCTACGGCCGCACCGCCCCCGACGACGACGAGCGGCTGCTGCTGCACGCGGAGCGGCTGGCGTTCGTGCACCCCGTCACGGGGGTGCGGGTGGTGGTCGAGCGGCCGGCGCCGTTCTGAGCATGAAGGCAAAGACCTCGGGCATGATGGCTGGTGATCCGGGCATGACGCCGAGCGACCCGAATGTGACGGCGGGCGACACGTTGCACGACACGACGCAGTCGACCGGCTACATGACGCGCACCGTGCTGCGCGCGCACGAGTGGCAGGCGCGCGCCGCGGCGCACCTCGCGCGGGTGTCGCCCATCACCACCGCCCGTCGTGCGCGGCGGGCACGCGGCGAGTCGCACCCGGTGCACGACTTCCTCTTCCAGTACTACAGCTACGCACCCGCCAAGCTCGAGGCGTGGCACCCCGCGCCGCACGAGGCGATCGAGGACGGCGCCGAGGCGCGGGCGCGGTTCACCGCACCGCTGTACGAGGCCCGGGGCGGCGTGATCACGCGGCGACGCGAGCGACTGTCACCGCGCACGCGCGCCGCGCTCGCGGACGTGCTGCAGCTCCTGCGCCGCGTGCAGGCGCGGCCGGCGCACTTCGGCTGCTTCGGGCTGCACGAGTGGGCGATGGTGTACGGCGGGCACGAGATCCGGCACGCGGGCGTGGCGCCGCTGCGGCTGTCGCAGGCCGAGGTGGACGCGTTGGTCGAGAGCCGCCCGATCGCGTGCAGTCATTTCGACGCCTTCCGCTTCTTCGCGCCGGCGGCGAAGCCGCTGAACCGGCTGCCGCTGGTGTACGAGACGCGGCACGACGTGGAGCAGCCGGGGTGCATCCACGCGAACATGGATCTCTACCGCTGGGCGTACACGTGCATGCCGTGGGTGGGGAGCGAGGTGCTGGCGGAAAGCTTCGAGCTGGCGATGGAATTGCGGGACCTCGACATGGCGGCGGGGCCGTACGACCTGCGGGCGTTCGGGGTGGAGCCGGTACGGATCGAGACGGGGGAGGGGCGGGAGGAATATCAGCGGCGCCAGCGGGCGTTGAGTGCGCGTGCGGGGGTGGTGCGCACGCGGCTCGTGGGGTGGATCGAGTGCGTGCTCGGTGAGTGCGCGACGCCGGCTGTTCACATGCACGCGACGGCTGGCCAAGCGATACTGCACCGGCGCGGTGATTCCTCGGCGTGACGGGCCGCGCTGCTCCTCTCGAGGGCTCGTGAGAATGCAAGTCGCTGCACGAGAGGGTTTTTCCGAGGACCGCGACTGAAACCCTCGGAGCGCGCCTTTATCGTTCCCGTCACTCCCACCGAGTCTCCGCACCGCGCAGCACCCGATCGACCAGCAGCACGGGCCCCGTACGCTACCGCGCCGTGCTGTCGCTGTGCCGGAGTGGTTGAGCGCGAGCCGCAGCGCGAAAACGCGGCGTCGACGGCCACGCGCTTGCCCACCAGCGGGCACGCTAGTGCCATCCCGAGCACCGCCTACGCCACCTTCTCCTCGCCGCGTGTCTCGAGCTGCTCGGGCGTGAGGTCCGTGTGTCGCGCCCTACGTCCCTCGGGTCGATCCCGCCGCATCCCTTGACCAAGCCGCGAGCGCTGCGGTGCTCCTATCCTAGGAGATCGGCTTGGGCGGAATCGGCGCGGCGGCCTCGCCGTGCTTTTGGCCGACCGCCGCGATCAGGGTCACTGCCCGGGCTCGATGCCGCGTGCGCCTCGCGCGCGGCCTTCAGCTCCGCCGTACCGAGAAGCGAGCCTGCGCAGATCTCTTCCACCAGGTCTGCTTGCTGTGGCTCGAGAGCGACGAGCCCGCCGAGGACATGCAGCAGATCGATGAGGTCCGATGTGTACTCGGCCGGCCAGCGCTCCGGCTGGATGTCGCCGAGGGGCGACGGCGAGCGTCGGTTACCAATGATCGGGCGCTCGCGTGTCCGGCGTCGGTAGCTGAACCACTGCCGCAGCACCTGCTTGCCCGACACCTCATACCTCCAGACTTCCGGCGGCACGTTGTCGAGAAAGCCGTCCCCTACGCGAAGCCGCCTGCTTGCCGGGTCATAGTCAATCTCATCAGGGAAGCGCTCGGGACTCGATGGGATGGTTCCTGCGCGCGGGTAGATTGGGCCCGCGTCTGCGGGTAGCCGCGGCGCCCCAAGGGGCCGGCCGGCGGCCGGCTCGGCGAACCGCTCTCCGAAAGAATGCAACCAGATGACACGCTTGCCGAGTGCCACGGCCCGCGTAAAGAGGTCGGCATCGGTCGTCATGGGAATTCGGAGCCCAGGCGTTGCAAGATCTGGCGCGAAGCGGCGGGTGAATGCCGGATGCGCCGCAACGGCGGCGAGATATGCCATGACATCGGGCGCCGTCACTGGGGTGCCGACACGTTCGGTGAGCAGCGAAAGCAGCGCCTTCGACACATTGGGCACGGTGCCGTTGGCATCGACCCACAGCGGATACACACGTCCGCCGCGGCCGTTGTAGTGGTCGAGATCCGGCATGTCACCGCAGAAGGTGACCGCAGCCCCCGACATCGGCGCGTGCGCCTCAAGCGCCGTGAGGTACACCTGCGATCGCGAGTGTGCCCTCCAAAGCGTGGGATTCGGCCGATTGATCAAGCGATAGTCAGGGATAATCCACTGACGATCAAATGAGCGGAACGCATAGCGGACGGGCGCTATGACTTCGCCACGATCGGCTGCCACAGAGACTGTACGCGCCGATTGCCCAGGCAGCCCCTCCCGAAAGGTCCGGTTGACGTGTCGGTCACCCAGCCCAGACTTTAGCACATGCGGATGGAAGAGCACCTCCTTTCGCTCCTCCGGTGCCTCGCGCAGCGCGTTCCACCTTCGCTCGAGCGAGGCCGCGTCGGGCGCAATCGGCCATGTGCGCCCAGGCATCACGCCCGACCCGTTGTACTCGAACAGGTCGTCGAGCGGTGCGAAATCGGCCCACGCGCCGGTGGACTGCGGTCGAAATGGAGCACGCCAGTCGGCAGGACAATCCTGCCACCCAGCATCATCGAGTGAAAGGGCTTCGAGCGCCGCGAACTTATCGCGCCGGTGCCCTTCGGGCAGCGCCCGGAAGCGAACCCGCGCTGCTACGTCCGCAACCGTCGCGGGCGACCGTGATGCCATCACGATGCACACCGGCTGCTGTACACCTTCGAAGACGCGCGTATTCACCTCTGGCTGGTGCCCCTCAGGCGAGCAGTCGATGACCCAGATCTCGTCAGATTTCCGCCGCAGCCAATCGCGCATACGTTGGAAGCCGGGGCCGGCCAGGAACCCGGCGACAGTGATGAAGCAAACGATCCCGCGATCTGTGGTCGGGTGTGCGTCGAAGACCTTCCAGGTTGCCCAACGCCAAAAGTAGACGTACAGGTTGCGCAGGTGCTTCGCATGAGCCGACACATTCCACTCGACCGGCGGTTGCCAGTCCAGTAGCGGCGCGGGGTGGTTTGCCCCACCCGACTCCACCCAGCCGCCCATGCCCTTGGCTTTCTCCTTGTAGGGCGGGTTGCCCAGAACGACGGTGATCGCCTGATCGCGTTTGATTACGTTGGCGCGCCTCCGCGACTCGGCGATCGGCTGGTAGATTGCGCCGAGATTCTCCTGCTCTGCCCAAGGATTTGCGAGCGTGTCAGTCACGAACATCCGGAGCGCCTCGTTCGGCGGTGCGCCCGTAAGCTCCGTGATCTCGGCCACGAGACGCAGCTGTGCCACTGCATAGGGCCCGAGCTGCAGTTCAAAGGCAACGAGCCGCCGGATCGCGGCGTCGACCGCGGCCGGCACGGAGCCGGCTCCCTCCGCCGCCTCGACCTCCGCGGCAATGCGGCGGAGCACGCCGAGCAGGTAGGTCCCTGTGCCGACAGCCGGATCCGCCACGACAACCTGAGGTGAGGCCAGACCGCGATACTGCCCAAAGCGGGACTTGAGCGTCTCGTGCACGAGACGCACCATAGTCTCGACCACGGGCGGCGGTGTGTAGTACGAGCCCGTCTGCTTGCGCAGACGGTTGTCGTATTCCTCGAGGAAATCCTCGTAGAAGTACAGCCACGCATCCGGGCTGCCGCGGCTGATGATTGACCACTCGACGACGTCCAGTACACGGACTAGGGTGCCCAGCGACGTCTGCAGCGTACGCTGGTTCTCCGTGCTATCGGTCAGAAGCCTGAGCGCGGTTCCAATGAGCGAGTCAGTCCGCCCGAGCTGCCTGGCGACCGGATCAAGGCCGCTGGAGAGCGCGAGACCGCGGGCGCGCGCCACGAGAAGCCCGAACGTCACGGCCTGCGCGTAGCCGTCGGCGAATCGCTCGTCTGTTGCGTCCGGGAAGAGGAGGCGCCGCCAGTCCGTGGCCAGCGAAGTGAGAGCCTCGCTCCCGCGCTCCATCTGCTCGACGACTTCGTCGCGTAACAGTCGACACAGCCGGGCGGTCACACCGGCAAGCTGCTTCGCCGTGCGCGGCGCGATCGGCTCCCACGTCAGGAAGTCCTCGAAGGTGGCCTGTAATGCCGCCGGCGCGGCGAGCGCCGCGCCGCTGTCGCGGACGTCGCCACGCAGGCGGATTACCTCACCCGTGAGCTCACCGCTGCGCCAGAGTGCAAACTCGTTACCGTCGGTGTACAGGAGGTTGGGGATCGACTGCAGGCGCTCCCACTGCTCCTTGTCGTGCCGCTCGCGGAAACGCCGAGGGTCGGCCCCCTTCCCGGGTGCCTTCACTTCAATAAAGCCGACGAGCGCGTTACGGACGGTCACTGCATAGTCTGGACGGGTCTTCAGCTCGCTCAGCGACGACTCCCCCACCATGACGACCGCGTCCGACGCGAGTCCGCAAAGCGCCGCGATCTCGCGCACGAGTTCCTCGAGCGGTGCACGCAGCTGGTCCTCGGGCGCGCCAGCGGCTGCTGGATTGGCGAGCTTGCTCCTAGCGGTTTCTCCGTACCGCGCGACTGCACCAGCGAGGTCGTTAGTCGTGGTCACCGGATTGGGCGAGGAGGGGGAGTCCAATGGCCGAGACATCGGGCTGAACTGAGATAAGCTCTATGCCGTGTGTAAGGGCGGCAAGAGCTTCTTCCACGCCCTCGGAGCAGGTGCGCGCTCCGTCAGCTTGCTCTCCAGCTTCCGGCCGTCAAGGACACGCAAGAGTACGCGCTGCAGGCCGCGCCATGACCAACTGCCTCACGGCTCAGCGGGATGGACGTGCCGCGCCAGCATGTGCCGCAGAACGAACGCGAAGCGCCACCCGTGCGCCGGCTCCTCCGGGCGGTCGGCGAGGAGATGCGCGACTTCGTGCAGCACGATGCGCGGCGTGCGGCCGCTCTCGGTGAAGCAGAGCCGGTCGCAGCTGGGCTGGGCGAAGCAGTGCGTGCCGTCGACGGGCTCGATGGTCAGCCGCTGGCGCGCCCGCGCGGTGCGCCACTGCAAGTAGTACGGGCGCCGGAGCGCGTCGGCGTAGACGCGGCGGCAGAGGGCGACGACCTCCTCCCACGACAGCCGCTCGTCGAGCGGCGGGCGGTTGCGGTGGCGCTGCCACCACGTGAACTCGAGACAGGACTCGGCGTCGTAGACGCGCTGGCGCTGCGGGTCGGCGGCGGATCGAGGCATGCGGGTGCGGTGTCGGGAGGGACGCGGGGAAGGCGAGGCGCTCGCGAGCGAACCGCCCCGTGCCTCACTCCGCCGGCGGCGGAAACAGGTCCTGCGTCAGGTGTCCATCCGGATCGTCGTCATCCGACTCCGGATTCTCGGCGCACCACCGCTCGTACGCCTCGAGGTCACGCGCGACATCCACCGGCCGCACCGCCAGCGGCACCGTCGCCCCCCGCTGCGCCGCCACCCACGCCTGCGCGTCGATCGCCCGCTGCAGCACCAGCCGGTAGCCGATCACCTTCGCCTCGTCGCCGTCCGCCCGCTCGAGCGCCTCGGCCAGCTCGCGCTCGCACCGCGCCCGCGCGGCCGCGAAGACCAACGCGGCGACATCGGCCGGCACGTCCGCGTGCACCTCGTCGTACGGGCGACCGTCGTCGTCGGGGGTGCGCAGCAGGTCGTCGAGCGGATCGGACATGAGGGACACCTCGGGCTCGGGTGACGACGAATCGAACGGCCGATCGTCGGCTCGCAAGACCACCGCCGACGATGCCGCGCCGACGGCGGCGGATGGACGACGCGACAGGCCCTGGATGCGCGCATCACCGGACACGACGCTCACTACGCGGCACGTGGACACGCCGACGCGCCACGCCGCACAGCAGACCCGGCATGCTCGGAGCGGCCTTCCGCGGCTTCACGGCGACGAGCCTGTCTCCCCCATACCCCCGTTGCCCACCACCACCGCCTCCCCCACCCCCACCACCGGAAACCGATACCGCGCCACCCCGTCGTCCCACATGTCCGCTCGCCGATCCCGCACGTCGAACCACGTGTAGATCACCTTCATCAGCCCCTCCGCCTCCGGATGCAGCTGCCGCCCGAGCAGCTGCCGCAGCACGCTCGCGAAGCGCCACCCGTGCGCCGCGTCGTGGTCGCTCCCGGCGAGCAGGTGCGCCACCTCGTGGATCGCCGTCTTCACCGTGTACTGCTTCGCATGGAACGCGATCCGCTCGCGCCCCCACCACGCGCTGCTCGTCGTCGCGCTCGGCGGCGCCTTCACGATGGCCAGCCGCCGTCGCTCGCGCACGCGCCGCCGCTGGTGTCGGTACGGCCGCGCCAGCGCGTCGGCGTAGAGCGCCTCGCAGTACGCGACCAGCGCCGGCCATTCGAGCCGCTCCGTCACCTGCGGCCGGTCGGGGTGGTGGTACCCCCAGAGCGTGTCGAACACCTGCTCGCAGAGGTAGACCCGCGCACGCTGCCGGTCCGTCGATGCCATCGGTGCCGCTCCTGTCGGTCGGGGAGCCGGCGACGATGGTACCGTCCACCGACAGTCGTGCGCGCGGGCGGCACGGCGACACCGCCGGGTGGGACAGGTGCGCGCAGGAACGACAGCGAACGGCAGGGCGCGGGCGGTGGTGTGCGGAAGGCCGACGCGGACAGTCGGCGACGAGTCGACGGATGGACGGCAGGTGACGTCCCGGTCGCCCACCGTCCCCACCCCACGGCTCCGGCCACGCCGCACCGTCACCGACCGCCCCCTGCCGTCCCCTGCCCTTCCTGCCCCCACCTGCCCCACCCGGCGGTTCTCGTCACGCCGCACCGGCACCGACGCACCCACAGCGCGACCAAGGCCGGCGACGACCAACCCCGACCACCGCCCCCCTACCGCCCCCCCACCCTTCGCACGACCGCCACCCGCACCCCCCCCGGCCCCATCAGCACGAACGTCGCGTCGAACGGCGGCGCCGGCTGGATCATCACCGAGATCGTCGTCGGGCGCAGCGCGTCGCGCCACGCGACGATCGGCTCCGTCGCCGTCGGCCGCGGCGACGCGCCCACCGGGAGCTCGTCGAGGCGCCAGCGGCGACGGGCGCGCAGCAGGGGGCGGGGCGGGAAGACGACCAGGTCGCGCGCCGCCGACACCTCGAGCGACCACGCCGTCCCCGCCATCACCGGCGCGTCGGTGCGCAGCGTCGCGAGGGTGCCGCGCCCCGCGATCGTGAAGAGGTCGACGAGCGTGAAGGCGGGCGGCGGGGGCGGCGGCGGCACGTGGCCCGGCACCGTGAGCCGCCGCGTCACCGCGCGCCCGAGCGGATCGACGAGCGTCACCTCGACCGCCGCCTCCGCCGTCGCCACCGCGCGGCGGAACCAGAGCGCGAGCGGCGTGCGCCCCGCCGCGCGCGCGCCACGCACGAGCACCGGTACCCCCGTCGCCCCCGCCGCCGCCGGCGGCGGCGGCCCGGCGATCGCCACCGCCCCCTCGGCCAGCGCGGCGAGCCCCGATGGCGCGAGCGCCACCCCCGCCGCCACGGCCGAGAGCCGGTGCTCGCCCTGCGCCAGCACGCGCACCGGGGCGTCGGTGCTCGTGAACACGACCACGCCGTCGTTCGCGCTCCCCCACGTCGCCGCCGTCAGCGGGGCGAGCGTCGGCGCCCCGGGGAGCACGAGCACGCGCGCCACGTCGCTCGACGGCGACGGCTGCCCGCGCACCGCGAGCTCCGGCACCGTCGGCACCGGCATCGCCACCGCGCGCAGCAGCCACTCGTCCCACGCCGGCGCCAGCGCCCCCGCCCCCGCGGCGGCGCTCGTCCACGTCGCCACGTACGGCAGCTCCCCCGTCTCCGGATCGGCCACCGCCCCCGGCGCGAGCGTCGCCGGCATGGTCGCGACGGGTGGCCCCATCGTCTCGGCGCGCCGCGCCGCCTCGGGCGAGCGCGTCGCGAAGAGGCGCACCGACGCCACCGGCACGCGGCTCGGCACCTCGACGGCGACGGTCACCGTCCCGTCGGCGTTCACCACGGCGCGCGCGCGCGGCGCGGCCGGGCGCAGCACGCGCGGCGCCGTCACCGCCTGCAGCGGGAGGTGCGGCGGCGTGCCGGCGGGCCACGGCGACTCGATCCCGGTCGAGGTGACGGCCGTCACCGTGTAGAGGTGGATCTCGCTCGACCCGCGCGGCAGCGCGACGTCGGCGTCGCGCGCGCTCCCCGGGAGCTCGCAGACGCGCCGGAACGGTGCCCGCCGCCGCTCGGCCGGGAGCCCGTCGTACGCGGTGCGCAGCGCCGCGAGCCGCACCCCGGGCGTCGCCCCCGGGTCGGCGCGCTGCGGCAGCCCGGCCGCGCGACGGAGCGCGGTCTCCGTCGTCTCCCACACCGCGATCGTGCGGACGTCGGCGCCCGCCGGCATCGACCACGCGACGCGCACGTGCGACCGCCCCTCGGCGTCCGGGAGGCTCCCCATCGGCACCCCGGGCGGCGGCGGTGGCGGGAGCGGCACCTCCGGCACCGGGCTCGCCGCCAGCGCCACCGCCGGCGTCGCCGCCCCCGGCGACCACGCCGAGGGCGCGGCCAGGACGACGACGCGCCCCTGCACCCAGCACTGCACCCCCCAGTACGGCGTCGGCGCGAAGTCGAGCGTCGGCACCGGGAGCCGCACCCGGTAGCGGCGCGACGTCCCCTGCGCCGGGCCGGGGGCGACCACCGCGACGCCGTCGGCGTCGAGATGGTCGATCGTCGCCCCCGCCGGCGCGACGAGCCTGTCGCCCGAGAAGGCGAGCGTCACGTCGCGCGCGAAGCCGCCGGCCGGCAACGGCCCGCCGGGCACCAGCCCCGCCGGCAGCGGCGCGTTCGCCGCCGCGTGGCGGAAGTAGCCCTGCGCGATCCGCACCGACGACGGCGTGCGGTCGGTCCACTCGACCGCGAGCTCGAGCTCGAGCGTCGCCGGGCACGACGTGCTCCCCGCATGCCGCGCGTCGAGGCGGAGCGCGACGATGCGCGGCGCGGGCGCGAGCGGCTCGGCCCCCTGCCACGGGACGTCCTCCCAGCGCGACCAGACGCCGAAGAGATCCTGCTGCGCGACGGCGTAGCCGACGCGCCGCATCCCGCTGCCGATCGCGATCGGCTGCGCTGCGTCGACGAGCGCGGCGCGCTCGTGCCCCGCGTGCCCCGGCGCCGCGTCGGGGACGATCACGAGCGGGCGACGGTCGCCGGCCGCGCGCACCTCGTTCAGCGACTCGGCCGGCGCGAACGGCGCGAGCGGATACCGCGCGAACGCCGACGACACCGGGCGCGCGACCGTCGCCACCGGCGTCGCGCGCACCCACGAGACGCGCACCGACTCGCGCCACGGCGCGTCGCGCGGCTCGGGGGCGACGAGCCCGTCGCGCGCCGCCACGAGCCCCGTCGGCGGCACGAGCTCCGCGTGCGGCTCGGGCATCGGCACGTAGGCCGCCAGCTCCACCGCACCGCCGCCGTCGGGGGTCGTCGCGAAGGGCGCCGTGACGAGGAACTCCGGCTGCCGCGCCGCCTCGCCGTCGCCGAGCTCGCGCATGCCGTAGCCGGTGCCGAAGCCCGTGGCGAGCGCGAGGAAGGGATCGGTCGTCGCGGGGAGCAGGAGGAGCGAGAGCGGCCGCAGCTCCGCGCGCGCGCCGAGTCGCGATTCGCGGCCGCCGACGCTGGGCGACGCGACGCTCGGCCGGATGACGACGTCGCGCTGCGCCGTGTTCGGCACGCCGGCGCGGTAGAGGCGCACCAGCTGCGGCAGGAGCGTGCGCTGCAGCTCGTCGACCAGGCGCGCGGGATCGGGGGCGCGCCACTCGGGCGCGGCGCGGAGCGCCTCGGTCGCGGGGTGCCAGCCGAAGAGCGGTCCCGCGCGCTCGAGCCGCGCGAGCGCCGCCGGCACCGGCGCGACCGCCGCGGTGGCGAGGCCCTGCTTGTCCCCGTCGTAGGCCGTCCCCGCCCACGGCGTCGGCACCGGGAGGCCGACGCGCTCGATCGGCCGCCACGCCGCGTCGGCGATCACCGCGTCGAGCGGCACCGCGCGCACCTCGACGACGTCGCCGTCGATCACCTCGGCCATGGTCGCGCCGCCGCAGCGCAGCCGCAGCACGAGCGTCGCTCCGGCGGCGCCGCGCTGCGCCGTCGCGGCGATCGCCTCGGCCACCCCCTCGCGGCCGAGGCGCCGCGCGACGAGCCCCACCGGGCGCGCCGCGTCGCGGACCGTCGCGCGCACCTCGACGAGCGCCATCGCGCGGTCGAAGCGCAGGTGCTCCGATGCGCCGGCGCGCGCGCGCACCGGCGTGACGACCGCCGGCTTCTCCCGGCCGGGCCCGCGCAGCCAGACGGTGAACGGCGCCGCCGGCACGCCGAGCACCTCGGCGCAGGCCCAGCGCAGCTGCACGTCGAGCGGGCGCCGCCCCGCGCGGCTCTTCTCCTCCGCCGCCCGTGCACCGCCCTGCTGCCCGAGGCGCCCCCACAGCGGCGCGCGCGCCTCGGCGATCGTCGACCACGGGATCGTCGCGCCCTCGGCGCGGAACCAGAACGGGTTGGCGATGCGGGGCGGCATCAGTCCTCCATCTCCCACGGAGCGCGCATGCAGGGGAGCCGCAGCAGCTCGACCGGGCGCGCGGCCGCACCGGTGAGCGGCTCGGCCGCGACGACGAGGTCGAGGCGCACCTCGGCGCCGCGCTGGTTGGGCGCGAGCAGCACGACGGCGCGCGCGTCGCCCGGGGCGCGCACGATGCGCGCGATCGCCGCGCGCGGCCGGTCGCCCGCCGCCGCCGGCGTCGCCGATGCCGCCGGGGCGAGCCACGCCGCCGGCTGGGCGCGCCACCAGGTGTGCGCCGGGTCGCCGCGGTCGGGTGGGTTCGGCGCGACCGCCGGCATCGGCCGCTCGCGCCAGAGCGCCTCGCTCGACTCGATCACGAGCGCGATCGGCTGCGGCACCGCCTCGCCCGACCAGAGCACCTCGACGAGCGGATGCCGCGGCGCCGCCGGCGCGGGGAGTCCGGCCGCCTGGAACGCGGCGTCGAGCTGGTCGCCCGCGGGACGGTCGGGGAGCGTGTGCAACTCGGCCGGGACGTCGACGAGCCGCGCGCGCTGCGGCGCGAAGCGCACGAGCGACGCGAGCTCGTCGACGGTGCGGTAGCGCCCCGTGGTGAAGTTCGCGCGGAAGACGCGACGCTCGGCCGATCCCGCCACCGCGAGCACGTCGAGCAGGTAGTCGGTGCACGGCTCGAGGTCGTACGGCAGCGTGAGGACGACGTGGTGCGTGCGGCTCCCGTGCCCGGTCGTGCACGGGAGCCCGTCGAGCAGCGCGGTCGCCGCCTCGTGCCACGGCGTCATCACCGAGAGCGCCGCCGGCGCCTCGCGCAGGAGCGCCGCGTCGAGCGCGCGCGGGACGACGAGGTCGGCCCCCGGCGCGCCGCCGCCGGGTGGTGCCGGGTGGCGCCCGGAGGCCGAGCGCACGCGCACGCGCAGCTCCTCGCCGTAGGCGGCGAAGAGGTCGGTCACCTTCTGCGTCGCGAGCGCGAGCCGCAGCGGCTCGGCGCACAGCACCGCCGATTCGCCCGCGGCCGGCGCGGTGCAGAGGAGCCAGGGATCGAGGAAGGGCGGCGGGCTCGTCACCGGATCGGTCGCGAAGCGGAAGGCCTGCGCCCCGCCGGCGGGGACTTGCCACGCATCGTCGGGCGGCGCGCCGGGGCGCGCGTCCCCCTCGACGTACTGGTACTCCCACGCCACGCGCACCGTGTGCGTCGTGCCGGGGGCGAGCAGCGCGCGGTCGTCGGGATCCTGCGTCACCGCCTGCACGAGCGCGGCGCGATCCTCCTCGACGATCGTCCGGTCCCACGCCTCGCGCCGCCGCTCCGACGCCACCAGCCCCTCGACGGCGACGAGCCAGAACGGCAGCTGCACCCCGTCCTTGAGGAGCCGCCGCAGCTGGTCGCGACGGTAGCCGACCTCGATCTCCACGGTCCCCGCCGGCGGCTTCAGCGGCGCGATCGCGAGCAGGAGCGAGCGACGCTCCATCGCCGCCCGCGCCGCCATGCGCCCCGCGCGCTCGACAGGGTTCGCCCACGGCCCGCCGCCGTCGGTCCACGGCGCCGGCACCGGGTTCGATGACGACACGAACGCCCCCGGATCGATCGCGGCGTCGCCGAGCACCGCACCGGCGGCGTCGCGGAAGCGGCAGGTGAGCGCCGTGACCAGGCTCCGGTCGACGAGCAGCGCGAGGCGCACCTCGACGAACCCCGCGGCGGCGCGCAGCAGGAGCGAGCAGGCGAGCGACGACGGCGTGAACGCGCGCGCCGCGCGCGCACGCGCCACCAGCTCGCGGTCCTCCGGCGCGCCGAACGGGGCCGGCTCCTCGGTGTCGTGCACCGGCGAGCGCAGGATCCGTCCCTCGCACGCGAGCGCGCCCTGCGACAGGTCGCGGTCCCACGCGCGCGCGACGAGCGTCGCGGGGACGTCGGCGAGCGGGCGTCCGTCGGCAAGGAGCGCGATCGCCGCGCGGAGCGCGTCGTCGCCCTCGAGCGCGGCGGTGCGGCCGTAGCCCTTGGGGAGCCCGTTCGCCCACTGCTCGAGGCGCGTCACCGGCTCGAAGCGCTTGTCGGGGCACGGCACCGCGTCACCGACGACGCGCGCGGGCTCGGTCCCCTGCACGCGGTCGGCGGCGCCGTCGCCCGTACGCCACCGCTCCCGCACTTCGAGGGGCGCGGTCACCGGCACGCTCCGCACCGTCCCCGGCGGATCGGGCCACGGCACGGGCGCGAGCGTCCACCCCGCGGGTGACGCGCCGGTGGGAGCGCCGTCGAAGGTCCAGAGGACGCGCGTCGGCGGCGCGACCTCCGCGCACACGTGCCCCCACTGCTCCGTGACCGTCCGCGTGAGCTGCTCGCCCACCGGCACCGCGCGCGGGAAGGGTGTCGGGAGCCACGACAGCAGCGCGAGCGCCGCGCCGCGCTCCGGCTCGGAGAGATCGCCGAGCTTCCACCACGTCGCGGGCGTCTTCCCGCCCGCCGCCGGCACGAGCGCGCCCTCGAGCGTCACCGACGTGACGCGGTAGCACCACCACCCCGCGCCGCGCCGCACCCACGGGTCGGCCGCGAGCCCCGGCGTGCCGTGCGCGACGCCGCCGAGCACCACGTCGCCCGGCGCGACCGCCGGCGGCACCGCGAACTGCACGACCGGGATCGCGTCGAGGGGGACGACGGGGAGCGGGCGCGGGTCGTCCGCGGCGCGCGCCTCGGCGAGCGCGCCGTCGATCGCGCGGTCGGTCGCCGTCCCCTCGACGAGCGCGGGCGAGCGGCTCACCAGCGTGACGCCCGCGACCAGCGGCGACGGCGCGGGCGGCGCGATCACGTCGCCGCCGATCACCAGCTCGACGCACCCCTCGATCTCGAAGAAGAGCAGCTCGACGCGGCCGCAGGCGCGCCCGTGGATCCGCGACGTCTCGACGTACCGTGGCGCGCCGTCGGGCCCCGGGGTCTCCGGGCGGCGCCCCACCGTCACCGTGAGCTCCGCCGACGCGCCGATCCCCACGACCCAGAGCCGCAGCTCGCCGCGCGCGACGATCCGCCCCGCGATGAAGAACGGGTCGAACGCGACGAGCGCGTCGAAACCCGCCGCCGCCTCGAAGTAGAGCCCGACGGCCTTGCTCCCCATCAGCACCGCGCTGACGTGGAAGCCGACCGCGATCGTGAGCCCGGTCGTCGTGACGCCGAGCGCGGGGTGCGTGAGCCCGTTGCCCTGCACCATCAGGTAGCCGGTGCCGGTGAAGACGTCGAGCACCTGCACCGTCACCGGCTCGGCGAGGCTGCCGATGTGGACGAACCACTCCTGCGGCGCGTTCGCATTGAAGAACGCCGTCACCGGGACGCGCAGCCGCAGCAGCGACTCGATCGTGTAGGCGGCGACGATGCCGATGGTGATCGTGCCGCGGCCGATGTCGAGGTCGAGGACGGCGAGGAAGGTCGCGCTCTGCGCGCTGTCGAGGACCGGCGGGAGCTTGAGCACGTCGGCCTGCATCACGAGCAGGAGCCGCGGCCCGGGCACCTCGATCAGCACGATCCCCTTGAGGTGCAGCACGAAGCCGCCCTCGACGGTGCCGAGGAGCATCCCCGCCGCGACGGCGAACGCGCCCGGCGTGAGCGTCCACCCCTGCGGATCCATCACGTTGCCGGGGCGCGCGAGCTGCGTCTCGAGCCAGCGCAGCGCCCTGGGCTCGGCCAGCCCCTCCTCGCGGCGCGCGTAGTTCACGCCCACGCCGCCCATGAAGCCGTAGATCCCGAGCCCCGACTGCCCGAGCGGGAGCGGGACGGGGAACTGCACCTCCGCGCCGACGAGCACGCCGGTGACGCCGCGCACCGGGTCGGTCTCGACGGCGAGCACCGCCGAGACGCGGATGTTGACGGGGGAGATCGTCAGGTCGAACGCGCCCTTGAAGCCGCCGGCGGTGAGCTCGACGTAGCCCTTGCCGTGGAGCGTCCCGGGCACCTCGAGCGACGCCCCCAGCTTGGTGAGCTGCGGCAGCTCGGGCTGGTCGAGGCGCAGCCGCGCGCGCACCGTCTCGATGGTGACGATGCCGAGATCGACGGCGATCCCCAGCTCGACCTCGAGGTAGGTCGGGTTGTCGCGCGAGACGCGGACGCCGAAGATGCGCAGCAGCGCGTCGAGCGGCGGCTGCGCCACCAGCGCGCCGGCGGGGATGTCGAGCGCGTAGCCGCGCGCCGGGTCGAAGACGGGGAGCGGGACGTACTCCACGACCCCGTCGCTCCGCGGGCGCGAGTGCCACGTGCTCCGCACGCCGGTCGCCTTGTAGCGCGCGCTCACCGGCCGGTCGTCCGGGACGCGGATGATCGCGAGGTCGAAGGCGAAGCGCGTCTCGACGTCGAGCAGCAGGCTGACCGTCGTGGTGCGCGGCCCGCTCCCGTCGGCCGGGTCGACGAGGCCGTCGGTGATCACGAGCTCCGCCCCGTGCAGCGTGAGCGACCGCGTGCGCAGGATGTTGGCGCCGCCGATGGCCACCGCGGCCGCCGCGCCGACGCCGAGCGGGACGAGCTCCCCGGCCCGCGGGTTGGGGGGCGTCACGGCGGCGAGGAGCGGCGAGAGCGTCGCGACGGCGCCGAGGATGTTCACCCCGCGCGCGTCGGCGGCGGTGTTGTCGATGCGATGGAGCCCGTCGGTGTCGCCGTCGGCGGCGCGCAGCTCGGCCGTCACCTCCCACGACGAGCGGTCCTCGGCGATGCGCAGCCGCACCAGGAAGCGGGTGATGCCGTCGAGCGGGTTCGTCCGCGGCGGGACGACCGCCCCCGGCGACGCGGCGCCGAGGCGCTGCTCGGCGGCGGTGTGCACGTCGAACTCGCCGTACACCTCGCACCGCACGAACGTCCCGCGCACGAGCTCCACGCGCACGCCGATCTTCCGGAAGCAGTCGGGCACGGGCGCGCGCGTCGGCTCGGGATCCGGGTCGGGAAGCTCGATCGCCACGCGGCTGCAGCGCACGGTCGCGGTGTCGGTCGTCGACACCGGCCCCGAGGTCGCGCGCGCGCGCCACCATCCGCTCGCCGGCTCGGCGGGCTCCGCCCGCGCCGGCGCGAAGCCGTGCGCCGTGCCGAGCACGAGGCGCGAGGGATCGACGCCGACGTACTTGAGCAGCTCCGCCAGCGCGTTCCGGCGCCGCGCGCTCAGGTCGACGTTGTACTCCGCGTCGCCGCCGTCCTCGTACGACGCCCACCCCTCGACCGTCCACGTCGCCGACGGGCCCGCCGCCGCGAGCTGCGCGGCGATCGGCGGCGCGAGCGTCGTCGTCGCCCCCGCCGTCACGAGGAAGGGGGGCGCCGCGCCGAAGGCGCCGCGCTCGGCGGCGCGCGCGGCCCGCACGTTCTCGGGATTCGTCGCCCAGCGCTGCAGCGCCGCGTAGCGATACCCGCCCCCGGGATCGCGCGCCGAGAGCGGGACCGTGACGTCGTACGCGCCGTTCATGCGCGAGGCCTGGGGGCGATCGAAGAGCATGTAGCATTCGATCGTCACGGGGGCGGTGCGCGTGCGCGTCGCGGTCACCGTCACGGTCGCTCCCGCCGCCACCGGCACCGTCGCCGTCGCCCCGCTCGCGCTCCCGCCGCTCCAGCTCCACGCGATCGTCCCGGTCGCCTCGCGCCCGTCGGGCTCGAGCGCCCGCAGCGTGACCGTCGTCGCGGTCGACGCGACGCGCTCGACGCGCAGCGCCGATGCCGCCCCCGTTGGCAGCACCGCCACCGGCGGCGCACCCGACGGCGCGGCCCCCGCGGGCGTCGCGCGCGGCGTCACCGTCACCGCCCGCGTCGTCTCGCCGCCGATGCCGTCGCGCACGCGCACGCTGAACTCGCGCGACGTGCTGCCGGCGGGGAAGTTCACCGTCGCGCGGTCGGTCGAGGCGATCGTCGTCCCCGGCGGCGACTGGATCGTGTACGTGTACGGTGCGAGGCCGCCGCCGGCGTCGACCAGCAGCGTCGAGCCGGGCGGCGCCGCCACGGTCGCGGGGGCGGTGCCGTCGGCGACGCCGATGAACTCCCCCGTCGGCGTGCGCAGCCGCAGCCGCACCTGCGGCGCCGCCCCGCGGTTGACCACCTCGGCCTCGACGAGCCCCGTCACGCCGGCGTGCGCGCCGATCCCGATCCAGAAGTCGCGCACCCCCGCGCTGACGGCGAGCCCCTCGAGCCCGCTCGGTGCGACGAAGAGCCGCGCGTCCGGGAGATAGAGCCCCTGCCACTCGCCCGGCATCGCCCGCGCGCCGGCCGGCACGCCGCCCGGCCCCGCGGTCCCCGAGAGGTCGAGCACCGCGGTGCGGAAGGCGAAGCCGACGACGTCGCCCGGGCCGATGAGCGCATACGGCGGCTCCATCGTGGTGAACTCGTACAGCCGGTCCGGGGGCGTGCCCGCACCGGTGCTCGCGGCGAGCAGCTCGACGCCGAGCGCGCCGCCGTCCGGGCGCAGCAGCTGCACGCGGAGCGCCGGGAGGTGGAAGCGCACCGCGGGGTGCGCCGGGTCGGCGCGCAGCATCCCGGTCGCGTCGAGCATCGCGCCGCGCAGAAACGGCAGCCGCACGATCGCGCGCGGCGTCGTGAGGATCACGCGCACGGTGCCGTCGGGTGCGCCACCGGGTGCGTCGAGCCGCAGGCCGAGCTCGACGTCGACGTTCGGGTCGGGGAACTCGATCAGCGTCGCCGAGCCGGCGGCGGCGCCCGGCGCCCCTCGCGAGACCTGCCCGGTCGCCGGATCGACGGCGAGCGGATCGGTGCCGCCGAGCGAGGTCGTCCAGATGCGCCACGTCGTGCCGTCGCTCTCGGTGCGCTCGGTGCCGGCGAGCGGCGGCGGCACCGGCACCGCCTGCAGCAACGGCTCGAGCGACGCGAGCGCGCCACCCTGCCTGGCGGATGCCGGCAGCAGATCCCAGAGCGTTGACATCGTCGTCGACCTCGTCGGGGGATACGGGCGTTCCGGCCGCGAACATCGGGTCCGCTCCCACGCCGCGCAAGCGTGCACGACCATGCACGATGCAGCGGTGGAAGCGACCTCGGCGTGCGCTCACGCTCGTCATGCGCACGACGCGGATGCGCGCGGATGCGCCGTGGCGTGCCGTGATGCGGCGTGATGCGGCGTGATGCGCCATGACGCGCCGTGACGCGCCGTGACGCGCCGTGACGCGCCGTGATGCGCCGTGAGGCGCCGTGAGGCGCCGTGACCGCGACGTTCGGTGTCGTGACGTGCCCGGACGTGCAGCGCCGCGTCAGTAGCCGCGCGCGCGATCCACGATCGTCCGCGGCACCTCCCTACGCTCGATCGCCGCCAGCGTCTCCACCACGCCCTCGATCGTCGCGTCGGCCGTGCTCGGCCCCGACACGTGCGGCGACACCATCACCCGCGCGTCACCCCACAACGGCGACCCCTCGGGCAGCGGCTCCGTCTCGAAGACGTCGAGCGCGCACCCCGCGAGCCACCCCGCGTCGAGCGCGGGGACGATCGCCGCCTCGTCGACCAGCGCGCCGCGCCCCGCGTTGAGCAGCAGCGCGCCGCGGCAGCGCGCGAGCACGTCGCCCGCCACGAGGCCGCGCGTCGCCGGCGTGAGCGGCGCCGCGAGCACGAGCACGCGTGCGTCGCCCACCACGTCGCCCAGCGCCGTGTACGGCGCGAGTTGCGTGAACACGCTCGGGGTGCCGTGCGCCGGTCGCGCCTCGCCGCTCCGCGAGACCCCCGTCACCGGGCAGCCGAGCGCCGCGAAGGCGCGCGCCACGTGCGTGCCGACGTCGCCCGTGCCGACGACGAGCACCGGTGCCCCCGCGAGCAGCGTCGGCTCGCACTCGCGCACCCAGCGCCGCGCGCGCTGCGCCGCCTCGAGCTCGCGCCAGCGCTGCGCGAAGGCGAGCGCGCGCGACAGCGCCCACTCGGCGATCGGCGGGCCGAACGACTCGGTCGTGCGCGTCAGCAGCACGCCGTCGGGGAGCGCGCCGGGCGCCATCCACCCGTCGACGCCGGCGCCGGTGCAGTGGACCCAGCGCACCGCCCCCATCGTCGGCGTCGCGGGGCGCCGGAAGCCGACGTAGCCCTCGGCCCACTCGAGGAGCGCGGGGGTGACGTCGCCCGGGCGCGCGCCGCGCAGCGCGAGGTCGGGGCGACGGGCCGCGAGGCGCGCGCACCAGTCGGCGTGGGCATCGTGCGCGACGAGGAGACGGCGCGGCGGCGGCGGCGGGAGCGGGGGCGACGGCACGCGCACGACGTTCGCACGCGACGCACGGGTGCGGGAGGGGCGGGCGGCGCGGCGGTGCGGCGGCGCGGCCCTTGTGCGCGAGGTCGCGGCACACGTACGTCGGCACGGGCGCGTGGCACCCCGGTCGCGCCTCCCCTTCCCGTCCGCGTGTCATGCCGAACCATCACGTCGCGTCGCCGCACGTCGCCCGGTCACGCCCTGCCGCGCGCACCGCGCGGCACTTGATCGTCGTCGCGGCCGCGCCGCTCGCCCTCGCTCTCGCCGGCTGTCGCACCGCGACGCGTGCCGATGTCGCCGGCGAGTCGCCCGCCGCGCCCTGCCGTCCCGACACGGCCGTCGTCGCGCGCCTGCAGCGCCTCGTCGACAGCGTCCACGCGGCGCGCCCCGACGCGCGCGGCGTCGCGCTCCACGCGATCGCGCCGGCACGCTGCGTCGCGCGCACCTTCGTCGCCGGCACGACCGGCGCCCCCGACGGCGCCCCGCTCGTCGCCGGCACGCCGGTGCGCATCGCGAGCAACACGAAGCCCTACGTCGCCGCGGCGGTGCTGCGCCTGGTCGAGGAGGGGCGCGTCGCGCTCGACGACCCGATCGAGCGGCACCTGTCGGCCGAGCACCTCGCGCTGCTGCGACAGGGCGGCTACGACCCCGCGGCGATCACCGTGCGCCACCTGCTCACGCACACCGGTGGCCTCTTCGACCACGCGCAGGACGAGGAGGGGTACATCGGCGCGATCCGGCGCGACCCCGCGCGGCGCTGGACGCGCACCGACCAGCTTCGCCACGCGGTCGTGCGCGGCCGCCGTCTCTCGCCCCCCGGCACCGCGTTCAGCTACTCCGACACCGGCTACATCCTCCTCGGCGAGCTCCTCGAGCGCGTCACCGGCCGCCCGCTCGCCGCCGCGCTGCGCACGCTCCTCGACTACGACCGCCTCGGCCTCGCGTCGACCTGGCTCGAGTCGCTCGAGCCGGCGCCCGCCGGCGCGCCGCCGCGCGCCCACCAGTGGTTCGGTGCCGACGACACCTTCGACTGGAGCCCGACGATCGACCTGTACGGCGGCGGTGGCCTCGTCGCGACGGCGCGCGACATGGCGGTCTTCACGCGGGCGCTGCACACGGGCGCCGTCTTCCGTCGCCCGGAGACGCGCGCCCTGCTGCGGACGAGCCCCGTGACGCCGGCCGCCGGGAGCCGCATGCGCTACGGCATCGGCACGATGGAGCGCACCGTCGCCGGCACCCTCGTGCTCGGCCACTCGGGCTTCTGGGGGACGGTCGCCCTCCACGCCCCCGACGCCGACGTCACGCTCGCGACCTTCGTGCTGCACTCGGGTGCCGCACGCGCGCTGGCGACGCTCGAGCGCGAGGCGCTCGCGGCGCTGCGCGACACGACCGCCGCACGCACCCCCTAGCGCGCGACGCTGGCCGGGCTCGGCGTCGCCGACCCCAGGACGAATGGTGCGCCCCCGCGTGGAACGCGGCGTGCACCGCCATCACGCGGCGATGGCCGGCGCGCGCGGGGCGCGCCGCGCACGCGACACGCCCGCGCGGCGGGCGACGACGGGAGGCGCGATGGCGGCGAAGAAGAAGGCGAGCGGCACGACGTCGCTCCGCAAGGGGACGAAGGTCTCGTGGAGCACCTCGCAGGGCGAGACGCACGGCGTCGTCGAGCGGAAGCTCGTGGCGCGCACGCAGGTCGAGGGGCATGAGGTCGCGGCGTCGAAGGACGACCCGCAGTACCTCGTGCGCAGCGACAAGACCGGGAAGACGGCCGCGCACAAGCCGTCGGCGCTCCGCAAGCGGAGCTGACGCGCGCGCCTGCGCCTCGTGGTGCGCATCGCGTCGCGCATCACGAGGCGCACACCACGGGGCGCGCCGCGCGCGCCGTCACCCGTCACTCGAGCGGCGTCACCTCGATCGTCTTCCCCGTGCGCGCCGCCTCGTAGACGAGCTCCATCAGCCGCACGTCCTGCAGCCCCTCGGCCCCGGTGCCGTGGCGCGGCTCGCGGTCCTCGCGGATCGCGCGCGCGAACTCGTCGACCTCGCCGGTGAACTGCGCCGACGACTCGCCGAGCGTCGGCTCCTCGCGCCCCGCCTTCGTGCGGATCACGAGGCGGTTCCCCTCGTACTCGGTGGCCGGCGAGAGGTCGAGCGAGGCGCGCTCGCCCATGACCTGGATCCGCTTCACCGTCGCGTGGTCGTAGCTCGAGGTGCAGTGCGCGATCGCCCCCGACGGGAAGCGCATCGTCCACGCGATCCCCTGCTCGACGTCGATCGGCGCGCCGCCGGGGCCGGGCGCCCCCGGCGGCTTGCGGAAGGTCGCCTCGATCGCGACCGGCTCCTCGCCGGTGAGGTAGCGCGCGCCGTTCAGCGAGTAGATGCCGATGTCGTAGAGCGAGCCGCCGCCGGCGAGCGCCGCCTGCGCGCGCCACGCGTCGCGCGGCACCGACGGCTCGAGCGGGCGCCCGTGATCGGCGATCACCTGCCGGATCGCCCCCGCCTCGCCCGCGCGCAGCCGCCGGATGGCGTCCGCGTTGTGCGGCTCGAACGGCGCGCGGTAGGCGATCATCAGCTTCCTCCCCGCCTGCGCGCACGCGTCGATCATCCGCCGGCACTCGGCGCTCGTCACCGCCATCGGCTTCTCGCAGAAGACGTGCTTCCCCGCGCGCGCGGCGCGCACCGCGTACTCGGCGTGCAGCGCGTTGGGGAGGACGATGTAGACCACGTCCACCGCCGCGTCGTCGCGCAGCCGGTCGAACGCGTCGTAGCCGTACACCGACGCCGGCGCCACGCCGTACGCCGCGGCGACGCGGCGCGCCTTCTCGGCGTTGCCGCTCACGAGCGCCGTCACGCGGTTGTGCGCGCTGCGCGCGATCGCGGGGAGCATGTGGTTGATCGCGAAGTCGCCGAGGCCGACGACGGCCCAGCCGAGCCGCCGGTCGGGGGGCTCGGGGAGCGGGCGCTCGAGCGTCGGCATCGGGCGGCCGACGGCGGCCGGGGGGGCGTCGTGCGCCGGCGTCGCCGGGCGCGTGTGCGCGCCGTCGGCGGCGTGCGTGGTGGCGGCGTGCGTGGTGGCGTCGTGCGGCGCGTCGTCGCGCGGCGCGTGCGGCGCGCGGTCGAACGCCGCGAGCGGCGAGGCGAGCGCGCCGAGCCCGGCGACGGCGACGCCGGTCGTCGCCATGAAGTCGCGGCGCGTCACGCCGCCCGTCGCATCGATCCGCATCCGCCCCTCCCGTCGGTGACGCCGCGCCCCCGCGCGGCGACCTGTGGGGGGCAGGTTCCGTTCCGCGATCGGCGCGCGACGCGTGCGCCGTCGCGCGCACGCTCAGCGCGCAAGGCCGAGCACGTAGCGGATCCCCGGCGCCGACGCGTCGGTGAGGACGAGCCACCGCCCGCCCGGCACGACCTCGAGGTGCGCGTGGAAGGTGTCGGTCGCGCCGCGGAAGCGGTTCGTCAGCGACAGCTCCCAGTTCCCCCGCATCGTCCAGCGCCCGCGGTACTCCTGCTGGTTCACCGAGGTGACGGCGCCGAGCGACTGCGCGATCCCCTTGTGCTCGCTGCGGTAGGAGCCGTCGGCCTCGAGCCAGAACTGCGCGCTCACCGTCGCCCCCGACATCCCCGCGTAGCCGCCGGTCGCGGTGTAGTACAGGTGCGTGTACGCCCCCGACGCCTCGCTCCAGTGCCCCGCGAGGTCGGCCGGCGCGACGGCGAAGCGGTTGTAGCCGACGAGCCGCTCGAGGTCCTGCGGGTTCGGGAAGGCGGCGCGGAAGGTGGCGCGGTCGCGGGCGCGCACGACGATCGCCGCGCCCCCGGCGGGCGTCTTGTGGACGAGCATCGCGACGTACGCCGCCCCGCCCCCCTGCTCGGTGACCTCGGCCTCGCGGTAGTCCACCTGCATGTACTGCAGCTCGGCCGCCCGATCGTCGGTCGCGCCGACGCGCCACCGCGACGCGACCTCGCGCTCCCAGAACCAGCCGGTCACGTCGCGCCGCATCGCGTCGTCGAAGGGGATGCGCACGCCGATGCGCCCCGCGATCGCCCCCTTCGCGATCGACACCGAGCCGTCGCCCGCGTCGTCGGTCGCGACCCAGCCGTCGTCGAAGTTGGTGGTGGTGAAGGCGAAGCGTCGCGGCCCGGACGGAGCGGAGCGCGCGGGAGCCGCCGGCGCGGCGGCGACCTCGCGACGCGCGGGCGGTGAGGCAGCGGGCGTCGTCGGTGCGGATGCCGGCGTCTGGGGTGAGGTGTTCGCCGCCGCCGCCGCGGGTGCACGCGTGGCCTCGGGCGTGGACGTGGTGACCGCGACCGGTCGCGTCGGCGTGCCGCGCGTCGCCGCGCCGAGGTAGAGCCAGGCGTCGTTCGGGCGCGGGGTGACGACGGCGAGGACGTGCCGGTCGCCGCGCGAGAGCCACGCGAAGCGGTCGTCGCCGTCGGGCTGCGTGGGCCCGACCGTCCACCCCGCGGCGGCGAAGCGCGCGAGCGTCGCGTCGACGAGGTCGGGGCGATGCACGAGGCGGTACAGCTCGGGCGATGGCGCGTCGGCGAGCGCGCCGCCGCTCTTGTTCGCGACGTCGGCGAGGACGACGCGCGCGGCGAGGCGCTTGAGCATCCCGCGATCGGCGCGGGCGCCTTCGGGGAGCGTGACGCCGGTGAGCGGCGAGACGACGGGTGCGGCGGCCGGCGCCTGCGCCGCGAGCGGCACCGGCACGAGGAGCGCGAGGGCGACACCGACGGTCGCGACCGCGAGCAGCGGGAGGATCGCGCCCGCGACGGCGTGCGCCGCGCGACGGCCGGTGACGGGGGCGGAGGGACGCGAGCGCGGCATGGGGGGCGGGAGACGTGACGACGGTGGCCGGGGTCCGAGCGACCGGACATCGCCGGTCGCCCTTGGCGGAGCGACGTCGGCACGCGACGGATCGTCTCGCCGCGGGCGTGCGTGCGTGCGATGGCGCGACGACCGGCGGGCGGTATGTCCGGTGATGCGCGCGGCGATGGGCGCCGGCGATGGGCGCCGGCGATGGGCGCGGGCGATGCGCGTGATGGGCGCGGGCGATGCGCGCCATGCCGGGCGCGGTGCTGCGCACGGTGCGGCGAGCGGTGCCGGCGCGATTGCCGCGACGTGCCGCCCCGCAGAGCTTTGCGGGTGGCGCGCACGCGCGCGCCGTTCCTCCCCTCCCCCGATCCGCCCTCGTCTCCTCCGGAGCCGTCATGCCGTTCGCTCGACCCCTCGCCCCCGCGCCCCGCCGTCGCCTCGTGGCGCCGGTCGTCGCCATGCTCCTCTCGGCCGCCACCGCCGGCACCCTCGCCGCGCAGGGCCACGCCGGCCACCACGCCCCCGCCGCGGCGAAGAAGGGCGACTCGACGCACGCCCACGGCGGCGCCGAGGGGCACCACGCCCTCCCGTGGAAGGCGCTCGACGCCTACCACACGGTGATGGCCGCGAGCTGGCACCCGGCCAAGGACCGCAACGACCTCGCCCCCTTCCGCGCGAAGGCGACCGAGCTGGTGACCGCGGCGCGCGCGCTGACGGCCGAGCCGGTGCCGGCGGCGTGCGGCGGCCCGGCGAGGACCGCGCAGGTCGAAGCGCTGGTGCGCGCGTCGGAGGAGGCGGCCAAGCTCGCCGCGCGCCGCGACGTGGCCGACGCGCCGCTCAAGGCGGCGCTCAAGACGGCGCACGACCGGTTCCACGCGGTGGAGGAGGGGTGCGGGGGGCAGCACTGAGGTGACGCGACGCGGGCGCCGGTTTCACTTGCCGTGCGGAACGTGAAAGTCGGTGGGCGTTCCGGGCCCGTCGCGTTGCATTTCCGGGTCGTCGTGGCGATCCGGTGACCGGTACGACGCGAAGCGCCGCGCTCCGTGGGACGGAGTGCGGCGCTTCGACGTGGACGGTCGGAACACGAACGCTGCATGGGGTCTCGACGCCCGAGCGGTGGGCGTGCCTGTCCCCGCTACCCGTGCGCTCCGGCGCGACTCGACCCTGACGCAGGCGTCGACGCTAGCGGGATCGTGGATCGACCTCCGGCCGAGGTCGCGGGATCTCGGCCACGCACCGTTGCCAGAACGCGTCGGCATCGAGCTCCGGCATGTGGAGAACGCAGAAAGACTTCACATCGCGCTCCATGACGGGCGTCGCTTCGGAAGTACGTGTAGCACACCTGGTCGACGAGGACGGTGAAGACCGGCCGCATGTTTCCGCGCAGGGCGCTCGCGCGTATTCGGAGTGCGGACCTCGAGGTGTACCGCCCCGATCCCGTGCTCCAGCGCTGTCGCCCGATGCGCCTCGCCACACCCGCCCTCTTCCGACTCGTCCTTCGTCGCGCTCCATTCGCCGCACGGCTCGACCGCGACCAGCTGACGCTCATGCGCCGCGTCGGCAACGCACGGCTCGACCGTGGCGACGTCCGGAGCGTGGTCGCGACATCGGGCTGGTGCTGCGACACCCTTCGCGTCGAACTCGCATGCGGCTCGATCCACGCCCTGCGCGGCCTGCCCAAGGGCACCGGACACGTCGCCGCGCGCCTCTGGCAGGCATGGGGCGTCGTGCCGCATGCCCGACAGGCCGTGGACGCATTCAGGGCCCTGCTCGATCGTGATGCGTACGTCAATCGTGCCGCACTCGACGCCTGGTGCGACGAGTGGCGAGCGCTCGGCTCGCGGCTCCCCGCCGGTCTCGACGACCTGCCGATGACGGACGACGAGCGGCGAACGCTCGAGGACTGCCGCCGTTATGTCTCCGACGCCCATGGGCTCGTCGAGGCGCGCAACGACGCGTTCGTCCGGCGGAAGATGGCGGAGCACGCCGAGTGGTTCGCGTCGGCCGGCGGCCGGTACGGTCTCAGCGCCGAGCAGCAGGAGGCCATCCTGCGCGACGAGGACAACGTGCTGGTGGTGGCCGGGGCGGGCACGGGCAAGACGAGCACCGTCGCCGGGAAGGTCGCGTACCTGCTGCGGACCGGGGCCGCGCAGCCCCATCAGATCCTGGCGCTCTCGTTCACGAAGAAGGCGACAGCCGAGCTGGCCGCACGCCTCGCCACGCTGCCGGGGCTCGAGACCGCGGCGTCCGCGGTGCGGGTGGCCACGTTCCACGGACTCGGCGTGGAGATCGTCGCGCGGGCGGACGGGGCGCGTCCGTCGCTCTCCCGCTTCGCCGACGACCCGCGCGCACTGGTGGCGGCGATCCGCGGATACCTGCACGATCTCGCTCGAGACAGGGCGACGCGGGAGGATCTCGTGCAGTTGTTCGCCTACTACCGGTACCCGTTCCGCTCGCCGTTCGATTTCGAGACGGGCCATGCGTACCACCAGTACCTCCGCAACCACGACATGCGGACGCTCAAGGGCGAGCGGGTCCGGAGTCACGAGGAGGTGATGATCGCCAACTGGCTGTTCCTGCAAGGCGTCCGGTACGAATACGAGCGGCCGTACCCGCACCCCACGGCGACCGTCCGCCACCGGCAGTACCGGCCGGACTTCTACCTGCCCGACTTCGACGTGTACCTCGAGCACTTCGGGGTCGATCGCGAGGGGAGGACGGCCCCTTGGATCGACAATGCCGAGTACCGCGAGGGCATGGAGTGGAAGCGCGCGACGCACCACAAGTTCGGCACGCGGCTCGTCGAGACGTTTTCCCACGAGCGGATGGACGACGTCCTCTTCGAGGCGCTGGAGGCAAAGCTCCGGGCAGCCGGCGTCACGCTCGGAACCGCATCCGCCACCGACGTGCTCGCGGCGACCGAGAACACGAGCGTCGCGGACCCCGTCACGCGGCTGCTCGCGACGTTCCTCAACCTCTACAAGGGCAACCTGTGGACGATGGCGGAAATCGAGCATGCCGCGTGCACACCGCGAGGTTCCCGAGGGGCGGGCGATGACGCGCGGCGCGCGCTCGCCTTCCTTCGCGTCTTCAGGCACGTCCTCGCGCGATACGAGGCGGACCTGGCCGCCGTGCGCGAGATCGACTTCAACGACATGATCGCGCTCGCGACGGAGCGCGTCGCCTCCGGACGCTTCACCTCCCCGTGGACGCACGTCATCGTCGACGAGTTCCAGGACCTGTCGCGGGGCCGGGCACGGCTCCTCAAGGCGTTGCTCGCGCAGGTGCCGGACCGACGGCTCTTCTGCGTCGGGGACGACTGGCAGAGCATCTATCGATTCACGGGCAGCGACATCGAACAGATGCTCGCCTTCCGCGAGGAGTTCGGTGCCACGCGACGCTGTGACCTGACCTCCACGCATCGATTCAACCGCGAACTGCTCGCCGCGAGCTCCCTGTTCGTGCAGGCGAACCCGCGGCAGCTGCGGAAGACACTCGCGGCCGGCAGGTCGCTCGGCGGGCCCGCCATCGAGATCCTCGCGAGCCGCCCGGACGAGGACGCCGAGCGCACGCTCGACCGGGCGCTGACCCGGATCGCGTCGCACGTGGCGAAGGAGCGGGTGTCGTCCGGCGCCGAGGCACCCGCCGACAGGCCGACCGTGCTGGTGCTCGGACGCTACCACGCGAGCAGGCCGACCGGATGGACGCGTCTCGTCCGCCGTCACGAGGAGCTGGCGCTCTCGTTCATGACGGTGCACGCCGCCAAGGGGCTCGAGGCGGATTACGTGGTGGTGCTCGACGTCGTGTCGGGGCGCATGGGCTTCCCCTCGGAGATCGTCGACGACCCCGTGCTCGACCTCGTGCTCGCCGGGACCGGGGCGTACCCGCACGCCGAGGAGCGGCGGCTCTTCTACGTCGCGTTGACGCGGGCGCGCATGCGGTGCCTCGTGGTGACCGCGGAAGATCGCAGGTCCCGCTTCGTTGAGGAACTCGAAGGGACCGCGTACCACGCCTGGGTCACGTCCGCCGACGGCCCGACCGCCGGCACCACGCTCGCCACCTGTCCGACGTGTCGTGGTGGGCGCTTGATGCGACGGGACGGTGAGTTCGGGACGTACTGGCGGTGCAGCAACCATCCGTACTGCGAGGGGAAGGCGCGCCGGTGCCCCGCGTGCAGGGCCGGCCCGCTCGTGCGTGACGGCCATCGCTTCCGGTGTCGGATGACCGCGTGCGGCCACGTCGCCGCCGTGTGTCCCGCCTGCCGCGTGGGCGCGCTCGTCGAGCGCGACGGGCGCTTCGGTCCGTTCCTCGGCTGCACCGAGTGGCGTCCCGATGCGGCGACGCCGTCGTGCGACTACTCGCGGAAGGTCGCCCGCGCACTGGCGGCGAGCGTCCCTCGGCGGTAGCGGCGCTCGGGGCCATCGTGGACGTGTCGGTCGCGCAGGTCTCGACGCGTTGCCGATCGCCCGAGTCGCGTGCGGCTGCGGCTCCGGCGGCGACTCGCCTCGGCGCCATCAGCCCGCTCGTGTCGCCCGTCATGCGCATTCCGACGCCCAGGCTGGGGTGCGGGAGAGCGATGCCGTACCCACGGCACATTCGAGACGGCACCCACGAGTGCCATGCGGGGCGAGCGCCGAGGCCGAACACGAAGCGCCGCGCTCCGAGGGACGGAGCGCGGCGCTTCGCGTCGTGCAGTGGCCAGGGAGGGAATCGAACCCCCGACACGCGGATTTTCAGTCCGCTGCTCT
>ERZ1066122.797-NODE-797-length-30323-cov-15.894773_pt1 | contig 30323 bp, 31 predicted proteins | sample MGYA00382769_ERZ1066122 | MGnify/ENA primary metagenome ERZ1066122 (study PRJEB33369, sample SAMEA5778352) | biofilm metagenome | biome: Industrial cooling water; feature: Water cooling tower basin; material: Biofilm | place: United Arab Emirates | collected... | reverse complement strand
TGGCCTGGCTGAGCCCGGCGCTGATCAACGTGGTCAGCGGCTCGGCGGTGGTCGAGCAGGTGTTCGGCATCCCGGGCATCGGCCGCTACTTCGTGCAGGGCGCCCTGAACCGCGACTACACGTTGGTGCTGGGCGTCGTGCTTGTGATTGGCGCCGCCATCATCCTGATCAACGCGTCCGTGGATGTCGTGCGGGGGTGGATGGATCCGCGGTTGCGGGACGACCAGTAGGAAGCAGGAAGCAGGAAGTAGTGAATAGGAACTAGGAACTAGTAAAAGCTGCATGCCGAAGCCGCGCGGCAGCTTTTACTAGTTCCTAGTTCCTAGTTCCTAGTTCCTAGTTCCTAGTTCCTAGTTCCTAGTTCCTATTCACTATTTCCTGCTCTCAAAGCTCCAGCCACCGCGCCACCACCGCCCTCGCCTCATCCACCCCGATCTTGGATTCGCCCGAGAAGACTTGCACCGACGCGCGTTCGCCCAGCGCCTTGCGGACCTTGAGCAGGGTGTTGCCCTGCTCGCCGCGGCCGAGCTTGTCGGCCTTGGTCAGCAGGCAGTGCGCGGGCAGGCCGCGCCCGAAGGCGTAGTCGAGCATCTGGAGGTCGTATTCGCGCAGCGGGTGGCGGATGTCCATCACCACCACCAGGCCGGCCAGCGACTGGCGCGTGTGGAAATATTCGTTGATGAAGTGCTTCCAGCGCTCGCGCATCTCCTCGGGCACCTTGGCGTAGCCGTAGCCCGGCAGGTCGACCAGGTGTTTGCCGGGCGCGACCTCGAAGTAGTTCAGGGCCTGGGTGCGGCCCGGGGTCTTGGAGACCCGGGCCAGGCCTTGCTGGTTGGTCAGCGCGTTCAGCGAAGTGGATTTGCCGGCGTTGGAGCGGCCGGCGAAGGCCACCTCCCGGCCGTCGTCCGGGGGAAGCTGCTTCAGGGCGTGGGCGGAAAAAGCGTATTTGGCGCGGGCCAGGGGGTTTGCCATCGGGTCGGCCGGTGCGGGAAAGGCCACTAGCTTGGCCTGCCCGGGCCGGCCTGACCAGCGCCGGCGCGGTCCGGGGCCGGCTTGATTGACCCTCCACGGCGCGGGCTGGGATAATCCGCGCCTTCCCGCGCGTCCTCCGCGCCGAGCCCCATCCACCCGAATTCCAGCGTTCCGGAGCAGTCCATGAAGTTCTCGCGCATCCTCGGTGTCGCCGCCCTCCTGGCCGCCGGTTCCACCCTGGCCCAGGAAGCCGCCACCGTGACGCCGGCCCCGGAGGCCGAAGCCGCCCCGGTCGCCACCCTGGAAGCCGACAACACCCCGGCCACCTGGGGCGATGCCCAGGCCGGCGCCGGCAAGGCCGCCGCCTGTGCCGCCTGCCACGGCCTCGACGGAAATTCGGCCGACCCGCAGTACCCGAAGCTGGCCGGCCAGCACGAGCGCTACATCGCCCGCCAGCTGGCGCTGTACAAGAGCGGCGAGCGCAACAACGCCATCATGCTCGGCTTCGCCTCCACCCTGAGCGCGCAGGACATGCGCGACATCGGCGCCTACTTCGCCAGCCAGAAGGTGGTGCCCGGCGTCGCCGACGACACCGTGATCGCCTCGGGCCCGAACGCCGACCGCAAGTTCTTCGAAGTGGGCGAGCGCCTCTACCGCTACGGCAACCCCGACCAGGGCGTGCCGGCCTGCCAGGCCTGCCACGGCCCCGACGGCCGCGGCAACCCGGGCCCGTCCTGGCCGCAGCTCGGCGGCCAGCACGCCGGCTACACCGCCAATGCCCTCATCGCCTTCCGCGACGGCATGGTCTGGGGCAAGGACGCCAACGCCAACGCCCTGATGGCCGGCGTCGCGGGCAACCTCACCGACGAAGAGATCCAGGCCCTGGCCACCTACATCGAAGGCCTGCACAACGTCGCCGACGCGCCCTCGGAAGAGGCCGTGGCCGACGCGGCCCCGCCGCAGGGCTGAGCCCCGCGGCCGGCGGCGCCCTGCCGCCCGACGGAACCTTGCCGGCCAGGCGTGGTCTGGTTGGCTGTCCCCTCAAGGAGCACGACCCGATGAAGCGCCTGCTGCCCCTCCTGCTCGTCCTCGCCCTGGCCGCCTGCGGCCAGTCGCCGTCCGAGCCGGCCGCCCCGGCGGAACCCGCCGCCCCGTCCGCCCCGGCCACCGAGGCCGCGCCGGAAGCCGCCCCGGCCGAGGCCACCCCCGCGCCCGAAGCCACCGACGCCACCGCCCCGGCCGACGGCGAGCCGGCCGCCGAGGCACCGGCCACCGACGCGCCTTCCGCCGAGGCGGCCGCCGATGCCGCCACCCCGGCCCCGGCCGAGCTGCCGCCGATGCCGGACCCGGCCAAGGCGCCGCGCGAAGGCACCGACTACGTGGTGCTGGCCGAGCCGCAGCCGACCTATTCCACCGGCCCGGGCATCGAGGTGGCCGAGGTGTTCGCCTACACCTGCATCCACTGCGCCAACCTGCAGCCCACCATCGACCAGTGGAAGCCGACGCTCCCGGCCGACGTGCGCTTCGTCTACGTCCCGGCGGCCTTCGGCGGCCCCGGCGACAACTTCGCCCGCGGTTTCTTCGCGGCCGAGGCGATGGGCCTGCTGGACAAGACCCACAACGAGACCTTCAACGCCTTCTTCGTCGAGCGGAAGTTCCAGACCGCCTCGCCCGAGGAAGTGGCCGACCACTACGCCAGCCTGGGCGCCGACCGCGCCACCTTCCTCTCCACGATGCAGAGCTTCGCCGTCACCGCCAAGCTCAACCGCGCCCGCCAGTTCTCGCTGCGCACCGGCGTGCAGGCCACGCCGACCGTGATCATCGCCGGCAAGTACAGCGCCTCGATGACCGGCGACCGCGGCCCGGCCGGCCTGGTCGAGACCATCGAGTGGCTGGTGCAGAAGGAGCGCGCGGAAGCCGCCCGCCGCTGAGCCATCGCGACACGCGTCACACGCACGGGGCCGCACTGCGGCCCCGTTCAGTTTCGGCCTTGTGGTGGCGCGCCGGCGGCCGCACCATTCCGGCATGGCCACCCAGCCCAAGACGCCCCCGAAGCCGAACACGCTGCGCCTGCTGAGCGCCAACATCCAGGCCGGCTCGAGCACGCGCGCCTATCGCGAGTACGTCACCCGCAGCTGGTCGCACGTGCTGCCCAACGGCAAGCGGCTCAACCTCGACAGCCTGGCGGCGCTGGCCGAGCCCTTCGACCTGGTGGGCCTGCAGGAAAGCGATCCCGGCAGCCTGCGTTCCGGCTTCACCAACCAGGCCGACTACCTGGCCGAACGCGGCGGCTTCCCGTTCTGGAGCCACCAGCCCAACCGCCGCATCTCGCGCATCGCCGGCAGCGGCAACGCCCTGCTGAGCCGGCTGGAGCCGAAGGAAATGCTCGACTACGCCCTGCCTGGCCGCATCGCCGGCCGCGGAGTGCTGTTGGCGCGCTTCGGCGAGGGCGACTCGGCCTGGGACCTCGCGGTCACGCACCTGTCGCTGGGCGCGAAGTCGCGCCAGCTGCAGCTGGGCTTCCTGGCCGACCTGCTGTCGGAATCGCCGCGGCTGGTGCTGATGGGCGACTTCAACTGCGACTTCGATGCGCCCGAGATGCGCGCGCTGTACCGGGAAACCAAGCTCGAGCCACCCGGCGAGCGCATCGCGACCTTCCCCAGCTGGGCGCCGCAGCGCTGCCTGGACCACGTGCTGGTCGGCGGCCTCAAGATCAACCACTACCAGGCCATCCCCGCCGCCGGCTCCGACCACATGGCCGTCGCCGTCGAACTCCAGGTCCCGGGCCCCTGAGGGATTCCGCGCGGCAGAGCTGGAGCCTTTGGACGCGGATTTACGCGGATAAACGCGGATAAAGCAAAGACGGGAGGGGTTCCGGGCCAGCCCGAGGTCAACGCGGGAATCCAACCCCGGCTTCTTCGCTTTATCCGCGTTTATCCGCGTAAATCCGCGTCGAAAGACCTGCCGCGGTCATCGCCGGATTCGCGAACGAGCCGGGAAAAGAAAGGCCGCCCGGAGGCGGCCTTTCAGGGGTGACGCGGGGGAGGTGGATCAGAAGCGGACTTCGCCGCGCAGGTAGAAGAAGCGGCCACCCGGGATGTCATAGGTGGACGCGTCGTAACCGTTGAGCGAGCAGGACACGCAGATCGGCGGGTCCTTGTCGAACACGTTGTTGGCGCCGAACGTGACGCGCAGGTTGGCCAGGTCCTCGAACTGGTAGGCCACCTGCAGGTCGCTGTAGGTGATCGCGTCGAGCACGTTGGTGTCGTTGGCCGGGTCCGAGCAGACCGCGAACGTGACCACCCGGCCGCAGGACTCGCGCAGTTCGGAGATGTGGCGGAAGGTCCACGACGCCGACCACGGACCCTTGGCCCACTCGGTGGTGAGGTTGGAGGTCCACTCCGGGATGGCGCTGTCCACCACCTCGCGGCCGGGGGCCTGCGGCTGCGGCTGGCCCGCCGCGCCCACCGCCTCGTAGCGGCCGACGAAGGTGTTGCGCCAGGCCATCTTCAGCTGGCCCCAGTCCTGCATCGGGAACACCCACGACAGGTCCACGTCCCAACCGTCGGTCTTGATCGAGCCGAGGTTGCTCAGGCGATTGGCGAAGGCGTTGATGCCGCCGGTGGACGCGCGGCTGATGCCCGAGCAGTACAGCGGGTCGAGCGTCTGCACGCACAGGTCGAGCTGGGTCTGGGCGTCGATGGCCTGGATCGCGCCCTCGATCTCGTGCTTGTAGAAGGTGACCTCGAGGTCGACGCGGTCGGCGATCGACGAGTCCTCGAGGAAGGACGGGCTCCAGACGAAGCCGGCGGTGAAGCTGTCGGCGAACTCGGGCTCGAGCTGGTCGTTGCCGCCGGTGGTGACCGAGATCTGCGGGTTCGGCTGCACGTAGTTGGCGGGCACGCCGAGCGCCGCGCAGTTGGCGGCCAGCGACGGGTCGAGCAGCGGCGTGGTGCAGGGATCGTCCAGCTGCGCGTCGAAGCGGCTGGCCGAGCCGAACAGTTCGCCGATCGACGGCGCACGGAAGCCCTCGGCCAGGCTGGCGCGCAGCACCAGCTCCTCGGCCACCTGCCAGCGCAGGCCGTACTTCGGGGTGAACTCGGAGATGCCGGTGCTGTAGTCGGAATAGCGGCCGGCCAGCGTGAGGTCGAGGCGGCTGCCCTTCCCGGCGTTCGCGAACAGCGGCACGTTGAACTCGGCGTAGACCTCGCTCACGTCGTACTTGCCCGCGGTCGGCAGCGAGGGCACGCCGTTGTAGAAGCCGGCCACCGTCAGCGGATCGGGCTGGTAGGAGCCCTCGAGGCGGCGATGCTCGACGCCGGTCGCGAAATCGACCGAACCGGCCGGCAGCTCGAACAGGCTGCCGGAGAGGTTGGCCGTGACCAGCGCCAGCTCGTTCTGGCTCTGGTCGCGCACCACCGGCGAGATGAAGGCCAGCATCTCGGGCGTGATCGTGCCCGGGCCACCGAAGATGTTCAGCGGCGTGCAGCCGGCCACGGCGGCGCAGGCCGCGGGATCGCCCAGCGCCAGCGCGATGTTGCGGATGTCGTAGCTGCCGAAGTTGGTCTGCTCGGCCTCGTTCTCGCTGAAGGCGACGTTGGCGTCCCAGTAGAAGCTGCGGCTGCCGGCGTCGAACACGCCTTCCAGGCCGGCGCCGACGTACCAGGTGTCGACGTCCTGCTCGAACACGCGCGGGCCGCCCTCGACCGGGCGACGGCCGATCAGGATCAGGTTGCGGTTCGCCGGGGGCGTGGTCAGGCGGCCGTCGAGGTCGAAGCCGAACGGATTGAACGGGTTCAGGCCGGAAATGAAGATGTTGTCGGCCAGCGGGTTGCCGGTGCCGGCCTCGGGACCCAGGAACAGCGGCTCGGGGGCGGCCTGGTTCTGCGACTGGCGGCGGTTGTAGAGCACCTTGGCGTAGCCGCTCACCGCATCGCTGAACTGGAACCGGCCCTGGCCGAACACGCCGGTGCGCTCGGACGGCGTCAGCAGCAGGTTGAACTGCGAGAAGTTGAAGCGGTCGGCCGTGGTGAAGCAGTGGTAGTCGTCGGTGCGCACGCAGCCGACCTGGGTCGGGTCGTAGACCGGGTTGGTGACGCCGCTGTTCGGGGTCACGTCGATCGTCTGCCCGGTGTTCGGGTCGGTGATGATGAAGCGGCCGGTCGGCGTGGCCGAGCTGCCGAAGGCGACGCCGGTGCCCGGCACCGGGAACGACGACTGCGCGCGGTCGCGCGAGAAGATCACGTCCTGGTCGGTGTGGCTGATGCCGACGAACACGCTGCCGCGGTCGCCGCTCTTGCCCCAGGCGAAATCGATGCTGGAGGTGGCGCCGTCGCCCTCGCCGTACTCGCCGTACTGGGCGCTGAGCGAGATGCCGTCGAAGTCCTTGCGGGTGATGATGTTCACCACGCCCGCGATCGCGTCCGAGCCGTAAAGCGAGGACGCGCCGTCCTCGAGCACATCGATGCGCTCGATGATGGCCAGCGGGATGGTGTTGAGGTCGGTGGCGGCGCCGACGCCCGAGGCCGAGGCCTCGTTGACCCAGCGGATGCCGTCCACCAGCACCAGCACGCGCTTGGCGCCGAGGTGGCGCAGGTCGGCCTGCGCGGAGCCCGCGCCGACGCCGCTGCCGTCCGGCGGGAAGCCGAAGTTGCCCGACGAGTTGAACTTGGTGTTCAGCGCCGAGCCCGAGCCGGTGAGGGACTGGACCAGGTCGCCGACCGAGGTGAGGCCGCTGCGGTCGATGTCGGCGCGCGTGATGCGCTGCACGGGCACCAGGCCTTCGGCTTCCGCGGTGCGGATGCGGGTGCCGGTGACTTCGATGCGGTCGAGGGTCTGGACGCCTTCTTCTTCGCCGGCGTCCTGCGCGGTGGCCGCGAGCGGCAGCGCCGCCAGCAGCAGCGCGCTGCGAACCGCCAGGCTCAGGCGGGAGGTACGGGTGCTCTTCATGGTGGTCCCCAAGGGTTGGTGGGACCGGCGCCTTGCCCCCAATGCGCCGGCTCGGACCAGATGTAAAGAGTTTGTGACAGCCCAACAAGCCGCGAAATCACTAACGCTGGTAGTGACTTACACCGCTGCGCCGCCCCAGGCCAGGCTGGCGCCCACCACCGCCAGGAACACCGCGAACAGACGCTTGAGGGCCTGGCCGCTGATGCGGTGGGCCAGCCGCGTGCCCAGCGGCGCGGTCAGCACCGAGGCCAGGGCCAGGGCCACCGCCGCGGGCACGAACACGTAGCCCCAGCTGCCCGCCGGCAGCACGCCGGGCGCCGGACCGTGCAGGGCGTAGCCGGCGGCGCTGGCCAGGGCGATGGCCACGCCGCAGGCGCTGGAGGTGCCCACCGCCCGCACCGGCCGCACGCCGCGCCAGACCAGCAGCGGCACGGTCATGCTGCCGCCGCCGATGCCGACGAGGGCGGAAATCGCACCGATCACGCCGCCGGCGGCCGAATACCCCGGCCCGCGCGGCGCATCGGCCCGTTCGGTGCGCGACCGGGGCCAGTCCAGCGCCAGCTGCGCCGCGGCCAGGAAGCAATACGCGGCGATGCCGACCCGCAGCAGGCCGCCGTCCAGCCGCGTGGCCAGCAGGCTGCCGAGCCAGCCGCCCAGCAGCACGCCGGGCACCAGCCAGGCCACGGTGGGCCAGAGCACGCTGCCGCGCCGGTGGTGCGCGCGCGCCGAGGACAGCCCGGTCAGCACGATGCTGGCCAGCGCCGTGGCCAGCGCCACGTGCACCGCCAGGGCCGGCGGCACGCCCTGCGCCGGCAGCAGCCACACCAGCGCCGCCACCAGCACCAGGCCGCCGCCGATGCCCAGCAGCCCGGCCAGCACGCCGGCGACCGCGCCCAGCGCCAGGTAGATGCCCCAGTCGAGGCTCATTCAAGCGCGGGGCGCCCGGGCGCCATGGGCTAGACTCTTCGGCATGTCGCTGCGATTCCTCGTGATTTTCCTGCTGTTGGGCCTGCCCGCCGCCGCACGGCCGCAGGTCGCGCCGGCCGACCTGTCGGCGCAACGCCCGCTCATCGTCGGTGGTTTCCAGCTTGCCGAGCAAGGCCGGCTGAACGCCAGCGACGCCGCGCGCCTGGCCAGCCACCCGCTGCACGGCTGGGTGGAGGCCACGCTGTGGCGCAAGCGCATCGCCACCGCCAGCGTGGCCGAGATCCGCACCGTGCTGGCGCGCCACGACGGCCAGCCCGCCGCCGACTGGCTGCGCGAGGCCTGGCTGCTCGAACTGGCGCGGCGCAAGGAGTGGACGACCTTCCGCGCCGACTACCGGCCGATGGCCTCGGCCGAACTGCGCTGCGCCGACCTCGCCGCGCGCCTCGCCACCGGCGCCTCCGACGCCGCGTGGGAGGCCGAGGTGCAGGCGATGTGGCTCACCGGCAGCGGCCTGCCCGGCGCCTGCGACGCGCCGTTCGCCGCGCTGCAGGCGCGCGGCAAGCTCGGCGACGCGCTGCGCTGGCAGCGGATCGAACTGGCGCTGGGCGAGGGCCAGGGCGCGCTGGCGCGCTTCCTCGCGCGCGGCCTGCCCGCCAGCGAGGCGGCGCTGGCCAGCAGCTACGCCGATTTCATCGATGCGCCGCATGCGCGCACCGCCGCCTGGCCGCGCGACGCCCGCAGCGGCCGCGTCGCCGCCGAAGGCCTGGCCCGCCTCGCGCGCCGCGATCCCGACGCCGCCCGCGCCCAGCTGGCGACGCTGGCGCCCGCGCTCGGGATGGACGAAGCGCAGCGCGGCAAGGTGCTGTACCAGGTCGCGCTGTGGACGGTGGCGTCCTACCTGCCCGGCGCCGCCGACCGCCTGGCCGAGGTGCCGGAGAGCGCCTACGACGAACGCCTGCACGAGTGGCGCGTGCGCGAGGCCCTGGCCCGGCACGACACCGCGGCCGCGCTTGCCGCGCTGGAAAAGATGCCGCCCGCGCAGCGCAGCGACCCGCGCTGGCAGTATTTCGAAGCGCGCCTGCGCGAGCGCAACCGCGAGCGCGACCGGGCCCGCGCGCTCTACGCCCAGGCCGCGTCCACCGCCACCTTCCACGGCTTCCTCGCGGCCGACCGGCTGAAGCTGCCCTACGCGCTGTGCCCGCTGGAGCCCTCCCCCGACGCGTCGCTGCGCCAGCGCGTGGCGGCGAACCCGGGCCTGGTGCGCGCGCTCGAGCTGTACCGGCTCGACCGCCTGGGCCTGGCCATCCGCGAGTGGGGCGCGCTGCTGCGTGGCCTGGTCGAGGCCGAGCGCTACGTCGCCATCGACTTCGCGCTTGACGCCGGCTGGCACGACCGCGGCGTGTTCACCATCGGCGACGCGCCCGACGCGCTGCGCTACTACGGCCTGCGCTTCCCGCTGCCGCACGAGCGCACGATCCGCCGCGAAGCCCGCAAGCACGCGCTCGACCCGGCCTGGGTGGCGGCGCAGACGCGGGCCGAGAGCGCCTTCATGGAGCGCGCCCGCTCGCCGGCCAACGCCCGCGGCCTGATGCAGCTCTTGCCGACCACCGCCTCGATGACGGCCAAGCGCCAGGGCATCGCCTACCGCGGCGTGGACAGCCTGTACGACCCGGACATCAACATCATCCTGGGAACGGCCCACCTGCGTTTCGAACTCGACCAGCAGGGAGGCCTGCCCTACCAGGCCATCGCCGCCTACAATGCCGGGCCCACGCCCGTGGCGCGCTGGAACCGCGACCGTCCCGGCTTCGAGCCCGATTTCTGGATCGAGACCGTGACCTACAAGGAAACGCGCGACTACGTGGCCCGGGTGCTGGCCTTCAGCGTCATCTACGATTGGCGCCTGGACGGCGACGCGGTGCCGGTGACCGAGCGCATGCTCGGGCGCACGGTCGGCGCGTCGGGCCGGCGCAAGTTCCACTGCCCCACTCCTTCGACCGCACCGAGCACGCCATGATCCGTCAAAACATCGTCATCCTCGGGGGCACCGGCTTCGTCGGCCGGCACCTGGTGGCTCGCCTGGCCGCCGACGGCCACGCCGTCACGCTGCTGAGCCGCAACCTGGCCAGCCACCCCGACCGCCTGCTGCCGCCGGGCGTGGTGCTGCGCGAAGTGGACGTGTACGACCCGACGGTGCTGCGCCAGGCCTTCACGGGCGCCGATGCGGTCATCAACCTGGTCGGCATCCTCAACGAGGCCGGCGACAGCGGCCGCGGCTTCCGGCGTGCGCACGTGGAGCTGACCAAGCTGGTGATCGCGGCGATGCAGCTGGCCGGCACGCGCCGCCTGCTGCAGATGAGTTCGCTCAATGCCGGCCGCGGCCAGAGCCACTACCTCAAGTCGCGCGGCGAGGCCGAGGCGGCGGTGAAGGCCTCCGGGCTGGACTGGACGATCTTCGAGCCCTCGGTGATCTTCGGCCACGGCGACGGGCTGTTCTGCCGCTTCGCGCAGCTGCTCAAGCTGGCGCCGGTGCTGCCGCTGGCGCGCGCGGGCTGCAAGTTCGCGCCGGTGTACGTGGGCGACGTGGTCGAGGCCTTCGTGCGCGCGCTGGGCAACCGCCGCAGCATCGGCGAGGTCTACGAACTCTACGGGCCGGAAGTGTTCACGATGGCCGAGATCGTGAGGATGACCGCGAAGGCGCGCGGCCTGTCGCGCACGGTGCTGCCGCTGCCCGACCTGCTGGGCCGGCTGCAGGGCTTCGTGTTCGACTTCGTGCCGGGCAAGCCGTTCTCGTCCGACAACTTCCGCTCGCTGGCCACCGATTCGGTCGGCGGCATCGACGGCCTGCACCGCCTGGGCATCGTGCCCACGCGCGTGGGCGCCAAGCTGCCCGAGATCCTGGGCCACTTCGACGACCGCCAGGCGCGCTACGCGCGCTACCGCGCCGCGCGCTGAAATGAAGGCCTACCGGGTCGGCGGCGCGGTGCGTGACCGGCTGCTCGGCCTGCCGGGCGGCGACCGCGACTGGGTGGTGGTGGGCGCCACGCCCGAGCAGATGGTGCTCGCCGGCTTCCTGCCGGTGGGCAAGGACTTCCCGGTCTTCCTGCACCCGGTGACCAAGGAAGAACACGCGCTGGCCCGCACCGAGCGCAAGACCGCGCCGGGCTACCGCGGCTTCACCTTCCACGCCGACGCCTCGGTGACGCTGGAACAGGACCTGGCGCGGCGCGACTTCACCATCAACGCCATCGCCGAGGACGACGACGGCACGATCACCGATCCCTTCGGCGGCCGCGACGACCTCGAGGCGCGGGTGCTGCGCCACGTCTCGCCCGCCTTCGCCGAGGATCCGGTGCGGATCCTGCGCGCGGCGCGCTTCCTGGCGCGGTTCGCGCCGCTGGGCTTCACGGTCGCGCCGGAAACGCTGGCGCTGATGCGCGACATGGTCGCCGCGGGCGAGGTCGACCACCTCGTCCCCGAGCGCGTCTGGCAGGAGCTGAAGAAGGCGCTCGAGATGCCGCGACCCTCGGCCGCGATCGCACTGCTGCGCGAGTGCGGCGCACTGGCGAAGCTGCTGCCGGAAGTGGACGCGCTGTACGGGGTGCCGCAGCGGCCCGAGTACCACCCCGAGGTGGACACCGGCGTGCACGTGCAGATGGTGCTGGACATGGCGGCGAGCCTGGCGCCGGGCGATGCGCTGCTGGGCTTCTGCGCGCTCACCCACGACCTGGGCAAGGCGCTGACGCCGAAGGCCGAGCTGCCGAAGCACGTCGGCCACGAGCACAGCGGCGTGCGGCCGCTGCGCGCGGTGTGCGCGCGCTACAAGGTGCCGGCCGAATTCGCCGCGATGGCCGAGATCACCTGCCGCGAGCACCTCAACGTGCACCGCCTGGCCGAACTGCGGCCCGAGACCGTGCACGACCTGCTGGCGCGCTGCGACGGCTTCCGCAAGCCCGAGCGCATCCCGCTGCTGGCCCTGGCCTGCGAGGCCGACAAGCGCGGCCGCCTGGGGCGCGAGGACGAGCCGTATCCGTCCGGCGCGATGCTGCGCCGGCTGCACGATGCCGCGATGGCCGTGTCGGCCGGGCAGGCCGTGGCGCACGGGCTGCAGGGGCCGGCGGTGGGCGAGTGGCTGCGGAAGGCGCGAATTGCCGCGATCGCCGCCGAGAAGCTTCGGGACTGAAGTCCCTCCCACAGTTTGCGGCAAGACTGTGGGAGGGACTTCAGTCCCGATGCCTTCCCAGCCAGCCCTCCACCCACACCAACCCCCGCCGCACCGGCGTCACCGCCAAGCCCAGCGCCGCCAGCACGCCCAGCGTATTCGCCAGCAGGTCGCGCGCATCGCCCTGCCGCGTCGTCGTCAGCGTGGCCTGCGCGAACTCCAGCCCCAGGCCCAGCAGCACCAGCGAACCCGCCACCAGCAGGCGCGCGCGCCAGCCCTTGAACAGCATCACCGCCCAGGCCATCAGGGTGAAGTAGGCGAGGAAGTGGCCGAGCTTGTCCGAATCCGGCGACGCACCCAACGAAATCGGCGGCAGCAGCGACAGCGCGATGCACAGCACCCAGCCGGACAGCCACACGCCCAGCCACAGCCGGGGCCGGCGCAGGTCGCGACGGATCACAGGCGCCGGCTCAGGTCGCCGCGGGCGAACAGCGGCCGGAGGTCGGCGCCGCGCTGGAAGCCCATCACCTGGAAGCGCTCGCCCATCTCGCCGGGCAGGGTCAGCCGCTTCACTTCGTTGTGGCGGTGGTGGCGCTCGACCGCGTCGCTGATCGCCTCGATCTCCGCCAGCCGTTCGGCCAGGCCGCAGTTGATCAGGAAGCTGGCCTGCGCGCAGTAGCCGGCGAAATCGAAGCCGGCGCCGACGCCCGCCTCGGCCAGCGCGGTGAAATCCACGAACGCGGTGATGTCCTGCAGGCCCGGCAGGTGGAAGGGATCGCCGTGCGCGGTGTGGCGGTGGTGGCAGACCAGGGTGCCGTCGCTGCGCTCGGGCAGGTAGTACTCCTGGCGCGGGTAGCCGTAGTCCACGAACAACATCACGCCGTCCTTGAGCAGCCCGCCCACGGCCTGGATCCAGTACGGCAGCTGCGGCAGCAGTTCCGAACGGTAGCCGTCGGCGAAGGGCTTGCCGAGGTCGCGCTCGACGTGGCGCACGGCCGCGTGCAGCAGCGCGTCGGCCGGCTGGTCGACGCGGATCAGCGCGCCCTCCGGCGACAGCGCCACGTGCTCTTCGAACACCTCGCCGCCGCGCACCAGGAAGCGCGGCGTCGGCAGCGCATCGATCACCTCGTTGGCGAACAGCACGCCGCGCCATTCCGCCTCGGGCGGGCCATTGAGCCACTGCACGCGCGCGAACACGTCGGCCGGCAGCGTCGCGCGCAGTCGCTCGGCCTGCCGCTCGCGCAGGTCGGCGCTGGGCTCGAGGACCAGGTAGCGCGCGGGCAGCGCATCGATCGCCTGCCAGCGCCGCAGCGCCGCCTCGGCGAAGGCGCCGCTGCCGCCGCCGATCTCGAAGAAATCGGCCGCGCCGCCCAGCTGCGCGAACACCTGCGCCGCCGCCTGGGCGATGCACTCGGCGAAGGTCGGGCCGAGCTCGGGCGAGGTCACGAAATCGCCCCCGGCGCCGAACTTGCGGCTGCCGGCGCTGTAGTAGCCCAGCCCCGGCGCGTACAGCGCCAGCTCCATGTAGCGCGAAAACGGGATCTGGCCGCCGTTCGCGGCGATCTGCGCGCGGATGAGCGACAGCAGCTGGTCGCTGTGGGCCTGGGCGGCCGCGTCGGGGGCGGGGGCTTGCCGGGTCATGATGGAATCTTCAGGTGCCAGCGCGCAGGATACCGGCAAATCCCCGGAGCCCCGCATGACCGCCCCCGTTGCCCTGATCACCGGCGCCGCCAGACGCGTGGGCGCCAGCATCGCCCGCCGCCTGCACGCCGCCGGCTACGACCTGGCCCTGCACCACCGCGCGTCCGGCGCCGACATGCAGGCGCTGGTCGCCGAGCTCGAGGCCGCGCGCGCCAACAGCACCCTGGTGCTGTCCTGCGAACTGGCCGACGACGACGCCCTGCCCCGCCTGGTCGCCGACACCGTCGCGCGCTTCGGCCGGCTCGATGCGCTGGTGAACAACGCCAGCGCCTTCTACCCGACGCCCATCGGCGGCGCGACGCCGGCGCAGTGGGACGAACTGTTCGCCTCGAACGCACGCGGGCCCTTCTTCCTGTCGCAGGCCGCCGCACCGCACCTGCGCGCCAGCGGCGGCGCCATCGTCAACCTGGCCGACATCTACGGCGAGCGCCCGCTGAAGCACCACACGGTCTACTGCATGGCCAAGGCCGCCAACCTGATGCTGACGCAGTCGCTGGCGAAGGAGCTGGGCCCGGAGGTGCGGGTGAACGCCGTCGCCCCCGGCGCCGTGATGTGGCCGGCCGAAGGCAAGCCCGAGCACGAGAAGGCCGCCATGCTCGCCAGCACCGCGCTCAAGCGCGCCGGCGACGCCGAGGACGTCGCCGAAGCCGTGCGCTGGCTGCTGCAGGACGCGCGCTACACCACCGGCCAGGTCATCCGCGTCGACGGCGGCCGGAGCCTGAATCTTTGAAACGCCCGTGGCTCGCGCTGGCCGGCCTGGGATCGCTGCTCGCCGCCGCCCTGCTCTGGCCGGTGACCGGACGCACGGTGATGGGCACGCTGGAGGCGCCGGTCAGCCGGGGCGGCGATCGCGCGGCCGACGCCGCCGCGCGCGTGCGCCCCGGCCTCGAGCGCGACCTCGGCGCCACGTCGCTGCGTTTCGGCGCACCGGTGTTCATCCGGATCTTCAAGGCCGAGAGTGAACTGGAGGTATGGCTCGAGGACGGCGCGCGCTTCCGGCTGTTCCGACGCTATCCGGTCTGCGCGTGGTCGGGTGCGCTGGGGCCCAAGCGGCGCCAGGGCGACGGCCAGTCGCCGGAAGGCTTCTACCGGGTCGGGCGTGGCCAGCTCAATCCGCGCAGCCAGTACCACCTGTCCTTCAACCTGGGCTACCCCAATGCCTACGACCGCGCGCACGGACGCACCGGGGACTTCCTGATGGTGCACGGCAGCTGCGTCTCGATCGGCTGCTATGCGATGGGCGACGACGGCATCGAGGAAATCTACACCCTGGTCTCGGCCGCGCTGGACGGCGGCCAAGCGGCGGTGCCGGTGCATATCTTCCCGTTCCGCTTCGGCGACCGCGCCGAATCGCGCTGGCGCGACGATCCCTGGGCCGACTTCTGGCGCAACCTGCGCGAGGGCCACGACGCCTTCGAACGCAGCGGCCGGCCACCGCGCATCGGGGTGGCGGCGCGGCGCTACGTGGTCACGGAGGCCAGCGCTCCCGACGCATGAGCGCCGGGAGCCGGGCCGGATCACTTGGCGCGGAACGCCGCCTGCAGCTGGTCCCCGGCGAAGCCCTGCGGGGCCTCGCCGTCCACGGCGTAGCGATAGACCGCGGCCGAATACACGCCCGACAGCGCGGCCTGGACGACGGCCACGCCGGCGATCGCGACCACCGCCAGCACGATCGCCACCAGCGCCAGCTTGCCGCCGCCGATGGCCGCGGCGCCGATCACCAGCGCGATCGAGGCGACCACCACCAGCGTCGTCAGCAGGCCGAAGGCCAGGCCGATGCCGACGTTGCCGGCGACGTTCTCGCCCCAGGTGCGCTTGAGCAGCGTCATCGATTCCTTCACCGCGTCGATCGGCCCGACGTCGCGCGTCACCAGGATCGGCACCACCAGAAAGGTGCCCACGGTCCAGGCCATGCCCAGCAGGCCGATCAGGATCTTGCCGACGGCGCCGGCGCGCTCGCTGGCGGCCTTGAGCAGCAGGCCCACGGTGGCGGCGATGGCGGCGTAGCCCAGGATCACGCCCAGCTTGCTTCGCGCGATGCGCAGGCCGTCGGCCACCGTGGGGTCGCCGCCCTCGAGCCGGATCATCGCGGCGCCGACCAGCGCGGTGTTGAAGAAGAAGATCGAATGGTAAGGAAGGGGGACCGTATCTTCACACCAAACTTTGTGCTTTTGCTCGTGGCTATATAGGTGCTCCATATCCTGACGTCAGGGAGCAGGGCGGGCTGAGCGTGGGCACCAGTCGACGTTGATCGCTGCGCCGGAACGAGCTAACGAGCGAAACTAGAGCCGGCTGGGGCGGCGACGCGTTGCTTCTAGGCAAGACGCTCGACCTCCGCTTGCGGCCAGGAAAGGACGTCGTCGAGCTTGGCCGCCCTGAGCACCAATTCACACAATTCTGGATCAGGTCACGCCCTTCTCTTTTTCTGACGCGTGTCGACAAGCCGAGTCGAGCTCCTTGTAGCCGCAGCCGGTCAGACTTCGATCAGTCGCCCGGCAGGGCTACGATTCCTTGCGACCCTTGGTCTGTGCAACACGCTGATAGACCGAGGAAGTGCAGAAGCACCCGGCCCGCTGGCCACGCAACTCGCGGGCGGCAGGGAGAGGAGGCGCCCAAGCGCTCACCGGCCAGAGGTTGTAAGGCGCCTCGAAGCCCTGCAGCCGCGAAACTAGGTGCATCGCCAGCAACGTTCCCGCAAGGATCGAGACGAAGGCGAAGGGCGCCAAGAACTGTTCGCCGCCGGGTGCTCGCAGCACCTCGGCAGCGCAGTTCTCGCGGTAGACACTACTGATGGCGCGTCCAACCAATTCAGCTTCAGCTAGGTTGCGAAAATTGACGGCCAACTTCGCAGCCACCTCCTGTGTGATCAGCGGCGCTTGGACCTCTTCCAGCGTCAGCCCGAGTCCTTCTGCCATGTGTCGAGCCTGCGCCAACTTGTCCGCGCGGGTCGGGTAGACACATTCCAAACAGGCGCGTGCGACGCCCAATTGGTTGTAATGAAACAGAACTTCGATGGCTCCCGTCGTCGACGCGTCAAAGACCTCACCCGGCATGGCGCGCTGAACTTCCTGCCGAGCTTCGCGGCTGTCCAGGCCTACGAGCACACGAGAAACAGGTTTGCCGGCAAATGCCGACTGAAACGAGTCGACGTGAGGCACCAGTTCCAGTCCAGGCAGCAGCGGCTGAGCATTTCCGGCAGCCGCCAGGGCTTTCCACTGCCCTATGTCCAGACTACCAAAGAGTATCTGCCGGTTGAGATTGCCTGCCGTGACGCGCTTCGGGTCGACGACGTGTAGCCGGCCCGAAACGGGCAGGTCACGCAGAGCCCACAACACCGCACAACCGATGGCGCCGGCGCCTAGCAGCCAGCTTTCGCCGAGGTCCACCGGAAATTGCGGGTCTAGCGCGGGCAAGGAAGAGCGCTCTATAGTCAATGGATCTGGCGTAGAGAGCTGCTGTGGGCGGCTTACTACCCTGGCGACTACGAAGGCGCAAGTGTAGCTGGCAACAATTATTCTAGTCGGCGCGTCCGACGCCACGAAGGGCTCGGGCGATGGGGGTTTCGATGCGATGGTTGCTCGAGCCGCCGACATGGAGATCCAGCACAGCGCGGGCTCGCCTGGATAGCCGACGCTTACGCAGGTCGCGTCGCGCTGGACTAGCTCCACTGTGGCGAGCGTACGACTCAACTGCACCTTTAGTTCATTGGCGAACAACTCCTGCTCTCGACAGGCAGAGTCGAAGGCCACCTCTACGCCAACGTCCAAGAGCGAGTAGGCGTGGTCCGGCGCATCCTCGCCAAGCAGACGCGCCAGCATCAACGCGTTCTGTAGCGCGACTTCGCCGCCTATTGCGTCAGACATTTGCTCTCCTTCTCTCGGGCGGACAGCTGAAGCCAACGCCCGTCAGGTTGCATGACGAACACCGCAGCTTCATGCCAGAAGTTTTCTGCCGTTGTGCGCGCGCAGAACCAGGGCAGCACGATTGAGTAAGCTCCGACATGCTTGACCAGGGCCCACTTCTCGTCAGCCGCCGAGTGGAAGGCGTGTTCCGGGTGCGAGTGCACTTGAGCAACAACCGCGTACCCAGTGGCGCAGATTCGGTCCATGAGTGCGCTCATGCCTTGGGGTGGCACGATAAACTGGTCCGCCTTCGACTGGTAGAATGGCTCGTAGGCCTCGTAAACTGCTGAGCCCTCAGCGCTGCGACGGCCAAGCCAAAGCATCACCCCTTCTGCGTCACGTTCGCCTCGTTGGCGAATGCGAGAAATGGTCTGCTCGATCGCCCCGCTGGCGATCGTGATCTGCGGAATTATCGGCGCCACGTCTGCTGCCATCCCTGCTGAATCTGGTACACCAGCGCTGCCAACGTGCGCGAGTCTCGGTATTGAGACCAGTTGTCTCCGCGGTGGCTCGGGTGGGTGTGATACTCGTTCGTTCCGATCATGCAGATAAATGGCAAGCGCGTAGCCTCGTGAAGGCTGTTATTGAAGATGCCCCCCGAGCGGGGCAGAGTCTTGAAGGGAACACCTTCCCAATCGCACAGCGTGATGGCTGGGGCTTCGGCGTTGTACCGCTGTGCGTTCAGCTGAAGACGGAGGGGGACCATGTTCGGCGCCTCGAACCCCAAGTCCAGGATGGGGAACGCCGCCGAAAACCGGACCCGCTGCAACGCTGTGCAGTGGGTCTCGGTCATGCCCTCGGTTTCCTCCTCGAACAGCGCTCGGGCGAGGTCCTCGAGCATCAGCCGCCAGCTCCCGCCTTGGGGCCCCAGCGAAGGTCAACCTGGCCGCTGAGGCCGAGCGCCTCGTAGGTCAGCTCCGGGTCGACTTCCGTGCCGTTCACGGTGACGATGTAGCCCGTGGTGTCCGTCAGCCCGAGCGCTGTGGCCGCCCGGTTCAGCATCGGCGTGAGCTTCTGCTTCGCCGGCACGCGTTCGTAGCTGTCGGGCGGGAACAGCGCCGCGGTGGTGACGACCCGGACTTCGACGAACTTCTCGCCCGGGGGCTTATCTTGGTTCTTGTTGTGGTCAGACATGGTGTAGCTCCTGTAGGTTGCGGGGGCCGAGATTTGCCCCTCACCCCTATAGGCTCGCCAGCAAGGCAACTTCGGACAGGAACCTCACCTTGTCTTCCGTGGGCTGGCCGCGTCATTCTCTCTGGGCCGTTCAAAAAAAAGTTGGCCTGCTTGTCCGAACCCGGGCTCGTAGTCAGCCCTAGAGGTATACCCAGGAGAAAACGATGACCGACGGCGACTATCCAAGCCGCCACCGATCCCCGGAAGACCTGAGGGCGTTCATCGAGAACATGCCCGACCGGGACCATGCGCGTCTGGTCGCCATCGCCGCCCGGTTCGCCAAGACTGCGGACTGGACCACGGCGCAGGACCTGCTGCAGGGAGCCTTCGTTTCCGCCATCAGCGGCGACCGTAAGTGCCCAGCCGATGTGGACCCTTTGGTGTTCTTGATAGGTGCGATGCGAAGTATTCTGAGCAACGAGCGCGACAAGGACAGCTGGTCGGAAGAGTCCGACCTCGAGGACGAACAGCACCAGCATCTGGTGGTCAACCTCGAAACGCCCGAGCGAGTGCTGGAACGGCTGGATTCAATCTTGGAGCTCAAGAGTGCCATTACGAAAGAATTTGACGGTGACGATCGACCCTTCATGGTCTTCGAAGGCCGCGTCGAAGGAATGTCTCGCGCCGAGATCCGCGACATGCTCGGGATCGATCAAACGGCGTTTGAGTCCCTCGAGCGCCGCCTGCGCCGTCTTATGAACAAGCACTTCCCGAAGCCCCGGAGGACGCCATGAGCGGAAACTCCAAAGACGCTCGCAAGAAGCTCGTGAACATTGCCGAGTTTCTGGCGGAAGATGTTCTAGGAATGAGCCAGGAAGAAGTTGAGAAGACTCTGACCGAGGAGGGCCTTAGTGTGAGCGCTGCCGTAGGGATTTCGCGCGCCGCTTTCGAGTCTGCCAATCGAGAACTCAATGCGGCTAGATTTGCTGCAGCGCGTCGCGAGGTTGCAGACCTCAAGGCTAAGCGTGGGCAAAGCCAGGTAAGGATTGATCCTGCGCAAGCAAAACAGGTCCTGAATTCCTACTTGGCACGGAACCCCGACGCTGCTTCGGTTCCTACGACCATGGCGGCGCGAAAGGGCGGAGACATGTCGGACGACACAGCCCTTGAGATCGTCCGAGCTCTAATTGCACTTGGCAAAATTTCAGAAGACGGCGAGCCGCTCTAATGTCTGATCGGTTTGCTGAAGCACTCATCGAAGACCTCGGGATCAAAAGGCCTGAGGATATCGATTTGGACGCGATTGCTCTCATGCTTGGCGTTACGGTGGAATACACGCCGCTCCAGGGCTGTGAGGCACTGATCGTGGGAGCTGACCGCAGGGCAATCATCAAGGTCAATTCGAACAGTCTGCCGGAACGTCAGCGGTTCTCCCTTGGCCATGAACTGGGTCATTGGCACCATCACAAAGGAAAAGTGCTGTACTGCTCCCACGACGATATCGAAGGTGACGCTCGCCGAGCCCGAGAAACCGAACAGATCGCTGACAACTACAGCGCATCGCTGCTCATGCCAAGCTACCTATTCAAGCCTGCACTCGCAGCGAAGAAGCGCATTACTTGGAAATCGATTGGCGAAGTTGCCGAGGAGTTCAATTGCAGCTTGTTGGCCACGGCGTTGCGAGTCGTCGATCTCAATGTGGCTCCGAACATGCTCGTCCTATTGCGAAATGGTCGCCGAGTTTGGTTCCGCAGGGCGCGCGATCTCAGCAATGCATGGTTTCCGCTTGAGGCTCCTGAGGCCGAGTCCTTTGCGTTCGACCTCTCCTTCGATCCGAGAAAGGTTGCCATGGGACCCCGAAAGGTGTCTGCGTCCAGCTGGTTCGATAACCACTTGTCGGACCGACTCGATATCATCGAGGACTCAATCCGGGCAGGTGATTGCGTTTACACCTTTCTGACCTTGGAGGGAGAGCAGTTCCAGGATTAATCCCGTTCAAACCTTCCAAGGGCGAACAGCGGCTCCTTAAGCCGGTGCTAGTGGGACCGCACTGCCTGGAATCATTGGATGTCCGCTTCGGGTCTATTCCGTTGAAAAACTCGGTTGAATTGACCGGCTGAAGCTGGACCACTGACTTCCCATCGATCCAGCGGAAACCGCAGCGATGATGGGACGTCAGGAAGCCGGGCAAGCACCCCTGTTCTACGCCTTCAACCTCGAAGACCACGTCCCGGCGAGCCACATGCTCCGCGGCATTGACCGGTTCCTGGACCTCGGCGAGCTTCACCAGCATTTGGCCCCGCACTACCGCCACACCGGCCGCCCTTCCATTGATCCTGCCCCGCTGATCCGGATGCTGGTCGTGGGCTATTGCTTTGGCATCCGCTCGAAAAAGGACACATAGCGCCATTGCCAAAACAGGCTATTGGTAGGATCCGCTAACGGTAGATCCAAGGGCCCGGCCGACAGACTCGATGCCTTCCTCCGTTGAGAGTAGCTCCGCCGGCTTACGTCCACCCAACGCCGGTTGAGGTCGCTGAAGCCACTCCTGTAGCCAGGCATCCATGTTGAAGTCCGGCGGGGAATCTGGCTGTGCATCAATTTGCGCCTGAATCTCCCTCTTCACTGCTTCGATCTGTGCTGGGATTGGGATGAGTACTGCCATGACTCAACCTCCACTTGGCGCCGAAAACACGGCTTGGGCGTCAAACCTACCGCGGTCAGAACACCAACGTCCACACTGGGAGTTCGGCTCACCTTACTCATTAGTCTATTTCGCGCATGAGAGTTCAATTGTCGCTGCCCGATTGCGGTCAATAGTGACATCGCTACGTCGGGGCGACGCCAAATTGAGCCTCGGCGCAGAGCTTTTGTAGCACCTGCGCCCGCTCACCCGCGGGCATCGCGAGCCGATCGAGCTCATCGCCCAGCCCGCGTGCCGCTTGGATCGCTTGCTCCAAAAGCTCGTCGGCCTCCTGTGGCTTGAGGCCGAAGTCGCCTACCCCGGAAAGCACGTTCTCCCTGGTCCGGGACCGACCTTGTCGACCCGCGCCAATGGCGAGGCTCTCGCCCCCCTGGGCCACCAGATCGAACGCCGGCGCCAGTCGCCAGTTCCCGTCGAAAAGGAAGCCGTGGTTCTGCAGGTGATCGTCGGTGTTTCCGATGGCGTAGTTGAAGGCCAGTCGACGGAATAGCTCCGGGCCCGCGCGCTCCACGCCGATCCGCCGGGCCGCCGCGGCCATGGCGGCATAGGTGGCCCGGCCCGCCGGCGCCACGGTGTCCTGCTCGGAGGCGCGATAGACGTTCAGCAGACTCCTGGCGCTCAGGTAGTGCACAGGCTCGCCGCCCTGACGATCGAACCGGTCCACGAGCAAGACGCTCCGACCGTGGACGGTGGCCAGGGTGGCGTTGATAGCGTCGATGCCCGCTCGACGCGCAAGCGCCAGGCAGGCGGCTTCCACCCTGGGCACGTCGACCGTGTCGTGCTGCGGCTGCTGGAACTTGGCAATGACCTCGCGGCCATCGATGGTCATCGCCGCCTTCGGGCGTGCGCCACCCAAGGCGCCACTCTGGACGCAAAGGATTTCGTACAACGGCGGCGGCGGGAACCCGCCCTCGGCCAGGGTCCGCGAGGCTTCCTCGAGCTGCTCCAGCGTCACCTGGGCGTAAGGCGTCCGCACCGGGGCAAGGGAGGTGCGGGACAGTGACGCGCGGACCGCACCGCTGCCACTGCCGGCGGTGGCCAGCACCCATTCGGCCTCGTCCCGCGGGGGGCGCTGGGCCAGTCGTTCGATCAGCCGACGCCCCCAGCGGTCGGGGCCTGCGTCCGATAGCACGCCCGGAATTCCTTTGTTGTCCTCAATGACGCGCTCCGCATCCTCCAGCGGCAGGTTCAGGGGGTCCAGCGGGTAGGCGCCCGCGGTCTCCAGCCAGGTTGGGGCATACCGGAAGGAGCCGACATCCCGCGCCCAGTCGAGCCGCGCGGCCACTTGCCATCGTCCACCCAGTGGAACCCACAGGTAGAGCCGCATCAGAAATCCTCCCTTCTCGACCGCTCGCCCATTGCCTTGCGCCGCAGTGCATCGCCCGTGGGATCCGCGCGAACAGTCCCCACCAGGTCAGTAAGCAGGGAGGGCGAGAGAGCTGTCAGGACCTCCAGGAACCGACCGAGAGCCAAGGTCGGGTCCCCGCGCTCAAGGCGCTTGAGGGTCGCCACGCTGATGCCGGCGCGCGAGGCTAGATCCTCGTGACGCAGTTTCCGGGCAAGGCGTGCGTCGCGGATGGCGCGGCCGAGGCTCGTCAGGGCTTCGACGGTCTCCGGAGACATTGGCAACGGGCGGGTGCTAGGGCTCATATATGAGCCCTTATACGCTTTTTTAGATCACAATCAAGCTAATCCCGCTGGCCAAGATACGCCTAGCTTTCCAGGACCTGAGGATCTGCCGCGCGTGCGCGCGCTGGTCGAAATGGTGCTCCGTGCCGGAATCGGCTGACCAGCGAATCTGGTGCTGACCGTGTTACACCGCTGGGGCGACGGCCAGCGGCGCCTCTCGGTAAGGCCCACCTCCGAGTTCGGCCCGAAGCAGACTTTCCCCAGACTACTTGTTCCCGTGGGATATCTCGATCGGGTGGGCTGGGCTCCAAAACGGGCCGCTACACAAATCCGCAGGGACGTCGGGCCACCAGCACTTACTCGCCCCGTTGGGGGCTCACTCCTTGAGCAGATGCGGGCGCCACTCCTGGACCAGGCGGTCGAACTGGGCCTTGTAGCCGAGGGTGTCCGGAAATGACCGGGAGGCCTCGATGCCCTTCAGGAGCACCAGGATGTCCTCGCAAATCTGACTGTCCAAGGCCCAGAGATCGGTCGGGTCCCAGCCGCCGCAGGTCGCCGCGTTCCACCAGCTCAGCAGGAAGTCAGCGACCCGCTTGCTCTGGCCGGTGTCGTTATCGGCTATGCGCAGTAGGCGGTTCAGTGCAGCAATGCTTGCTTGGTCCATTTGAATCACCCCGAGATAGCCGGCAAAAAACTTACCCATTTTCCCCTCAGAATGCAGGAGCCCTCATTTACACCAAGCAGCGGCTATTGATACCCAGTACTTGCTGATCAGAGCTGTTTGCACTTCTAAGCATTACCAGCCTTTAATCGCCCGAGTCTCCTAGTCAACCCGCGGCCTAAGATCCCCGCGATTCTATTGGGCGCTACCGGCTCCAGGCCTCAGCCTTTACGCAGCGCGGCGTCTGGAACCTCCAGAACAATTCGACATAACCCAACATTCTGTCTCGACTGGCGGGAACGACTAAGCCTTCAGGCATTCGCGCACCGCCTGGTCCAGATTGGACACGTGGATGGGCGTGGGAGAGCCCCCTTTCATCTTCCAAACGGTATAGCCGTCCTTAGTCGCCTTGCCTCCGATGGCAGTTTGCTTACCTTCAGAGATAAAACGCGTGACCAGCTTGGTAGTGCCCTCATCCTGGATGTCGAATAGCTTGCGCGCCACGGCATCGGTCAACAGATGCGAGCCCTTGGTATCCAGGCAGAACACCAGCTTGCCCTTCCACACCAAGAAATCGGGAGAGAAGGAAGCGCTGTCGCCCTCGGAGAGCAGCGGGATGCGGAAGCCTCCGTTGCTAGGGTTGCGGTGCCAGGTGTGCCCGGCCTTGTCCAGCGCCGCCGCGAACGGGGCCTCGAACTTGTTCAGGCCGGCGTAGCGCTCGTAAAGTCCGTTAGAAAAGGCCTGAGACTTCTTCGGAACCCGCATTGTCGAGAACGGAAACTCTCGCTCTGACTCGTAGACCAAGGAAGTCAACTGGTAGTAGGTGGAAACGATATCGCGGGCGAGGCTTTCGGCGTAGACGGCCGCATTGCTGCCTGCTTCCACGCGAACGTCGAACTTGGCCGCCTTGAGATCGACGACGGCCAATGCAGCCCGGGACCGAGCGCGGATTGCGTTGCCCACCAGCCACCGCAACCGCACGCGATTGGCGTGCCCGCTGACCATCCACTCCTGGCGGCTTTCCTTGACAAGGTTACCGATCTCGACTACCTCCGTCTTGCGGTGGGCATCGCCGAGGGTATCGCTGTCCCCTTCCTTGAAAGTGGGAAACTTGGCTAGCAGGCCGGCAATCGCTTCTACCGCATCGTCGGCGTCGGCGTGGACGTGGTGGAGCACTACTGATACGTCCTCTTTGGGCGCCAGATCCTCGGACCCGCCGTCGCCCCCACCGTAGGTTTGGACGATCTCGATTGCAGCCCCGGACTCCTGGAGCTTGGCGCGCACCGCATCGATGGACTCTGTGAAAACGTTCTTCTTATCAACGCGCAGGAAGAAGTGGGCACTGTTAAGCAACGGGTTGTCATAGTGCTTCGCGTCGTATTGCCGCAGCACCCGACCGATGATCTGTTCGACCTTGATCTGTGAGCCCATCGACTTGTCGATGTAGCCCAAGTAGCAGGCCGGATCATCCCATCCTTCCTGGAGGCCGAGGTTGAATATGATGTGCTGAAAATCACCGGTCTGGAATTCGTCGAAGTCGCTTTCGCCTTTGGAGAACAGGTTCACCTGTTCGGGCTTGTTGCCCTCGCTGAACTTTAAGTCGGCGTAGATTGCGATGCGCGCCGTGTCAACCTTCTTTTGCTCGACGAGGTAGCGCCAAATGCGAATAGGCGGGGCGTTCCGGTGCTCAAACGGCTTAGTGTGGTCGTCCTTGTCCCCGTCATCCGTAATGTTGGTCTTGCACACATAAATAGCCTTGGGCGTGAACCCAAGCGCCCGGGCATCGATCTCCTGCTCGATGAGCTCGAGCCGGTTGTGGAGGTCGTCTAGGCAACGCTCCATCGGCGCGGTAGTGCCGTCAAACTGAATGGACGTCTTAATCAGCTCCGCCATGAGGACTGAATTGCTGTCTACGGCGGTGACGGCAAACGTGTTGGCATCGGGCTCACCGCTGCCATTCAAGGCTCCCAGCTCGGCGAAACGCTTGACACTCGCCTCGTGATCGCTGGCTTCCTCTACCCAGCCCTCCTGCGGTTTGAGCACCGACTTGGCGAAGTTCACCGGCAGCTTGAGCGTGGCACTGGCCAGCAGGTAGGCCTCGGGCTCCAGTTCCGCCAAGATTTGCGTCTGCTGGTCGGAAAGGTTGTGTCCTTCGTCATACACGACGATAAGCGGGCGGCGCATGCCGCCGGCATCGCGGTTAATTAGCCGCTGCCAGGGAGACTGGTCGCCGAAGAGGTCCTGATCCTTCTTATATATGTTCAGTGCGCCATCGGCCTGCTCCTTGTTGTTGAACAGGCCCGTAGTGGCCAGCACAATGAGGGGCACACCCCCGTCGGAAATCAGCGAGGGCTCCAGTTGGCCGGCGCGGATGACGCGGAAGGCGTCTACGATCCCCGCATACTTTCCACCACTGGAAAAGTTGGTGTAGGTCTGCTGGACCACCGATTTGGCCTTGCTCATCCAGAACACGATGGGCTCAACGCCCATGTGCATCCGCATCAAGGTCACGGCCTCGGCCAGAACAGGCGTCTTTCCGGCGCCAGTGATGGCCGATAGCGCCTGGTAGAACGGTCGCGGCAACGTACCCTTGTATTTGGGCCGATAGGGGTGCTCGGCGAAGAACGCGTAGCGATCGGCGATCTGTTTGGCGGCGCGGACCTGGAAAGGTTTCAGCTCAATTTGCATCCGCGCCACCATCATTGTTGAACGCATCCGCGCGCGCGTTGAAGCCGATATGCTCCAGCACCTTGTCGGGGATTTGGTAGAACTCGATGTCGTTTCCGGTATAGGGAGCCAGAGTTGCGTAGACGTGGTAGCGACCCGCGAGCCCCGCGGCCTTAGCTTCCTGGACGATCTCCTTAAATACCGAGCGTGTCAGCAAGGAGGGTTGGTCTGGCGCCGTCCAAACCAAGAAGAATCCTTCGTTGTGGCTGTTCACGGCAAACAGATGCTTGTGCTCGCCCACCGGGAGACGGCGGAGATAGGATTTCGCCTTGTCGTTGCGATCCCAATAGCTCACCAGAAGCAGGTCCATCATTTCTTCGCGTGCGAGCGCATTCACGGCGTTGGCGTCCACCTTTTCCCGTTTTAGGGTGAAGTAGCGGAAGCCTCCGCCCAACGGCTCGCGATCGCCGGACTTCCACTTGCCAGTGATGACGCGTTTGAGCCGATCGGCGGTCAGCGTCTTTGCGTAGTGATCGCCCTTCTCATCGTTGCCCTGCTCAATGAGAATGAAGCGCCGGCGAGCTTCGGACTCCTTGTTGAGTTCCAGTACCGCGTGCCCGGTGGTGCCAGATCCGGCGAACGGGTCCAGCACGATCCCGTCGGGCTTGCACCAGATTTGAATGATCTTCTTCATCAGCCGCATAGGCTTGACGGTGCGGAAGTTGTGGCCCTTGCCTACAACCGCAGTCAGCTCGTTCACTCCTGCTTGGCTGTGGCCAGATTGCGTGTGGTCCCACGACACGCTGTCCACCATTAACGGATCGTCATAGTCGTCGTCCGACCAGTAAGTGGTGGGCACGATGCCGCGCTTCACTTCCTTGAGGTATTTCTTCATTCCAAACGTGCCTTGCCCCCCGTCGCGCCAGTGCGCCTTCGGCCAGGGACCCGCTTCACGGATCTTGGTCGCGGCCTTGAGTGCCTTCTTTAGCACTGGGTTGTCGGGCTTGAACTCCCTGGTGCCTGGGATGGGCGCGCCCTTGATTAGCAGCGCCTTGGGATGCCCATCATCCAGGTCCACGGCCACGTAAGTTGAGCCCCACTCTTCCAGATGCTTCTTGAGCTTGGCCCGCTCTGTGGACCAGTGGCGTCCCGGCGAGGGGTAGTGAAGCTCCCCGGTAAAGGGCGACTGAACTGCGTATACCATCGTGGGATGTGTGGTGTCGCCGGGCGCGGTTAGGTCGCCGGGCTTCCATGTGTCGGGGTCGCCATCCCAGTTGCCGTAGCGTGAGTTCATCGCCTCCGTGCGCGGCAGGGCCATAGTGCGTACGCGCTCAATGTCTTTGGCATAGACAAGGACGTATTCGGTCGCGGTAGAAATGTGCTTCTGGTCGTTGCGTGGCGCGTAGCTCTTCTGCCAATTGATGATTCCGATGCGATTCTCCTCGTGGAAAATCTCGTCCATCAGCATCCCCAGGCGGTAAAGCTCGCGGTGGTCGATGCAAATTGCGATGACGCCGCCAGGCTTTAGCATTTCGCGCATCATCCACAGGCGCGGTGTCATGAAGCGCAGCCACTTGCTGTGACGCGAACCGTCGTCCTTGGCCACCAAGTCTCCTAAGTCGGGATCATTGGGGTCCTTGTCCCACTTGTCGTTGTAGCGGAAGTCTTCGCCCGTGTTGTAGGGCGGATCAGTCAGCACCAAGTCCACTTGGCCGCGATACTTGTAGAGCGTGACCATCGTGGACAGGTTTTCCCCGTCCCACAATTCGTTTACACACTCTTCCTCGGCGCTACCAACGCTGGCGCGCTTGTTGAATTCGAACATCCGCGGCTTGATCTGGCGAACTATCTGCCAAGGCGCCGTGCGCCCGGTGTAGTTCAGAACGATGCCGTCCTTCCCCGCCTCGGTCCGCTCGGCTTCATGCTCCTGCAGGAGTTGGATTAGCGCCGCCCTGGACATCTCTTCGTATTTCATTCGCTCGCCTTCGTGTCTCGGTCGCGGACCAGCCGCAAAGAACGGCCCGATTGGGCAGTGGGGATTCGCCGCGCTCACCAACCCGTGAGACGCTGGGCTGGAACGTAGCAGCCCCCTGTCTCAGGGGCTGCGCCGGTGTGCAGCCCATACGCCGCCCATTCTTGCGCCGGCTTGTGAAATCAGCAAGTTAGGCTCAGGCTAGTGGCGTATTGACGCCGCAAACCTTTGAGCCCCATGGGGCTTGGGGCGCAGGCGGTACCGCGGCTAACGCCAGGTTGGGTACGGGCGCTGCTCGAATCAGACGTTTGCGCCTGAATCAGCTGACCAGCGATTCTGTTGCTGACCGAGCCAGTCCAGTGGGACGGAGGGGGGGGCTGGTTTCTCCTCGGGCAGCCGACTTCGGCTTCCGGCCAGAGGGGGAGTTGCCGCCGACCTCGATCCTGCTGCAATCGATCTTACTCAATCTACGGCGCTACCACTGATCCCACTTAGGCGTGGCGCTTAGGTCATCATAAGAGATGCGCACTACTGCTGAAGCCCGACAGCCCCGCTCATTTCGGCGGAACTTCGGGCTCAGAGAGCTTCACCGACAGGCCGGACTCGGCCTCGGGCGGACCAGGGGGGGTGGGCTTTCGAGCCCAGGCCTCAAGGAACATCGCCATGTGGAATCGGTAGCTGAGCGCCTCCGATGGCACGGGCACCCCGTGCCTAGCCCCCAGGACCGTGGCATAGGCCACCTGGGCGTCCGTGGGGGGCTTCAGGTCCCAGTCGAGGCAGTCCCTGAGGAGGTCCTGCAGCCGGTACTCCAGGGCCTTGACGTAGGTATCCCGGACCGTTCGCTTGCGGACACGCTCCCACTGAAGGGCGATGGCTTCCTCCAGGGCCGGCGAGACGTAGAGCTCGAGCGTCAGGTCCACGGCCGGGTGGACCAATAGCAGTGGCATAGGCCAGGGACTCGGGAGCCGGATGACAGGCCCGGATGGTAGCCCGAATTTACACGTTTTTCATGTATTTGCCCGGCGCACCTAGCGTGTCCACCCAGGAAGGGACCGGACCGCCATGCCCAAGAAGACCATCTACGCAAAGCAATACCGCGAGTTGGTCACCGCGCTCAAGGAGACCCGAAAGTCTCTGGGGATCACTCAGGCGGAGCTTTGCTTGGCACTTGGCTGGCCACAGCAGCGTCTCTCAGCCGTGGAGCGGGGGTCGAGGCGACTCGACGTCTTGGAGTACTTTGTGCTCGCGGAGAAGCTCGGCATGTCCCCCAAGACAGCCCTGACCCTCGTCCAAAATCTGCGCAGGAAATGACGCTCACAGAAACGCGGGCGTTGGCTAGTCCTTGACGTGACCACCGGAATCATCCCAACACAGCAGCAGTCATTTAGGTGCGCCGACTGAGTTGACCGTTGGTGCGAGTCAAAGATGACCAAGTCGCCGGAGTAGACGGGAAACAAGCTCGGTTAGCGCGCCACTCTCGCTTTCGATACGAGCGCCGACTCACTTGATCGTCGGTGCTGGGTGAGGCTGAACCGTGTCGCTAGTGTTCACCGCAGCCCAGACCCGGGAGCCGGCCACTTCCGCTTCCGACCCGAGGCGGACATTGCCATTGGGTTGACTACCATCCCAGCTTGACGGGATAGGCAGCGGCGTCAACCATACGGCCAGGGCGTCAATTTTGAAGGCTGCTGGGCGTTAGCCCTCTAGGAGCGACGCAATGTCGGAAGTGCAGAGTCGCAAGTTTGTGCTTATCGACACGAGCACGATCCTTGGCTATTACGTCCCAGAAGCGGCGACCAACCTGGAGTCCGCGCAGCGTGCAAGGACGTTGTTGGAGGCTGTTCGCCATCATCGCGTGGACGTCCACCTGATCATCCCTAATATCGTTGTCGCGGAGGTTTTTTGCCAACTAGGGCCTGTTAACACTACGTGCTAACATACTGCGCATGGAACTTACGCCTGCG
>ERZ1066122.795-NODE-795-length-30363-cov-10.396892_pt1 | contig 30363 bp, 23 predicted proteins | sample MGYA00382769_ERZ1066122 | MGnify/ENA primary metagenome ERZ1066122 (study PRJEB33369, sample SAMEA5778352) | biofilm metagenome | biome: Industrial cooling water; feature: Water cooling tower basin; material: Biofilm | place: United Arab Emirates | collected... | reverse complement strand
TTTCTTGAATCATCGCCCGAAACTACCCCTCGTCACGCAATCTGCTACACGACCGGCTTTTACTTCGGCCCTTTCTTTGGCGTCTCCTGTATTGTGTGTATCACGCTACGCCGCTAGCCGCACATCGCACACAGCGTCCACTGCCATCGGTACATCCGGCGTGCTGGCGGCGCCTATCGCCGCCCCGCCCCATACGCGCTGCATCTCGTGGTGCTGGAAGTCCTCGACCACCTTCGCGTACAGCATCGTCGTCTGAATCCGAGCGTGGCCGAGCACCTTTTGCAGCACCGCCAGCGGCAGCCCCCTCACCAGGCTCTGTACCGCGAACGTGTGCCGCGCCGTGTGCATCATCACCAACTCCCACTTCGGTAGCTGCTGTTTGAGTACCCTGCCGGCTTCGGTCGTCACCACTTCAACCGGCGCCGTGATGCCCGCTAGCCGCGCGATTCGTTTGAGGTTGCGATTCATCACCTGGTTAGCCATCACGGGCAGCAGCCGCGCCCGCGTGTCGGAGTAAGCCGCCAGGATCGCCAGCGCCGGCGGCGTCAGGAAGATGCTCACGCCGGTGCGCGTCTTTGTCTGGGTCAGGCGCAGTATCTGGGCGCCATTCCACTCGTGCAGGTTACCTTGGTGCAGCTCAGCCAGGTCCGAGTAGCGCAGCCCGGTGTAGCAGCAGAACAGAAACGCGTTGCGGGTGTGGTGCAGTCCCGCCGGCAGCACCGTCCGTTCCAGCGCCGTCAGCTCACGGGCCGTCAGGTACACCTTGTTGACTTCTTCCCACTCTGCCTTCAACGCTCTCGGGTCCACTGCCAGCGCCACGTGCCGGTCGTTGCGCAGGTACGCCAGCAGGCTTTTGAGGTGCTTGACCACCTTCCAGATCGAGTTCTGCGCCAGCTTCTTGTCTTTCCGCAGAAACTGCAACAGCCGGTCGTGCATCGCCACATCGTACGTCTCCACCTTCACGCCGCCTCTCACCCCACCCACAAACTCCGCCACGTAGTTGCGCGACGTCCGCACCGATTTCAACGTGTTGAACCGCATCCCTCGCGCTTCCAGCGCTCCCCGGTACTCATCGAAGAGCGCCACCAGCGGCTGCTTGGTCAGGTCGGGCGCCGCGGAATCATCGGCAGAGGAGGGGCCGCCCCCAAAGGCCGCCGCGAGGGCAGCTTTCAGCGCTTCTTTCGTCACCGGCTCGCTGTTGGTGCGCAGCGTCCGGTACGTAGCCTGCAACCGCTCCTCGATGGATTGCAGGTAATCATTCGCCTCCTGATACCCCGGCATCGAGCGCCGGAACCGCCCGCGCTTAGCGTCCCACTCGGCGTCGAGGCACTTCTCACGGGTCGCGAAGCGCGGCCGCTCACCTTCCAGGTAGGCCCGCACGTGAATCGTGCAGCGGCCAGTAGCATCCGGGCGGTCCGACCGCCTCTCGAACTGACAGGCTGCGATCCAGGCGCCGGAGGATTTTACGTACCTGGCCGATGTGCTGGCGGAAGCGGCCGAGCAGCAGCCCACCCACGCGCGGCTTTTTCAGCGCGGCCGTCAGTGGCTGCGCCAGCAGGCCCGAGCGGCGACCCAAGCGGCCGGGGTAGCCACGCTCGCGTGGCGCGGCAACACGGCGGACTTGCTGGAAGTAGGATACGCCTTAGTCGATGCCCAGTGGCGGACGAGTGCGACGGGTGACTGCCCGCGCGAGCAGGTGGTTGCGGCGTTCGCGCACCTGTTTGGCAAGTCAGTGCCGAATCCCGCGCAGCGACTGGCGAAACGAGCGGCGAAACGCCGTGTCCCCCGGCCCGCTGCGGCGCAGCCCGTGGCCCCCATCGTCCCACGCGTGGACCGACTAGCGACGGCCGGCGCGGTACCCGCCACCTCGCGGGGCACCTTTGGAGAACGCTTAGCCCGTGAGTGGCCACTGGCTACCCGCGCGTCGCTGGCGCCACCGGAGCGCCCGACAAGTGGCGAGGACGCGTGGCGGGAGGAGTTGCGCACGGAACTTCGACTCGCCATCGCTGAGGCGCTGAGCGCCCACCCGGCTGCGCTCGCCACGCCTGCCGCCGCTCCTCCTGACGAGCTCTTGACGCTCCCGCAGGCCGCCGCGCAGCTGGCAGTGTGTCGCCAAACCCTCCACGACTGGATCCGCCGCGGGCTGCTGCCGGCTCACAAGCTGGGCCGCCGTACCTACATCAAGCGCTCCGAGTTGTTGCTGAGTCCGTGTCGACAGGAACGCTCGCGCAAACCAGCCACATCTACCAGTTCCAAGCGTGCGGCTGCCGTGCGTGCTTCCTCTCCACCCATTTCCTCCCGGTAGCCTGATGCCTGACCACCCGCGCTCCAAACCCTACGCGACGCCCACGCTCGCCGTCTCCGGTCGCGTCACCCACGAAGTCTACCGGCAGCTGGTTGCCCAAGCCGCCGAGCGTCACCTCAGCATCAGTCAGTACGTGGCGCACCAGTTGCACTACGCGGCCAGTTGTCAGCGCGACCTCGCCGAGCTGCGCCGCGAGTTGCGGCACCAGGAGCGGCGCGCCGATGAGCTGGAGCAGCACCTGGCCCAACACGAGCAGGAAATGGCCTGGTGTACCGGGCTGCTTGCCGAGCAGGTGCAGGGCGCGCTACGCAACCTGACCTGCTTGCGTCAGTTAGCCGACGAGTACGGCGCGAAGCCCGTGCCGCTCACTGCTGCTCGCCCACTCGGCTTTAATCCATCGCTGCTGCTGGCCGTTACGCTCACCGAGCAGGTTCCCTATCACACCATCGGTGACCTCGCGTGGCGGTACGCCGCTCCCGACCAAACTCACATCCTCATCCGTCGCCATGTCGATTAACTATGCCGATCCCTCCCTCTTATTCCCGGTCCCTCCCGACGTCCCCGCCCCACCGGCTAGCCCCGGCACCGGCTCCTCGCTGGGTATCATGCTACTGGTGCTGCTCGGTGGGGTAGTACTCGCCTGCTGGCTGTTCCGGTACCACTGCCAGCCCCGTCTCCAGCACCATCGCCGAGCAGGACCGCCACCCGGCTCGCTTGGGGGCCTGCCCCGTGGGGTGTACCCGGTCGCCAGGCGAGTTTGTAGGCTAGCGACAACACGCGGCGGGTGCGAGCACCACGTCGAGCGGACTACGGAGGCCGAAAAGTGCGATTGGGTGTGCCAGCGTCGCCGTACGAGTAAACAGGTGCTGGCCAGCAGGTCGCTCAGGTGTTATCGCTGGCCCCGTCCTCGTCGGTGGATAACGCCTCGCTGGCGTGATGCACTTGCGCTAGGCGTTTGCGCAGCTGTTTGTACTGCTCCCAGTCAAAGCGGCGCAGGAAGCTCTCGGCGGCCTGCGCGCCCCGGATGAAGAGATCGAGCTTGGCGTCGTCTTTGAGGCCGAAGTCCAGCCAGTTGTGCGGCCCCGTGTCAATGACGCACAGTAGGTGCTGGTAATCTGGGTTTTTGATGATGAATTCGACGTCGTGAATGTGTCGCGCCGCGTTGAACATATTGTACACCAGGCTCGACACCTTGTCGTTGCGGTTCCAGTCGGCGCGACTCACGCCGAGTTTGACACCGAAGGTGGGCGCGCTCGGCACGGTATAGAAATTATGGAACACGTCGATGGGAAAATTCGACAGCACACCTCCATCGACGAGAACTACCTCGTCGGGGATGCTGCCGTTGTATTGCAACCGGTCGTTCCACTTCTCCCACGCCTGGCGGCCCTGCGGCAGTCCTTTAATCCGCACGGGGGTAAAAAAGAGCGGGATGGCCATTGAGGCCCGCACAAAATCGGCCGGGTTGAGCTGCTCTGGCTGGCTCCAGAACATATCAGCCATCCGCGGTAACTCAATCTTGCTTTCGGTCGTGATATCGGAGGCGATCAGGGCGATGCGTGCGTATTCGTCGGCCGGCACGGGCCGACTGCGGTCGGCCTGTGCGGTGCCGGGGCGGCGACGGAACAGCCCCCCGGCGGGTGGGGTCTGCCGCAGGTGCGTCAGGTCGGCCAGGGTGCGGATGCCGCGCTGCGCCAACAGGCCTTTGAGCCAGTTGTGAAAGTTCGTGCCAGGGTTGAGGCCGTGGTCGTCGCGGAAATTATCGAGCACTTGCGCGCCTCTGAGCATCAGCTTCGGCCAGCCTGCCCCGCTGAGCAGGGCATCGATAAAGTCGCGCGCGTCGCTATCGCCATCCACGAAATCGTATAGGTTCTTGCTGGCGAGCTTGTCGAGCACCCACGGGCTGCGCGCCTCCGTCAGCGGGCCGGCCGCAGCGAGCAGCAGCGTGGTGATGGAGCCGGCTGAGGTGCCGGCCAGTTGCAGAAACCGAATGCCGAGTTGCGCCAGCACGTAGATGTAGCCCAGCAGGCCGATGCCCAGTACGCCGCCTCCTTCCTGTACAAGGTCTACGTATTGGTAGCGGATCTCGTCGGTGGGGGACGCCGCGTCGGTGCCGGGCGCACAGTCCACGACGTCGGAGAAAATCTTTCGGTCGATGCCGTCGCGATGCAGGCCTTTCAGGATGGCGAGCACTTCGCCGGCGTCCGTAAAATCGTGCGCGGTCATAAGCGGAAATGATGAGTAGGAAAAGGACGAGTGATACTAAAAAAAGAAGGGGAGGGGTGGCTCGACAACCCGGTCTACGCGTGTAGCCACTACCCGAAGGTGCTCAATTGCTTTGCCGTCCACCACGTGCGGCTGAAACAGGCGGTATTCGTCCGACCTGCTTGGCGTTGCAGCGGCACCGTCACGGTGACGGCCCTGCGGACGGTGTGCTGGCTGGCGGTTTCGGGCACGACGGCGCTGCTGTGTCCCGGCTGGTTACGTTCTGTGCGTTGGGCGCAGATGATGCCGACCTGCCCGGCATTGACTGCTCGTTGTAGCTCATCCAGATCCAGCGAGCGCCGCCAGCCAAACTCATTGCCAACTTCTTCCAGCCACGTATAGAGACTAGTGGCATTCATCTCGGCAACGGTGGTACCGTAGTGCACCGGCACGGCCTCGTCCCGTGCAACCCGCCCGAGCGACTTGCGCATCCACCACACGCGTGGCAGGTAGGCGCCTGCCAGATGAGCGTAGTCGTGCGCGTAACTACTACAGTACGTGCTCCCCGGCCCGCGCCGGTAACGGGCACTGCGCTCGACGTTCAGGTAGTGAATCACGCAGCCTACGTGAGCCGTCAGGGCGGACGCTTCGCCCGGCGTGCGTCTGGGAGCCGTCGGACCGGTGAGCGAAAAGGCGCGTCCGCTCGCGGCCGTCACGCGAATTGCGGCCGTGGGCGTGAGGTGTGCCTCAGGAATATTCGGTAACGCAGCCGGTGGTAGCGGCACGTCGGGGCTGGTAACCACGCGCACGACCGACTGCTGGACGTGGCCCATCACGGCAGTGCCCTGCACGTCGGCGCTCACGTGAGGCCATCCCTTGACGGCTGCATTCTCTGATCGCATCTGCTGACCGTGCTTGAGCCGCGTCAGCTCCGTCTTTCTTTCGATGCGCGGCGCCGAGCGCAGATGGGCCTCGAGTGAGACGATTTTATATAGCTTACCCATTGCCGCTTCGGGTGCCGGAAAAAGTGCCCGATACAACAATAAAGCTAGGTGGCGGCTCGGGCCGCGCTGACGGGCATTCTCTTCGTCTTGCGCAGCGGCATTCCCTGGGAACTGCAACCAACTGAATTGGGCTGTGGCTCAGGTATGACGTGCTGGCGGCGTTTGCGCGACTGGCAAGCGGCCGGCGTGTGGCAGCGACTGCATCAGGTGCTGCTCGACCGGCTGGGGATGGCCGGACAACTCGACTGGTCGCGTGCCAGCCTGGATGCGCAAAGTATCCCGGCCGTAAAAGGGGGGCGCAAACCGGTCGCAATCCGACGGATCGCGGCAAACCGGGCACGAAGCGCCATCTGCTGGCAGATCGTCGGGGTACTCCCTTGGCTGTGCGCTTGACGGCGGCCAACAGTCACGATTCGATGACATTTGCCGAGTTACTCGATGAGGTGGTGCCGATTCGACAACGGCGCGGGCGACCTCGCAAACGGCCGGCGAAACTGCACGCAGACAAGGGGTATGATTACCGCAAATGCCGCCGGGCTTTACGCCAGCGCGGGATCAAAAGTCGCATTGCCCGGCGGGGAAAAGAGCCCAAGGATCGATTAGGACGGCATCGCTGGGTCGTGGAGCGCTCGTTTGCCTGGCTCAATCAATTCCGCCGATTCCGGGTGCGCTACGAGCGGGATGTCGAGTTGCATCGGGCTTTCGTCGTGCTGGGGTGTGCCCTCATTACTTGGAGAGCCGTTACCCGGTTTTGTTAGGCGCTCTAAGCCGCTGGCCACCCGTTGCAAGCAGCAAGATGCAAAATAAAAATCTGATTTATAGGCACTTGTCCTCAATTGAAAACCGAAAACCCTTCGATTGGCCGCTTAGCAGGTAGCCACAAGTTGCAAGCTGATTGCCTGAACCGCAGGATTTTTCAGGGCATCAAAAACCGCAAAACTTCTGGTCGACCGCTTAAAGCTATGTGTTTTTTCTAAGTGAATGGAAAAGCCCCACCGGACTCCGGTGGGGCTTTTTACGTGAGAATACAGCAGACCGCGCCGCCCCTCACTCAACCTGGCCTTCCAGCAAGTCTTCGAACGTTTGGCGGCGGCGAATCAGGCGCGGCGGGCCGTCGGCCTCGTCGAACAGCACTTCGGCCGGGCGGGGGCGCGAATTGAAGCTGCTGCTCATCTCGAAGCCGTAGGCACCGGCGTTGTGGAAGGCCAGTACGTCGTCCTCGCGCACTTCGGGCAGCAGACGGTCGCAGGCGAAGGTATCGGTTTCGCAGATGTTGCCCACCACGGTGTAGAGGCGTTCGGCGCCGGGGCAGGGGTTTGATAGATTGCTGATGTGGTGGTAGCTGTCGTAGAACATCGGTCGGATCAGGTGATTGAACCCCGTATCGACCCCCGCGAACACCGTGGCCGTGGTGTGCTTTACCACCGCCACGCGCGCCAGCAGGTAGCCCGCCTCGCTCACCAGAAATTTGCCCGGCTCGAACCAGCATTCGAGCGGGCGGCCGTAACGGTGCTCGAATTTCGCGAACGCGATACCGACCTGCCGGCCCAGTTCTTCCACGTCAGTGCTGGCTTCGCCAAGGCGGTAGGGCACTTTGAATCCCGACCCCAAATCCAGAAATTCCAGGTCAGGAAACTGTTGCGCGGCGTCGAAGAGCACGTCGAGTACGCGCAGAAACACGCTCACGTCCTTGATTTCGGAGCCGGTGTGCATATGCAGCCCCTGTACGCGCAGGCCGGTGCCTGCCACCACCCGGTGCAGGTGGCGGAGCTGGTGAATGCTGATGCCGAACTTGCTGTCGATGTGGCCCGTCTGAATCTTGTGGTGCCCGCCGGCCTCGAGGTGCGGGTTCAGCCGGACGCACACCGACACGGTGCCGCCGTAAGTGGTACCGAAGCGTTCGAGCAACGAGATGTTGTCGATGTTGAGCCGAACCCCCAACTCGTGGGCCGCCACCAACTCGGCGAACGCCACGCCGTTGGGGGTGAACAGGATGTCGGCAGGCGCGAAACCGGCCCGCAGTCCTAGGTACACTTCGTTGATGCTCACGCAGTCCAGCCCGGCGCCCAGCCCGCGCAGGTGCCGCAGGATAGCCAGGTTGCTGAGGGCCTTGCAGGCGTAGAAAAACCGCGTGGGGTGGGCGTTGAAGGCGCTGGTAAGGCGCTGATAGCGCGCCGAGATGGTAGCCGCGTCGTAGCAGTAGAGCGGGGTGCCGAAGCTATCGGCGGCGGCCAGCAGGGCAGTGGGAGAGGCAGGCATTGGCGTGGTTGAGGGAGAAGAACGTGTAGGCGGCGAAGGTCGGAGGGTGGGTGGGCAGGTGGAAGAGGTGCTCGGCGTTCATTGGGTTTATCCGCAGGGTGCTGTCTGAGAGGTGGGTACGCGCTGTCGCGGATTTTCTGTTTACGCATCATAGCTACCCCACCACCAGCCGCCCCAGCGTCCAGACGCTCCACAGCATTGCCATCAGGCCCACGGCGCGCAGCATCGTGCGGGCGGGCAGCCGCCCGGCGAGGCGCGCGGCGAGCGGCGCCGCGGCTACGCCGCCCACAATCAGGCCCAGCATTACCTGCCAGTGGCCGATGCCGAGCGTGGCAAAAAACGTGAGCGCACTGGCGAACGTAACGAAAAATTCGGTGAGGCTGACCGTGCCGATGACGTAGCGCGGCGAGCGCCCCCGGCTCAGAAACGTGCTCGTGACCAACGGCCCCCAGCCGCCGCCGCCGAACGAGTCGAGGAAACCACCCGCCCCGGCCAGCCATCCGGCGTGACGCACCGGGCGGCGCACCAGCGGCCCGGCCCCGAACGCACGGCTCAGAATCCGCGCGCCCAGCAGCAGCAGGTACACGGCCAGCAGCGGTTTCAGCCACCCGGCATATGCCAGCCCGAAGCGCGACAGCAGCCACGCTCCGGCCACGGCCCCTGCCACGCCCGGCACCACCAATACTCGGAACAGCCGCCGGTTGACGTTGCCGAACCGGTAGTGCTGATAGCCACTGGCGCCGCTGGCGAACATTTCGGCCGTGTGGATGCTCGCACTCACGGCCGCTGGCGAGACGCCCGCCGACAGCAAGCTGATGGCGGCTACCACGCCGTAGCCCATCCCGAGCAGGCCGTCCACGAACTGGGCCGCGAAGCCCACCGCCGCGAACAGATACAACGTGGTGGGCGCCCGCACGGCGGTCCACAGCTGCGGCGCCGAAAAGTAGTAGAGCAGCACGTTGACCACCAGCAGCGCCCCGAAGGCCGCGAGCGCCGCCGTGGCCACGCGCCGCCAGAAACGGGCCGTGCGGGCCTCCGGCGAGAGCGGCGCCGTAAGCGCGTTGAGGGCGCTCACCTTCTGGGCGAACGGCCCGCGCAGCCGGGCGCGCACCTGGCTCAGGCTGGCGGCCAGGGCGGGCAGGGCGGGTGGCAGGGCATCGTCGAGCTCGTCGCGCAGGCGTTTGCCGAGCGTCGGCGAACGGCCATTGGTGGAGATGGCGATTTTGAGGTCGCCCTTGCTCACGACCGCGCCGAGGTAGAAATCGCATTCGGCGGGCGTGTCGGCCACGTTCACCAGCAGTCGCTGCCGGGCGGCGGCGGCGCGGATGCGGTGCCCGAGCGCGGGGTCGTCGGTGGCGACGAATACCAGGTCGTGGCCGTCGAGGTCGGTGTCGTTGTAGGTGCGCGGTACCAGCCGCACCCACGGGTGGCGGGCGGCCAGCGCCACCAGCTCGGGGTGCTGGCGCGGGGCCACCACCGTAACGGCCGTGGCCGGGCCGTGGCGCAGCAAAGCTGTCAGCTTTTCCAAGCCCACGTGCCCGGCGCCCACCAGCAACACCCGCCGTTCCTCAATTTTGACGAACAGGGGAAACAGACGGTTGGCGGGCGGGTGGGAAGGCGGGAGGAGGGTGAGGGCAGGCAAGGCGGCAGGGGCAGGGGTAGGGGCAGCGGGCGACATAGGCGGTCGGGCTCAGGCGTGAAAATCGAGGCCGTGGGTGGTGGCAGCCACGTAGCCGCGCCGCACCACGAAATCGCCGAAGCCCTCGGCGGGCCGGCGGTCAGCGGCGTAGGCAGCCAGCAGCGGCGTGAGTTCGGCCACAATGGCGGCTTCGTCGAGTTGTTCGCGGTAGAGCTTGTTGAGGCGCTGGCCGGCGTGGTCGGCGCCGAGGTAGAGGTTGTAGCGGCCGGGGGCGCGCCCCACCAGCCCGATCTCGCCCAGGTAGGGCCGGGCGCAGCCGTTGGGGCAGCCGGTCATCCTGATCAGGATGCCCGCGTCGGCCAGGCCGTGGGCGCGCAGCACGGCGTCGAGACGGTCGAGCAGATCGGGCAGGTAACGCTCGGCCTCCGCGAAGGCCTGCGAGCAGGTGTTGAGCGCCACGCACGCCAGCGAGTGGCGCCGCAGGGCGGTTTGGGTGAAGGCGGCGTTGGCGGTGGCGTCCCACTGGTCGTGCGCGGCCAGGTCGGCGGCCACGCGCTCGCGGTGCTGCGGGGCGATGTTGACAATGACCAGATTCTGATTACCGGTCAGTGCGAACTCGCCGGTGTGGTAGGCCGCGATAGCGCGCAGGGCGCTTTTGAGGCCGTGGCCGGGTGCCGTGTCGGCCACGCGCCCGCCTTCCACGAACAATGTCAGGTGGGCGTAACCGTCGGGTGAGGTGGCCCAGCCGTATGTATCGGCTGAGTGGGTGAAGCGGTAAGGCCGCGTCGGCGCCAGCTCGTGCCCCAGGCGGCGGTGCAACTCCTCGCGGAAGGCGGGCAGCCCCATCCGGTCAAGGGTGTATTTGAGGCGCGAAAACTTGCGCTCGCTGCGGTTGCCCCAGTCGCGCTGAATCGTGACGATGCGCTCGCAGACCGCTACCGCCTCCTCCACCGGCACGAAGCCTACCACGTCGGCCAGGCGCGGGTAGGTGGCGGGCATTCCGAAAGACATTCCCAAACCGCCGCCCACGGCCACGTTGAACCCGACGAGCGCGCCGCCTTCCTCAATCCCGATCAGGCCGATGTCGTTGGCCAGTACGTCGGTATCGTTGGCGGGCGGCAGCGCCAGCGCGATCTTGAACTTGCGCGGCAGGTAGGTGCGGCCGTAGATCGGTTCGTGGTCAGGGGCGGTGGGTTCGGGCAGCGGCTCGCCGTCGGGCGTTACGGGTTCGCCGTTGAGCCACAGCTCATAATAGGCCGTGGTGCGCGGCGTGAGGTGGACGCTGATGGCGCGCGCCACGTTGAGCAGTTGCCCGTGCGCGGCCGACTGGTGCGGGTTGGGGTAGCACATCACGTTGCGATTCACGTCGCCGCACCCGGCAATGGAGTCGAGCAGCGCTTCGTTGAAGCCCGCGATGGTGGCGCGCAGGTCGCGCTTCCGCACCCCGTGAAGCTGAAACGCCTGGCGGGTAGTGAGTTTGAGGGTACCGTTGGCGTAGCGGTCGGCCAACTCGTCCATCCGGCGCCACTGCCGGGCCGTAGCCACGCCGCCCGGCACCCGCACCCGAATCATAAATGAGTAGAGCGGTTCGAGCTTCTGGCGGCGGCGCTCGGCGTCAAGGTCGCGGTCGGTCTGCTGATACGAGCCGTGAAACTTGATGAGTTGGGTGTCGTCGGAGCGGATGGCACCGGTAAGCGGGTCGAGGAGCGAGTCGGCGAGCGAGCCGCGCAGGTAGCGGCTGGCTGCTTTGATGCGCTCTACGTCGGAAGGGGGGGCGGACATTTGGATAAGAAGCAATGGTGACGAGGGAAAGCTGTCTGATTTACATCCACATTTATCCGCGCAGCCAGTCACCACGACGGAACGCAGATGAACGCGGAGTTGAAAATGCGGATGGCTGCGGGATGCCTCACCGCGCTACCGTGTTATCGAACGTGATGGCCACGTAGTACAGCCCGCCGATGGTCGGGCCGGCCGCGTACTGGAAGTAGCGCTGGTTGAGCAGGTTGGTGCCGCCGACCTTCACCACCGACCGTAGCACCGGCGCCCGGTAGCTGAGTTGCGCGTCGAGGGTGTGGTAGGCCGGCACACGTCCGTTCGCCAGCGGCGATTCCCAGGCGAAAGCCGTCTGGTAGCGCCATGCCACCTGAAAGCCCAGGTTGCGGCGCACCTCGCGGTTGCCCACCGACACGTTCGTGGCCCAGCGCGGCGTGTTGAAGCCGGTCACGAACAGGTCGGGTTCGTCGTCGTTGCCGCGCAGAGCGTTGAAGCTCGCGTTGCCGCTGAGGGTGTAGCGGCGGAAGAAATTCCAGGTGCTGCCCAGCGTGGCGCCGTAGCTGTGGTAACGCTGCCGGGCGTTGGTGAACACGCGGTAGCGGTCTTGCCGGGCGGCGCGGTTGGCACTCAGGGCGGCCAGCACCGCCTCGTCGGACCCCACGTCCACCTGCTGGCCGGCGGCGTTTTTTGGCACACTCACTTCCATCTGCCCCAAGAAGCCCGCGTAGATGTTGTAGTAGACGTCGGCGTCCACGGTCAGGCGGTTGTCGAACAGCACACTGCGGTAGCCCACTTCAAACGCATCCACCCGTTCGGGCTGCTGAGTGGGCAGGTTGCCCACGGCCAGCAGGGCGCGCAGCTCGGGGCGCAGGGCGGCCTCGGCGGCGGCGGTGCCAGGAGTGGTGGCCACGTAGGCGTTCACGGCGGCGTTGAAACGCGCGATGGACGTCAGGGTGTAGGAGTTGTCGAGGTAGTTGAGGCCTTCGTTCACGCGCGCCAGGCCGCCCACCCGCCGCACGTTGCCGTTATTGACGAACGAGAGCGCCTCGAAGAGCGACGGAAACCGCCAGCCGTTTTGGTACGACGCCCGCAGGTTGTGCCGCTCGGCGGCCGTGTACACCACCGCCACCCGCGGGTTGAGCTTCACCGAAAATTCCAGGTTGTAGTCGGCCCGCAGCGAAGCGTTGAGCTTCAGACGGTCGTGCAGCAGCAGGCGCGTGGCCTGCACGAAGCCGCCCACCTTGCGGTAGTACTGGTCGCGGCCGCCGGGCAGGCCGCGCTCGGTCAGGGGCCGGTCGAAATCAACGAAGTTGTTGCCGTCGGGCCGTACGGCGTAGAGGCGTACGTCGGCACCCACCAGCACGTCGGCGAAGGGCACCAGCGCACCCAGCGCCTGGGTGGCCTCGGCGTGGTAGGTGGTGCTGCGCTGAGTCAGTGCCGCCCCGCCGGGCTGCGGGGCACCGGGCACGTTCGCGCCGCTGTCCCAGTTGTTGGTGGCCGTGATGGTGTTTTTGAGTGCCTCGAAGGCGAGGGTGCCCGGTTGGGCGCGGCCCGCGTCGGCGGCGGTACGGGCTGCGCGCATTGCGCCGGCCAGCGACTGGCCCGCGTCCAATTGGTCTTGCAGCGTGGCGCGGAAGCGGTCGCCCCACATGCGGTTGCTCGCGTTTTCGAGGTCGAGGTTGAGCGCCAGCGGGTTGAGGTTGTACGAGTCGCCGGTTTGCTCGATCAGCGCGTAGGCGCGGGCCGCGAACCGGCCGGCCCGCACCGCCACGTGGTGGCTTTGCACCGTTACCCCATTCAGCTGAATCTTGTTGCCGCGCTGGAAGATGCCGTCCATCAGCCCGTAGCGGTAGCCGTAGCTGACTTCGAGGCGGTCCGACGGGCGGTAGTGCAGGCTGCCGTCAGCTTTGAGGTTGCGCACGGTGGGGGTGGTCAGCTCGCGCTCGGCGTAGCCGGTGCGGCGCACGTTGAAGGTCTCGTTGCGCCCCTGGTAAGGGAGAGTGATGACGACGTTGCCGGCGTTGTCGTCGCCGTAGCGGTTCCAGCGGTCGGCGGCGGGGTTGTCGGCGCCGCTCAGCTCCGGAAAGCGCGGGTTGGCCGTGGCGGCAGTCTGCGGATTCTGGTCGATCTGCGTATCCGATACCCAATCGGTGCCGCGTAGCCAGCTCCCGTTCACTTTCACGGCCCAGCGCTCGCCGCCTAAGGTGTGGGCGTAGCGCACGGCCGTTTCGCGCAGCAGGCTCGGGGCGCGGTCGCGGTTATCGACGTGGTTCACGCCCAGCCGCTGATACACGCTCAACCCCTGATACTCGAAAGGGCTCTTGGTCGTCAGGTTCGCCATCCCGTTGATGGCGTTCATTCCGTAGAGCGCCGAGGCTGCGCCGGGCGTAATCTCCACGCTCGCCACGTCCAGCTCGGTGGGGCCGACGGCGTTGCCCAGCGGTACGCCCAAGGTGGCAGCCTGCATATCCACGCCATCCACGAGCTGCATAAAGCGAAAGTTGTTGGGAATGTTGAATCCGCGCGTGTTGGGCACCTTAAACGTGAGACTGCTGGTGGTCATCTGTACGCCCTTCACGGTTTCGAGCGCGTCGTAAAAAGTGGGAGCCGGCGTCTCCTGAATCGAGCGGATGTCAAGCTTCTCAATCGCCACGGGCGAGCGCAACCGGCTTTCCTCGAACCGCGACGCCGACACTACCACTTCGTCGGTCAGCACCTCAAGGGCATCGAGCGCCACCGTCAGCGATTGCGCCGCGCTGCTCACCGTCAGATCCACGGGCTGGTGGGTGAGGTCGTTGAAGACGAGCACGAACGGATACGCCTGCCGGACGCGGAGCTGAAACCGCCCGTCGGTGTCGGTCTGGGTGCCGGCCGTGCCGCCGCGCACACGCACACGTACGCCGGGCAGCGTCTCGCCGGTACCGTTTTCGCGCACGGTACCGCTCACGAACAGTACCTTGGTCGGCGGCGGCGTGGCTTGGGCGCGGGCCGGCGGGGCTGCCACGCCCGGCAGCGCCGCTATTACAAGGAATCTAAAGTGGAGAAAACGTGAAGGCATCGTGGGTAGGGATTGGGTTGGCTGGTGGGGCGGGTCGTGGCCTGCGACGGAATGGGGTGGGTGGCGGGCACTACCGGGTGCGCCAGGCACGAGCAGTTGGCGCAACGCGGGCCGGAGCCGCAGGCTCTATCCGGTTTAGTCAAGCTGACAGCTAAAGATTTTGCAATTTTTATGGCGATGCAAGCATCTATGATTGAGGTCATTATATTGTGGTTTGCGGCTAGTCGCTCAGTACACGTCTTCTTGGTAGCGCCGCTGCCGCCGCAGTGTGCTCACGTATTCGGCGGCGGTTTCGGCCGACAGGCCACCGTGGCGGGCCACGACCTCGGTCAGGGTTTGGCGGATGGCGCCGGCCAGGCGGGCTTTATCGCCGCAGACGTAGAGCGTGGCACCACCTTCGAGCCACTCGTACACCCGGCGACCCTGCTCGGCCAGCGTGTGCTGCACGTAGCGCTTAGTGATGGGGTCTTCGCGCGAGAAGGCCACGTCGAGGCGTGTGAGTGTACCCTGTTTCAGGTGTTGCTGCCACTCGGTCTGGTACAGAAAATCAGTGGCGAAGTGCGGGTTGCCGAAGAGCAGCCAGTTGCGGCCCGCCGCGCCCAGCGTCGCCCGCTCCTGCACAAACCCCCTGAACGGCGCCACGCCGGTGCCCGCCCCAATCATCAGCACATCGGTGGCGGGGTCAGAGGGGAGGCGGAAAAACTCGTTGGGTTGGACGTACACTTGCACCACGTCGCCCTCGGCGAGACGGTCGGCCAGATTGCCCGAGCACACCCCGGCCCGTTGGCGCCCGCGCGCCGCGTAGCGCACGGCCCCCACGGTGAGGTGCGCCTCGTCAGGGGTGGTGTGCAGCGAGGAAGCCAACGAATAGGCCCGCGCCGGCAACGGGCGCAGCACATCGGCCAACGCCTGCGGCGTGAGCTGGTCGGTGGGGAACTCGTGGAGCAGGTCGGCCACGTCGCGGCCGTAGAGGAAGGGTTGCAGGCGTGTCGTGTCGGTCAGCAGCTCGCGCAGGGTTGGTTGCGGGGCCAGCGCGGCGTAGCGTTCCACCACGTCGCGGGTCAGCACGGTCAGTTCGCAGCGCGCGGTCAGGGCGGCGGCCAGCGGCTCGGCGGTCGTGCCGGGTGCCAGCGTCACCAGGGCCGTATCGCTCAGGCCCGCGGTGGCCAGCACGGTTTCCACCAGCGATTCGGCGTTGCGCGGCACCACGGCCAGCGCGTCGCCGGGGGCGTAGGTCAGGCCCGAGGCGGTTACATCCAGCTCCAGATGCCACGTCTCCTTCGTCGAGCCGCGCCCGTTGAGCTGTTGGCGGACCAGCACCCGCGCCCCCCACGGCGTTTGGCGCGAGTAGGTCGGCGCGGCAGACGGAGCAACCGACGAGGTGAAGGCGGGCGCCGCTTCGCCCACTACGCGCGCAGCGGGCGCTGCGGCCGGGCGCGTGGCATCGAAGCGGTCAAGGACGGCCGCGATCCAGGCCGCAGCCGGGGCGGCGTAGTCAGTGTCGAGGTCGTGGCGTTCGAGCAGGCGGGTGGCGCCCAGCGCGGCCAGGCGGTCGTCGAAATCGCGTCCGGTCTGGCAGAAGTGCAGGTAGCTACGGTCGCCGAGTGCCAGCACGGCGTAACGCAGCGCGGGCAGCCGCGCGGCCCGCGGCCCGCCCACGAAGGTGTGCAGCGCCTCGGCTGCGGGTGGCGGCTCGCCCTCGCCGTGGGTGCTCACGATGAGCAACAGGCGCTCCTCTCGCGCCAGTTGCCGGGGGGCGTACTCGCTCAAATCAATTGCTTTGGCGGCCCAGCCGCGCGCGCGGGCCGCGTCGGCCGCTTGCCGCGCCACGGTGCGGCTGTTGCCCGTCTGCGAGCCGTAGAGAATGGTAAGTGGTGGCGCGGCAGGCGCGGCGGCAGCCGCATCAGCCGCCGCGCCCGGCAAAGCCGCCACTTCGGGCCAGCCGCCCGCGCCCGCGCGCCCGAAGCAGTAGCCACTCAGCCACACGAGCTGCGATGGGGTCAGAGGAGCGAGCAGCGGGGCGAAGGCAGCCAAATCAAGTTCCGGTGGCAGCGCGGCAACGGCAGGGGGTAACGATGACGACATACAGGGGAAGAATCAGAAGTGAGAAAACCTGTTGGCAAGCGCCTCGCCTCACGCCGCCTCGGCCCAGGCCCACGCCGTCGGGTGCCGCAGTCGGTGCGGCGGCTCCACAGCCACGCGGCTGCCCGTGCCCGGCGCCAGGGTTTCGGCCAGCGCCACCACCTCGCCCAGCACGATGAGAGCCGGCGCCCCCAGCCCGGCCGCCGCCACCCGCGCCACGATGTTGGCTATGGTGCCGGTTACGGTGCGGGCGTTCGGCAGTGTGCCGTTCTGCACCACCGCTACGGGCAGGTGCGGCTGGCCGTGGGCCGCGAACAGCGCCACAATTTCGGCCAGTCGGTGCAGGCCCATCAGCACCACGGTGGTGGTGCGGGTGCAGGCAGCTTCGCGCAGGCTCGGGGCCAATTCGCCGGTGGCGGTGGTGGCCGTCAGCACCCGGAAGCCTTCACTCAGGCCGCGGTGCGTGAGCGGAATACCAGCGCAGCCTGCCACCGCTACGGAACTGCTGATGCCGGGCACATAGGCCGTGGCAAGGCCCTGGGCGGCGGCGTAGAGCAACTCCTCACCGCCTCGCCCAAACACGAACGGGTCGCCGCCTTTGAGGCGTACCACGTGGCCGTGAAGGTGCGCCTTTGCCACAATCAGCGCGTTGATGTCGGCCTGCTGCCAGGCTGTGCGGCCGTGGCGCTTGCCCACGTTCTGTACGCGGGCGCCGGGCCGTACCCAGCGCAGTAATTCTGCATTCACGAGCGCATCGTGGAGCACTACATCGGCTTCGGCCAAGGCGCGGGCGCCTTTCAGGGTCAGCAATTCCGGGTCGCCGGGACCGGCGCCCACCACGGTCAGGCGCGGCCCGCACGGGGCAGAAGTTTCAGCGAACAACATTGGCGAGAAAGGTGATTGAGATGGGTAGAACCAGCGATTTCTTGGTCGATTCGAGGTAAGTCATTGATTGATTGTGTGTTGATAGCGCTGTTTTGCGCCGAAAAAGGCCAGTAAGCCCCTTTCCCACGCGCAGCGCGGGGCACGTTTAGCCAGTGAAATCAGGGGGAGGGAAGCCGCGCCGCCGTCAGCCGGCGACGGGGCGCAGCGCTTCGAGCAGCCCGGCGGCCAGCGTCTCGCCGGAATCTTCGTCGAAGAGAATAAACGCGCCAGTGGCGCGGTCGCGGGCGTAGGGGTCGGCCACGAGGGGCACGGCCGTTTTCAGGCCTACCCGCACCAGGTCGTTGAGGTGGGCGGTGCCTACCGGCTCCGCCTCACACGTCTGGACGTTGGTGCGCGTCAGCAGGTGCGTTACCACGGCTTTCGTCACGGTGGCGTGGTGGCGCAGCAGCAGGCGCTGGCCGGGCGTGAGAGGCGTTTCGTGCATCCAGCAGAGTGTGGCTTCCAGCGTGTGGCTCAGGAGCGGCAGGTGGGCCAGCGGCACGATGCTGTCGCCGCGTCCGGCGTCCACGTTATGCCGCAGGCGCAGCACCACGGCCTGTGGCGCCACGGCTTCGGCCACGGGCTGCTGGTCTATCTCGACGGCCTCGATCTCAGTATCCAGTCCGGCGGGCAGCACACGTACGCGGTCGCCGGGGCGGTAGGTGCCGCTCAGGATGCGCCCGGCGTAGCCCCGGTAGTCGGGGTGGGCGGCGGTTTGCGGCCGAATCACCCATTGCACCTGAAAGCGCGGCGCCGCTCCGGCAGCCCGCGCCACGGGCACCCGTTCGAGGTAGTCGAGCAGGCTCGGCCCGCCATACCACGCCAGCCGCGCCGACGGCCGCACGAGGTTGTCGCCGTGCAGGGCGCTGAGCGGGATAGCCGTTACGTCGGGCAGCCGGAGCTGGTCGGCCACGGCCGCGTAATCTTCCACGATTCGCCGAAAAACGCCTTCATCGTACCCCACCAGGTCGAGCTTGTTGACGGCCAGCACGAACCGCCGGATGCCCAGCTTCGCCGCTACCAGCGTGTGGCGCCGGGTCTGCTCCACTACACCGTGGCGGGCGTCCACGAGCACCACCGCCACATCGGCATTGGACGCACCCGTGACCATATTCCGGGTGTACTGTACGTGCCCCGGCGCATCAATGATGACGAACTTGCGACGCGGCGTGGTGAAGTATTTATATGCCACATCGATGGTGATGCCCTGCTCGCGCTCGGCGCGCAGGCCGTCGGTGAGCAACGCCAGATCGACGCCGCCGCCGGCCGTCGGGCGGCGTTCGAGCGCCGCCAGCAAATCGAGCGATACGGCATCGCTGTCATACAGGAGCCGGCCGATGAGGGTGCTTTTACCGTCATCGACGCTGCCGCAGGTGATGAAACGAAGAAGGTCCATTTGGGTGGTGAGGTGGTGAAGAGGTTCTGTGCAATTGCGGGCCTGGTATGAGGGAGCAGATTCCCCTGGATTGAGTATCGCACCGGGGCAAAGCCCCGTACCGACGCATTTCCTGTTAAGTGGTCAGTCGAAAGTTTTATGGTTTTATGTTGGGTGCAAACTGATGAAAATCAGGGTGCCAGCTTGTGGCTTGCAGCTTATGACTTGTGGCTGGCCACCCATCATTCCCACCGCATCACCAGCACCACCTTCCTCAGAAATACCCATTCCGCTTTCGGTCTTCCATTCCGGTTTCAGAAATAGCATCATCCAGCCGGGTAGCCCCGCGCTCGCTCACGCGAGCCGTAAGCAGGTCGGCGATGATGTCGTCGAGCGTGGCGGCGTCGCTCTCGACGGCGGCCGTACACGTAGCATCGCCCACGGTGCGGAAGCGCACGGTGCGCGTCTCGATTTCATCGTCGGCATCGAGGCGCAGGTGCTCGGTGAGGGCCAGGAGCTGGCCGCCGGGCAGGCGTACGCACGGCCGTTCGTGGGCGTAGTAGATGCTCGGCAGCCCGATATTCTCGCGCCGGATGTAATGCCACACGTCCAACTCGGTCCAGTTCGAGATGGGGAAGGAGCGAATGTGCTCGCCGGGCGCCAGATGGCCGTTATAGATGTCCCACAGTTCGGGCCGCTGGCGGCGCGGTTCCCACTGCCCGAACTCGTCGCGGACGCTGAACACGCGTTCTTTGGCACGGGCCTTCTCCTCGTCGCGTCGCGCCCCGCCGATGCAGGCATCAAACCCAAACTCGGCTACCGTTTCGAGCAGCGTATGCGTCTGGAGTGCGTTGCGACTGGGGTATTTTCCGTCCGGCTCGCGCAGTCCGCGCCGCGCGATGGTGTCTTCCACCCGCCGCACGACGAGGGTTTCGCCGAGTCGGTCGGCGAGCGCGTCGCGGAAGTCGAGTACCTCCGGGAAGTTATGGCCCGTATCGATATGCACGAGCGGAAACGGCAGCCGCCCCGGCCGGAAGGCTTTTTCGGCCAGCCGCGTGAGCACGATGGAGTCCTTGCCGCCCGAGAACAGCAGCGCAGGCCGCCGAAACTGCCCTGCCACCTCACGCAGCACGTGGATGGCTTCGGCTTCGAGCAAATCGAGGTAATCGAGAGAAGGAGCGGGCATTGGAGTGAGCGAGATGGGGAAAAAGCAGTAATCGGAAAAGGCGCCTCAATCGGCAATGGCGACGGATAGTGAAGCAGAATCGTCGGGGCTGCTCGCGGCCGCAGGCGGCTCGGCGGTGGTGTGCAGGCCGCACTCTTTGGCGCAGCTGTGCTCCCACCACCAGCGGCCGGCGCGGAAATTTTCGCCGGGCTGCACGGCGCGGGTGCAGGGCGCGCACCCGATGCTCGGAAACCCCCGCTGGTGCAGCGGATTGAGTGGCAGGTTGTGCGCCAGTGCGTATTCCCAGGCCCGCTCCCACGTCCAGTCGAGCAGCGGATGCACTTTCACGAGTTGGTGGTGGGCATCCCACTCGGCAGCCGCGAGTTGTTGGCGATTGCCCGATTGTTCGGCCCGGATGCCCGTAATCCACACGAGCTGGTTGGCCAAGGCGCGGCGCAGCGGCTCCACCTTACGGGTATGGCAGCAGGCCTGGCGCGCGTTGATGCCTTCGTAGAAGCTGTTTGGCCCGGCCGAAGTCAGCAGCGCTTCCAGCCCGGCGTGGTCGGGCGCGAATACCACAATCGGTTGCCCGTAGTGGCGCAGTGTGCGGTTCCAGGTGGCGTAGGTTTCCTGGAACTGCCGCCCCGTATCGAGCGTGAACACGCGGATGGGCAGGTCGTGACTGAAAATAAGGTGCGTCAGAATCTGGTCTTCCAGCCCGAACGACGTCGAAAACGACACCCGCCCGGGAAAATGATCGGCCAGCAGCGCCAGCGTTTCCAGCGGCGAATGCGTGGCCTGAAAACGGCGCAGGTGCGCGACCTGCCCTTCAAGAGTAAATTCCATAAAAAAAATATCGTCGAAAAAGGAAGCCGCCGCTACGCCGGCAAGGTGCCAACCGTGCCCCACGTCGGTGCGGAATAAGCGGAACCGCAGAAGCTCAGTGAGTTCGGTGAGCCATTGTCGGCCCGGCGCGGCCGACCCGGAGCCGCGAACGCCTGCCGACGTTGCCACGGCGCTGCCAACGCAACAACCGCCTGCCGCGACACCCGAGAAAACAAGAGAAACTCTAACGCGCTGCCCGGAACTGCCGAAACATCAGCACCGACCCGGAAAAAAAACCTAGCCCTGACAGCGCCGCGACATCGGCCGACAACACGCCGGGCGCGTCGGCACGGGCGTGGCGGTAATAGCGGCAACAAACAAGCGGGCGTGGCGAAACGGGCGCACGGTAATTGTTTTTATATGGTCAGGACTTGGCACCATTCCGAAAAAACTTCGGGGGTTGCCGGCGTTTCGCAGAGCCTGTCTCTCCACGCCTCTGTATAAAAACCCGCCGCATTGCCGAAACAATGGGCTTGTTGGGCGCAAATATAAGCACCGGAGCTGATGGTGCAATTTTTTTTTTGAGGTTGCCATTTGGTCGTACCAGATTCAGGGGCGCCCCGCCATTCGCCCGCGCAGCACCGCTTCTACTGCTGCCAGCGGCACGTCGTGGGCGGTGAGTAGCACGAGCAGGTGGTAGAGCAGGTCGGCGGCCTCCTCGCGTAGGCGCTCGCGGTTGCCGCTGATGGCTTCGATGACGACTTCCGTAGCTTCCTCGCCCACTTTCTGGGCGGCTTTGGCAGGCGCGGCCAGCAGGCTGGCCGTGTACGAGGTGGCCGGGTCGGCGGAGCGGCGGGCGGCCAGCAGCGCCGCCAGTTCGGGCAAAAACGGCGCGGCGGGTACGTCGTCGAAGCACGTGGGCGTGAGTCGGTGGCATACGGGGCCGGTCGGCCGGGCGCGTACCAGCACAGTGTCGCGGTCGCAGTCGGCGTGCAGCGAAACGAGGCGCAGGCCGTGGCCCGACGTTTCGCCCTTTGCCCACAGTCGCTGTCGCCCGCGCGACCAGAACGTTACGCGCCCCGTCTGCCGCGTCAGGGCCAGCGCCTCAGCGTTGAAATAGCCCAGCATCAGCACGGCGCCCGTGTCGGCGTGTTGCACTACGGCCGGCACCAGGCCGTCCGAAGATTTGGTAAAGTCGATTTCGGGAGATGAAAAATCAGTCATCGACGTAAGAATGAAATACTGAAAAAAGCCCGACGAAGAAGTATCGCCTCGCCAAGGATGGGCCTTGCGCCCATCCGCGCTCAACCCCACCGTGGCCTGACCGCCGATAGCGGTGGGCCGGATACTCGCGCACCTGCTTCAAATCCGCATCGGCACCCCGGCCGCCGTGAGAGAGGCTTTCAGCGTCGGCAGCCGCAGGTGGCCGAAATGAAATACGCTGGCTGCCAGCGCCGCGTCGGCGTGGCCTTCCGTGAAAACGGTTACGAAATCGGCCGCCTGCCCGGCCCCGCCCGACGCGACGACCGGCACCGGCACGGCCTGGCTCACGGTGGCCGTCAGCTCCACGGCGAAGCCGGTTCGGGCGCCGTCGTGGGTCATTGAGGTGAGCAGCAACTCGCCGGCGCCGCGCGCAGCGGCTTCCTGCGCCCAGGCCACGGGGGTGCGGCCGGTGGGCACGGTGCCAGCGCGGGTGTACACCTGCCAGGCGCCGCCCGGCTCCTGCCGCGCGTCAATCGCCAGCACCACGCATTGCGCTCCGAAGGCTTCGGCCAGCCCGGTCAGCAGTGCCGGGTGGGCCAGGGCGGCCGAGTTTACGGCCACTTTGTCGGCGCCGGCGCGGAGCAGCGCGGCGGCATCGGCCACCGACCCCACGCCGCCGCCCACCGTGAACGGAATGTCCAACTCGGCCGCCACCGCCCGCACCAGCGCCAGCAGCGGCGCGCGGCCCTCAGTAGTGGCCGTGATGTCGAGAAACACCAGTTCGTCGGCACCTTCGGCAGCGTAGAGGTGAGCCAGCGCCACGGGGTCGCCGGCGTCGCGTAGGTTCAGGAAGTTGACGCCCTTCACGGTGCGGCCGTTGCGGATGTCGAGGCAGGGAATGAGGCGGCGGGCCAGCGGCATCGGTACTACAACAGAAGCGGTTTCAAATGGTAATCAGCCCTTCGTAGAGTGCCTTCCCCACCACCACGCCCGCTACGCCCGAGGAGCGTAACGCCGCCACATCGGCCGGCCCGCTCACGCCGCCGCTCGCCAGGATGCGGGCTTGCGGAAACGCCGCCGTGAGGGCCGTGTAGCGGGCGGTGGCGGGGCCGGTCAGGGCGCCGTCGCGCCGCACGTCAGTACACAGAAACGTGGTGGCGCCGTCGGCCAGCCACTCGGCCACGAACTCGTCGAGGAGGTAGGCGCTGGCCTGCTGCCAGCCGTGAGTGAGGACGCGGTCGTCGCGGAAATCGGCGCCGATGATGACGGCCTCCGCCCCGAACTCAGCGAGCCACGCTCGCACCAGCGTCGGTTCGCGCGCGGCCTGACTGCCTACCACCACCTGTGCCGCCCCCGCCGCGAAGGCTGCCGCCACGTCGGCCGTGGTGGTGAGGCCGCCGCTGAAATCGATTCGCAGACCCGGCACGCGCGCCACCTCGCAGAGCGTGTCGAGGTGGCGCGGCTGCCGGTCGCGGGCGCCATCGAGGTCCACTACGTGCAGGTGAGTGGCCCCGGCTGCGGCCAGTGTGTGAGCCAACGCCACGGGGTCGGTGGCGTAGGTGGTGGCGGTGGCGAAGTCGCCGCGCGTAAGCCGCACGACGCGCCCGCCGAGCAGGTCGAGGGCAGGAATGAGCGGCACACCGCCGCCGAGAGTCTGGTCGGACATCGGATTCAGAGAGCGAGAAAGTTTTGGAGAATGCGCGCGCCCACGGCGCCGCTTTTTTCGGGGTGAAACTGCACCGCGTGGAAATTGCCCGCCTGCACGGCCGCGCTGAACGCGCCGCCGTAGGTGGCTTCGGCGGTGGTGTGCGGCCCCACCGGCACGTAGTAGGAATGCACGAAATAGACCCACGCGCCCACCGACACTCCTGCCAGCAGCGGCCCGCGCGCGGTGGTAAGCTGGTTCCAACCCAGATGCGGCACTTTCTGGCCGCCCCCGGCGCCGAAGCGCACGGTGTGCGTGGCGGGCAACACGCCCAGGCACGGCGTCGCGCGCTCGTCGCTGAACGCCGTCAGGAGTTGCTGCCCCAAGCAGATGCCCAGCACCGGCTGCGTCAGGTGCGGAATCAACTCGTCGAGGCCGGTCTGGCGCAGGCGGGTCATCGCGGCGCGGGCCTCGCCCACGCCGGGCAGCACCACACGGTCGGCGGCAAGCAGGCGGGCGGGGCTGGCCGTCAGCTCAGCTCGTACGCCGAGGCGGGCCAACGCCAGCCGCACCGATTCGGTGTTGCCGGCGCCGTAGTCGATGATGGCGGTCATAGGGTGGCGATGTCAGATCAGAGGACGCCCTTCGTGCTCGGAATCCACTCCAGCTCCTGCTCGTTGCGGCGCAGGGCGGCGCGCAGGGCGCGGGCGAAGGCTTTGAACAGGCTCTCAATTTTGTGGTGCTCGTTGTTGCCGCGCACCCGCAGGTAGAGGTTGAGGCCGGCGGCGTCGCAGAGCGATTTGAAGAAGTGGCCGAACAGCTCGGTGGGCACGTCGCCGACGCGCTCGCGCCGGAACTTTGCCCGCCAGATCAGCCCCGGCCGACCCGAGAAATCGAGCGCGGCGGTGGCGAGCGCTTCGTCCATCGGCAGCACGAAGCCGTAGCGCGTCAGGCCGCGCTTGTCGCCCAGAGCCTGACGCAGGGCTTCGCCCAGGGCGAGGGCGGTGTCTTCGACGGTGTGGTGCTCGTCGATGTGCAGGTCGCCGGTGGTGCGGAGGTAGAGGTCGAGGCCGCCGTGGCGCCCGAACTGGTCGAGCAGGTGGTCGAAGAAGCCGAGGCCGGTTCGCACGTCGGCGCGGGCCGGGCCGTCGAGGCCCAGGCGCACGGTGATGTCGGTTTCGCGGGTGGTGCGCCGCACGGTGGCCACGCGCGGCGGCTGCCGCAGGTGGTGGTAGATGGCGTCCCACTCGGTCGTGACCAGTTCGGCGGGCGTGGCGGCCGGGTCGAAGCCGGCGGGCGGCGCGGCGCGGTCGACCAGCAGAATGGCCCGCGCGCCGAGGTTGCGGGCCAACTCCGCGTCGGTTGCCCGATCGCCGATGACGTAGGAGCCGGCCAGGTCGTAGTGTGCTGCGTCGAAGTACGCAGTCAGCAGCGCCGTACCGGGCTTGCGGGTGGGCAGGTTGTCGGCGGGCCGCGAGTGGTCGATGTGTATGGCGTCGAACACCACGCCCTCGCCGCGCAGCACGTCGAGCATCAACTCCTGATATGGCCAGAACGTGGTTTCGGGGAAGGTGTCGGTACCCAGCCCATCCTGGTTGGTCACGAGCACGAACCGAAAGTCAGTCTCGCGCGCCAGCCGCGCCAGCGCCGTCAGTGCACCCGGCACGAACCGGAATTTTGTCAGCGCGTCGATTTGCTGGTCGGGTTGCGGCTCGGCGAGGATGGTGCCGTCGCGGTCGAGGAAAAGGATGCGTTGCATTGGTGAGGTTGAAGATTTATCGTGGCTTTGCGGGGCTTGCCGTCACAAGCCGTAAAGAGTACCGGGCTAACATTCCGACACGCCTTCGGGTAGTAGTTGATGCGCCTCAGTTTCTATCACTGCCGCCAGACCCGCCAGCAGCGCCGCGTTCTCCGCCGGTGTACCGACGGTGACTCGCAGGCAGTCGGCGCAGCCCGGCTCGCGGGAGCGGTCGCGCACTACGATGCCGCGCGTTAGCAGCGCCTCGTACACTGGCCGCGCCGCGCCGCGCAGGCGCACCAGCAGGAAGTTGGCAGCCGACGGCAGCACCGCCGCCACGCCCGGCAGCGCCGCCAGCGCCGTCGTCAGGCGGGTGCGCTCGGCGCGGATGCGGGCCACGGCGTCGAGCATCGGGGCGGGGTCGGCAAGGGCGCGGGCGGCAAGCTCCTGGCTTAGGCCGCTCACGTTGTAGGGCGGCTTCAGGCGGCGCAGCAGCGCTGTCAGGCGGGCGTCGGCCAGCAGGGCACCCACGCGCAGGCCCGCCAGGCCCCACGCCTTCGAGAGCGTCCGCAGCACCACCAGATTCGGGAACTCGGCCAGCCGTGCCGCCCAACTCGGGGCACCACTGAATTCGTGGTAGGCTTCGTCCACCACCACCATCCCGTCGAAGCCGCGCAGGAGCGCTTCCACGGCGGCGGGCGCCAGCAGATTGCCGGTGGGGTTGTTGGGCGAGGTCAGAAACAGCATTCGGGCGGTAGTGGCGCGGGCGGCGGCCAGCAGCGCGGGCACGTCGGGCTGAAACTCAGGCACGAGCAGCGGCACGGCGCGCACGGCCACCTCGTGGGTGGTGGCCGTTACGGCGTACATCCCGTAGGTGGGCGGGGCGGTCAGCACAGTGTCGTGGCCGGGGCGGCAGCCGGCGCGCGTCAGCAGCTCGATGGCTTCGTCGGAGCCGTTCACCACGAGCACCTGCTCGGGCGTCAGGCCGGCGCGCGCAGCCAACAGGCGCGCCAGGCGGCGGTGGTGCGGGTCGGGGTAGCGGGCTAGGTCGACTCCGGCAGCCGGGTGGCCGTACGGGTTTTCGTTGGCGTCGAGAGCGGCGCGGGCGGTCCCGGCGTATTCGTCGCGGGCCGATGTGTACGGCATCAACGCCCGCACGTGCGGACGCACCCACGCCACGGGGTCGAAGGCCACGACCGATGCGACACCCGGTGCCGCGTCTGGTGAAAGCGGCAGCGCATCAGCCACGGCTGACCTCCTCTCCGGCGAGTTTTTCAAACGTTTCGGCTGGTGCGGCATCCGGCGCCAGCCGCACCCGCACGGCGGCGGAGTGGGCGGCCAGGCCCTCGGCCTCGGCCAGGGCCACTACGGTAGGGGCGAGGTGAGCCAGCCCGGCGGGCGTCAGCTCCTGAAACGTGATGCGCCGCGTGAACGTCTCGACCGACACGCCGCTGTACGCCGCCGCCGCGCCGGCCGTGGGCAGCGTGTGGTTGGGACCGCTGGCGTAGTCGCCGCACGCCTCGGCAGTGTAGTCGCCGACGAACACCGACCCCGCCCGGTGTACCCGCCGGGCCAGCCGGTGCGGGTCGGCTACGGCCAACAGCAGGTGCTCAGGGGCGTAGGCTTCGGCAAAGGCCAGCCCCTCATCGAGATCGCGCACCCGAATGGCGCGGCTTTCTGCGAGCGCCCGCGCCACCACTTCACGGCGGGGCAAGCGAGCCGCCTGGCGCTCCACTTCGGCCAGCGTGACGCGTAGCAGCGCATCGTCGTTGCTGACGAGCATTACCTGCGAGTCGGGGCCGTGCTCAGCCTGGGCCAGTAGGTCGGCGGCCACCCAAGCGGGGTTGGCGCGGCCGTCGGCCAGAATCAGCACTTCCGATGGCCCGGCCGGCAGGTCGAGGGCGGTGCCGTACTCGGCTTGCGCGAGTTGCTTGGCGGCCGTTACCCACCGGTTGCCGGGGCCGCAGATTTTATCGACTTTCGGTACGGTGGGCGTACCCAGTGCCAGCGCCGCCACGGCCTGCGCGCCGCCCACGCCCACGATTCGGTCGATGCCCAGCGCCCGCGCTGCCGCCGCGATGGTGGGCGCCAGCGCGCCGCCCGGCCCCGGCGGGGTGCAAACCACCAACTCGGCGCAGCCGGCCAGCCGCGCCGGTACGGCCAGCATCAGCAGCGACGAAAACAGCGGCGCCGACCCGCCCGGCACGTACAGCCCCACCCGATCAAGCGGGACCCGGCGTGCCCAGCACCGTACGCCCGGCGCGGTATCGAGGGTGTAATCGCCGGAAGGGGCGGCGGCGTGGAAAGCGCGCAGATTCCGCGCAGCGGCGGCGATGGCGCGTCGCACGGCGGTCGTTACCAGCGCGGCCGCCGTGTCGATGGCCGCTCCGTCCCAGACGATGGGCCGCGCCACGGCCACGCGGTCGAAGCGGGTGGTGTAGTCGGCGAGGGCCGCGTCGCCGCGCGCGGCCACTTCACTGAAAATGGCCCGCACTTGCGGGTAAAGGCGGCTGAGGTCGGCTGCCGGACGGCGGCACAGCGCCGGCCACGCGGCCGGTGGCGGAAATGGAATAAGCTGCATTGAGTGGGATGGGGTGATGGGAGAGGGAGGCGGTCAACCGAAAGTTTGCCGGTTCTTGGCTGGTTATAAACGTCTCAAAGTCAGGCTGTCAGATTGCATTTTGTAGCTTGTGGCCAATCGTTTAATGCTGGAGGGTTTGGGTAGAGTTAATCCGGTGTCGTCGTTTCAACCGAATCGCCTGAAAATCACCCAATCATTTTTTCAATCGGTAGCACCAGAATTCCCTCCGCGCCCGCTGCTTCGAGCTGCCGGATGATTTCCCAGGAATTTTCCTCCGCCACTACCGACTGCACCGCGCTCCACCCTGGTTCGGCCAGTGGCGTGATGGTGGGCGCTTTGAGGCCCGGCAGGAGCGCCCGCACGGCCGGCAGCGCCACATTGGGGGCGTTGAGGGCGATGTAGCGGTGGCGCCGCGCCCGTTGCACGGCCCGCACCCGAAACAGCAGTTGCGCCAGCGCCGCGCCCGCCGCGCCGTTGAGACCGGGCCGGGCCGCCACTACGGCTTCCGAGAGCAGCACCGTTTCCAGCTCGCGCAGGCCGTTCGCCACGAGCGTGGCGCCCGACGAGACGATGTCGCAGATAGCTTCCGCCACGCCCAGGCTCGGCGCGATTTCCACCGACCCGCTCAGCGCGTGAATCCCGGTGCCGACGCCGCGCTCGGCGAGGTAAGCGCCCAGCAGGCGCGGGTACGACGTGGCCACCCGCTGCCCGGCCAGCCCGGCGACGGTTGTCACCGGACTTTCGCGCGGCACGGCCAGCGCCAGCCGGCATCGCCCGAAGCCGAGCGCCTCGCGCCGCAACTCGCCTAATCCGGCCTCGAGCAGCACGTTCTCGCCCACGATGCCCGCGTCGGCCGAGCCGTCGGCCACGCAGCCGGGGATGTCGTCATCGCGCAGGAACAGCAGCTCGAGCGGAAAATTGGTGGCGCGTGTGCGCAGGCGCGTCGGACTGACGGCGACCTCGACGCCCCCGGCGCGCAGCAGCGCCAGCGTGTCGTCGGCGAGACGGCCGGATTTCTGAATGGCAAGCCGAAGCATAATCGGGAGGGAAAGGGAGGAGAAGACGGACGAAAAAAAAGGGCGACCCGCGTTTCGCGGGTCGCCCTCTGAGGTGGCAAGGCGGCTCATTCGGCCGCCTCGGTCAGGTCAGGGAAGCACAGGTATACACCTGCCCGCTAGAAGCACAAGCAGATGATGATGATGATGCCGGCAGGCCACGCCGACGGCTCCGGCACCCACGGACGAGCCAGTGAGCAGCGGCGACGACAAATAGGAGAGCGGTTGGCGCGACATCGGGGGCAAAGCTACGACCGAACTCACACTTGTAACAACGGCGCTCAACCCCCGCAGTTCCGCGTTGACCGCCCCGCAACCGCCCCGCCGCCCCGCCCGTACACGGCGCCGCCGTGCCTGTCTCTTCCTCTCGCCTTCCCGCCCCGTCGCCCGCCGCTCGATGATCATCTACCAATCCGGCAACTGGCTGGCGCTCATTCGGCAGTTTCACCAGAGCGACACCATCAAGGACCTGTTCGGCAAGCTCATCATCGTGGCGGTGTACGTCACGATCTTCACCGTCGTCGATCTGGAATTGTTGTCGCAGCGGCCCCCCGTCAATCCGTCGTATCTGTCCACGATGGGCATCTTGTTGTCGCTGCTCGTCGCATTCCGTACCAACAAGGCGTACGACCGCTTTTGGGAGGGCCGCACGTTGTGGGGGTCGCTGATTTCGGCGTGTCGCAACTGCGCCATCATCGCCAACTCGGTGCTGCCGAAGGACGACGAGCACAACCGCGTGTTTTTCGCCCGGATGCTCACCAACTACGCCGGGGCCCTGCGCGACCACCTGCGCGGCGGCGTCGATGTGCGCCAGCTCGAGCCGATGGAGCCGGAAGTACGCGCCGCCGTGCAGCGGCAGCGCCACAAGCCGACGGCCATCGCGTCGGAGCTCCAGATGCGCGTCGAGGGGCTGCGCCGCGCCGGGGTGTTCGCCGACGTCCATCTGCTGGCGTGGCAATCGGAGCACGACCGCCTGCTCCAGATCAACGGCGGCTGCGAGCGCATCTACCGCACACCCATCCCGTTCAGCTACTCGTTCTTCATCAAGCTCTTCATCTCGGTGTATATAATGTTTATGCCGGTGGCGCTGCTCGATTCGTGGGGGTATTTCACGATTCCGGCGGTGCTCTTCGCGGCGTACGTGCTCATCGGCATCGAGCTGATTTCGGAAGAAATCGAAGAGCCGTTCGGGTGGGACATCAACGACATCTCCACCGGCCAGCTCGCGCACTCTATCCGCGTCAGCGTCCACGAGTTGCTGGGCGTGGCGCTGCCCGACGTGGAGTCTCAACCGATAAATCCCGATTTTACGGTCGTCCACTGACGGCGCATTTTTTTTGGCCCGACGGCGGTAGCGGCCACGTGGCCGGCTTTACCTTCGCTGCGTTCTGCATTCCTCCCTTCCAGCTTGCTCCTGATTTTTCCGCATTATGGCCTCTGCCGATAAGAAACGCCCCAGCCGCCGGGTTGCGCCGGCCGCGCCCGCTGCCCCGGCAACTGCGGCCGGCAGCGACGCCCCGGCCG
>ERZ1066122.794-NODE-794-length-30380-cov-35.845771_pt1 | contig 30380 bp, 30 predicted proteins | sample MGYA00382769_ERZ1066122 | MGnify/ENA primary metagenome ERZ1066122 (study PRJEB33369, sample SAMEA5778352) | biofilm metagenome | biome: Industrial cooling water; feature: Water cooling tower basin; material: Biofilm | place: United Arab Emirates | collected... | reverse complement strand
CCGGCCTGCGGCACGCTGCCGCGGTGGCGGCGCTGCTGGTCGTCTCGGCGTTCGCCGTCGCGCCGGTGCGCGCCTGGGTCGCCGAGCAGTGGCGCGCGCTGGTCGCCGGCGCGCCCGCGACGCGCACCGCCGCCACGCCCGCGCCGCCGCCGCAGACGGCGCCAGCCGCGGCACCCATGCCCGCGGCCGTCGTCTCCTTCATGCCCGACGCCGGCGTCTTCCGCATCCAGCTCGACGGGCCGCAGCCGGAGGGCGCGCTGACCGTGCGCGTGGCCGACGTGGAGCGCGCCTCCATCGAGATCGTCGGCGTGGTGCCGGACGTGATCGTGCTGCCCGGCGGGCTGCACATCGCCAACGAGGCCGACACCCGCGCGCGCTACACGGTGGTGCTGCCGCCGAGCCAGCGGGAGGTTATCGTCGAGGTCGCCGGCCGCGAGGTCGGGCGACTGGAGCCGGGCTCACAGCCGCGGCCCGTCGAGCGGGTGGTGCCGCTGCAGCCCTGAGCCGGCCGCCGTGGCGCGTCGGGCTGCTGGCCGGCGTCTACGATGGGCTGATGGCGCCGCTGGAGCGCGCCGGCCTGCGTCGCTGGCGGCGCCGGCTCTGGGCGCGCGTCCCGCGCGGCGGCCGCGGCCTGGAAGTCGGCGCCGGCACCGGCGCCAACTGCGGCCTGCACCCCGACGGGGCCGTCGTCACCACCGACGTATCCTGGCGCATGCTCGCCAGGGCGAGCGAGAAGCCGGCCTGTGAGGGCCGGCTTTTCGTCGTCAGCGACGTGCAGGCGCTGCCCTTCCGCGACGCCGCCTTCGACTGGGTCGCCGAGACGTTCGTCTTCTGCGAGGTGCCGGACCCCGACGCCGGCCTGCGCGAGGTGCGCCGCGTCCTGCGCCCCGGCGGCACCTTCCTGCTGCTGGAGCACGTGCGCCCCGGCGGCGCGCTCGGCGTCGGCGCCGACCTGCTCACCGCCATCACCCGCCCGCTCTGGGGCGAGCACTTCAACCGCGATACCGAAGCGGCCGTCCGCGCCGCCGGCTTCGAGGTCACCCGCCGCGAGCAGCTCTGGCGCGACCTCTTCGTGCTGCTCGTCGCCCGCGCACCCGCCGCGCCGGCGCTCCCCTCCGGCTCCTCCTGACAGCCGCTCCGCTACCGCCGACCCGGAACGCCTGACGCGCGCCGTCAGGCGTTCCGTCGCGCACAGCCGTGCGTTTCCCCCTTGTCGCCAGCCACCGGCAAGCGAGAATGCAGCCGAGTTCTGCTCGGCGTGTCGCGGCTGTGGCCGCGCGCACCTCGTCAGGGCACCGGCCGATCCCTGCGCCGGCACCGCCCCTCATCCGGAGGTCCCAAATGCATCATCTCCCCCGTGTCTTCGTCTCGGTCCTGGCGCTCGCGCTGGCGGCCGGCGCCGTGGCACCGCTCAGCGCGCAGGGCGTGCTGGGCAAGCTGAAGCAGAAAGCGAAAGATCGCGTCGAGCAGGTCACGGACAAGCAGATCGACAAGGCGCTGGACAAGGTCGAGTGCGCGGTGACCGACGAGGCGTGCATCGCGCAGGCGAAGAAGGAGGGCAAGCAGGTCGAGCTCGTCGACGAGGACGGCAACCCCACCGCGGCAGTCGAGGTCAGGTCGGGCGGGCAGATGCCGGCGAAGGCGCAGCGGCCCGGCGAGGGCGCCTGGGAGAACTACGACTTCGTGCCCGGCGAGCGCGTCATCTTCGCCGACGACTTCTCGGCCGACCGCGTCGGCAACTTCCCCAAACGGCTGGAGTTCATCTCCGGCACGCTGCAGGTGGTGGAGGCGCAGGGCAAGCGCTGGCTGCGCGCGGAGACCGAGGCCACCTTCGCCCTTCCGCTTCCCGAGGCGCTCCCGGAGCGCTGGACGCTGGAGTTCGACATCACCATCCCGTGGTGGGGGATGTACTTCTATTCCGCGCCCGCCGGCTTCGAGCCGCCCGAGGGCCGCAGCCCTCCGGGCCACGAGATGTCGTACGTCTCCATCGGCGGCACCGACGCCGGCATCCACATCGGGCGCGGCGGGCGCACGGCGACCATGGACCCGCGCCGCGTCTTCGAGACCGACGACAACCCCATCACCGGGCAACTGCTGCGCGCGCGCCTGCACGTGGACGGCAAGTACGCCAAGTTCTACCTGAACGAGAAGCGCATCTCCAACGTGCCGGTCACCAATTTCGTGCGCGGCAACCGCATCATCTTCGGCACCACGGGCTTCCCGCCGGGCGAGGAGGGCGAGAGCCACCTTCCCACGCTCTACGGCAACTTCAGCGTCAACGCCGGCGGCCGCGAGATGTACGACGCGCTGATGGCCGACGGCCGCTTCGTCACCCAGGGCATCCTCTTCGACACCGGCAGCGACGTGCTGCGCCCGGAGAGCACACCGACGCTCAACGAGATCGGCACCATGCTCAAGGAGCACCCGGAGCTGAGGCTGCGCATCGAGGGCCACACCGACAACGTCGGCGACGACGCGGCCAACCTGGCGCTCTCGGACAAGCGCGCGGCGGCGGTGAAGGCGTACCTCAGCAGCAAGCACGGCATCGACGCTGCCCGCCTGGAGACGAAGGGCCTGGGCGAGACGAAGCCCGTCAGCGGCAACGAGACGGCCGAGGGCCGGCAGAACAACCGCCGGGTGGAGCTGGTGAAGCTGTAGGAAGCTGTTGCCGGGCCGTGCGGCATGCCCCCGCGCGGCCCGGGCTCGTCCGCAGGCAGGCGCTCACGCAGGATCGTTCCGTCACATCGTCGCCCGGGAGGTTACGTATGCGGAGGATTCCGGTGCTCTGCGGGCTGGCGTTCGCCATCGCCGCGCTGGTGGCGGCGCCGCCCGCGCAGGCGCAGATCGGCGGGCTGCTGAAGAAGGCGAAGCAGAAGGTGGAGGCGGCTGCCGGTGCCCAGCCGGACACCGGCGCGGCCCGGTCCGCACCGGCGCCGGCCCCCGCAAGTGGGCCGCGCTTCAACGAGCGGGTGCTGGAGATGACGCCCGCCGTGCTGGACCGGCTCGTGAGCGCGCTGGAGGCGGAGGCCGCGAGCCGCCAGGCGCGCGAGCGTGAGCTGGCGGCGCTGCCGAGTGACGCCGAGTGGCGCGCCGACAAGGACAAGTACGACGCCTGCCTGCAGGGCCTGATGCTGACGCCGGAGGGGCAACAGCTCGTGATCGCGCACGCACAGCGCATGACGCAGGTGCGGAACGAGCAGGACGGTGCGAAGGCACAGGCAGAGCTGGACCGTGCCGTCGAGCCGAAGTGCGGCCGCAACCCCGGGCAGGAAAGCCCGAGCAGCCGACGCGCCGCGCTCGCGCGCAGCGCCGGGAAGACGGCGCCGGCGGGCGGGTTCACGGCGGTGCAGCTCGCCATGCTCAAGGAGCGGGTCGTGCCTTTCTGCAGCGCGACGCAGCACGGCCCGGGCGCGGCGGGCGGGGCCAGCGTGCCCGGCTCCGGGCGCGGCGTCTTCTACGTCTACGCGGCCGCAGAAGTGGAGGCGCTGCAGCCGCGCTGCGCCAAGCTGCTGCCCCTGCTGCCGGCGTAGGTCGGGCGCCGGCGAATGCCGCCGGGCTGCGCTCGCCCCGGGCGGCGTCGCCGGGCGCACGGCCTGGTCGCCTTCCGGCGCGGGCGTTAGCTTCTCCGCGCCGCGCCGTCCGGCGCGCCGATCGCGACTAGCCTGACGGAACCGCCATGCAGACCCTGCGCGCCGCCAGCGTGCAGTTCCAGCACGCGCCCGGCGACAAGCTCGCCAACCTGGAGACCATCGCCCGCTTCGCGGCAGACGCTGCTGCCGAGCGGGCGCAGCTCGTCGTCTTCCCCGAGATGTGCGTTCCCGGCTATTGGCACCTGCGCCACCTTTCGCGCGCGGAGATGGAGGCGCTCGCCGAGCCGGTGCCCGCCGGCCCCACCACCGACGCGCTGCTCGCGCTCGCCCGGCAGCACGGGCTGAGCATCGGCGCGGGCCTGCTGGAACGCGGCGACGACGGCGGGCTCTACAACTCGTACGTGGTGGCGATGCCCGACGGCCGCGTCGTCTGCCATCGCAAGCTGCACGTCTTCGTCAGCGAGTTCCTCTCGCCCGGTCGCGGCTACACCGTCTTCCGTCTGCCGGACGGCACGCGCGCCGGCGTGCTCATCTGCTACGACAACAACCTGGTGGAGAACGCGCGCATCACCGCGCTGCTGGGCGCCGAGGTGCTGCTGGCGCCGCACCAGACGGGCGGCTGCCGGTCGCGCAGCCCACGCGCGATGGGCGCCATCGACCCCGCGCTCTGGCAGCGCCGCCACGAGCAGCCCGAGGCGCTGCGCGCCGAGTTCTGCGGCCCCAAGGGCCGCGGCTGGCTGATGCGCTGGCTGCCGGCGCGCGCGCACGACAACGGCATGTTCCTGGTCTTCAGCAACGGCATCGGCCAGGACGACGACGAGGTGCGCACCGGCAACGCCATGATCCTCGACCCCTACGGCGAGATCCTCACCGAGACCGACGCCCTCGGCGACGCGATGGTCGTCGCCGACCTCGACGGCCGCGTGCTGCAGACGTCCTCCGGCCGGCGCTGGCTGCGCGCACGCCGCCCCGAGCTCTACGCGCCGCTCTGCACACCCACCGGGCAGGAGCTGGAGACGCGGCAGGTGCGCTTCGGACTGTAGGCTGCCAGGTACCAGCTACCAGCTTCCGGCTTCCGGCTTCCGGCAACAGCGGTCCTCACTCCCCGGCCCCCCTTTCCCGCTCGCGGGAGAGGGGGGGAACGGCAGGAGGCTGGCGCAGGTCCCCCTCTCCCAGAGTTGGGCTATGCATTACCCACATTTCAGAGGAGCGGAACGCTCCGCGCCAGGCGGCTGAAGCCGCGGCTGGAACTGCACCAAGCCCGCCTGCGCGGGCTGGTCTGCTCATGGCAGATACCAGCCCGCGCAGGCGGGCTTGGTGTCGTCGTAGCGGCGGCTTCAGCCGCCTGGAGATGCGCGGCGTTCCGGTTTAGCCAGATGTGGGCAATGCATAGCCCAGCATTGGGAGAGGGGGCCAGGGGGTGAGGGCGCCGTTCGCCGGCAGCCGGAAGCCGGAAGCCGGCAGCCTACAGCCTACAGCCCCTCCACCGCCTGCAGCAGCCGCTCCACCTCGCCAGCGTCGTTGTACGGCGCGAGGCCCACGCGCACCAGCCCGCCGCTCTCGGCCAGCCCCAGCCGCTCGATCACCGTGCTCGCGTAGAAGTCGCCGTCCCAGACGCAGAGCGCCTCCTCGGCGAGTGCGCGGGCGACCTCGCCGGGCGTGCGGCCGGCGACGGTGAAGCCGACCGTCGGGGTGCGCGGCGCGCCGGGCGCCACGCCGTAGACGCGCACGCCGCGGCTGGAGCGCAGCCCCGCCAGCACGCGCTCGAAGAGCGCGTCCTCATGGTGCCGGAGGCCCTCCATCGCGGCGCGCAGCGCGTCGCGCCGGCCGCCGCCGCCCGCCCAGCCCGCCAGCCCGGCGATCCAGTCGACGGCGGCGCGCGTGCCGGCGATGCCCTCATGGTTGAGCGTGCCCGTCTCCCAGCGCTCGGGTGCGGCGTCGGAGGCCGGCGGCACCTTGTACGGTTGCAGCTCCGCGAGCAGCGCCTCGCGGCCCCAGAGAATGCCCAGGTGCGGGCCGAAGAACTTGTAGGCCGAGCAGGCGAGGAAGTCGGCGCCCAGGGCGGCCACGTCCACCAGGCGGTGCGGCGCGTAGTGCACGGCGTCCACGAAGCAGAGCGCGCCGGCGGCGTGCGCGGCGTCGGCCAGGCGCCGTACCTCGTTGATGGTGCCGACCGCGTTCGAGGCCGCGCCCACGGCGACCAGTCGCGTGCGCGGGCCGATCAGCTCGGCCATCTGCTCGTAGGCGAGGGTGCAGCTCTCGGGATGGAACGGCAGCGTGCGCACCGTTACGCCGCGCTCGGCGGCGGCCAGCCGCCAGGGCGCGACGTTCGCCTGGTGGTCGAGCTGGGTGACGACGATCTCGTCGCCGGGCCGCCAGCTCTGCGCGAGCGAGCGCGAGAGCTGGAAGGTCAGCGTGGTCATGTTCTGCCCGAAGACGACCTCGCGCGGGCCGGCGCCGAGGAAGTCGGCGACCGCGGCGCGCGCGGCCGCGAGGATCGCGTCGGTCTCCTGGCTGGTGGCGAAGGCACCGTGCGTGTTGGCGTTGCGGCGCAGCAGGTAGTCGCTTACGGCCTCCGCGACCGCACGCGGCACCTGCGTGCCGCCGGGGCCGTCGAAGTAGGCGAACGGCCGGCCGTTCAGCTCACGGCCCAGGGCGGGGAAGTGCGAGCGGATCTGCTCGACGGAGGGGATGCCCGGCATCGCAACGGCTCCTTACGCCGCGGGGGAAACGGAAGCGGGGTGGAGACAGCGCTCCACCCCGCGGGGATCTCGTCTACAGGCCGGCGGAGCCCGGCTACGACACCGCCCAGAAGCCTTCCAGCGCGCTGCCGTCGGGGCTCTCGCGCAGCTTCTCGAAGGCGCGGTTGCGGATCTGCCGGATGCGCTCGCGCGTGACGCCGAGCAGCATGCCGATCTCCTCCAGCGTGCGCTCCTCGCCCTCGTCGAGGCCGTAGTAGAGATAGAGGATCTTGCGCTCGCGCTCGGTCAGGTACTTCGAGAACATGCGCTCCAGGAACTCGCGCCGCGCCTGCGACTCGACCTCCTCCTCGATCTGCTCGGCCTCCGCGCCGGCGAAGCGCTCGCCGAAGCTGGAGGAGTCACGGTCGCCGCGGTCCAGCGGCGCATCCAGCGAGAGCTCGCTGGCGGCCACCCGACGAAGGGCGCGCACCGTGTCGACCGGCTCGCCCATCTGGTCGGCGATCTCCTGGTCGGTCGGGGCGCGCCCGTTCTGCTGCGTCAGCGCGGTCTCGGTGCGGGAGAGGCGAACGAGGTTGGAGTTCTGGTTCAGCGGGATGCGCACCGAGCGCGTCTGCTCCGCCAGCGCCTGCAGCACCGTCTGGCGGATCCACCAGACGGCGTAGGAGATGAACTTCACGCCCTTGTCCGGATCGAACTTCTTCACCGCCTTCAGCAGCCCCTCGTTGCCGATGCAGACCAGCTCCGCCAGCCCCAGGCCACGGCCCTGGTACTTCTTCACGTAGGAGATGACGAAGCGCAGGTTCGCGGTGACCAGCCGCTCCGCCGCCGCGCGGTCGCCGGCCCGCGCCCGGCGCGCCAGCTCCCGCTCCTCCTCCGCGTCTTCGATCAGAGGGTACTTCTCGACGTCGTGCAGGTACTGATCAAACGAGTCCAGGGCGCGGGAGCTGAAGAACATGGCTCGCCTCGTTCGGAGTGGTGAAAGAACAAGGGCAGCGAGCGCAGTCGGTGTCCGACGCTCGCCGCCCCTGGCTCACGGGTTCAGGTCTTCGTCCCTAGCTGATTCAGTCATAACCAGCAGAGTATAGCCGCGGGGTGGGAAAAAGTCAAAGGGGCTGAAGCGCCTCCCGCGGGCCGCCGCCTACCGCGCCCAGCCCGAGGTAAGTACCGCGCGCGGACAGGTGAGTTCCACCGGCGGGCGCGGCGCGCGGCGCTCGTCACGCGGCGCCGAACGCGAGGCAGGCGTTGATGCCGCCGAAGCCGAAGGAGTTGGAGAGCGCGGCGTACACGGGGCGGCGCAGCCCCTCGCCGCGCAGGAACGGCAGGTCGCACTCAGGGTCGGGCGTCTCCAGGTTGAGCGTCGGCGGGATCCAGCCGCGCTGCACCACCAGCGCGCAGATGGCGGCCTCCATCGCGCCAGTGGCGCCGAGCGCGTGCGCATGGTAGCCCTTGGTGCCGCTGAGCGCCACGCGCTCCGCGTGCTCGCCCAGCACGGCGCGCAGCACGCGGCTCTCGGTGCTGTCGTTCAGCGCGGTCGAGGAGCCGTGCGCGTTGACGTAGTCGACCTGCTCCGGTTGCAGTTGCGCCGTCTGCAGCGCAAGGCGCATGGCGCGCGCCGCCTGCGCGCCGTCCGGGCGCGGCGCGGTGGGGTGGTAGGCGTCGTTGGTGGTGCCGTAGCCGAGCAGCTCGGCGTAGATGCGGGCGCCGCGCGCGCGCGCCTGCTCCAGCTCCTCCAGCACCAGCAGCGCCGCGCCCTCGCCCATCACGAAGCCGTCGCGCCCGGCGTCGAACGGCCGCGAGGCATGCTCCGGATCGTCATTGCGCGTGGACATGGCGCGGATGATGGCGAACGCGCCGTAGCACAGCGGGGCGAGCGGCGCCTCCACGCCGCCGGCGAGCACCACGTCGGCGCTGCCCTCGCGGATCAGCCGCCAGCCGTCACCGAGGCCGACCGCGCCCGAGGCGCAGCTCATCCCGTTCGTCGAGTTGGCGCCGGTGAAGCCGAACTCCAGCGCCACGTTGCTCGACGCGGAGCCGCCGTAGACCGCCAGCGCGAGCAGCGGGTTCACCGCGCGCACGCCGCCGCGCAGGAAGTTGCCGAGCTGCTCCTCCGCGTAGCTGACGCCGCCGAGTGCGCTGCCCAACTGTACCGCCACGCGCTCCGGCTCCAGCTCCGCGGGGTCGAGGCCGGCGTCGTCGAGCGCGAGCCGGGCGGCGCAGACGGAGAACTGCGCGAAGCGGTCCAGCCGCTTCACCGCCTTGGGCTCCAGGTAGTCGGTGGCGTCGAAGTCGGGGACCTGGGCGGCGATGCGCGAGCGGAACGGCGAGGCGTCGAAGCGGTCGATGCGCCGCACGGCGGAGGCGCGGCGCTCAAGCCCCGCCCACAGCGCCTCCGGCCCGGTGCCGATCGGGGTGATGCAGCCGATGCCGGTGATCGCCACGCGCCGCGCGGGCGCCGCGCCGTTGACGGGTGCCTCAGCCATGCGCCGCCTCCACGTGCCGCTTGAGGCCGCGCAGCGTGCGCCCGGCCACATGATGGATGAAGACCGGGCCGATCACGGCGTCGGCGAGGGCGCGGCGCAGCGCGCCGGGCAGCGGCCAGGCCGGGCCGGCCGGCCAGTCGTGCACGATGCGCACGCGCGTGGCACCGCCGGGCCGCGGCTCGAAGCTCCACTCCACGGCCATGCCGGTGGTGATGCCGTCGACGTGGCGGTAGAGCACGGCGGGCCGGCGCTCGTCGAGGTGCATCTCCGAGACCCACCACACGGGGTAGGGCAGCGGCCCGAAGTCGCGCCGCGCCGCCATCTCCACGCGCCCGGTGCCGAAGCCTGCCTTCTCGTGGAAGCGTACCCAGCGGTAGTGCGGCAGGCGCTCCGGCCAGCGCTCCACGTCGGCGCCGGCCTGGAAGCACGCCGCGATCGGCGCGCCGATCTCGATCTCGTCGACCGTGTGCATCGTTCTCCTGGCTCGCGTCAGCGGGGCGTGAAGTCCGTCTCCCCCTGCAGCAATCGTACGAAGGCGACGAGCAGGCGCACGCAGGCGTCGACGTCCGCGAGCGCGATCATCTCGTTGGGGCTGTGCATGTAGCGGTTGGGGATGGAGACCAGCGCCGTAGGCACGCCGGCGCGCGAGAGGAAGATCGCGTCCGCGTCGGTGGCGGTCGAGCGCGGCGCGGCCTGCAGGGTGAAGCCGATCGCCTCGGTCTCGGCGGCGCCGATCAGCCGCTCGACGACGCCGGCGTGCGCCGCCGAGCCGCGCGCCAGCACGGGGCCGCTGCCCAGCCGGTGCTCGCCGACCTCCTTCTTCTCCACGCCCGGCGAGTCGGTGGCGAAGGTCACGTCCACCACCAGCGCCACGTCGGGCTGCAGGCGGTAGGCGCTGGCGCGCGCGCCGCCGCCGCTGTGGCCGATCTCCTCCTGCGCCGTCGCCACCGCGGTGACCTGCGCGGCGGGCGGCGGCCCCTCGGCCAGGCGACGCAGCGTCTCCAGCACCACGAACGCGCCGATGCGGTCGTCGATGGAGCGGCAGACGAGCCGACCGTTGCCCAGCTCCACCAGGTTGGCGTCGAGCACGGCGGGGTCGCCCACGCGCAGGCCCCACTCCAGTGCCTGCGCGCGGTCGCGCGCGCCGCAGTCAATCCAGAGGTCGCGCAGCTTGGAGGCCTTCTCGCGCTCCTCGGGCTTCATCAGGTGGATCGGCTTCTTGCCGACGACGCCGACGCGCTCGCCGCCGCGCGTGAGTACGCGCACGCGCTGACCCACCAGCACTTCCACGTCCCAGCCGCCGATGCCGTCGAAGAAGAGGAAGCCGTCGTCGTCGATGTGGGTGACCATCAGCCCGATCTCGTCGATGTGGCCGGCCAGCATGACGCGCGGCGCGCCGCCGGGGTTCAGCGTCGCGAACGAGCTGCCGTGCACGTCCACCTCCACGTGCGGCGTGATGCGCTCGGCCTCCGCGCGCCAGACGCGGGCCGGCGCTACTTCGAAGCCGGAGGGGCCGGGGCTGTCGAGCAGCCGGCGCAGGAAGGCGAGAGAGGCGTCGTCGATCATCCGGCAGGGTGTTGGGGTGTGGCGCGCTCCGGCCGGCGGCAACGGAGCCGCGCGCGTCGCGCACTCAGGGCAGCGCGCCGAAGCCGGCCAGCTCCAGGAACTGGCCGAGGATGCGGTACGTCAGCCCCCAGATCACGTAGCCGCCGTGCCGCAAGGCGGGGAAGCGCAGGGTGACGCCGGCCTCGCGCAGGTGGAAGACGTGCTCGGCGCGCGCCGGGGCCGAGGCGAGCGTGGGCAGCGGCACCCAGAGCGCGTTGCAGACCTCGTGGTTGGGGCAGGCGACCACGTCCGCCGGCACGCCGAAGACGAACGGCGAGACCAGCACCGGCGGCGCGCCGGCACGCGGGTGCACGTCGTCGAGCGCGCCGAGCGGCGTGCCCACCCGCGCCAGGTCGATGCCGACCTCCTCGACCGTCTCGCGGACGGCGGTCGCCTGTGCGTCGGCGTCGAGCGGGTCGCGCCGCCCGCCAGGGAAAGCGACGTGGCCGGACCACGGGTCGCCGTCGAACTCCGCGCGGCGGATGAAGAGCAGCTCGGGCGCGGCCGACGCCGGCCGCACGAGTAGTGCCACCGAGGCCGGCCGCACCTCCGGCGTGACCACGAGCCGCTGCGGCCGGTGCGCGGCCAGCGCGCGACGGATCGCCTCCAGACGCGGGTCCAGCGGGTTCACGGCCGGTATCGCTCGTGCAGAGGGGGGAGTCGCGCGCCGCGGCGCGTTCCGGAGCTTACCACCGCGCTGCCCCCGCGGCAACGCCCGAACCCGACGAGCCAAGTACGTGCCTGCCCCCACTGTTCCCCCGCTGCGCGAACGCATCCTGGCGCGCGACGGCTTCCGTTGCGTCTATTGCGGGCGCGTATTGCCGCCAGCGGAGCTCACGTTGGACCACGTGCAGCCGCGCATGCGCGGCGGCGACCAGTCCGAGGGCAATCTCGTCACCGCCTGCCGCAACTGCAACGCGCGCAAGGCGTCGCGCCCGGCGTGGGCGTTCCTCGCGGAGAACCCGGTGGAGCGCGCGAACTTCCTGCGCTACGCCACCGGCGTCTGGCCGCGGCTGCGCCGCGCCGTCGAGCAGGCGGCTGCGGGCGCTCCGGAGGGGTGAGCGCGCCGCGGCTGCACACCGCGTGGCCGCGAGCTTGCAGCGTCGCGGTCGCAGCGCCGAGCCGTACCGCTTGCCGGCGGCGGCTCCGGCGCCGCGCGCCGCGGATGGGGCTGCCACTGGGGAAACGAGGGAGGGGTGTGTGCTGATCCGAGGGCGGGACGACCGACAACAGAACACGCTGCGGCTGGCGGCGGCGTTCCTCGACGAGACGAGGCGCCAGCTCGAGCGCGCCGTGGCCGCGGGCGTGACGATGCCGCCCGTCCTGCGCTCCGTGCACGAGAAGGCCGCGCACGCGACGCCCGAGTTCCGCACGGTGGCGATCCCCGTACCGCCGGGCTGCGCCGGCCTGGGGCCCGGCGTGCTCTCCGGGCTGATCGCGCACTTCGCCGCCGAGAAGGAGCCGGTCTGCCTGCTGCTCGCGCTGGACACGGCGCGCGAGGGCGAGGGCGCCGGGTCGCTCTTCGTCGTCGAGGCGCGCGACCTGGCGGGCACGCGCCGCGTCTGGATGCAGCCGTACCGCGTGCAGGGTGCGGAGGTGCGCTGGGCGGAGCCGGTCGCGAGCGGCTGGGCGGAGCCGGACGAGGAGGAGGCGATGGTGCTCGACGAGGCGTTCGCGAGCGTGCAGGTGCCGGCGCACTGAGCCGGCGCGCGGCTCAGGCGGGCGGGCGCTCGGCAGGCGGTGCGCCGCCGCGCCGGGCCGGCTGCCCGAAGCGTGCCTCCAGCTCGTCCCACACGCGCGCCAGCGGCACGCGCCGCTCGCGCAGCAGCACCAGCAGGTGGAAGAGCAGGTCGGCGACTTCGCTGCCGAGCGCCGACTCGGCCGTGGGGTCGCCGTCGGTTTGCTCGCCGTCCGGCACCCGCGGCAGGTTCTTCGCGGCGACCACCACCTCGGTCGTCTCCTCGCCCAGCTTCTTGAGGATCTTGTCCAGCCCCGCCTCGAAGAGGTAGGTGGTGTACGAGCCCGCGGGCCGCTCGGCCTCGCGCTGCCGCACGATCTCCTCCAGCCGCGCCAGCACGTGCTCCTGCGCCGCCGGCTCCCGCGCGGGCACGGGCTCCATGGCCCCGCCATCCAGCCGACGGTAGAAGCAACTGCGCTCGCCGGTGTGGCAGGCGACGCCGCTCTGCCGCACGCGGTAGAGCACCGCGTCGGCGTCGCAGTCCACGCGCACCTCCAGCACCTGCTGCGTGTGTCCGCTGGTCGCGCCTTTGGCCCACAGCTCGCCGCGCGAGCGGCTCCAGTAGTGCGCGCGGCCGGTGGCCCGCGTGCGTTCCAGCGCCTCGCGGTTGGCGTACGCCAGCATCAGCACCTCGCCGGTCTCGGCATCCTGCGCGACCACCGGCACCAGCCCGTCCGCGTTGAACGCCAGCTCGTCGATCCCGTTCATCGTCCTCCCGTCGGCAGCGGAAAGCGCCAATGTACCGGCGCGGCGCGGAGCCGGGCAACTCCGGCGCGCCTCCGTGCGTCACCGCTCGCCGGCAAACGAAAGCGCGCGGGGCGTGGTGCCCCGCGCGCCGCGTCCGGCGGCCCGTCGGCGTCGTGCTAGACGGGGCGCCGGCCGGTGATCACGCGCCAGGCGATGACGATGATCGCCACCAGCAGCAGCACCCAGGCTAGCGTGCCGAGCGCCTCGATGACGCCGCCGACGCCCAGAAGCGCCACGATCAACAGCACGATCCCGAGTAGAAGCAGAAGGTCCACGGTGTCCTCTCCGGGTTGGGGTTGACCTGCGCACACTCATCATGAGGGCAAAGCACATGCCACGCCTTCGGTTCTGGGGCCTGCAGGCCGTGGCCTGCGCCTCCGCGCTCGCGGTCGGTTGCCCGTTTTCTCGCCCGCTGGCTATCTTTGCGTCATGCCACTCACCACCATCACCCACGTCCCGCCCGGCTCGCAGGACCTGCTCGCGCACGACGTGCGGCTGCGCCGCCGGGTGCAGCGCGCCTGGTTCCAGCTCGCGGAGGCGCACGGCTACGAGGAGGTCGTGCCGCCGACCTTCGAGTACGAGGAGGTCTTCACGCGCGGCGGCGGCGAGCTGGCCAGCCGGCTGATCCGCTTCGTCGACAGCGACGGCCGGCTGGTCGCGCTGCGGGCGGACTTCACCTCCAGCATCGCGCGCATGGCGGCCACGCGGCTGACGGCCGCGCCGCTGCCGCTGCGGCTCTCCTACGCCGGCAAGGTCTACCGCCAGGAGGCGGAGGGCGGCGGGCGGCGGCGCGAGGTCTTCCAGATGGGTGCCGAGCTGATCGGCGACGGCCGCGTGGAGGCCGATGCCGAGGTGCTGCGCCTGGTGATCGAGGTGCTGCGCGCGCTGGGCATCAGCGATTTCCAGATCAACCTGGGCGACATCCGCTTCATCCGGCCGCTGCTCGCGGGGCTGCCGCCCGCGGCGGCGGAGCGGCTGCGGCACGCCATCGACCGCAAGGACCGCGGCGCGCTGGCGGAGGCGGCGCACGAGATCGGCGCGGCGGCGGCGGTCGCGCGCGCGCTCGTGGAGCTGCCGGAGCTGATCGGCCGCGGCGAGGTGCTGCTGCGTGCGCGCGCGCTGGCCTGCGGCGCCGAGGCCGACGCCGCCATCGAGCGGCTGCGCCGGCTGGACGCGCTGCTCGGCGAGGCGGAGCGCGCGCACGTCGTCTACGACCTGGGCGAGATCCGCGGGCTCGGCTACTACACGGGGCCGCAGTTCGAGGTCTACGTCGCCGGTGTCGGGCGCGCGCTGGGCTTCGGCGGGCGCTACGACGAGCTGCTCGCGCTCTACGGCGCGCCGCGCCCGGCGATCGGCTTCATGCTGGAGACCGACGCGCTCGCCACGCTGCTCAGCGAGCGCGCCGCCGCCGCGGAGGACGCGTCGTGAGGCGCGCGCTGCGGGTCGCGCTGCCCAAGGGCCGCATGATGACCGACGCGCTGGCGCTCTGGGAGCGCATCGGCTCCGGGCTGGACGCCGCGGCGCGCGACAGCCGCCGGCTGATCCTGCCCTCGCCTGACGGGCGCTTCGAGTTCCTGCCGGTGAAGAACCAGGACGTGCCGATCTACGTGGAGGCCGGCGTCGCCGACGCGGGCGTCGTCGGCTTCGACGTGCTCAGCGAGCTACAGCCCGACGTGCTGCATCCGCTGGACCTGCGCTTCGGGCCCTGCCGGCTCGTCGTCGCGGCGCCGGCCGCCGCGCCGTATCCGGAGCTGCCGGGCGGCGTCACGCCGCGCGTCGCCACCAAGTACCCGGAGCTGGCGCGCCGCCACTTCGCCGGCCGCGGCCGGCAGGTGGAGCTGATCCGCATCTCCGGCTCGGTGGAGCTGGCGCCGCTGCTGGGCCTGGCGCACTGGATTGTGGACCTGGTGGAGACCGGCCGCACGCTGGCCGAGAACGACCTGACGGTGCGCGAGGAGGTGATGCGCTCCTCGGCGCGGCTGATCGTCAACCGCGCCAGCCACAAGCTGCGGCTGGAGGAGCACCAGGCGCTGATCGCGGCGCTGGAGGACGCGCTGCGCCCCGAATGCGCCGCGGGTACGCCGACGGGAGGAGACGAGCGATGATGCGCCGCATCGAGGCCGCGCCGCCGTTCGCCGAGCTGCGTGCGCGGCTGCGCGCCGAGAGCACGGAGGACGCGGGCTTCCGCGACGCCGTCGCGGAGATCGTGCGCGCGGTCGCGGAGCGCGGCGACGCGGCGCTGCTGGAGTACACACGCCGCTTCGACCGCCTGGCAGCCGGGAGCGCCGCCGAGCTGCGCGTGGGCGCCGCCGAGCTGCAGGCGGCGCGCGAGGCGATCCCCGCCGAGCTGCGCGCCTCGCTGGAGCGCGCCGCCGCCAACATCCGCGCCTTCCACGAGAAGCAGGCCGAGCGCGGCTTCCTGGACGTGGCGCCCGACGGCACGCTGCTCGGCCAGCGCGTGGCGCCGCTGCGCCGCGTAGGCGTCTACGTGCCGGGCGGGCGCGCGGCGTACCCCTCGTCGGTGCTGATGAACGTGCTGCCCGCGGCGGTCGCCGGCGTGGACGAGATCGCCATGGTCTCGCCGGCGCCGGCGGGCGAGATGAACCCGGCGGTGCTGGCGGCCGCGGCGATCGCGGGCGTCACCGAAGTCTATCGGGTCGGCGGCGCGCAGGCGGTGGCGGCGCTGGCCTACGGCACGGGCAGCATCGCGCCGGTCGACAAGATCGTCGGGCCGGGCAACCGCTGGGTCGCCGAGGCGAAGCGGCAGGTCTTCGGGCGGGTGGACATCGACATGGTCGCCGGCCCCTCGGAGGTGCTGGTCATCGCCGACGCGCACGCCGACGCGCGCCACGTGGCCGCGGACCTGATCGCGCAGGCCGAGCACGACCCCGACGCCATCGCCTGGCTGGTGACGCCTTCACGCGAGCTGGCGGACGCAGTGCCGGCGGCGCTGGAGGTGCTGCTCGCGGCGAACCCGCGGCGCGAGGTCGCGCGCGCGGCGCTGGAGCGCAACGGGCTGACGGTGCTGGTGCCGGACCTGGTGGCGGCGGTGGAAGCGTCGAACCTGCGCGCGCCCGAGCACCTGGAGCTGCTGGTGGAGCAGCCGCTGGCGCTGCTCGGCGGGCTGCGCAACGCGGGCGCGATCTTCCTCGGGCGCTGGACGCCCGAGCCGCTGGGCGACTACTTCGCCGGCCCCAACCACGTGCTGCCGACCGGCGGCACCGCGCGCTGGGCCTCGCCGCTCGGCGTGCACGACTTCGTCAAACGCACCAGCCTCATCGGCTACTCCGCCGAGCGGCTGCAGGCGCACGCCGCCGACGTCATCCGCCTGGCCGAGGCCGAGGGGCTGCACGGCCACGCCGAGGCGGTGCGCGTGCGGCTCGACTCCCCCAACCGTTGAGCCCGTGAGAGTCCTCTACGCCGTCGTCTGCGAGGCCGCGCGCGAGCGCCCCGACGGCCGCGCCGACCTGATCGGCATCTTCCGTCAGCTCTACGCGCCGGGCTTCCCCGCGCAGCAGGACCACCTGACCCTGGCGCTGGAGATCGAGTGGGACGCCGCCGAGTTCGGCCAGCAGGCGTTCCGCATCGACCTGCTGGACCCGTCCGGCAGCCCGGCGCTGACCATCAACGGCCACAGCGAGGTCGGCCAGCGGCTGCCGGGCGAGCCGCCGCAGCTCACGCGGCTGCAGGTGCCGCTGCAGAACGTCGTCTTCCCCGCGGCCGGCAGCTATGAATTCGAGTTGCAGATCGGTGGGCAGCGCCAGCGCCTCACGCCCCTGCACCTGATCGAGATGCCGGAGGCGCAGCCGGGCGGCTGAAGCCGCGGCTGGAGCGACACGAAGCCGCCCTGCGGCGGCTGGCCTCTGCCGGGAGCGGAGTTCAGCCCGCGTAGGCGGGCTTCGTGTTGTCGTAGCCGCGGCTTCAGCCGCCCGGCTGCGCCAGCGCCAGCGCCGGCACCCTCACCCTCACCCCAGCGCCACGCGCAGCAGCCGCAGGAAGGCCGCGGCCTCCGCCGCGGTGCGCAGCGGGTGCAGCCCGGCGCCGGTGCCGGAGTGCGCGAAGAGCGCGGTGACGGCGTGGAACGCGGGCAGCGCGGGCGGCAGCGCCTCGCGCAGGCGCAGGGTCTCGGTGAAGGGGATGAGGCGGTCGTCGCGGCCGTGCGCGAGCACCACGCGGGCGCGCACGGAAGGCAGCGCCGGGCGCGGGTCGAGGCGCGGGTCGGCGGCGAGCGCGGCGTCGGTGAGCCATAGCGCCAGCTCGCGCGCGGCGTGCACGTCGGCCGGCGGGCGGCCGGCGGGCGGCGCGAGCAGGTCCCAGGGCGCGCGCTCGGCGGGGCTGAGCGTGCGGCGGATGACGAGCTTGAGCTCGTCGTAGACGTCGGCCCATGCGGCCACCCCGCGCACGCCCGCCTCGCGCCCCAGCCGCCGCAGCCCCGCGGCGACCGCGTCCATGCGCTCGAAGCCCGGCACCCGGGTGAGGTAGGCGCCGGCGATCAGCCAGCGGCCGTACGGGTCCGGCTGCACGCGGTGCCTGGTGCCGCGCCACTCGTGCTCGCCGGTGCACATGCAGACGAGCGTGCGCTTCAGGTCGCAGTAGCCGCCAAAGCCGACGACGCGATCGACGCGCTCGCGCAGCCGCGGCTCGGCGGCGGCGATCAGCGCCTGGGTGGCGCCGACGGAGAAGCCGACGACGTTCACCGGCCCGGGCAGCACGTCCGGCCGCGTGGCCAGGTAGTCGTCGGCGCCGGCGATGGCGTCGCCGGCCGCGGCGGGGTGCATCTCCAGCGCGCGCCAGACGGGCACGTCGGGCAGCAGCACCACGTGGCCGGCGGCGGCGAGCGCGCGCGCGAAGCGCACCAGCGAGGGATGCCGGCGACCCGGCACGGTGACGCCGTGCAGCACCACCCAGGCGGGCGCGGGCCGGCCGCCTGCGGGCCGGTAGAGCGTGCCCTCCACCTCGCGCGCTCCGCTCTGTAGCCGCACCTGCTCCTCCGCCAGCTCGGGGTCGGGGCGGACGAAGCCGCGCACGAACCGTCCGGCGCTCAGCCAGCCGCGCATCGTCACCTCATCGGCGCTCAAGGCCCATCGCATCTCCGCAGCCCACCGCGTCGTCGAGCGAGCGCAGCCCGCGACGCTCCAGCTCGTGCAGCAGGCCGCGGTTGATCTCGTGCGCAACCGTCGGGCCGCGATAGACGAAGCCGGTGTAGAGCTGCAGCAGGCTGGCGCCGGCGGCGATGTGCGCCCAGGCGTCGGCGGCGCTGAAGATGCCGCCGACGCCCACCACCGGCAGCGCGCCGCCCACGCGCGCGTACACCCGCCGCACCACCTGCAGCGCGCGCGCGCGCAGCGGTGCGCCGCTGACGCCGCCCGCGCCCAGCGCCTCCACGGCCGCCGGCGGCGTGCGCAGCCCGTCACGCGCGACGGTGGTGTTCACCGCCACGATGCCACCGGCGCCCTCCTCGGCCGCGATCTCCACCGCCTCGTCGATCTGCGCGTCCTCCAGGTCCGGCGCGATCTTCAGCAGCACGGGGCGCGGCGGCTCGCCGCGCGCGGCGGCCAGCTCGGCGGCGCGGCGGCAGACGGCGCGCAGCAGCTCGCGCAGCGGCCGCGCGTCCTGCAGCGTGCGCAGCCCCGGCGTGTTGGGCGAGCTGACGTTGACCACCAGGTAGCGCGCGAAGCGCTCCAGCCGCTCCAGACTGTAGAGGTAATCGTCCACCGCCTCGGCGAGCGGGGTGAGCTTGCTCTTGCCGAGGTTGACGCCGAGCACCGGCTCGATGCGGCTGCGCGCCAGGTGCGCGGCGACGGCGTCGGCGCCCGGGTTGTTGAAGCCCATGCGGTTGAGCAGCGCGCCGTCGGCGGGCAGGCGGAAGAGGCGCGGGCGCGGGTTGCCCGGCTGCGCGCGCGCGGTGACGGTGCCGATCTCGACGCAGCCGAAGCCAAGCGCGCCCAGCGCGTTGAAGAGCGTGCCCTCCTTGTCGAAGCCGGCCGCGACGCCGAGCGGGCCGGGGAAGCGCACGCCCCAGCGCGTCAGCGCCAGGCGCTCCTCGTCCACGCGCAGGCGGGCGGCCACGGCGCGCCGCGCGGCGGGCGTGCCGAGCGCCGTGCGCAGCGCGCGCGCGCCGAGCGCGTGCGCCGCCTCGGGCGGCAGACGGAAGAGCAGGGAACGGAGCGGGGGATAGAACATCTCGGCGCCGGAGCGGGTGGGCGCGGGCGTCGGCGCGCGCGCCGCCCCGCCGGCTGGGGCGGGGCGGCGCCGAAAGTACGGGCGGGCTAGGCCGGCAGCAAGCTGGCCACCGCCTCGGCCGCCTCGCGCGCGCGGGTGACGCCGTGGCGGTCCAGCAGCAGCAGTGCGTCCAGGCCGTCGAGCGTCTCGCGCTCCAGCAGCGCGCCGGCCAGCGCGTCGAGCGCGTCGCGGTGCGTGCGCAGCACGTCGAGCGCCTCGCGGTAGAGCCGGTCCAGCAGCGCACGCACCTCCTCGTCCATGCGCGCGTGCATCTCCGCGCTCAGCGTGCCCGGCTGCCCGTCGTGAATCAGCAGCCCCGCGCCCTCGCCCATGCCGAGCTGGTAGACCATCTTGCGCGCGATGCCGTTGACCTGCTGCAGATCGCTCGCCGCGCCGCTGCTGACCGCCGCCGGCCCGAAGACGATCTCCTCCGCCGCACGGCCGGCCAGCCCCTTCACGATCTGGCCCTCCAGGTAGCTGCGGTTGTGCAGGTGGCGGTCGTCGTCGGGCGAGAAGAAGGCCACGCCGAGCGCCTGGCCGCGCGGCTGGATGGTGATCTTGTGCAGCCCGTCTTCCGGGCAGAAGACGACGCCGGCGATGGCGTGCCCGGCCTCGTGGAAGGCGACGGTGCGCCATTCGCGCTCGCTCGCGCGGAAGCCGACGCGCTCCTTGCCCAGCAGCAGCCGGTCGCGCGCCTGCTCGATGTGCGACCAGAAGACGAGCCGGGCGTGGTCGCGCGCGGCGGCGATCGCCGCCTCGTTGAGCAGGTTCGCCAGCTCGGCGCCGCTGCTGCCCGGCGTCAGCCGCGCCAGCCGCGCGAGGTCCACGTTCTCGGCGAGCGGGATGCCGCGCGCCTCGGTGTGCAGCCGCAGGATCGCGGCGCGGCCCTCGGCCGTCGGCAGCCCGACGGTGACGGTGCGGTCGAAGCGGCCGGGCCGGCGCAGCGCGGGGTCGAGGTCGTCGGGGCGATTGGTCGCGGCGATCACGACGACGCCGGCGCTCGGCGAGAAGCCGTCCATCTCCACCAGCAGTTGGTTGAGCGTGCGGTCGTCTTCGTTGTGGCTCTGGTTGCGCCCGCGCTTGCCGCCGAGCGCGTCGATCTCGTCGATGAAGATGACGCCGCCCTTCTTGCGCGCCTTCGCGAAGAGCGACTTGACGCGCATGGCGCCGAGCCCCACCAGGAAGCCCGTCACCTCGGAGCCGGAGATGGAGAAGAACGGGACCTCCGCCTCGCCGGCGACGGCGCGCGCCAGCAGCGTCTTGCCCGTGCCCGGCGGCCCGACGAGCAGCGCGCCCTTGGGCACGCGCGCGCCCACGGCGGCGAAGCGCTCCGGCGCCTGCAGGAACTCGACCAGCTCGCGCAGCTCCTCGGCGGCGCCCTGCGTGCCGGCGACGTCGGCGAACGTCGTGTCCGGCCGCGCGGTGTTGCCGATGCTGCCGCCGCCACGCTGGTTGCGGAACTGGTAGTAGAAGACGCCGCCGAGCGCGGCGACGATGGCGAGCTGCAGCGCGAGCGCCGCGAAGTCGCGCCAGCGGCGCTCGTCGGGCGAGGCCAGCGCGAGCGGGACGTTCGCCGCCTCGGCGCGGCGCGCCAGGTCGTCGATGGTGCTCAGCGGGTAGGGTGAAACGAACGGCTCGGCGCCGAGATCCGCGCGCAGCGTGCCGCGCACCTCGCTGCCCGGCACCACCGTCAGCGCCGCCACCCGGCCGCTCTGGATGGCGCCGAGCAGCTCCGAGTAGCCCAGCTCGCGCGGCTCCGGCTGCTTCGGCCAGAGCAGCCACGCGGTGCCGGCGGCGCTGAGCAGCACCACGGCGGCCAGCAGCAGCCAGCGCCAGAGCCGGCGCCCGACCTCGCCGCCCGGGCGGCGGCCGCTGCGCACCCGGCCGAACGCCGTACCGCCGGCCGCCGATCCGCCGGCTTCGGCCGGCACCTCGTTCACCACGGGAAGCGACATACGAAGCTGCTCGCAGCGACGGGCCCGCGCCCGCCGGAGGGAGGGAAAAACGGCGCGCGCCGCGGATTGGAGCCAGCTCCAGACGCGGCGCGGTCTCGGCGGCATAACCCAAGCCACATCCTTTGTTCCACTTGCGGGCGCCGCCCGGCCTCTGCTTGACGCTGCTCCCGGCCGGCCGGCATATTCAGCGCGCTCACCGCCGCGCCGCGTCCACCCGTACCCTCGCATCGCCATGGCCACTCAGGGCAGGGACCCCGACGTCGTCTTCCTCTCGGCCGTGCGCACCGGCTTCGGCAGCTTCGGCGGCTCGCTCAAGGAGTTCAGCGCCACCGACCTCGGCGTCTTCGCCGCGCAGGGCGCGCTGGAGCGCGCCGGGCTGCCCGCCGACACCGTCGGGCACGTCGTCTTCGGCAACGCGCTGCAGACCTCGGCCGACGCGCTCTACCTCGCGCGCCACGTCGGCCTGCGCGCCGGCGTGCCGCGCGAGGTGCCGGCGCTGACGGTCAACCGGCTGTGCGGCTCCGGCTTCCAGGCGATCGTCTCCGGCGCGATGGAGATCCTGCTCGGCGAGTGCGAGGTCGCGCTCTGCGGCGGCACCGAGTCGATGAGCCAGGCGCCGCACGTCATCCGCGGCGCGCGCTGGGGCGAGCAGCGCTTCGGCCCCGCCGGCCCGTTCTACAGCGACTCGCTCTGGGAGGCGCTGACCGACCCGTTCGCCGGCTGCTCGATGGCGATGACCGCCGAGAACCTGGCCGAGCGCTACGGCATCCGCCGCGAGTCCGTCGACGAGTACGCGCACACCTCGCAGATGCGGGCGCAGCAGGCGTGGGCGGAGCGGCGCTTCGAGGCCGAGATCGTGCCGATCACCCTGCGCACGCGCCAGGGCGAGCAGCGCTTCGCCGCCGACGAGCACATGCGGCCGGACACCACGCCCGCGATGCTGGCGAAGCTGAAGCCGTACTTCAAGGAGGGCGGCACCGTCACCGCCGGCAACGCCAGCGGCATCGGCGACGGCGCGGCCGCGGCGGTCGTCGCCTCGGCGCGCTGGGCGGAGCGCCACGGCGTGCGCCCGCTCGGGCGGCTGGTGGCCTGGGGGCTGGCGGGCGTGGAGCCGAAGGAGATGGGCATCGGCCCGGCGCCCGCCTCGCGTGCCGCGCTGCAGAAGGCGGGCATGACGCTGGAGCAGATGGAGCTGGTGGAGGTCAACGAGGCGTTCGGCTCGCAGTACTGCGCGGTCGAGCAGGAGCTGGGGCTGGACCGCGAGCGCACCAACGTCTCCGGCGGCGCCATCGCGCTCTCGCACCCGCTGGGCGCCTCGGGTGCGCGCATCACCGTGCACCTGCTGCACGAGCTGCGGCGGCGCGGGCTGCGCCACGGCCTGGGCACCGCCTGCATCGGCGGCGGGCAGGGCATCGCCGTCGTCGTCGAGGCGTTCGCGCGCTGAGCGCGCCGCCGCGTCCGCGCGCATCCACCATGGCCCAGCTCCCCACCCGGCCCGGCGACAGCGGCGCGCCGCCGGAGCGGCGCCTCTCCTCGCAGCAGATGGAGGCGGTCATCCGCCGCGCCGTCGAGCTGCAGGCGCAGGCCGCGACCAGCGACGCCGAGGAGGGCATCAGCGAGGCGGAGCTGCTGCGCATCGGCCGCGAGATCGGCGTCTCGCCGCAGCTCATGCAGCGCGCGCTGGCCGAGACCGTCGGCGCGGCGCCCGCGCCGCGCACCACGGCGGACCGCCTGCTCGGCCCCACGCGCGTGGCGGCCTCGCGCACCGTGCCCGGCGACGCCGACGCCGTGCGCGCTCACCTGGACCGCTACCTCACCCGCCGCGAGTGGCTGGCGCCGGTACGCCGCTTCCCGGACTTCACCGTCTACGAGAAGGCGCGCGGCGGAGACCTGGCGCGCGCGCTGGCCGAGGTGCAGAACGTCTTCGGCGGCGGCACGCAGCCGCCGGTCGGCGCGGGCTACAAGCTGCGCAGCGCCCGGCGCGTGGAGGCGGTGGTGCAGCAGTTGGAGCCCGGCTATTCGCACGTCGGGCTCTCGGCGGACCTGGGCTCCACGCGCGCCGGGGCGCTGGCGGGCGGTGCCGTCGGCGGCGGCGTGGCGGGCACCGCCGTCGCGGTGGTGCTCGGCATCGCGGTGGACCCGGTGGCCGCGCTGGCGGGGCTGCCCGTGCTCGCCGGCCCGCTCTGGGGCGCGCGCGCCCTCTACCACAACACCGTCGAGCGCGCGCAGCTTCACCTCGAATCCATCCTCGACGCGCTGGAGCGCGGCGAGCCGCTGCTCACGGAGCGCGCGCGCCGCTGACGACGGAGCGGTCCCCGCGCAGGACGATCCTCCCCCAACCGGAACCACGCATGGCCGAGATCAAGACGGTGGGCGTACTGGGCTGCGGGCTGATGGGCAGCGGCATCGCCCAGGTCTGCGCGCAGGCGGGCTACACCACGCGCGTGCGCGAGGTCGACGACGCGCTGCTGCAGCGCGGCCTCGCCGGCATCCGCAAGCAGTGGGACCGCGCGGTGGAGAAGGGCAAGCTCCCCGCGGCGGAGCGCGACGCCACGCTCGCGCGCCTGCACGGCACCACGCGGCTGGACGACCTCGCGGACTGCGACCTCGTCGTCGAGGCGGTCGTCGAGGACCTCGCCCTCAAGAACGAGCTCTGGCGCACGCTCGACGGGCTCTGCGGCGCCGGGACGATCTTCGCCTCCAACACCAGCTCGCTGACCATCGCCGACATGGCCGCGGCGACGAAGCGCCCCGAGCGCCTGGTCGGGCTGCACTTCTTCAACCCCGTGCCGGTGATGAAGCTGGTGGAGGTGGTAAAGACGATCGCCACCGACCCGGCCGTCTTCGAGACGGCCTTCGGCTTCGCGCGCTCGCTGGGCAAGGAGCCGATCGTCTGCAAGGACAACTCGGGCTTCGTGGTGAACCTGCTGCTGGTGCCCTACATGATGGACGCGATCCGCGCGCTGGAGCAGGGTGTGGCCAGCACGGTGGACATCGACACCGGCATGCGACTCGGCACCGGCCACCCCATGGGCCCCTTCACGCTCTGCGACTTCGTCGGGCTCGACACGCTCGACAAGATCGGCGACATCATGTACGCCGAGTACAAGGAGAAGCGCTACGCCTCGCCGCCGCTGCTGAAGCGCATGGTCTCGCTCGGGTACTACGGCCGTAAGAGCGGGCGCGGCTTCTACGACTACGCGCAGGACCCGCCCGTGCCGGTGGACCTGGGGCTGTAAGCAGGGGTCGGGGGTCAGGGGTCGGGGGTCAGGGAACTACAACGGCAACTCAGCTCGCAGTTGACGTTGCCGTTCCCCTGACCCCCGACCCCTGACCCCCGACCCCTGCACCAGCAGATCGAAGCGGAACGGGCGTGAATCCACCATCCGCACGGCAGCCATCGCCGGGTGGCGGGGGTTGAGCAGGTAGTTGGTCTCCTCGGGGACGATGGCGGAGGGCACCGCCAGGACGAGCGCGCGCGCCGACGAGTCAGGCGTCGCCGCGCGCCACGCAGGCCGGGTGCGCGGGCTCCTGCCATGCGGGCGGCAGGCTGGCGCGCTCGACCGCCTCGCGCGGCACGTCGTCGGGGACGTGCAGCTCGTACAGCCGCAGGTCGTCGGGGACCTCGTCCGGGTCGGTCCAGACGAGCAGCTCCAGCACGGCGGTGCCGGGCGAGCCGGCGGTGTAGACGATGGGCGCGCCCGGCGAGTTCCAGCGCCCACCGTAGAGCCGCGCGCCCTCGCCGTTGAGCAGCGCGTAGACGGCGCGCGCGAGGCGCCAGACGCGCATCAGGCGAAGATGCCGTGCCCGATCTGTCCGAGGGCGCGTTCCAGCAGCGCGGCGCCCTGGCTGGTGCGTAGCAGCTCCAGCGGCACCTGTCCGCCCAGCCCCCGGTTCGGCTTGCGCAGCCAGTGCGCCGCCTTCTCCGCGTTCTGGAAGGTGTCCTCCGCCAGGACGATCGCCCGCGCGACCCGCGCCGCCCGATCCGATTCCTCCGCCGAGAGCCGCTGCCGCTTCTGCCGCCGGTGTGCCAGCGTGCGCCGCGGGATGATCAGCTCCTCGACCTCGCGCGCACTCAGCGCGCCGCTCGCCACCAGCGTGTCCAGCGTGGTCGCCGGCAGCCCCTCCTGCAGCGCGGCGATGAGGTCCAGCTCGGTGCGGATCTCGTGCTGCAGCACCCCCGGCCCGCCCAACTGCTCCGCCACGGCGCTCGCGTTCATGCTTCCTCCTTGCAGGCTTGCTCGCAACATGCGGGCATCTTGCCAGAGCGGCAAGCCGGCACCGCGGCCCGTGCGCCGCCATCGCCAGGGCACGGTCCAGTGGTCTGCTCGGCGATGGGGCTCCGCAGCCCGGGCCCTCGTTCCGCGGCCCCCGCTCCCGAGCCTGGGCTATGCATTGCCCCCAGTTCAGGGGAGCGGCGAACGCCGCGCGGGGCGGCTGGGTGGTCCGGTGCATCGCGCAGCGATGCAGCGCCAGCCGCGGCAGTAGTCCGGTGCACGCGCAGCGTGCAGCGCCACCAGGGCGCGAAGCCCGCCTGCGCGGGCTGAACCGCTCCGGGTACAGACCAGCCGCCGCCGGGCGGCTTCGTGCACTCCCAGCCGCGGCTTCAGCCGCCTGGAGGAGCCCGGCATTCCGCTTCAGCCCGCTGTGGTCAAGGCAGAGAGCTTGGGAGAGGCGTGGCCAGGATGCGCGGGGCGGCGAGCGGGGGATCGGTCTGCAGCACGCCGTCGCGGAAGCGGTCCCACTGGCTGTTGGCGATGTAGTAGAAGCGCTCGCCGACGACCACGCCGAGCGTGGGCTCGCCGAAGAGCGGATGGTTGGCCTCCAGCAGCTCCACCCGCTCCGCGCCGAGCCCGTCGGGCGAGAGGTGCAGCCGCAGCACACGGTGCGGGCGCGAGCCGTTCTGGATGGCGAGCAGCGTTCCGCCGTGCGCCGCCAACCCATCGATCCCCAGCAGGCTGCTGCGCGCCGGCTGCTGCAACGGCCGGACCTCGCCCGAGGCCAGGTCCAGCACCAGGATGCCGAGCGCGTAGTCGGCCACGTAGAGCCGCCGCTCGTCGGGCGAGAGCGCGAGCCCCTGCGGCGAGAGCAGCGTCCCGTCGGCGAACAGGGGCTGCAGGCGCTCGCCGCCCGGGGGCAGCCGGAAAACCTGGCGCCCGGCGGCATCGCTGGCGAAGACGTCGCCCGTGCGGCTGACGCAGACGTCGCCCAGCAGGCGGCGTCCGGGGCCGGAGACGGGATAGCGGGCGAGGCGCTGCCCCGAGTCCAGGTCCAGCGCGAGCAGCGCCGCCTGGCCGACCTCCGCGCTGTCGATCCCCGCGCGCTCGCGCAGCGCCGAGGTCGCCACCCACAGCCGCCGCCGCGACACGTCCACCGCCATCCCCAGCGCGCTCCAGCCGCCCGCGACGGACGGCGCGGCGAACTCCGTCTCCGCGCCCGCCGTGTCCACCGCCCGGATGCTGCCGTGGCGCACGCTGGACACCAGGAAGCGTGCGCGCACGGGGTCGAAGGCGATGCCCTCCGGGATCAGGTCCGGCTGCGCCAGGCCGAAGGCCAGCGTGCTGTTGCCCGTCCGCCGCAGGTTCTCGCGGAAGCGTTCGCAGACCGTGTCCAGCGCGGCACCGCGCGCCGGCGTGAACGCCGGGTCGGCGCACGGCTCCGCGGCGAACCCCATCTCGGCTGCCTGCCGCAACGTCTCGACGGCGCGCTCGGCGCTGCCGCCCTGCGCGTACGCGCCCGCCAGGCGGTAGAGCAGCGCAGGGTGCCCGGTCCGCAGTTCCGCCGCACGGGCGAGCAGGCGCGCCGCCTCGGCGTGCTCCCCGCGTCCGCTCGCGCGGCGGCCCTCGTCCGCCAGCCGCGTGGCCTCGATCACGGCGGCGGTCTGCGCCCGCAGCGGCGTGGCCGGCAGGGCCAGCGAGAACAGGTGCAGAACGGTGGTTGCGAGCAGGATCGAGGGGGTATCGGCAGCGGGCATGGAAGCGCGTAGCTACGGGTGACGTCGTCCGGCGGAACCTGCGGAAGCTACGTGGGCCGGCCGGGTGCGCTCAAGTCGGGAACCGCCCGACGCCGCGCGCGAGCTCAGCGCCGCCAGCGCAGCGAGAGTGCGCCGTAGAGATGCGGCTTCGGCTGCGCCGCGTACTCGGCGGTGCGCAGCACGGCCTCGTACTCCAGCGCCCAGTGACCGTGCTGGCCGCCGACGGCACCGCGCAGCTCCGTGACCCACTCGCGTCGCTCGGCGCGCACGCTCGCGCGAAAGGTGTTGCCGTCCAGGAAGAGGTTGTGCGCCACCCACTCCTGCCGCAGCGCGGCGGACGCGTAGAGCCCGTGAGTGCCGTCGCCAGCGCCTGCCCGCACGCCCGCGCCTGCCGCCACCCCGCTCCACAGCGTGCCGAGCCCGGCCTCCGCGTACGGCTGCAGCACCACGCTCCGCCGCTCCAGCGGGCGGCGCACGCGGCCGCGCAGCACGAACGCGGGCTCGAACGCGAGTTGATGCGCCCAGCCCACCTGCCGCTGCGAGCCGACGAGGCGGTGGATGCCGTTCTGCACCGGTTCGCCGAGCGCCGGCGGCCCGGTCACCCCGGCCTCGGCCTCCAGCTCGTACTCCCGCGACCCGCGCGACTGCCGCACCTGCGCCAGTCCGTACAGCCAGCCCGCGTACGGCCGCTCGCCGGGAATCGGCTGCGCAGCATCCCGGCGCGGGGTGTAGATGCGCTGGCCGAGGGCGAAGCGGTAGCCGCGCCTCCCGCCGCCGCCGACCGGCATCGGGGCCAGCTCCACGGCGAGCTGCAGGCCCTGCGTGTAGTCGTAGTCGGGAGGAGCGCCCTCGCCGCGAACCGCGAGGATGTCGTTGTCCCAGCGCAGCGCGACGCTCAGGAGGGGCTGGGCCGGCGCTCCCGGCGCTACCGCGCCCAGGGCGCATGCCAGCCCCAGCAGCACCGTTGCGGCGCCGGGTGCTCGCCGCACTCGTCTACTCGCGCAGCATCGGCCAGACGGCCGGGTCCTCCAGGCCCAGCACCCACACCGAGTAGCCGCGCAGGCGGTGCTTCGGCACCAGCGCCAGCTTCTCGCGGAAGCTGCGCGCGTCTTCCAGGTAGAGGAACTCGTTGATGCCGTCGTTCTCCCAACTGGCGAAGCCGACCTTCTGGCGCTCGTCCCAGACTGCCTGCGCCTGGTGGCGCGCCAGCAGCCCCTGCGCCTGCTGGTAGGAGATGCCCGAGCCCGCGACGTGCCCGCCGCGCTGCGCGTCGTAGGCAGGCAGCCAGCGCGTGGAGTACGACGGGATGCCGAGCGAGATCTTCTGCGGCGGCACGCCCAGCCCCAGCACGTAGGCCAGTACGCGCTCCATCCACGGCACGCCGGCCACCGGGCCGGGCGGCGTGCGGCGCGTGTGCTGGTCGTAGGTCATCAGCGAGAGGAAGTCGCCCGCGTCGGCGAGCGCCTTGTAGTCGTAGGCGCCGCGCCAGTTGGCGAAGATCCAGGCGTGATAGCTGGTGGGGCCGGGGAAGTCGCTCTCGCGCGGCACCACCGCCACCGAGGCGCTGCAGCCGACGCGGTGCAGTGCCTCGGCCGTCTCCCGGAAGAAGGCGGTGAAGAGGTCGCGGTCCGAGACGTGGATGTTCTCGAAGTCGAACTGGATGCCGTCGAAGCGCTGGCGCTGGCAGAGCGCGGCGATGTTGCGCACGGCGCGCGCGCGGATCTCCGGCGTCGCCAGCACGCGGTGGAACATCGGCTGGTCGAAGCCGGGGTTGACGATCAGCGGGATGACCTTCACCCCCTTCGCGCGCGCCGTCGCCAGCACGCGCGCGTCCACGCTGCCCCAGACGACACCCGCCGAGTCCAGCGAGAACGCCTGCGGCGCGACGACCGAGATCTGGTCGGCGTGGGCGAGGAAGCTCTGCACCGCGTCCTCGCGGTCGGTGAGGTACCAGAGCGCCTCGGGGCGCTGCGCGGCGGCGGTGCCGTGCGCCAGCGCGACGCTCAGCAGGGAGAGCAGGGGCAGCAGGCCCCGCGGGGTTCGGCGCATGAATCCGTGCCGGTGGACGGGAACGGGGAACATCGGACGCGCGCAAGCTACGGCGCAGCCGCCCCGCCCCGCCAGCCCGCTCAACTTCCTCCGGGCCGCCTGGAGAGCTGACGCTGCAGTCCGTACGAGGCAGCTACGCCAGCGTACAGGCCAGGGCGTTCATCACGGATTCGATAGGACAGGCGTACGTCTGCTGGCCGTTCCCGGCGAACAGGAGGCCGACGACCTCCCCGTTGCCTCGCACGACGATGGAGCCCGAGTCCCCGCAGCCCGAGAACGTAGTGCCGTGCACCCCCTCGATGGTGAGCGTCCGGCGGAACCAGCAGGGGCCGGTGTCGTAGCGGATCGGGCCCACCACGGTGTTGACGTCCACGATGATGCCGTGGGTCAGGCCGGTAGTACGACCGACCTTGAAGACCTCGTCACCCAGGCGCGGCGTCGCGAGGATGTACGGGCGGACAAGGTTGCGGAAGGGCAGGAAGCCCTGCGTCCACTGCACGAGAGGATCCAGCTCCACGACAGCCGCGTCCAGTTCGTTGAACTCGAGCCCCGCGTCCGCCGGCATCGCGCCAGGCGGACTCGCCTTCAGCGCGACGAAGTCGGCGAGAAGACCGATTTGATCGATGTCGCTGGGCGTTGCGCTGCCGGGCTGGAGGATGCGGGCGTGCCCACGTACGCCTCGGTTCTCGTCGGCAGCGACATGGTTGTTGGATAGAGCAGCAACCCGACCGGACGGCAGGCGGACGAAGCAGCCGAGCGTGCCGATGGTGATGTATCCGGCGCTGATCGTGCCATTCCGGTCGTCGGCGTCGAAGTTGTGTACCTGGAGGCCGGAGACAAGGCGCCGATACCGCTGCACTTCAGGGACTACACTCTGCACCCACGGGCTGGCCGGCCCGCTGTGCGGGACCTTCAGGAGCGGCATCACCTCCCCGGGTCCATCCACGAAGAGCACGGGCACGTCGGCCACCTGCGTTACGTGATGGACGGGGACGCGCATCGGGATGAGTGCGCCTCGGTTCCGAACGGCGCGGAAGCTGTAGGACGCGCCGAAGCGCGAGATCCCCACGGAGCGGACCGTGGGATCGGAGGCGAAGACGCGCCTTACCACCTCATCCAGCCGTCCCCACGCTTCCTCGAAGGTCATACGAACTTCGGGTGAGCAGTGAGTGATTGGGGGCTTCGCAGGAAGCCGCTTTGTCTGAGCGCAGCGAGTTTAGCGGCTTCCTGCGAAGCCCCCAATCGCGAACGGAGCACCCGAAGTTCGTATCAGTCACCCACCGGCTGCGCCGACCCTGGTGCACGAAACGGGAGCACT